>Ga0307507_10003784_pt1 | contig 28352 bp, 5 predicted proteins | sample 7_EM_MG_FD_207223 | JGI IMG/M metagenome (GOLD analysis project Ga0307507, IMG submission 207223) | Populus trichocarpa ectomycorrhiza microbial communities from riparian zone in the Pacific Northwest, United States - 7_EM | ecosystem: Host-associated > Plants > Roots > Unclassified | place...
AGCGATAAGCCTTATAACTATTTTAAAGCTATAGAATTGATTTTGCAGTTGCTGTATAGTAATTCAGCGAAAAATATTACATTTGGTGTGGTCTGGGCACGGACACTTATGACACCCCACTGTAATCGTGCGACCAAGGTGATTGTGCGACCGAGGGGTTCTGAAAGTAAGGCGCTTAGAAGTTATATTATCTAAAAGTGTTCCGCTCATCTTAGCGCAGCTTATAGACAGCGAGAAATATAGCGACTTAAAACTTATATGCTAGGGGCTGGAGTTTAAAGTCCATAAAGCAATTATATGCACCCAATCTCCTGTGCTTGCAGCTGCCTATAATGGGGGCTTTTAGGTAAAAGCCAACCAAATATCTAGTGGAATTGACCCTAACTAGGAACTAACTAACGGGTAGGAGGCAGCAACTAATATTATAAATATTAACAAGTTCGATTCCGGCACCGTTTAGAGAATAATCCAATTTATATATAAGAGGGACTATAATAATAGCGAGGAGGAGTAAGGATCCAATATTGTAAGTATAGAAACACTTAGCCAAGGTAAGGGATATATTTGCACGCTAATCTAATTTATCTGTACTTAAACTTCAATCTATAGAATTAGAGGTAGCGTAACTTAACGACACTAATGCCTTATCGCCATTTAAACTAGATAATAGCGGTAGCGATAATAAAGATATAATAACACGGCCGATAATGGCCAATATTATACTTTACCACATCTATATTAATGCAATTACTAATTATTATAATATACTATAGCTAAAAGAGCTTGCAAATATAAAAATCTAATATATTCTAGAAACTAGCTGGTCTGCGGACGGGTTTCCTAATATTATTAAGGATGTTTTCGGCCTAATAGGCGACTTAGTATTGTATAATATAATTACCTTAATAGCGGCCGAGCATATCGAAGAGCTTATTAAACTTAAGGACTTTGCAGAGCTGGACGTTATAAGCGATTCTACTATTAGCATTATCCGGACGGCGATTACCGCATCTAAGGATATAGAGGAAATTTTTACATAGAAACTTTAAGCTGTTTAATCTTAGCTATAACAAATGGAGTTACTACTTCAATCCGCTAAGGCAAGGTGCGCTATGGCTAAAAGCAAAAGCGAAAATATTAATAACTGTCTTAATACTCTCTGCGGGACTAGGACCTATTGCAATATTAGTTGCGGCGCTAAGTTTATATATTATATTAAAGATAGCAGTTATCTGCTCGACCCTAATTACTCTTATATACTTTATTGCTCAAAATGCTAGTATATAATTTAGATAATTTAAGAGCCTATAGCCATCCTATAAAACAGCAGGTAGGATAGATAGGTTACTTTAAGTAAGTGTATTATATATATAGAAAGAGCCTTCTACTGCAATTTCTATAATCTAAGCTAGCTTCCCTAGTTGCCTCCATAAGCTTCTATATTGCGAGAGCCCTTTTTAAAACAATAAGGTAGTCTCTAACTACTTAAACCAAATCCTCCCTAGTGGCTTTCCTAGAGCTAAACTTCCTATTAAAACCCTATAGCTCCTCTATATTTAAACATAGCCAACTTAATAGCCATAAAATAGGTTTTATGGCCTACTATAACATTTTAGCTAACCATTCTAATGTATATAGTTTATCCCAACTAACTGTAATACAAGGAGCGCCTTTAGTCTCTTTTATTTTAACCGCGATTTTATATATTTTGCTATTACCCTATCTATAACCAATAATTTAGACCTATTATATTATTTAGAAAGCTCACTTAATCTTATTATAGTTAAACTAATAGTGGGCAAATATCTAATCTATTCTAAGTGTAACGGAACCTTATAGCAAGAACTACGGTGGGCTTATTAATGGGCTGGGTATGTAGGTATAAATAATAAGTCAATAACGTAATAATAACTGGTGGAGTGGTTGCCTAATAGATTAACTTTAATTGTATTCTGAGATTTACTATAAAGAGAGAACTATTTGGGTAGGGACTGTGGTCCTTTAAATACACAACCGTACGCCTAAGAAATCTCTTCGCTCTGTGAAGTACGTATGCTCTATCTGCTCTGTCCTATAGATTATATAGATTATACAGATTATATAGATCACACCATGTAACCTTAGCTACTATTCCTTATTACATGGTTCCACTGGATCTATTCTAGACTATACCTATATTAACCAACTAGCTTCCTCTAACTCTTCTCTAAGTAGTTATAGCATTATACTTAAGCTGTCCATAACACCATCTCCCTTCTCTTTATCTTTGTCCTTAAAGATTCCTAATATCTCCAAGTTGTCCACTAGAGGTATAATGTCCGTCTAATCAATTTAGTTAATATTCTTACTTATTATGCCTTCTAAGGTTTCTAAATCCTTAGCCTCTTCTTCTACGGCTTATTGTTCTTATACTGTTGCCGCAATACTGTTGCTTAGTGAGATTATACTGTCTCCGTATTCTTATTGTGCAAAAGAGGGGTTGGTCTATATTGCGTTAGCAAGCCCTTTATCTTAGCAACTCTCCTCCTACTTAGAGTGCACTAAAGCAAATATTTAATCGTCTTGCGATGTTTATTCTATCTTTAACGCTAAGTATATATGTCCTATAACTCTTAATAGTCTTTAAGTTCCCTTATTAATTTCCCTTAAGGTTTTATATTTAATCTGCCGCTACAAAGCTTAATAACAAGCTCTTAAGCGCCTTAGGTAAAATTTGTTATCTTTAAGATAAGGACTATATTTATACTAAGAGAGCAAGGGAAGAGGAGCGTTAAGCCCTTAAAGTGCGTGCTTTAGCTTATGCCCGCCTTTGTTGTCTTAAGTAAGTTTATAAAAAGGTCCGTTCTAAGGAGTAGAAACTGGTTAAGTAGGGTTTATCTAAGCTAGGTAATAAGAGAGTAATGTCTCTAGGGAAGGAAATAGTTCTAAGTAATATAGTAGTTGCTCCTCCTAAGTCCCCCTTAGGTAGTTCATCCTTTAGTGATCCCTTTTTAATACCTCCTAACCTACTTTCTTCTAATACTCCTATACCTTTCCTATAGCGTTCTCTAGGTTACTTAGTGGTTCCTAGATAGTCTTACTATAGCCTATCTACTTTACTTTATACTATATTTTATTATCTATGTCCTTATAACTAATAATTTTTAAAACTTGCTATTTATCTTCCTTCTGTCCTTTATATGTGTCTACCTTATAGACTAGTGGTTTAATATTTCTGTGTGCTAGTTTTAGCATTATAATGTGCTATATAGGGTAGATCTTTATTTTAGCTGGTAGTTTTAACTTATATATAACTAATAAAATTCTTTACGCAATTTTAAAAGGTCCTAGTCTAATATGGTTTAACTTCTTACTTAGTTATTAACTCTTAAAACTTTTATATAGTAGCTACACTTTATCTCCCTCCTTAAGATCTAGTCCCTTAGATCTCTTAGCATTATAGTACCTTTTTATTCTCTCTTATACTAGTTTTACTATTTCTTTAAGGTCTGTATAAAGATTTATTAAAGTCTCCATTCTTTCTTTTACTATGCTACTTATCTTCTTTGCTTAACGTAGTGATAATAATATTCTTAGCTTATATCCGTAATTTTCCTTAAATGGTAATGTCCCCATTTCTTCTTATAGTGTTGCATTGTATATAAACTATATAACTAGTAGTAATAATACCCAATTATTCTATATGTAATTAATATAATGTCTTAGATACTATTCTAGTATCTAGTTTAATCTTTCTATTTATTTATCTGTCTGTGGATAATACGCTGTTAAGGTTACTATATAAACTCCTTATTCTACTAAAAATACTTCCTAAAATACTACTATAAATTTTAGATTTCTGTCTAATATGATTTTACCTAGTGCTCCATATCTTATAAATACTTCCTTAATATAGATTCTAGTAACATCCTCTACTAATATCTCTTCTATATATGCTATAAAGTATCCCTACTTTATAAGCTTATCCACTATTACTAAGATTATATTATAATCTTGTCTTGTAATAGGACCTCTTAACTTTGGTAACTTAATAATAAAGTCCTATAATATAACTTCCTATAGTCTCTCTGGTGTCTTAATAGGTTATAGCCCTCTGTACAGCTTATGCCTTATTAGTTTATTTCTTTAGCAATTTAGATATTCCTTTATAACTTATCTTGCTAGTCCCTAGATTTCTTAAATAATATACTCCTTTTAAAGTCTTAACACTAAGCCTATAGCTCCGTTGTGTCCCTATATTATTCCCTTATAGAATTTACTAATAAACTCTTTTATAATAGATCTTGGAATATAAGTTGCTTCTCTGTTTTTATACTAATCTAAGTCTAGATCTTCTACCTGTGCCTTTTAGATCCTTTGTATCTAATTACTTTCTGGTAATTTATAGATCTAACTTTCTTTAGTTGCTGTAATCTTTAGGTAATTATACCTAATTAATCCGTCTTAATCCTTTCGCAATAAAGCCCCTAATGGCTTTTTATTATTTTATAGTTTAGCCTTCCTACTTAAAGCATCTGCTTATACATTGTCTATACCCTTAGTATGCTAAATTTTAAAATGGTATTTTATAAGCATTTCCACCTATCTAACCTATCTTTAGTTAAGTTCCTTTGTTATTAGGAACCCTGTAAGGTTCTTATAGTCTATTTTAACCATAAATGGTTTCTCTATGCCTTATAAAAATGCTCTCTATTTCCTTAACGCTATAACTATACCTAATAACTCCTTAATATAGATGTTATAGTTTAGTTCTAGTGGTGTTATCTTCTAACTATAGTATGCTACTAGATGCCATGCGTCTAAATGCTTCTATAGCAAATATACTCCTAGTGTAAAGTCTAATACATCTATCTTAATAACCGTCTCTAACTTTAGTTAATAGATCTTAAAGATTGGTTCCTAGGTAAACAACTCCTTAAGTTCCTTAAATAACTTCTTTTACTTAGTTCCTTATACCCATAGTTCCTCTTTCTTTATTAACTACATAAATAGCTTAATACTTTTTAACCACTATGCTATAAACCTTCTATAGTAATTGCAAAACCCTAGAAATAACCTTAACTATATAATGTTCTTTAGTTCTTGCCAACTAACTATAGCTTTGACTTTCTTTAGGTCCATGCTGATTTTTCCTAGTTTAATTATAAATTTAACAAAATTGGTCTTTTTTGTAAAGAACTTGCATTTCTTAATTGCTACTGGCATCTATTCCTCTTATAGTCTCCTTAAGACCCATTTAACGTGATTTTTATATTCCTTCTTACTCTCTAAGTAGATAATAATATTATTAAGGTATGCTATGACAAACTTATTAAGGTGTTCTCCTAATATACTGTTAATTCGCTTCTAGAATATTGCTAGTGCGTTTATAAGCCTAAATTGTATAACTAATAGTTTATATAGTTCTTTCTTTGACCTAAAAGCTGCCTTTTATTTATTGCCTTTCTTAATCCTAATCTAATAGTACACCTATCTTAGATCTATCTTTATAAAGATCTTTATATTACCTATCCTATCTTAGATTTTGCTAATTAAGGGTAAAGGATACCTATCCTTCCTAGTAATGCTGTTTAACTGTCTATAGTCTATATACATCCTAAGTTTTCTATTTTTCTTTAGGATAAATAGTACTAGATATCCTACTAATGACTATAATAGTCTAATATATCCCTTTTATAAGTTCTCCTGGATAAACTCCTTAAGCGCTATTAACTTTATTTTAGTAAGCTTATAGATTGGAAAGAACTTTAGACTTATTCTTGGTTTTAACTCTATCTTATAGTCCTATACTGCATACTCTAATAGCCTTTTACTTTCTAGTAACTATAACTTTTTACTATACTTATGGTATCTCTTTGGTATATAACTTAAGCCTTACTTAGTCTCTTTATATGTTGCTCTAACTTAGTACTATACTAACTTAGTTTACTGTCGTATCTTGCGCTATTAAGTATCCCTAATATTAACTTAACCTATAACCTAATTAATCTTTAGATTGTATTCCTGTAACTAAGGCATTCCTAGTATTACCTTATCCTTTTCTAATAGTAGGATATTAAAAGATATTCTAACTAGTCTCCCTTTAATAGTTAACTAAATAGGTCCTGTTTTAAGATTAATAATACCCCCTCTATAGGCTATCTAATCTCCTAAAATTGTTATAAGTAGATATAGGTATTCCTTTTGTCTATATAGTAACCCTATTCTTTTTACTACTACTAGTAATATATGGTTTCTTATTACCCTACTGTCTACTAATGCTTTAAACTACTAATCTTGCTATTTAACTCTTAAATTTAGATATTGTTCTTAAATTCCTTTAAGGGTCTAAGGCTCTACTACTAGTTCCCTCTAGTCCTATAGGCCTCCCCTTTTCCTAAATATTAGCTGCTAGATCCTATCTATACTTAGTCCACTCTTAGCTAATACTTAGTTTGTTTCTTTTCCTCTATATACTATAGATAAGTGTTTTTTAGGCAGTCCCACTACTATTATCTATCTAGGTATTCTTCTATAAGGAATCTTCTTAGTTAAAGTATTAGGTCCCCTTAACTCTGTACTTCTACTAGGTACTATTAATATATATATTTAGCATCCCTAAACCGCTTTTCTTCTAGTGCTTAATATATCCTTACTAGGTATTTCCAGTTCTTGTCTTTTAGTGCTCTATATATATTATATATATTATCCACACAAGCTATCCACAATAGTGTATAATGCGCTGCATATTTTAGGTTAACTTTTAACTTATCTTTATTATTAAGTTTAAACCTATATCTAGTTAACCTAACTACTGGTATCTCTACTGCGGGTATTAAGATTTATTACTTACTTTTCTAGTCCCTGGATCCTTTTTCTAGGTTCCTTAATGTTATAATTAATACTCCTTTAATATAACTTATGCGTTTTTCTATAATAGGTTAGTCTTAGACTACTTTCTTATTTAGCCATATATAAAAGTCTTTCTATTTATTATTATATTGTTGCCTATACCACTTTCTATATAACTAGTTTAGTATATATAGTTTGTCTATAAGAAAGTACTTTATTATTACTGTATTGTAATATCCTTTAGTGTATCTTTCTTTAAATCTAACTGGAATATCTAGATCCTCTTCTTGTTCCAGTTTATCTAACTACTTTACTTTAGGTGTCCCTACACTAGGCCTATTAGTGACTCTTTATATAGGTGCTCTGTCCCTTATATAACCTACTATAGACCTTTTGTCTAGCTTTTGCTCTTACTATATAATAATTCTTTACCTAAACTTATCTATAGTTTCTTGTTTTCTATATCTTGCAGTTAAATCCTTAAAGTTATCTTACTTCTTTATCCTAGTATTAATTTTTTAATCTTTAGGCTAAATACTATATTTACCTAGAATTGCTATAGTCCTTATTTATTTGTTAAAATCTTGGCTTTTTACTAATGTTCTTATTTGTTCCCCAAACTTATAGTTCTTAAACTTACGTCCTATACTTATTTGTTTGTTACTAAACTAAGTTACTACTCTTTCCTATTAGTTTTCGTCTATTATAGGCTCTTAAGCTGTCCTTATTATGTCTTATAAGTCTAAAGCCTTCCTTATCTCTTCTTAAGAATTTTAAACCTATAGCCTTTTACCTTTTATAAATGGTAAGCTAGCACTAGCGGTCGTTTACTTGCTTAATTGTCTCTAGATATTACTCCTTCTGTTTTATAAAGCAATGGAAATTGTATCTAATGGTATTATAATACCCATTACTAATCCGCGTTCTATAGTGGTTTTAGTCTCTACTTTTATTACATTATTAAGGTATAAGTGCTCCTAGTTAGCCTCCTTTTTATCCTTATCGCTATTAATTAATAAGTACTCTAACTCCATTGTTATTATTACTAATCTTTATCTATATATTACTGTAATATCTTAATCTAGCTTATAGAGTTAATTTTATTCTTTATCTAACTCTCTGGTTCCTTTAAGTCCTCTTAACTCTAACTTCTATAGCTAATAGCTTACGCTATACTTAGCATCTTTATAAATTTAGTATGCGTTATTATAATAAAATATAAAGTGTTTAATTAAATACTCCTTAGTCCTGCGCAATATCCCTATATCTATGTTATTGTACTCTAATAACCTGGTGCCCTTTACTACATAGTTACTCTAACCACCTCTATAGTCTCTGGCAAAATGACCTTATTTTTTATAATTTATATAAGCTCTATTTTTAAGCCATTTCTCTTATTATAGAGTCCGCCTAAATATCTTCTACTACTAAGATCCCTAGTTTAGCCTCTACTCCTTAGTCCTATAATTACTTAATCCTTAACCTCTAGATTTCTATGGTTTCTTTATCCATCTTTTAGATTCTTTAGTACCACTTAGGTCCATTAGCTCTACGCTATTCTATAGTTTTTAACTCTATATCTACTAATGCGTGCTTTACGTCTTATATAACTATGAAACTCTATCTTACCCTTTCTTAACTTATTCCCTTTAATAGATCCTATTATTAATCTTTATTAACTAATCTATTAAGTTTTATAAACTTTCCATATCTTCTATTAGGATAATTACGTCCTAGACTTTAGCCTTAAGTCCCTATTTATACTGTGCTATAAGCGCCTTATTGTTTTACTTAACCTATATTATAAGTGTCTAAAACTATATTATATACTTAATTACTAAAGAATGTTATACCAAGTTTTAAAGCTTTTATTCCGCTGTAGTTGATGCTTCTAGGTCTCTAAATATCTATATTAGTCTTTTTATAAACCTGTTCTAACTAGTAAATATAAATTATATATCTTAATTAGTAGTTGTTATACCGTTAACTTATATTTTTCTATAAAGTAAGGTTTAAGCTATTTTAGTGCTCTTTCTGTTAAGAATAATCCTGCGTACGCCATTTAATCTATAGGTGTTGCCAACTTTGCTCCTTCCTATATAACCTCAAAGTATATTTGCATAAGGAATCCCTTAAGTTTTAACCTTTCTCCTAAGAATTGTTTAATTAACAGTAACTTAACTTTTACTGCGCTGATTCCATTAATGCATTCCTTAAGTATCCTATTATTATCTAATAAGCGATTAACTATTTCCTATAACTGACCTCTTATAATTAACTGTAAGTCTATATCTGCTATACTAGTGTCTCCCAATCCTAAGGTAGTTGCTGCCATTAATGGCATCGTGACTGGTGCTTTGGGTGGCATATTATTTGACTTCTCTTATGTTTTAATACCATAACCTTAGTAGTAAATGTGTAATAGAACCTTGTAGCAAGAACTACAGTAGGCTCATTAATAGGCTGGGTATATAGGTATAAATAATAAGTTAACAACGTAATAATAACTAGTAGAGTGGTTACCTAACAGATTAACTCTAATTATATTCTAAGATTTACTACAAAGAGAGAACTATCTGGGTAGGGATTATGGTCCTTTAAATACACAACCATACGCCTAAGAAATCCCTTTGCTCTGTAAAGTACGTGTGCTCTATTTGCTCTATCCCATAGATTACACAGATTACATAGATTATATAGATTACACTACGTGACCTTGGCTACTATTTCTTATTATATAGTTCTACTGGATCTATCCTGGACTGTGCCTATATTAACTAACTAGCTTCCTCCAACTCTTCTCCAAGTAGTTATAGCATTGTACTTAAGCTATCCGTAACACTAAGACAAGTTTATCTCTAGCTATACTAGATACAAATTGCGTTAGCCAATTATATTTAGTCTAAACCAAACTGTTACAGTCTAGTGCCGTCCACTTTAGTAAGGGGTTATAGATTAACTCTGCGATTCGTTTAGTAAGCAAATTAGATATAATATGCCTTTAAGAGTATAAAAAGGCTAAGAAAGTTAAATATAAGGGGGTTAACTTATTAGAAATTTAACCCTAGGCGGTGGCCTATTTATACATTAATTGCTAAAGCCCTAGTATCCAGCTGGTCTTATATCCTTGTATCTATTAGCTAGAATAGGGAAGGGCGTATATATCTACGTATAGAATGTAGGTTAATTATTAGGTGACAAGAGCCGTTAGAATATTTAGGTATAGCATTCTAGAGTACTTAGTTAAATTATACTATAAAAATAATAGGATAAATAGGTTAGCCTCTAATGCGCGCAATATCTGTCTTGCATATTAAGGCTTATATATATACTAAGCATTTTCCCACTGCTCCTCTATTTAGATAAAGCTAGTTATATAATTAAAAAACCCCACTTATCCTAATTTACTGAAAAGTATTATCCGCGCTTTTTATTGATTACTTAATGGTAACTAGGCCGTATAAAGTCGTAAGTAAGACCTTTACTAGAATCTTAGCAATACCAATACTAAAAAATGCCCTTCCTTAAATGTAGTTTCTGTATAGTCGATCCTATATCTTCCTAATACAGCAAAATCCCTTATCTTTTTCGTTGAAACCCTTCCGCTCTTATAGATGTCACTTATACCCAAATATTTATATTAGATTGAACTAGACACTAGCAATATAATAAAGAACATCTATAAGGTACTAAAGAAGCAGGAAACTACTTTTATACTATCTTTAAAGCCAGGTATAGACAAATGCACATTAAAGGAAGTGGATTAGAAAACCACCTTTACCCTATCCTTAAGCTAGGTATAAAGAAATGCACGTCAAAGGAAGTAGATTAGGAAACCACTTTTACACCATTCTCAGAACTAGGTATAGAGAAATGTACATCAAAGGAAGCGGATTAGGAAGCTTTGCACCTTTACAGAGTAGCTTAGCTAAAGTTATTTATAAAGGTAGGTAGTAAGCCATCAAATTATACGTAACCTGCTAATAATTTAGTAGCCTCTATAATGCTAGGTCATTTTTCAATCTATAAAAGAGGATATATATATAGGAACTTAAAGAGACCAGTTTATTATTCCTATCCAAATCTTAAAGGCACCTATATACATTACTAATAAAAGCACCAAATAGTAAGTAGAGCTGGCCTGTAGGTATACTATTCTTTATACTGCCAGTAAGCTAGCCACTATTAGCGATAGGGTAGTATTTCTTATCTTATCGCTATAGCCGGTCTAAAAAAAAGCCTAGTAGGCAGCTTATAGTTCTATATTAAGATTTATTAAGTCAAATACTTTAAAGAAGTTATATTATAGTTTAAAGAATATAAGGAAATTATTAAAGAGGTTATATTATAGTTTAAAGTCTGCGAGGATCCCTAGCATAAAAGGGACTTCATTCTACGTTAGAGTCGATAATTCTCTACTTATTCCGTTATCTGGTATTGCTAAATAGTTTTTAGCATCTATTAGCGGAGTAGATAGGTTTAGTAAGAAGCTCTTAGGTCTATTCTCAGTATTAGATAGGACTATTATGCCTTTATAATATACCTCCTGCTATATAGGGTTTATTAGGACCCCTAAATTGCCATAAGTTATTCCCATATAAATTTATAGCTAGTTCTTACTAAATAGTCTATTTAGCCTAGGTGCCTAGGCCTGCTTAAATGCGTCTTCCTTAAGGTTAGGTACTAGTTATAAAACACATTTACAATAGCACTTACTATATAGTGTGCCTCTTCTATTATCCATTAAATGTAATATATTAAATAGCTAAGCTCTATTATCTCTATAGCTTAGTAATAGATTGTGTAAATTGTTCTTAGGGTTTCCTAATAAGAAGTTAGAATTTTCTTAAGTACTTAGTTCTATCTACCCTTATTTATATTATTTCTAGTGGCATATCTATACGCCTCCTATGCGTGCGGTATTGGAGTGGCCTATTAGAACGTAGTAACGGGATTTGCTACGTTATATTAGTTTTGCCTTATAGTACTAGCACTCTACTCTACTAAAAGTAAATTCCTCTCTCTTTGGACCCTAAGTCGCTTGCCGTCTAGCTATTTAATAGTTTTTAATCTTCTCTTTGGAGCTTCCGGAATCCAATCAATCACTTTATATATAATAGCCGCAGTAGTACCTAGTAAAGTCAGCATCCATACTAAATTATAAGGATTTTAACCATATTAATGCCTTCTTTAATTAAGCTTTTGGTAAGTATATAGTATTCTTTCAATATATCTAAGATGCCCGTATCTTTAAGGGCTTGGATTAATTTGTTATAGTTAGAACCTACCTTTAGGAACTTCTTTTCCTATCTAAGATTACGGTTAGTATATAAATAGCCACTATTTACTGCTAAACTTATACTCCATCCCCTATTTTTAAAGGAAGAAAGAATAAGACACTAAGCCCTCTTAGTGCCTTACCAATTAGGCAGTACTTGCTTCCGCCAGTAAAGAAATCTTCTATCTCTTTAGTAAAGTCTTTAAGCGGGATTTCGGTGTTTAAGCCAATTCCATAAAAGTCTTTAGCTATTAAGCTTACTATATATCCATTTTTTAAGAGCTTCTATAGAACCGTTTAACCAAATCTGTAAAGGAGTTGGTAGTATACCTTCTTTATTTTAAGAACTAAGCAGATAAAAATAGTATAATTAAGCAGATTCTTAAAAAAGCTCTTCTAATTATCTATGTAGGTTTTCTAAACTTAAGGGTTCTAGAAAGCCGTCTTTCCGGTCTAAACTTCAGCAAAAAATGTCGCAACCCTAGGGTTAGGCTTAGAACTGCGTATCTTTAATAGACTTAATTGCGAAACACTAGTTTCTTTAAAATTAACCCTAAAAGTTTTTTTTTTGCAAAAGATTTCAACTTTAACTTAGCTTTGTAAACCAACTTAAGGACTTTATTTACGTTTTGGAGTAACTACAAAAAAGTTTAGTAAAGAGATAGTATCTATAGAATAGGTAAACTTATGCTTGGCTCTAGAAGCGCTAGCTCTTCTTATACTAAAGTAGCTCTAAGTTTCATAGTAATATTAGTCATTTTATAGGTATTATAAGAAGTCCTAATAGCAAATAGCGGGTAAAACCCTTTACTTTAAGCAATAGTAAGCTAGTATAGATTTAGGGCACTAAAAAACCTATAGGTTTTTTAATGCCCTAAATCTATACTAGTACAAAGCAACTCCTCCTATATACTAGCCTTTTTAGCAACGTATCTTTAAAGAATTAAATTAATTACTTAAACTAGACAGACGGGAGATTTCTAGGATAAGTTAATATAAGCCTTAATTAAAGTTCTACACCCTAAAAGCCTTTCCTGCTAGGACCTAATTAGATTCTTTTCTATATTTCTTAGAGAATTAACTCAATCCTAATTCTAAGTAGGTGCTTCAATATTACTTTACTAATAGCTTAACTATATCAAGCCTAGGTTCCATTTACCGTTACAAAACTTAGGGCTTACTAGCAGAGTTATAAGGCCTATAGGCTAACTAGGCTAAGAATATAGTTACCTTCTTTCCTTTACCATAATACACGCTCCTTTATCTATAGTTACTGCGTACATTTATATAGTGTTTATTTATTACCTCATAATTTTCCATACTATCGCCCTGTGGTATTATAAGCTATAGCGCCTTTAGTAGCATCTTGTCTTTAATATAATATTTCTTTTCCTTATCCCTAGACTTATAGTTGCTGCCTTAATTAGGTATATAAAGTACTAGATTATTTATCCACCTTAGGATATACTATAACCAATAGCCGTGTTACTAAGATCTTTATTAGCAATTATATTAGCTGCTAAGGTTTATAAGGCCACTATACTAAAGGAACTTACTAATAGGAAGCTAGATCCAATCTCTATAGGGTTTTATCAGCATATTTATAAAGGGCGGCTAGGTGGTCCGCACTACCATTTTTCTTACTTTTCTACTCCAGGGCTTAAATATTAGGCGATTCTTCTCTATATCGCGCTAGCTACTACTATGCATCCTAGTAGCAGTAGAAAGTTTTCTAGTATATATTTTATTTGCTATAATTCTAGTCTTTAAAATATAGCAAGCGGGCGCGGAACAATATATACCGAATCGAAGATTATTATAGGTAACCTTAAGGGTTGGAATACCTAGCATTATTTAGCTATAGCAAGTACAATCCTTCTTGCCATTTATTAGACAGATTATTTCCTTCTAATAAGCAAATATATAGCCTCTAAAGACATCCGCTAATAGAGGCTAGGGGGAGTGCATTATAGCATATTTTATAATATTTTCCCTAGACTGCGCAAGGGTTTTAAATTACATATTATAGGATATTCTGATAATTAAAGACGGCGAATCCGATATTTCATTTAGGAGAGACAGCTAAAAACAAAACTATATCCATCTGTTATCTATTTAAGTATCTGTTAAAACTAAAGTGGACTATCTACGCCTTATTCTCGGGGACTTCTTTACTAACTTTACTCCTAATTCTATATCTTTATCCTTAACACCTTTATTCTTATTAATTTTCAAACATTTTATCTCTGCCATTATGTGTTGCAAATTATATTTATATTTGTTATTCGTTGCTACAGTATCTATAGCTGCGGGACTGTCTATAGTATCTAGGGTGTTTATGGCGGCATCTTAGGCGGACTTTATAATAGATTTTGGAAAAGTGTTCCTAACCTTACTAGTAATATTTATAGCGGCGTCGAAGGTGGCTTTTATATCTGCGATAATAAGGTCGCCTATAATAGTTATAGTGGTCTCTAGTCTCTTCTTTTAATATTTCTTAGTCCCCCCAATCGTTTCCTCTAATCTTTATTTACGAAGATATAAAAAAGGACAAAGCGAATCTACCATAGCATCTGTGTTTTTATAGCTAGAACCAAACTTATTAGCCTTCTTATTATAATAACACGCTATTACCCTTACTATAAATATATAAAGCAGAACTAGAAAGTAAAATAATAAAACGCCTTACGCTTTAAATAGAGTATACTTCTTTCGTAATAAAGACAGAAAGTCTATATAGAATTAGTCTTTAAAACTCAATACTTGATTTTATAAACTGTGTAAGTATAGCTTTTAAAGTATAAAACGCTATTTAATGTTATATGCCTTTCCTTGCACACTAGATAGCTATAGGGAATTTTTATATCTGGTGCAAATAGATAGAGATATTTATCTTTAACATAATCCATTATCTTAGCTAGCCAACTCTAATAGAAAATCCTCTGCTGGTAAGGTAAATACTTATTACCTATGCAAAATAGACTAGCAAGGGTCACATTCTAAAGGGAATGAATAAGACGTTACCAAATCTTCCTACTTTATAGTTATCCCTTTTAACAAGTCAGGAGGCGTATTTCGTCATCAAGCCTCTTAACGTAAGCATAACTTTATAAAATTTCAAATAAGATCAATCTGCTAGTTAAGGTATACTAGCTCCGCAAAATCTCTATCTATTCTATTAAATACTAAAATAGGATTGGATAATAACAGACTAAAATAAAATAAAAAGCGACAAAGAATAATAAGATAAGCGCGCAATAACTAGGAATAGGTCCCATATATAAGGAACGCATAGTTTTAAAAATGCATTTTGTGCTCAAGGGTCACTTTATAAACGTTGCATTTAATCTTACCCTGCTATAGGAGTTTGGAGAGATACCTGTCTCAAAAATATTTTATAAGAGTAGCTGGAGTGTAGAACTTATATATACGCTTATTAATCAGTAGCTTTTGGTTCCTAAGGCAGATAAAGCATATCTTTGGTCTTTTATCCTTATATAAGGATGCCTTTACCCTCTCTAGCGCCTTAGCCGCTTCTGAAATCTCAGCATCTTCTTTAATCTTAACTTGGCCAAGGGCGATACTTATCCTAGACTATTTCTAGCAATAACTTAGCCAATATACCTTGCCTTCCTTAACATTACAGTAATCTACAACCGCATTAATAGCATTATTACGTCTGCGTATCTTATCTTCTAGTAACGTGCCAGAAAGCGTCATAATTACATTAATAAAGCGTTTGTGTTTAACTAATCTATTATTATAGGATTCCAAGGTTGCTTTAATATCCTCACTAAATTTAACCCCAGAAAGTTACCGCTTAATATTAATTATAGCTTGTTCATTGTCCTAATTCTTCTTAATATTTTCCAATAGCGCGTTTCTTTAACGTTGTCTTTTATTTATAATTTCCTGGTTAAGCTTTTAGTATTCTATACTTCCTATAGCTTTGCGCTTAAGGCTATACTTTAGCTTGTTTTAAACTTCAATTAAGGAACAAATATATAGGTTTTTGTTAACCAATAAGGATTATTCTTTTATTAGGTTCTATAGCCGCCACAGGTCAATTAATCGACTTATTTAGTATACTACTTTTATTAACTTTTCCTAAGGCTCTAAGCCTTAAACAATTGCTTATTGTCGGTATCACTTCCGGTGATACGTAATGCTATTGCAATAGTATGGGTGGTAACTGATTTTGATTGATGCTTATTGATTCTCCTATTCTACAGGTGGAATTTGGTAGATTTCTTGAGCTCGCTTAGCTCACGTAATCAACCCCTTTTAACTCGCGTTTATAGGCAAGTTGCCGCAAATTGCCCTAGATTGCCGTTACATAATGGCAATTTACAGTTATATAACTACAAGGACGCAACCTTAATCAGACACTGGGAGTATTTAGTTTTTAACAGTGCTTGAGCACACCGCCTACTAAATTCCACTACTTTCCACCTGTTAAATTCCACTACTTTCCACCTATTAAATTCCACCAAATTCTGCCAAATGGCTGAAGTAACTAATTACGATTTTCTATGCCCGGTATAGAAAATCGCCATTAGCTCGCTTAGTACTAGCGCCTTGGCTGCTATCTTGATATCTTTACACTCTCTATTCCTATCTTTCCATCTTCTCCTTTCTCTACCCACTTGGTAACCTATAGCTTAATTATATTCGTATTAATTAGGTCCTTTAACGCTTGGTAAGGTTTTAATTTTGTTATAGCGTCTGCAGAGTTACTGCCTCCGTTAATCTATTTAATCTCTGCTATTTCTCTTCTCTTATACAATTGTTATAAACACATTAGGTTAACCATAAGTCGTTTCTCTTATGTTGTCCCGAGTTTGACTAGGCAGTTATATAGAGATTTTAAATCAGTACAAAGGGTAAGCGGTAGTCGTTTAAGTTGTAGGATCTTCTTAATAGTTGCTTTAATCGCAGCTCTGGTGTTAAATCTATAGGCCATACTATATAGTTCAGATACTAAGACGCTTTATGTAACTCGCTTGCATTTGATAAATAACCAATGGAGGATATTAGCCCTATTATCCTTGTCTATAAGTGTAATAATGAAGCCAATCTAAGAAGAGAGGTCGTAGTTATTGGCAAAGGACAAGTCCGTGAATATCATCAGTTTAAAAGTGCTTGTATTAAGTTGTACAAAGCGAAGTCCTTAGGAGGGATTATTAATTTGCCATTGCAGCCGCTTGTTAAGCTGCTTTACATATTCTTCCTTTAGGTTAACAACTTGTGCTGCAAAGGAGAGGTTAAAGGCAGCTTCTAGTTAACAGACTGTGGCAATATAGGCTCCTCTTGCTCTCTAGGCAACGTACTGGTCCTTTAGTGTAACTGCCTTACAGACTTCCCCTTTAAAGCTGGTTAGGTCTATAGCCTTTATAGTAACCAACTTTAGGTTCTAGCATTAATGTTCCTAGGTAAGGGCTATTAAGTCCTTTTCTTGCCTAATATAGCCTCCGTTAAACTTAATTGGGGTATTTAATATAAGCTTCTCTCTCTCCTTTACTAAAAACTTTGCTTCCTAAAGCCTAGCTTCTTTAGTCTCCACAAAGGTTTCATTAGTAAGAAATAGTATATTATTAGTCTACAGTCCTATAATTCTAAAGCCGTTGCTATTTGTGTATAATAAGCAGGGGTTATATATTAACTGGTTTATCTATAGCTTATTAAGGTGGTGGCGGTGGTATATATTAAACCAATAGTTGCCAGCTTCTGGGACACCATAGAGTGGTTTAATAACTCTCAGAATTGATCCATTCTTTAGTTTAAGTTCTGGTGGTGGGCATATAAAGAAGTCTCTATTTAGGTGGGTACTGGACTATATATAAGCTTGTAAGATGTCGCGCAGGTATAAAGAGGCTGGTTTTCTTTCGTTTCCTTATAGGGTTGCCATAAGTGCTAGGATAATTCTCTAGCTAACACATTAAATGGTTAGTAATTGTGTTAAGACTAGATCTTTGCCATAGTTGTTATAGGCTTATATAACTAGTCTAGACTTCTTAAAGGCCTTATCTATTCCAGTGTTCTTAATCTTATTAATAAACCAGGAGTTAAAGATTCTAACTCCCTTTAGGACATCTGCTGTATTAATAAACTTAAAGACACCTTTCTTAAGTAAACCGTTTATCTCCTTGCATTAAGACTCTATAAATAATAGTAAGGTGCACTTAAGGGTTATAGTATTAGGTTTCGTTAGGCTGTTGTTAATAAATATTAATACGTCCGCGATGTTTTACTGGGACTTTGTTGGCGATTATTATATCTATTTTAATCTTTAAAGGGGTACAGTAGTTGTTAGTTCCTTAGTTAATTCCTTAGTCAGTTCCTTAGTCGGTTCCTTAGTTAGTTCTTTAGACGGCTCCTCCTCTAATTCCTTATTAGGTTCTTCTAGTTCGGGTTATAGGTATAGCTTTACTATTATGGTCCTAAAGTTAGTAGGTCTACTAGGGAGTTATACCTTATATATTTCTCTGTTAATTCTAAGCAACTTAAATGGGTCAGTCCATCTGCCGCTTTGTCTAGTATTGCCTTTACGCTATATAAGCACGTCTAAGTTAAAGGGGAGGTTGTGGATTGTGGTGACAGATAGACTATTTCATTGGTTTAGTACATCGTTAACTTACTTCTTTACCCTAAGCCTTACAATCTCCTCTATTGCCTTCTTTATAGCTGCCGCTTGCTATATAATAGAGGGTGCTAGTAGGTTAAGTTCGCTTATACAAGGGTAGGCACTAAAGATAAGAAGTGTTAGGACTAAGCTATCTAGGCCAGCTGTGTTATTAGCGGCCTTTACCGCCATTTATAAGGCTAGTTCTTTAGTTATTCCTAAGTCCTATAGCTCCTCCGTAATTATCTAGTATACTTAACATAGTATTAGATAAGCTCTTTCTACCATTCTAATAGACCAGTAAGCTTCCACTGGGACGCTCTTAGTTAATATGGCCATTGCCATAGCATGCTATTAAAACCCCTTGCTTATAAAGTTCTTCCCAGCGTTATAGGTAATATAGTTAGGTGGTCTAATATAGGTGTCAATCCAATATAGTTATAGAATGTCCTAGGTATGTTTTGCGGAGATATTACATAGCTATCTCACAGCTTAAAATCTAGTAGCTTTATTAATTACGTAGAGAATAGGACTCCTGTTAATATATATAATATTAACAAAAATAAAATAGTTAAAATCGGAATCTTGGTCTTCTTATAGTGTAAATTTAAACCATCTAGGAGACTTGCCGTGTTTCTGGCAGTGGGAACAGTACTTAGTAAGGTAGTTAATGGCCTGCTTATTAATGTTATTATAGCCAGAGCATTCTAGTACCTTGTGTAGCTTGTCTGCCAATAGATGTCCAAAGCGACAGTAGAGTCGGCGGAGTTCAGTAATGGTTAAATAGCAAGGGTTTTAATTAAATAAGTGGGTTATAAATAACTGTAGTAACTCTTCCTATAATAGGAAGGGGTGACCAAATTAGTGAACTACTGGCACTGATTTTGTTGGGGTGACTAGGACGTTCTTAAGGCTATTATAATAGACCTTTAGTATGTCCATATCTACAAGGCATAGTAGGAAGGGTATGTTGGCCTTTATAATATAAAACTTAACATTGCTAATTGGTGTATTAACTGTAACGGAGCCAATAGAAGAGGTAGAACCGATGCCAAACTGGACATTAATAGTGCTAGCCTTTAAGGTATCAATAACGGTATTATGGGTCTTTCTATATGCGAGGTATTGTCTATAACCTACTATTAATCTCTTTAAAGCTCTAGTGTTAATTATTACTCCATAAAACTCGTTAGATATATACTGGCTAATAGCAATATAGGCAAATAGGTCTAGGTCATTATAGTAAGCAATTAAATTAGTGCCGGTAATTGCATAGGTAAAGGATTAGTCTGCTAAGTTAGTCACAGTATTAATAGCTCCTTTATGCTGTATTATTCCAAAAGAGGTAAGAAACAGTTTAATCTATTCTTAGGTTAGAGATGCTGTTAGTAACTTAATATTAATTATAAGAGCTTCTATTGCCTTATTAATAGATTCTAAGTTAAGTTCATCACCATTATTATCTGTTCCTTTATACTTAGCAATGTACTATTAGGCATATCTATTAAAGCGGCGGTTAAATCTATCCTTGAACTTCTTTTTTAATTTATTACATTCTTCTCTAAAGTGTTTAGATAACTAATAACCTTCTTTATTACAGATAAAGCAGCGCTTCTTTAGTAATGTATATTAGCTAGATAAGGATAATTGTATTCTATAAGGTAATTAAGGGTATTGTCTATAGTAGCAGCAGTTAGTAAAGAAGGCTTAGGGGTTCTTACTATTTAACTTTTTAAATATTATAATGGAGGATTATAAGTTATTAATTAGGCCAGTTAGGCTATTAGAAGGTTTAAAGCAGGTATATTAACACGCTAGTAACTCCTTGTAAGGGCGCGAAGAGGCTTTAGGAAAGATTTAAAGGAACAATATAAATTCTATTTAAATCTGAGGGTATATAGCTCTTGCTAGGAACAAGACGTTGCGTAAAGAAGAGAAAGGAATAACAAGAGAATCTTGCAATTAAACAGTTTAGGGGTCTTGGTCGATGCGTGCGCACGTGCATATATGGACGGACTTTGGTAGTATTCGATTAATCTAGTAGAACTTGGCAGAAGTTAATTAAGCTGGCAGAATTCGGCAGAATTTGGTTAAAGCTTCAAGTTCTATCTATTAAGTGTTTTACTGAGACATTCCTACTATAACTAGGCTAGTCCCGTTATAGTACCCCCCCTTTGGCCGAAGGTCCAAAATAATACAATTTTATTATATCGTATTTTACGTTAGGTGGTAGTGTAGAGTTTTGCTAGTTCTAATTGTTAAACGGACTAATTAGGATTTTCTATCCCCGGGATAGAAAATTGCTATTAGTTTGGTGAAGGTGGTAAGCCAAACTAATATCTTTGCAGTAGGTCTTGGCAAGGTAAATCTAACCAATTAAACAACTTTAACCGCTGTTTAAAGTTCCTTAACATCTTGCGCGTTATATAACTGTATTATAAGCGTTGTGGTATTCTTTAAGCTCTTTTTAATTTTAAGTTTCCTGCTATCGTGTTTCGTGTATTTATGTTAGGTGGTAGTTGTTTACCTTTATATTATGTCCATCTAGCTAGAGTAGGCCGCGAAGGATGGTCCTTATAGAATTCTTTTACCAGGGAAGGCGTATTGGTCTTAACTTGCTTATAGAGCTCCTAGGTTCGTGTTTTATATCCTTCCTACTTAATAAGAAGTTTAAATCGTTTAGATTATGTTTTCTATTGCATATTATTAATTAAGTTAATAAAGTAAGAACCATTACCATTGTCAACAATTATGGGAGGTGGCAGCGGCACTTCGTAAGTTATAGGTTTGTCTTTTAAGGGTTGCAGCAAGCTTATATAAAATATTAGATGTATTTTCATCTTAGTTGGTAGTTTAAGCTTATAAGTATACGGGCTTAATTTCTTCTTAATTTAGTATAGGCCCGTAAACTTTCAATTAAGTTTCTTTAAGGGCCGTTAAGTCTTTAGGTTTTGTGTATTTAGGTAAACCATGTCACCTTCCTTAAAGTTCTATACAGGGGCTCGTCCTTTATTCGTATGCCATTCCTATACTATTTAAGTGTACGTTAATTCACTTTATAATAGTTCCGTTAACTGCTTTATTTAATTAGCGAAGTTATGCGCGTTAATTAACTAAATCCGTTTAATTATGGGTCCTATTGTGTCGATTTCAGGTTATGGTTTGAATCCAAGTTGGGGGTCTTATCCATAGGTTATATAGAACGGCGTTATGCCTGTTAATACGTTTATTATATTGTTTGCAGTAAACTTAGCCAAAGGCAGCCATTTTTCCCAGTTATCTTGCAGGTAGGAGCAGTATATTTATAGGTATTATTCCATAATCACGTTCGCAATTTCGGTTTAACCATCTATCTCTAGATAAAATGCAGTTAATAGTCGTGTTTGAATGCTTAATCGTTTATATAGAGCTTACTAGAAGTCTGAAACGAACTGGCTTCTATAGTTAGATATTATTAAATTAGGAAGTCTGTATAGCTTAAAGATATGCTTAACAAAACATTCGGCTACTAATATTGTATTAATTAAGTCCATAGGAATTATATATTGCATTTTTATAAAACGGTTAATAACTACCATAATATTCGTAAACCTATTACTGTTAGGCAAGTTAACTATGAAGTCGATTAAGATATCTCGCTATCTTTGCATTGGAATTAGCAACGGTTAAAGTACACCTTGCTTCTTTACGTAAGAGGTCTTCCCATGCACGTACGTTCTGCAGGCTTGAACGTATTTTCGTACGTAGTTGTGCATTGTAGGCCAGTAGTATACTTGTTAAATAATCTTATAAGTCTTTGCACGGCTAGGATGTCCTACTATAGGGAAATTGTGTACGAATTCGAGTATCTTAAATTGTAAGGGTTTGGAATTTGGAACTACTATCTTCTGTTAATAGTATAGTCGATTGTTACGAATTTCGTATTTGGCGAGTGTAATATCTTTATACTGTTATTTTCCTATTTAAATTACTTTTATTATATCTGCTATCTATACGTTGTTCTTATATTTATATTCCATTAGCTTATTAATTTCTATTTCCTATTTATCGATTTCTAATTTATTTCTGTTGAGTTCCGTATCTAGGAACATAGGATGTAGTTTCTTAAAGCATTTAGGGGGTAATAAGATCCGTAATTAATTTGTAATCCGTTTGTCTAAGGCGTTTACAGGTAAATCTTGTAATTGTTATATCAATGTATTAGGCTTCTAATTGAGTTTGCCCAGTTAGTACATAATCTTAAAGTTGAATTGTAAGAGGTATTTAGCCTAATAAATTTGGCGCTGCGTTAACTGCTTTATAGTTATAAAGTACTACAGGTTTTTGTAATCCGTTAACACGCGTATTGGAAATAATAATCCTTTAAGTTCTAGACGCCATTATTTAAAGCATCTAACAATTGTAAGTAGTTCCTTATTATATATCTTATAGTTTAATTCAGCAGGGGCGAGCTTTTAAGAGAGAAAGGCTACTAGACGTAGCTTACCGTCCTTATTATATTGCGATAACACTCCCCCTAGGGCATAATCAGACAAGTCTGTTTTAATAACACATTTAAGGTTAGGGTCAAAGTGGGCAAGAATTAGAGTGGTTATAAAGTGTTATTTTAAGTTATTAAAAGCTTGTTTATATCTAGCAGTCTATTTAAATTTTATGTTTTTTCTTATTAGGTTTACTAATAGTTGGGCAATTTTTAAGAACTAGTTAATAAATTGGTAGTAGAAATTTGCGAATCCTAGGAATCCTTAAATGTTTTATACATTACTAGGGCTTCCCTAGTTTATAATTACAGCAACCTTTTTAGAGTCCATTTTAATTCTGTTACGGGATATAATTAGGCCTAGGTACGTGACTTCAGATATATGGAACTTGCATTTCTTAATATCGCATTATAAACCCGCATCTCGCAAATGTTTAAAAACCATTTGGATATGTTTTCAATGCTTAGAAAGCAAAGACAAGTAGATTAGGATATTATTAATATACACAGTAACAAATATATTAAGGAATTTACGGAGCGTATTATTAATGTATTGCTAAAACGTACTGGGACCGTTTTTTATACTAAACGGCATTACTAGGTATTTAAAGAGTCCCTATTATATATAAAAGGCTATATACTTCTCATCTCCTTCTTAGATGCAAATTCGATTAAAGGCAGCGACTATATTAAGCTTTATAAAATATCGTGCCTTTGCTAGGCGGTTAAGCGTCTCTTGGATTAAGAGGATTGGATATTAATTTTAAATTATAATTACATTTAAGGCTTAGTAATTAATATAAAATCTTAAACCTCCTCCTAGCTTTTTAATAAATAATACGGGTAAGGCAAATAGAGATTAACTAGGGCGAATAAATCCTTTTTCTAGATACTTGTTGAGGTATTATTATATTATAAGCAGTTCTTCTTATAACATACCGTATAGCGGACTGAACTTTAGTGTTATACTAGGTTTAAGTTCTATCTTAAAATTGTGTTTATTCTAATGCGGGGGTAGCTGGTCTGCGAATTGTTTTTTAAACTTATTAATTAGATCATAGTACTCCTTGGGTATAAGAGGTTAAGAGTTAATATACTGCTTTAGTTCTAGCGCCTTCTTAATATCTTTTATTGTTATAGCGAAGATTTTATAGTCTTATTTTCTTGCTAACAAAATAAAAGGTGCGGCTTATATCATACGAATTTTAAGGGGTTTTAATATATCATCTTTGTATTCTTTACTGTAATTAGCAGTCATAGTTTTATTATATTGGTTTAAGGTTCATAGTAAGGGCAATTTATATTATGTTAAATTCGAATAGTCTTATACATATTTATAGGGTAGGTGGTGTTTTAAACAATAACTTTGGTAATAGGTTATGCGGAATTTTAGTGTTTCTTTAACCCAGCTAATTAAAGGGTTGTGCCATTTTAGCTATTTATGTCCAAGTATTATCTTATATTGCTTTAGGGGTGTTATAAATAGGGAAATATATTTAAGGTATTCGCCTATCCGCATTTTTATAAGAGCGTAGTGCGTTAATTCGCTATATATTAAGGGTTTGCTGTTAAAGCCTTGTAGGCCTTAGGGCTTATTAAGTTTCTTTAAATTTAGGCGTTAGGTTTTTGCGTAGTTTGTATTAATAAAGCCTATGCTAGTAGCTCCGCTATCTATAAGGATTTATACCTCCTTCTATTTTCCAAGTATTTAAATTTTGCTAAGTACATTAAGGGAGTTATGTTATGTATTAGCGCTAGAAGAGCCTAGATACTTATACTCTTCCACTTCTTATCTTAAGGCGCGACTTGGCCCTAGGACAATTCGTTTTCCAAGTTAGCTAAGTATAAGATGCTTTATAATAACTAGGTATAATTTATAGAACAAGTACAAGTTAAGGAGTAAGTACGGCTTAAAGAATAAGTGCGATTTAAGGAGCAGGTGCGATTTAAAGACTAGGAGGAACTACGGCGGACTTTTTTAAAAGGGTAAGTTTGGTAATTTCTTTAAATATATCCTTTTCTGCCACATTCAAAGCATTCTCTATTTGTGGCTTAAGTCCTTCGTTTGTCGGTTCCTAAGGGTATATAGGATTGAGTGGCGTCAAGGTCTATAGGGTCGTGCGTAGGTTTCGGAGAAGGGTCGCGCTTTAGGGTATATGTTGGTTTTATAGAGTCTTGAACGCGAGGCGTGGTTAGCTTTAGAGAACGAGTTTATTTGTTATATTAAAGGTCCTTATTAATTTGTTAATATATTATAGCAAATTTAGGTAGGTCCTTTGGCAGTTCCCTACCTACTAACTATACTCTAATTTTATCTAAAATAGCTTATTGAAGAGCAGTAACTTTAGCGGCTTTATTCCAATCTAGTTTGCCAATAAGGCCTAAAAATTCCGAAAAGAAGCTGGTAAAGTCTTAATTCCATTATTATAGGTTTTTAAGTTTAGTAACAGCAGTGTGTTCGCGGCTGGCGTTATTATATATTCGTTCTAATAAAGAGACAAAGATTTCGAAATTAATAAAGGTGCTATTATAGAAGAATGGGTCCATAGTTTATGCAGCGTCTTTGCTTAATTAAGACATCCCATAGCTAATCTTGCTAGCTTTAGTAGGGTATTAGTTATAGTTTGTTAAGAGTTTAAGGTAGAGCTTAGTTACAAAGGGATATAGATTATTTTAATTTCTATTAAATATTGGAGGGTTAGGAAGCTTTTCTGATTTTATAGTAGGTACTAGGTTTGTTATAGGTATGGGTTAAGCTACTATTACTAGTTTAGGGTTCGCATTTAACAGGCCGGGTTCGCATATAGTTATCTCGATTTTGTTTACAGGTGTTACTATTAGGGTCTCCATTATAAGTATATTAACGTTGCGGAGTTCTTCGCGGAGTGTTTCTATTAATTGCTAATGCTGGGCTTCTAGTGTAGCCCGCTGCTAAGCTAAAGCATCTATAAAGGCTTCTTATATTGTAGTTAACTGTTCCCTAACTAGGGTTATAATGCTTATAGTTAACGCGTGGGATTCGAGGTCGTTTGCCATTTTAATAGTAGTTGTTTTAGACGCAACATAATATAAGGGCGCGAAGAGGCTTTAGGAAAGATTCGAAGGAACAATATAAATTCTATCTAAATCTAAGGGTATATAGCTCTTGCTAAGAACAAGACGTTGCGTAAAGAAAAGAAAGGAATAATGAGAGAATCTTGCAATTAAACAGTTTAGGGGTCTTGGTCGATGCGTACGCACGTACACACGCGGACGGACTTCGGTAGTATTCGATTGATCTAGCAGAACTTGGCAGAAGTCGATCAAGCTGGCAAAATTCGGCAGAATTTGGTCAAAGCTTCAAGTTCTATCTGTCGAGTGTTTTACTGAGACATTCCTACTGTAACTAGGCTAGTCCCGTTACACTCCTAGCAGGCGTTAATAAGCTTGTTATAAAGGAACTTGTTTATATGTAAATCTAGGTTAAGGCCATACTGGAGGTATCTTAGTTCTTTAATAAGTAACTATAGGCAGTCTAAGGTTAATTTTCCAGCATTCTCGCTCTTACCTATTGTGGACTTTAGAGTTGTTAAGTTCCATCATCCTAATATGCCGCGTCTATATTTAGGTCCCTTAAAGTAATTATATATAGTATCACAGATTTAGTTAAATAAAAGGGTTAAGGTAATGTTTTTAAGGTTAGTATAGTAGTGGTTAAGTGCTAGACCGCGTAGTATTGTAGGGTAGGCTTTAACCTTGGCTTCTTGGGGTATGTTGGCTCTGCTATAGAGGTTATAGAAGATGGCGAGTTTAAAGTTAAAGTTATTATCTTCTCCGCTGTACTTGTTGTCTTCCATATATATCTTTGTAAGGTTTGTTAACTCCTTACCAAAACCCTAGTTTTGACTCTGTCCCCTAGGTGGTTCTAGTTATAGGGTTAAGTTAATATAATTAGGTTCCTGTTATAGGGGTAGTATAGGGGTAGGTTAGGGTGTAGTGGGTAGTATTATAAGTAGGGTAGGATTTGTAGCTGGTGAGATTAAGATTAGGGTTTTAATAGTACTAATACTGGCAAAGTTATTCTTAAGGAGGTAGTTAATTTATCCTAAGGTAAACTTTCCTCTAGTTGCTATATGCTCCTTAATCTTAGGCTCAGTCTATTCTATAGGGTCTTCTTCTTACAAGGTATTAAATAGTAATTTAGGGACTGTAGCATTCCTATGCTTCCTTATCCATACACCATTAGTCCATAGGAACGTTCGGAGCTTTTAAATACCAATTTGGTTGCAATCCTTAAAGATTTGTATTATAAAGTTTTAGAAATCTTCCTTATAGACCTCCCATAGTTTATTGTCCTTAAGGTTATACGCTTTATATTCTAGGATCTTAAACTTTATAAATTTATTAATATCCTTTGTGGTGGTTTCGTCGGACTGTAAGTTAATACCTTTAGGCCATTTCTCCTATCCTGTATCAACTTGTGCCCTAATATCTAACATATCAATTCTTGTCTTGTGACTCCTGTTAAGTTTAATTTTAGGTTCTAGATAAAAAACGCGTAATAAACGCGAACCAAGGGCCTATTAAAAGGGTTGGTTTCTTAAGTACCTAATGCGTTTAAAATGCGTAATGGACGTAAACCAAGGGCCTATTAGATAGGGGTTGACTTTTTAAGTACACGTTAACTAATGCTCCTTAATATAATCTGGGTAGTATAAAATGCGTAATAGACGCGAACTAAGGGTCTATTAAAAGGGGTTGGTTCCTTAAATACCTAAGGGCCGTGTATAAAAAATTAAGGGCCTATTAGATAGGGGTTGACTTTTCAAATACACGTCAACTAATGCCCCTTAGCAGGCGAGATTAGTAGAGGCCTTTAGCAGGGACTAACCGAGCTCGTCTCTCTTCATAGATGATACGTCTCCTAATCTATAATCACTGATTAGTGTTGGTATTACTTCCGGTAATACGTAATGCTATTGCAATGGTATGGGTGGTAACTGATTTTAATTGATGCTTATTAATTCTCCTATTTTACAGGTGGAATTTGGTGGATTTCTTAAGCTCGCTTAGCTCACGTAATCAACCCCTTTTGACTCGCGTTTGTAGGCAAGTTGCCGCAAATTGCCCTAGATTGCCGTCACGTGATGGCAATTTGCGGT
>Ga0307507_10003785_pt1 | contig 28346 bp, 21 predicted proteins | sample 7_EM_MG_FD_207223 | JGI IMG/M metagenome (GOLD analysis project Ga0307507, IMG submission 207223) | Populus trichocarpa ectomycorrhiza microbial communities from riparian zone in the Pacific Northwest, United States - 7_EM | ecosystem: Host-associated > Plants > Roots > Unclassified | place...
GAACAGGGATCAAGCGCAGGTATTTTTTTGTTACCCTACTTTGACGAATTCGATTTTTTGTTGCCAAATACCCCTGTTCGTCACCTCCTGATATTCGTCACGACCCCATGAGAGACTGTACCTCCTAGTGGCTGCATAAAGGAAAAGAACATTTTCTCCTCACAGAACATGCAGAACATTATCATTTTCTTTCCCTTTTTCAATCACATTACATTTCAAACTTCAATCGTATAGTCATTTTTCCCGCGCCGGCCGCGAAAGTGTAACCCCGGGGACGTTCCCGCGGTCCATCTGGACTCACCCGCAAACGGGTCTCTTTTTAGACCAGCAACACACAACAGTCCATTTTTCAAGCTCATTCTTCTAGCTCATTCCTCCAGCCCGCTGTTGACGAACTTCGATCCTCTTTCCCCAACCGGTGGTCAGGAGCCCCCGCCTCCATTGATATTGGTAATACGGTATGTGGGTCACAGCCTTTTTCCTAATACCTAATACTTACCGCTATTAGGAAACACATTAAGGGAATCCCGGCCAGGGAAACTGGTATGCCATTTTCACTTTAGGACATGGTCGGTGAAGGTGGTGAATTTGGGGGCGATGTAATTATCTCTTCTTTTCAGGAGAGGGTTCGTCTAATCGAGGGTTTCTATCTTATGGCTGTTGCCATGACCTACCGGTAGTGCACGAGTACTGTACAGTACGAGGCCCAGCTTCACCACTGGGCTCTCGAGTATGAAGGTCTGCCGTGACCGGGATAAGGAGTGGTATGAGCGGTACGAAAGAAAAAAATCAGGGAATTCTGAAGATGTCGGTGGAAATTTCCGAGCTTCGACCTGATTTTACTATTACATACAGTCGAGCTTTCATGCTCATCGTTAAAAACTTGAGGCCCAAACAACCACTCAGGGATTACTGAGTGGGTAAGACATTTCTCGCAGGCGCGCTATAGGAGATAAACGTACGAGACATAATTTTCTTTTTTGGCCATCATGCTATGATACACAAGTACTCATTCATGCGTGAGCCGTGTGTGGTCCCTGTACTTAGTTGCAAATACCGTACCGGTACTCGAGTATATATCCGAGGATTTAACAAAAAAAAAAACCGTGAGCCGTGTGTGGGGTGTTGTGTTAATCTCGATTGGATATGTTAGCCACTTACCGGTATGTCCAAGACAGTTCCATCCGAAAAGTATCCCTCTAATCTAGATTCATTCCCTAAGCAAAAAAGCCCATTTACGATCCATAAAAAACAAAGTCTTCTAAAGGAGGCAAAAATCGACAAGAAAAAAGAAAAGAAAAACAAACATTTTTCGCCAAGGCCAATTCTGCCGTGTTCTGCCATGTGTCATTTCCCCCTGTAGGTTTTCGCGCATAGAACACTGCTTTAATGCGAAGAACCCAACTGAAAAGGTTGATCCACTTCACCCAGCCCCATTATATGGTACTCGAGTACTCGTACCTGCAGGGGAAACCATGCCGCACACGAGCACAAAGAAGAAGAAGAAAAAAGAGGCACGAGGAATACCCCTGCGATTTTTCAACCAGCCCATATCAAGATCAGCCGCATGTCAAAGATCTCTCTTATTATACCGGTACGGTACTCGAGTACACGAGTTACCGTCGGCCAAAGAAATAAGCCGCGCGAACGAGTGATATTTTATGAAATTAGGCCCCCCCTCGTGATCAGGCCGAGCGGGGCTGAAGTACCGTATCGTGCCGGTATAAGTTACTCATACTCGCACAGTACTACCGTATAGTAGTGCTACTAGGAGTATCCCCCATCTGAGTGCGCTGGCACATACAGTACCACCGGTAGTATCATAGTAACTTTAGTGGAAAACAACTACAGTACGGTACTCAGGGGCGAACTAGAATCTCCTCCTGAATAGCATAACCTCCACAAAACTAGGCGGGAGACTTTTTTTTCTTTTCTTTTCTTTTCTTTTCTTTTCTTTTTTAAAAAAAGGGGTGTTTGACGGCCAAAAAAAGTGAACTCATCAAAAGTACCGTATAGTACCGGTATTAACTTGACGGATTGAGTATCTCGGTGCAGGGTTATAATCTCCGTTTTGGAACAAACAAAAAGCTCTCTAGGAAGCCTAGTACGGTAGTGAACAAAAGGGGGATAGGAAAGACCACTTTAACTGTGCGGTCAAGTGCTTGTAATGTAAAAATTCAGGTATAGCGAAGGAACTCGCCTGGACTGGTTCGCGCGGCAGTTTTCAATGTCCTGAACGGTCCAAGGGGGCATCTAAAGAGGCTTGCTTATGTTATCTAGCCCTAGTCGCGAGCTCTCCGTCAATGAGAGGATCTGATTTCGCTGCACTACCAGTCCAGACGAGATCGTTATACTCGTACCTGAGTTTTTACGCTCGCCCCAATCCCCTGCTAACCTACCGTACGGTCTTCGAATTCACCTGTCTTGGACGATAGTTAATACGGTAGGGTAACAAAAATCTCCTTGTCGCCAATCCCTGCCCGTCATCAGCTCAGTTGAGGCTGAAATGTCCTTGTACCTGTACCGTACTCGAGTACCCCACACCACAGTGACAGACGACCAGACCATCGCAACACCTCCTTCGAGGAACCTCAACAAGACCTTGTCACCCCACACAGTTTGCCCACTTCAGCCCTGGGAGGGGGATGGGGGTGCAGTTTTGGCGAATGGATCATCCCGGACGTGCAAAACCCAATTCACTTCGCTTGTTGGTTTGCCCAATCCAACCCTGGTGAGTTTTTTAGGGTTAAGGTTTGCATACACGCCCCTGCTTGGAAGTACTAGTATGATACTTGTATAGTATCATATCATACTACTGTACGGTATTACTGGGGCTAAAGGTGTTTTTTTTACTAGTGCTGCGCGTGGGAACCATCCGGGAGGGCAGGTGGGAGAGGTGAGTCGGGTCGGGAGAGGAGAGGAGGGGAGATGTCTGTCGTGGCCTATCAGATGGCCCGCGGCCGTCTCTGGCGTTCCTGAGGTGGCATCAAAATGTGGATGGATGGATTAGGAAGGGAGATGCAGGGGTAAGTGCATTATATTTAGAGTGTGCATGCATGTTGACCTGTCGTGTGCCAGTCAGTACTTGCACTCCTGACTCTCTTCCTCGCTACTCGAGTACGGGCATTCGAGAAAAATTCTGCTCTAGCCATCAGATGAGCACTTGCGGCTGCTTCCTTGCTTAGTCAGCTAGTTTAACCACCACCGTCCAACTTCAACTTTAATGGGTGCCTCAAAAAACTGCACCCAGATTTTTTACTGCTAGTATGCCAAAACTTCACTTAAAAAATCACACTTCGGGAATATAAATCCTTTGATTAAGCTATATTAACCTCTGCCTCATCATCCTATCCAATCACAACCATTATTAATCCGTCACGGTCGTGAACAGAAAATTATTCCCTCCAGCAAGAAACCGCGTAATCTCATTATGAAGGAAGAAGAAAAAAAATACATGTCCGTAATAATAATTAGACAGTTCTGTACCAGTTCGCCTCAGGGTCGTTGAGACAGTCTCCCAATCGGACGTCTGTTTCGGTTAGTGTTGGCTACTAAGGGAGGGACAATAAGGAAGTGTGACATACGTTTATACCCCTGAGAAATATCGTAATTAATCTGGTACTCAGTCAAATTGACCACAGTCTGTTCGTGGATGTCGTGTCTGTTTTTCTCTGGTTAGTCACTTGTGCAAACAATCTTGAGTAATTCGGAGAAGAGAGGGATAATACGCAATAGACAACCAGTCTGTATTAGACGCCTTGTGGCCTGCGAGCGCGTTGCGGATATTATTTTTGGAGTTCTGGATCAGTGATGGATCGTCGTTATTATAGTCGTCGGTATCCAAATCCCAGATTATCGTATGGTAGCCTAGTGCGGCCATTGTCTTTTCACAGGTGGCGTCGCAGGAAATGTAGGGTGGGCGCATGTAGGTTCTAGAATTCTATTAGTTAGGGTAGGGAATTGGCAAAGGGCCATGGGAGACCTACGGGGCTTTGCCGACTGCGGTATGTATATTAGCTATGTAGATAGATTATTGGAATGGGAGAGGAGCGTACTAATTGACATCAATGCTGTCTCTAGCCTTGTCATTTGCCATCTCCTGTCGGCCTCGTTGAGGGTAGTCAAGTCCAAATGGTCCCAACTTTACAGATTATGTTAGCATGTAGCAGATGTATCGGGGGAGAACCACATACGTATGGGAAGCAATTTGATGACCATCACTATAGGCCCTCGCAATGACAGCTCTCCATTGAGAGTTCGGGTCGTCAATCGCCCCTTTATCAAGATTGTTTCCCCTATAAACACATTAGTCGGGTTCAATGTTCACTCATGGAAAGGGCAAAGCGTACGTTATAAAGAATGTAACCTTTGTGTTTAGTGCTTGCAATTTGTCTAGCAGCGCAGTGGTGTATATCCATGGCCCATCATCATAGGTTAGTGCAATATAACCCGGTTTATCGCAATCGTAGATTGCTGGGCCATAGGGTACGGATCCAGGCTTCGAACGGGCAGTCGTTGTTGGTGTAGTTGAAGATGTTTTAGATGTAGACGTAGTAGTTTTAGATGTAGACGTAGATGTGGTACCTGTTGTGGTAGGTGTTGTGGTAGGTGTTGTGGTAGGTGTTGTGGTAGGTGTTGTGGTAGGTGTCGTGGTTGGGGTCGTCGTAGGCGTCGTTGAAGGTTTGGATGTAGTAGTAGTTGTGGTTTTAGAACTAGATGATGAGGCGCTATTGCATATTCCGTACAATGGCTGACATCCGGCACCGCAGTGGCCAGTTGTGTCTCCGCAGTAATTGTACTGTGAGCAGCACTGGTTGGCACCCGCTATCTGAGTGCACTTGTAGTTATTGAAACTGGCACCACAACGATTGCTTGGGGAGTCTCTGGCAAACAGTTGCTCCTTTGGCAGCGCAGAAGCAGAGGCAAGAAAGAGCGATAGAGAGACCGAAAGCAATACCGTATTGGTAAACATCTTGGCAAATTCTTGAAGTTGTTGTTGCTTGGAGGATGAAGGGAAAGAGCAGCGGGGGGGGGGCAGTATTTATTAGATGTGGAGGCAGCAAAGGTCCACATTGAGTATACGGACTCATCACCGCTCGCCCGGCCGAGTTGAGGTTGGATATCCAAGATGGCAATCACCGTACAATCTATCCAACCTCAACTCGGCCGCGCTAGTATAAGGCAATGACCTGACTATTTCCCATAATCGTGTACCGTGCCAGGGATAGGCAAGTATGTAGTTATTGAGGTGTAATTTAAGGTTAGCCATCCAAACATATCCCTGTCCATTCGGGTTAATTAATCCCTACCCCTGTACCATGCTCTTTCTCAAGTTGCGTTACAAGTACTGGAAGGTACAACATCTGCCAGGGCAACAACTTACACCCCAATTAACCTCATATAATTAACTTTACATTCAACACCCTGTGGCACTTTGTGCGACATTGGGGGTCGAGCCTATCAATTACGGGGGACCAGCCTGCTTGCTCTGAGACATACTCAAGCCACTCTGCCTCTCCACCTATCAGTTTAAAGTACGGTATCGAATCATCTGGGGCATGGCTACACAACCTACGGTATGCACGAGACACTGCGGCACAATTCAGACTGAAGAATAGCACCAACACTACCGTAGTACAACCTGTATATTTGGGGTGTACGGTACTAGCACTGGTACGATACTCTCTACATATAATCATTTGTAACCGAGGAGAAAATTTTTCCTCATTCCAGAAGTTCAGGGGCGGAAGAGCATGCAGCCTTTTTCAAGATCGTGAATTATAATATTTCGGTGACTGCTTGCGCGGCCGAGTTGATGCCCGACACCTAAGATGGAAATTCCCGTACAAAGTAATTATCCGGCTTCAACTCGGCCCGCGAGTAGATTATGGCATATTGGCGCACAACGCGGAGAGACCCATTGACCTTCTAAACAAAACCCTCCCCTCGGACTGCAGCCACTGCAACTGTGCCCATAATTGCCAAAAAAATAAATAAGAAGAAACCGTCACCGCTTAGTACATGAGTTAACGCGGTTGTGCGTTGGTATTCCTATGCCGGTACCGGCACTTAGTTGGATCTGGAGAACGGTGGACCTCAGCCATTTCTTGGCCAACACGGTATGAACCGATATGAGGGTCTTTCAAAAAGCAACAGGAGGGTTGAAGTGGAGTTTTCGGGATCTAAACCAATCCTGTCCGAGGACAAGACCTGTATTGATACCGGTAAAAACGGCATCTCTCTCTCTCTCTGTCTTTTCTTTTCTTTCCCCCAACCTGGGCATCAATGTACTGTACGGTATGGCGCCTCTAAAACCGCCATCCGGTGCCTTCTCGTCACTTTGCCTCCGTCTTCATCATCCGGGCCGGTAGGAAATTCACAACATTGCCATTCCTTCTGTCCCCTACCATGGCTAGAGCTCCCCTGGCGTTCCTGGTGGGATCTGGCTGCGAGTGATACTATGTGTTCATAAAGGCAAGGCGCACACTTACCCAGCACAATGAACCCTAAGATTTCAGTTTGGGGGCTAGATTCGCATAGACAGTTTGCCGTACTCGAGTAAAAACTTTTGATCCCTGTGCTGGGCACAGTATGTGTACTCGAACACTCGTACTAGCGCTAGTATGGAGGCGGGAGTCACCGATAACTTGAAGCGATCGGGGTGTGGCGTTCCGCCCAAAAAGTGGCTTCTGCTGAACTTCACTTGAGCTAATCAGTGGTATCAATGGAAACATCACGAAGTAAAGAAAAGATTGAGGTCGAGTGTAAATAAATTTATCGGTGCAAGCGACTTCTAAATAGACAAGTCATTCTACCAGGCCTAAAGAACACACTTTAGGCGAATCCCTCTCAATCACGGTCTTGGGTGTGAAACACCAGCGCCCGGATTTCGATACTTTCTCTCAGCCTCGGATTCTCCGGGGATGTAGGATCCTTGATTGCAGTATGCGGTGTGACTTGGGACATATTAGCAACTATGCGATTCAACGCTATTTTAGATCCTACCTCTGGCTCTATCTGTCTTAGTATCGAAGCATTTTATCAAGATAACTTCATCATTCTGTTGGCTCGACTTGTAATACCTGTGTTCCTTAGCGGCTCTAACCCGAACCAGTATTTGAACAATTGTGTGCTTACCATTTGTGCTCTGGATTATACAACACACTGTAGGTTTCCCCAGTGTGGCCGGGATATAGGAGGTCTGTCGCGACGAGGTCTTCTGGTTTAACCGAGCGGTAGTCTGCGACAGCAAGCGGGTGGTCTTCAATCGGCCCAACCAGCGGCCTCCAAACACTATGAATACAGTCAATATTGCTGGAAGTGAAATACCCCAATGCACCGCGAAAAATTTACTTGATAATCTGCACGCGACCTCTGAGCAGTTCCTCTGCTTCATCAGGAAGGTGACGCTTCACTCTCCCGACCCCAGCACTTGGAGCTCTGAGAATGTTAGCCTTGAGCAATGGAACAAGTATCGGGTGCAACAAACTGGTCAACATGGACTCGCAATGCTGGTTGCCTCGCTCCCACCGGTCCACCACCGTCGCTGGCGTACTTCGGAATCCTCCTGCGTACGGTGTGGTCGAAGATAAACACTCTGTCGGCACCGGTATGTTTTTTAAGCAGCTCCTCGATTTTTGGATAGTATTTCTTTTCGATTTCCTCGTCCTCGTTGTTCCTGATCTGCTGAATCAACTCATCGGGTACAGTGTCTTGGACGAATTCGAACCCGCTCTTGTCCAACGAGAATAGCCGCTCATGACCTCGTACATCGGTAATCTCGTGAGGGTGGGCTTCGTGTTCCACATTGCTCGATTCAAACACTCCCGGAACAGTCACGCTGACGAAAGTAGGCTTCGCGGTGAAGCCGGGTTTCAAATACCAAAGGTTTGTCTGAACTGCATTCGGCTCCTCAAGTTTTACAATTTTATCGTACTCGGTTGTTTTGACGGTAGTGGTAGTAGACATTTCGTGTGTGGTGCGCTTCGCTGTTAGAGTATTTGGCATGAACGTTAGGATACCCCTTCCTTAATTCTACAGGACAGCTTTAGAGGAACCAACCTTTATAAACCCATCCTAACATTCGCCTTAGAACCGAAGACGAAATGGATTTCAAACCATCAGGAGGAGAACTGTGGGCTGGCATAACGACTCCTTCAAAGTTGTGTTTTCGGGTATTGCAGCCGGTGGACGCTTATATTATTTTCGTCCGTCTTCCCAGGTAAATTGGTCGGAAATTCGTCCAGATCGGACGAATGGGGAAGTACCGGACTTCTTTATACCTTCTCCGCCGGGCGTTTTTTTCGCATCCTTCTGATGTCAGTTTCTCCTCCAGACACAAGGCGTACTTTCTTTGCGAGGCTGTCCAGGTATCCTCTTGCGCCCAGTGTGAACCGATTCCCCCGGAAAGAGCCGCACTGGTATAGGGCGTTATCGACCGTAACACGATTCGGAGATATCTTCGTGTGCTATAGGGTTGATACCCGAACTTTGACCCCAGAAATGCTAGCTAGACTCCCGTTGTACAGTACGACTGTTCATTAGATGAAATAATTATGGTACGGGTGTGAAAGTTGAAAGCAGCACATTAATTGCGGGGAGCTGCAGTTTGCGGGACCTCCCACCGCTTTTCCAAGGGTCAGAGGCGGGTGATCAAGTTTCCCATAGAATAGAGGAGGTGATGCCCGATGTTTGTATTACGGTACTTTTATATGCCCGAAGATTAGTCCCTACGGCGTTTGTGAACGGTGTTAGGATCTGGAAGGTGGGGCAACGAACTTGAAGCCGAGAGGTAGAAGTTGTCGGAAATCGAGGTCTTTCCTAGAGTCTCCTGTCTGATAAAAACTGGTTATGAGAAAAAGTACTAGTACTCGGAGGCATCTTCTCTTTTTTGAGAGGCAGATCAATGACCAAGCACCAGAAAAGTGGAGAAATGGATAAGAGAAGCGGGCGCGTAAATAAATGTGCTTGAGTAAATGTAGGGGATAAATGGGAAAGGAAGCTCCGGAACCGGGCCAGTGGTGCCGGTACCTATATAATCTTTCAGTAAGTAGGAGCTGCGTCATCCCCAGTCAAAAAGCCAGGGTGGGCCACGGAAGATCGAAATACGGTAATATATTTGTAGGTGTTATATCGGATCAACCGGCTTGAAACATATTTATCTCTTAGCTATCCAGTAGCTGCTAGGAATAGTAACAGCCGCACGACATGTACGAGTACTCGTACAGTACCCGCAACTCACATTTGCTAGTACACCTCGATGGCACTATTAAACTAGATATCAAAAAAGAAAAAAGAAATGTATAGTGAACAGTGCTGTACTTGAATATATACTAGTGTTTGGGAATGTAGTGATTGAAATAAACTAGACACTATTTGATCCCCTCCGGCTGCTATATGGCTTAATCCTTGGAGGGTGAATGTTATGTAAGCAATGGAAACTGATCTGAATGATAGGCTAGGAGCCTTTAAAGTGGCTTTATAGGAGTAGACCATGGGAGTCTTGTTACCTTATATGTTACTATCAGAAGGGAGCTGAAGGGAGCAGTCTGGTAAAACAAAAACTAGTAATGTACAATGCTGTGAAGAAGAAATCTCGGATAAATGTCAATGTGAAACTATAGGGTTTTCAATAAGTTAGTACAGTAGATTATAAGAGCTATCTATAAGAGAATGAGAGCCAGAATGAAAAATATAGCTGCTCCACTCAAAGTTCCCATACTCTTTCAAGCATTTCTGACCCTGGGAAGTGCTTAGTAACTAGTTCTTATATTTTACTAGTTAGTAAAACAAATTGTTATAAAGCCTAACAATGCCCCTAGAGCCATATCAGAAAAACAGTTATTGAAAAGACTCCTGCTGGCTTATTACCAAGAAATAGTATAAGAGCTTTGCTCATATCATTGTATTAACCTCTTTTGAGCTAAAGCTCAATACATTGAATAATCAGATTCTGATCATAAATTTCTTGATTACTTAGGGTAATAATGATGGGTTTTTGGGAACTACGGTAGGTTTTCCTTTTTTTTTTTACAGCAAGGCCTGGTTTAGGGGCTGTAGGCTTCTGTTTAGGTACGGTGGTGACTGGAGCTGGAGGGTAATGTTTTACGCACTGGGGCCGTTTGTACTTAGTTAGATAAGCTCATAGAAAGCTCGAAATATAAGATGATTATATATATAAAAAAAAGCTAAAGATCACTTAAGCAGTGGAAACTCTGCTCATACATGTATAGCCCTATATCTCTGCTCGTGCCCTATACATCTGTACATGCCTTAATGTGCTCCTTCATAGTATTGCGCTTCCTATTATTTGCGCTCCTCAGTACAACGCTCTACCCCTGGGATTATTATACCGTCATATGCCTACCGAGAAAATTAGTGGCCTTTCACACCGCTACGTCCATAATACGAATGTATAAGCATAAGACCTATTCTCGATATTGTGTTCCAGGTTGTCGGTGAAATAACTCGGAGGTATGAACTCACCGGGTGTGAACTTTTCTTGGCACTACCACAACTTATTGAGAGTGGTAAGTTAACCTCGTTCGTCAGAACAAAATTTCCGCTTAATGTTAGGCCATCAATTTGGTTACTGCGTTTAAAGAAAGTCTAGGGGGGGTTAAGTTAATATGGTTGATAGAGCTGATGTCGAAAGCCTCCTGACTTGGCTTTTCACCAGTCTTGTCCGACTGACATTAAGCTATGTCGGTGAGATTGGGGTATTATCGTTTTCTTGAAATATCGAAGTAATGCCTGCCTGCCGGTAAACACGAATGCCTAAGCCGATATGGGCTGTCAGCGTGGCTTTGTTAGAGTTTGATCGTAGAAAAGAAGAGTCCTAGGCCTTGGGGCATCTATACTTCTCTTCTCCATCTATTTTCACTTCAACAATTTACTTTTGGGGTCTATTATTTTCCGACTGCTCGCTCGCTCGCTGGTCCGACATTTCTCGCTTTTTTATTTGTCTCTTTCGCGACCTTGGGGCTGCGGGGTCTTTAGTGCTGCAGTCTACACTCTTTTTTTAGAAGATGTTGCTCCTGAGAGGGTCTTTGGTAGTATGCATAGTGGGAGGATATCTTTGCATTAGTGTTGTGGGATTGCCCCAGTTTGCACCCGTTCAAACAGCATCTGTGGATCGTTTAATTGGGTATCCACCTGCTTCCGCTCAACAACCTCCGATTCAGCAATCTCCAACCCAACAACCCGCTGCTATTCAACCGACTATTCCCGTTCATCAGCCAGCGGTCCAGCTACCATCCCATGTTCAGCAGCCTGGTGCGGTTGAACCACCCGTACCAGTTCAAACTTCTGGGACTGTTCAACGGCCTGGCGTTCTTCCTCCAGTTTCAGTAACTCCCCCTGCAGGAGTATCTACTCCAGTTGCAGGGGCACCATCTCTGCTCGAGGGAGAACTCCCAAAGGTATCCCCGCCTGCCGTAGGGCAAGTAGTTTCAACTCCCAGTGTAGTACCACCAGGAGCGCCGACACCGGTTTCTAAATCAGGACGTGTTACGGCATCTGCGCCGGCACCTAGTGGGGGAACTTCCTCTTCACCGGGGCCTGTAGTAGAACTACCTGTCGGACCAACTTCTCTCGTACCGCCGCCGGTTTCACCGACGATCTCACTCCCGACCTCCGCCGCTGGGGGTCAATCAGCCCCCGCACCAAAAAATTCAGACAGCGGATCCACAACAACGAATCCGCCTGCAGGGTCAGGCTCACCAAAACCCAGTTCAGACGCCCAGTCAAGCCAAGCACCTTCCTCTGCCCCTCCTAGCCAGGCTCCGGTGCCACAACCCCCGCCGGGAGCGTATAATGCTAAGGCATGCAATAACTTTGTGGAGCTGTGTAATAAGACCTGGTCGTCCATTGTGCATCTCGGAGCGCATGATTCTCCGTTTGTTCGGTCAAAGGAGAATGGATTTAGTGTTAGCGGAAATCAATACTTTGATGTTAAGGTTCAATTGGACGCCGGTATCCGATTGTTGCAGGGGCAAATTCATAACGAGGACGACAAGGCCATGTTGTGCCATTCGAGTTGCAAGCTGTTTGACGGAGGCCTGTTGGAGAATTACCTGAAGAAGGTGCGGGAGTGGATGGATCAGCATACGAGCGAAGTGGTAACGATCCTCTTGGTAAATAATGATAAAATCCCGGCCAAGACCATCAAGGAAGCTTTTGACAAAGCTGATCTAACCCGTTTAACCTATACTCCCCCGACACAACCCGCACTCTCACCAACAGGTTGGCCGACTCTGCAACAACTCATCACGGCTCAACGCAGAATTATAGCATTCACTAGCACTAGTGCAGACGTTAAGAATGTTCCCTGGCTCCTAGACGAATTCTCCTACATCTTTGAGACCCCCTTCGAAGTCAGTGATCCCTCGAGGTTCACCTGCGCTGCAGACCGTCCCGGTAGCGTCAGTGGGCCAGACAAGCTTCAGCAGGCACTTCAAACTAGGATTCCCTTCATGAATAGATTCCTCTACGCCAATGTTTTCGACAGTAGGGTTGGTAAGTGGGTTAGCGGTGGAGAGGCATATAAGCCGAATGATACATATGTGGCGACGTTGAATGGCGACAAGCCTGGTATGCCCGGCAATCTCAAGCAGGGCCTTACTCGGTGCATGATCGAATATAAGCGTGTCGGGGGATTTGTGCTAGTAGACTTTTTCAACGAGGTTGGTATTTGAGGGAGGGGTTGTAGTCGCAAGTGCTAACGAGTGTCTAGGGATCGCCGATGAAGGTCGTCGATGCGGTGAATGGGGTTTCTAACCCTGTCAATAGGAGGGATCCGCCGCCGACGCCGGATCAGAAAATAAAGGATGGAACTTTCAAGCAGCTGGCCAATGATGTCAAGGATGGTAAGAAGGACACTGGTATTAATCGCTTGGCGACTGGAGGTACGAACTTGTTGAAGAAGGATGGGTTGGGGAGGAGATTAGTGCTGTGGTATGTGTGAGGCCGCTCATATGCGATGTGGGGAACATATTATTGGATATGTTTAAGTTGTATTATAGTTCTCAAGTTTTAGAAAGGATATGTTTTCAACCGGTGCAAAGTCACAAGCAGAAGCGACGGGAATGCTGTAGGAAAGTAGTTTCATGATACTCGAGTAGATATGGTAGGGGTGGCTCCAATGAATCCACGGGTAGGATACAGTATGATAGCATACCCAAGGATAAGAGATGACATAAGCCAAGCGGGTAACCACGAAATCAAAAAAAACTGAGCCAAAACCGATCGAGCAAGAAACCACCTAAGTAAGCTTCTCCTCAGCCAATATCGAAGCAAGATCTTTATCTGCTTCGGCCCACTCTCTCTCAATAACCTTCACACGTTCTTGATCCCTTGGCACAATCGAGCACTCAAATGGCAACGGCCGCGACAAAAACCCATTCGTGAACGCTAGATCATCAACCGGTACCTCCGTCCCATCGGATCTTATCTTCGGTCCGATATCGAACGCCCACAACATCCTCGAGATATTAATGTATAGCGAATTCTTAGCAATGTGCTGCCCAGTGCAGGCCCTACGTCCGAAGCCGAAAGCCACATGTCCGAGCCTCTCGTCGTCGTAGCGGTCGGGATTGAAGTCGTGCGGGTTCGGGTACATTTCCGGGTCTAAATGGATCCCCCAGACATTTGCCGCGACCCAGGATCCCTTCGGTATGCGGTAGCCGAGGTACTCGTCGTCCTCGGTTACCGCGTGGTAGAATGCGTTTACAGCGACTGGGCGCCAGCGTAGGGTCTCTTTGATGACCTTTTCGATGTACGGAAGGGAGTCTTTGTCCTGCCAGGTTGGTAGTCGGGATTTACCGACCACCCGGTCGAGTTCTTCCTGTGCGCGGCGGGCTACGTATGGGAATTTCACCATTGCCAGTATGAAGACTTCTTGGGCGATGGTGGATGTGTCGCTGCCGGCTTCGTATAGGCTTCCGACTGCACGGTGTTAGCTTGCTTTCTCCCCTCCTACAGATGAGGTATTAACTTGTCCTTAATAAAGGAGATAGAGACACGCACGATCAAATCCAATTTCTACATCCGACATTCCTTGCGAATATGGCGAATCCTTGTACACCTTCGCCCAATTCCATCCCTTCTTCTCCCGCGCCGCGTTGAGATTCGTAATGTGAAATTCGGACTCGTGTTTATGGAACTTTGCGGAAATCCTCTTCCACTCGGCAAAGTACTTTGGCAAGATGTCAAGAATGGGGAAGATGTCTACCCACCATCTCCCCAGGGCGCCTGCCTCTGCGAAGTTCCGCACGATGGCGTCGATCGACTCCAGCTCCTTCTCGTGTGGTGTGACCAGGCGCTTGCCATACCCCAGGGAAAAAACGAGTGATGCGGAGTAGCGGTGAAGTTGCTGGGAAAAGTCATCTGGCATTTTTAGGAGGGCGTGGATGAGGTGTTTGCTTTCGAGGTCTTGGACCGGTTTGTACTTTTGGGACATGCGCGGGGATAGTACTGTTGATTGAAGCCGGTAGTGGGTCTCCCACATCTCTCCGCGCATGAGGAGGGATCGGTATCCTAGGTGTGTTGGTTAGTGTATGTGTAATGAATCTGGGATATGATAGAGACACTCGAATGGGCCAATATGAATGCGGGAAGAAACGTACCGCCAGAAAGATGTTTAGCACAAACCACAAGCTCCGGTCTATCAGAGTATATCCTGGACCGCTTATCCAGCAGATCCCGCGCAGCCTGGTGCGTACCCAGGACCATGACCGTTTGCGCGCCCAACCGCATCCTGAATATCGGGCCGTACTTTTGCGTCCATTCCTGCTGTTGGCGCCACTGGTATTTGAGCGCAACCTGAAAGAGGTTTCCGAAGATGGGAACTCCGCGGGGGCCCGGGGGGAGCGGGAGTTGCCGCCGTTTCTGCTGAAAGAGATAGGCGGCTGTTAGCACCGCTAGGAAGGATATGAGAAGTGCTAGAGGCTTTGTAGTGGCAGTCGCGGAAGTGCTACCTCCTGGATCCTCGGTGCAGGTTTCGTCAATGCACATTTTATCGAAGGGGGAGGAGGCAATGTTGAAAAGGGAGCAAAATCTCCAGGTACAGTAGGGCTCCATGAACCCGGAATTAACTCGAGGTAAAGTTGCAAATAAAAGGCGAAAAATGGACCTTTCTGTTCCCTTGCTCAACACACAACTAGCTCTAGTGGGGTGTGTTATTATCTGACCGGACGCGAGGGGAGTCCTGGAGGGGCCCAGAGGGTTTATGTGCAGGACATGTGAGGCGGGGAAATGAACCGAGATCTCTCCCTCTCCTATTGCTTTTCCAAGAACAAGGTAGATAGAGAAAATAAGAAAATGATATCTTGCTCCAACTGCACTTGCGGTAGACCTAGCGACTATTGCATGCACACACACTCACGTCCGGCAGAAACTGCCGAAATTCGCTGTACCGTAAAAACTCTCTTTTAATGAATTGGCCTGGACTAGGGCATTTTTTGAACTCTCTGGTACTAGGAAAACTAAGCTTTTGAGAATTTTGTAAAAGACGAGATGTTTGGCCTCTCATTAATTTCGGAAACCCGGCAGATTATAAACTATCCTAGTCTAAGCTAATTCATTAAAAGCGAGTTTTCACGAGATTGGCCAGGATATATTAATTCTAGCTAGTAGGGAAGAGATGGTTCAAGTGTTGAAGGTATTGGAACGGTACTGTGCTGTCGTCAACGGTTTACTCAACATGATCCTCTAGCAGCCACAATGCAAGAGTCCTTATTGGTATCATGGTATCTTCCAATTAACTAAATCGTTTACCGCATGTCATTCTGAAGAAGGGTGGTGAAAAAAAGAACGGGATGCCTTTAATGTAGGCTCCCGCTTTTCTGGCAGATATCTACATGAGTTATCATTCGGCTAAGCCCTACACATGCACGGTGCCGCTCCTATTGGCTCAAACTCAACCCTCCTTTGGCCGGACTTAGCGAATCTTAGCGGTTTCTCCGGTACCGGTGCTCCCAAGTAGGCAGAGTCTGGAGATTTGCTTGTTACGGTACCGTACTCGTCATTGAATTTCCAGAGTGCGGGGTGATTGCAGCCTGAAACACTGTACCAGCTCTCGCTGAACGCCGGGCTGCCGGGCCGGCTCCGGAACCGGCACCAGTACCGCAGCTCGTTTTTCAGGCTCGCTGTTCATAAACTATGAAGACCCTGCTTGAACCGTGCTGAACTGCCGCGATGAGGCTCCCTAAACGTAGCCCGGGGGATAAGTTTTTTGTTACGTTATCGATAAACACTAACTCTTATCGTAGCGGGTGAGTGAGACTGCTCGAGTAGAGAAATAGCCACCGGTATCCAGGGAGGAACCGGAAATAAGTCTCAAATGGCGGAAGATCATATGCCCTTGCGGGAAGGCTGTCCTACCAACTCTGGCTTCATGTTTTCGGGGATAATCTTATACGGTATTGTATTGTGTTTTGTGGAGCGGTGGTAATGTGATGTGAGCTGCGCGGAAGCCTTGTTACGCAAGCTGCAGCAAAGGGCCGCCTTCCCCGGTTGTAAATTTTGAAGTTTTGGAATTTTCATTGCCAGTTCTAGTTGGTGTGTGAGGTTTTCAGGCTTGTGGATTAGACTGTATGCGAGGGCAGCCACCCCTGCTCGGTAAATGGAGACATTGTGTACGAGTACTGTAATTGGAAACGATGGGACATTGGTGACCGCTCTACGGTACTCGAGTAGATCATTAACCTACCTGAGAATGAGGTTACCTGCTAGGAGATAATACTAGTAGTCGATTGTAGCAATTTTTATGAACAGACTGAAGCGGAGTTAGGGGGGTTTTTTTTTTGCACATACTGTATTCATGATAACAGTTTTGTTTGTGTTCTGGATGCGGTATGCCGAGAGTTACGCCAGAGATTTACCCTGCGGGCTCGGTTAGTTTAGTGGTTGAGTTCTAGTAAGAGGCTATTCATAGGCGTATTCAAGGACTCTTGAATCACTACTTTCGTTGGTTAGCCGTGAAAAAGGATTTTGGCTCTGTGGTGGGGGGGGGTAGTACCGTATTGTAGCGAGGGTGTTGGTGGTCTGCCGAGACACCGCGCTGCGTTGTGTTGTGCGAGTACTATCCTATGCCTGGCAATCGCGATGAATACCGTATCGGAGGGACGGTCCCTATACTCACAGAATCTAGTACGAGGTTGCGAGAAGAGCTCTCTGGCCTCTACAAACATCACGAAGGATACTGCTGTGCTGCTTTTATAATATCATAGTTGGGTGATATGTAGGGTTTTCGACGGATTCATTCATAGGGCTTGACGTGGTTGGGCTAGAGTGACAGCGCCCCCATGCATAACTAAAGTTAAAGGCAAGAGTCAAGAAGCCTTCTCAAATATTCGCCAAGAAGGAGGGGGGTTTCGTAATCATGTTGTCGCCACTGCAACAGCCACAGCTTAGGGCTCATGCCCCATCTAAGCGATAGCTTGGGATATGATAGCTACGATAGAGATGAAAATTCGGTTATCTAAGCGGGTAAGTTAAACAAGCACTTGCGATGGCAGCATGTGCTAAAACTCTGGCGAACTTTTATCCCGCTTTTTCCCCCTATTCCAATTTCCAACTCCCACTTCTGCGTGGGGCGCCGTCACTCTATCGTACGGTCCCTAAGCAGCAAAAGTCTACACCAAAACTCGCTAAGTTATGTTTGATCAACCCCCATACCTGGAATTGCTTCAAATAATGTTTGTGACTTGCCTAATTATTATTACCTTCATTGTAGCTTTCACCTAACACCACTTATCAGCATAATTAACTCTATAGGGCCAGGCTTCAAAGTGGATCATACCCATTGCTATGCCAATTTTGTATGTAAAATGTCACTTTTTGGCTGACTCAAAACTTTAAGACCTCATAACTTTTCCAATTTTTCACCAAATATATTAAGAGTTGTGTTGGAGCAGGAGAAAGGTATTGTAACTATATATGAGAAGTTAGGTTGGAAAATTCCTTGGGGTTCATAAACTACAGGTATCATAGTTAAAAGTCGGTGTTTTTGGTGTAAAAAGCCCGTCTCACCCAAGACTTTTGCGGGGGTGCTTTTACTAAGCTAGCCGATTCTACCGGAGGTGTTTTCGGGGGTTCGTCCCTGGCAGTCTGCGGGACAAATTTAGGGGAAATTGATTGGATAGTGTGCTAAGGTATGATACCGGTATTAATGAGGCTCCATAAAACACCCCGCTTTTCTTCAGCCCTGCTATTCTATCAACCGGCCTACTCCATCTTCTATCCTTCACCACTTGCCGAATAGTGAAGATGTCTCATACTAACTCCTTCAATACTACCAATTCCTACAATAACGTGTGGAACAACTGTAATATTTCTGATGAGCGGTCTCAAATCTTGGCCTGGTTATCACCACTAGAGCCTAGGCTACGCCACCAAGACATTCGAGACCGCCGAGTTGAAAATGTGGGGGAATGGTTGTTGCAAACCGAGGAATTTAGAAGCTGGTACCTCGGTAGCGGGGGAAGTGAATCCGATGATGCAGTTTTGTTTTGCTACGGAGACCCGGGAGTTGGCAAAACATATATTAGGTAGGGAGGATAAACCTGGAGGAATGGAAAGAAAGAAAGGAGCAAGTGCTGACTAGCCGTTATGTTAGCTCATTGGTGATAGATAGCTTGTGCGATCGGGCCAGGAGGCAAAATGCCGCAGTTACGTGTTTTTACTTTGACTCCGCCTCGCAAAAGGAGCAGTCATCGACGAATATGCTGGGAGCCTTGCTCAAACAGGTTGTGAGCGGACTGGAAGAGGTACCAAGGGAAATAGCACAAGCCCATGAAGATCAAAAAAGGGTCATCGGTGGACCGGGACCGCGGCTTTCCGATATTGTGAAGATGCTGCAGGTCACCTCTTCGGAAAAGCGTACATTCGTGTGTATCGATGCTCTGGATGAATGTGCGGCGGAATATCGAGTTAGGTTTCTTAATTCGCTAGACCAAATCCTTAAAGGTTCTCCGGGCACTCGGATATTCATGACCGGAAGACCGCACGTTCAGGACGAAATCGGGAAGCGTCTTTCCGGAAGAGTAATAACTATACACATCACTCCCAGGAGAATTGACATCATCAGATACCTTCATAGAAGGCTGAGTGAAGACACAACACCAGATGCGATGGACAGTAGTCTAGAGGCAGACATCCTGAAAAAAATTCCTGAAGATATTTCGGAAATGTAGGTAGAAGTAACGACACTCGGGAATCTAGGTCGAGTTATCTACTGATGAATACATTTCTAGATTCCTCCTCGTCTCGTTGAATATCGATGCGATCCTGCAGGAAACCACAATCCATCACAGGCGACAAAAGCTCAACGCAATGACCGATGGGTTGGGGTTGGGGGATGCTTATGGTGCAACGCTGAGTCGGGTAAAAGGACAAGGAGGGAGGAAAGCGATGCTTGGCATGGCGGCTTTGATGTGGATCTCTCACTCGGAGCGGCCTCTGAAGTCAAATGAATTGTGCCACGCCCTAGCAGTCGAGATAGGGTCACCGAACCTCAACAGCGACAATGTTCCTTCAGTGGAAACATTGCTAGCCTGTTGCCAAGGACTTGTTGTGGTAGACCGGGAGGCTTCGACTATCCGGTTAATTCACTTTACCGTTCAAGAGTACCTCCGGGCTCATGTTGAGCTTGTTGGTACAGCTCACTCGACAATTGCAGAAACCTGCTTAAGTTATCTGAATTCGCAGCAGGTCAAGACCCTTTCGGCCAGCTCAACCCCCGATCTCCTAGGAACACCGTTTCTCGAATACGCTTCTCTCTATTGGGGAATGCACGCCAAAAGGGAGCTTTCGGATTGCTCGAAATTGCTTACGCTGAAGTTATTTGACGACTACAATAACCATGTATCCGCTAGGATCCTCTTGGAAGCACAGTTGCCGAGTGGTTGCCGTATCAATTTTGATAAGCTTTCGCTCTTCAATGGCCTACACTGCGCATCTATCTTTGGGATTGATGAGATTGTAGCTGGTTTGGTAGAAGTGGAAGGTTGTGATATCAACCAAGGTGACACTGTTGGTAACACACCTCTTGTGTGGGCTGCCAGGAACGGGCATGATGGAGTGGTGAAAATACTGCTCGGACGGGATAACGTCAACCCCGACAGGCCAAATGAGGGTGGCGAAACACCACTCTGGTGGGCTGCACGGAATGAGCATGAGGGAGTGATGAAAATTCTACTCGAACAGGATGATGTCAACCCTGACAAGCCAGATCAGCTCGACCAAACACCGCTGTTGTGGGCTGCTCGGACCGGGCACGAGGGAGTGGTGAAATTACTACTCGGACGGGAAGACGTCAACCCCGACAAACCAGACCAATTCGGCCAAACACCGCTGTTGTGGGCTGCTCGGACTGGGGAGGAGGGAGTGGTGAAAATACTACTCGGGCGAGAAGACGTCGGCCCCGACAAGCCAGATCAGCTAGGCCAAACACCGCTGTTGTGGGCTGCTCGGACTGGTGAGGAGGGAGTGGTGAAAATATTGCTCGGGCGGGACGACGTCAACCCCGACAAGCCAAACATGTGCGGCCAAACACCACTCCGGTGGGCTGCTTTGTGTGGCCACGAGGGAGTGGTGAAGACACTGCTCGCGCGGGACGACGTCAGCCCCGACAAGCCAGATAAGGACGGCGAAACACCCCTTGTGTGGGCCGCCTGCTATGGGCGCGAGGAAGTGGTGAGGGTGCTGCTCGGGCGGGACGATGTCAACCCCGACAAGCCAGATGAGTATGGCGAGAGCCCACTCTTGTGGGCTGCGCGCAATGGGCACGAGGGGCTAGTGAAAATACTGCTCGGACGGGGCGACGTCAACCCCGACAAGCCAAATAGGTACGGCCAAACTCCGCTTTGGTGGGCCACCCACAATGGGCACGAGGGAGTGGTAAAAATACTCCTTAGACGGGGCGACGTCAACCCCGACAAGCCAGGTAAGGATGGCGAAACACCACTCTTGTGGGCTGCCCGCAATGGGCACGAGGAAGTGGTGAAAATACTACTCGAACGCGACGACGTTAACCCCGACAGGCCAGATAAGGACGGCGAAACACCACTCTGGTGGGCTGCCTGCTATGGACACGAGGAGGTGGTGAGAATTCTACTCAAGCGGGATGACGTCAACCCTGACAAGCCAGATGAGTGCGGCGAGACACCACTCTTGTGGGCTGCCCGCAATGGGCACGAAGAATTGGTGAAAATACTGCTCGGACGGGGCGACGTCAACCCCGACAAGCCAAATAGGTACGGCCAAACTCCGCTTTGGTGGGCCACCCACAATGGGCACGAGGGAGTGGTAAAAATACTCCTCAGACGGGGCGACGTCAACCCCGACAAGCCAGGTAAGGATGGCGAAACACCACTCTTGTGGGCTGCCCGCAATGGGCACGAAGAATTGGTGAAAATACTGCTCGGACGGGGCGACGTCAACCCCGACAAGCCAAATAGGTACGGCCAAACTCCGCTCTGGTGGGCTGCCTGCAATGGGCACGGGGAAGTGGTGAAAATACTTCTTGCGCGGGACGACGTCAACCCCAACAAGCTGGATGATGATGGTCGGGCGCCACTCTGGTGGGCTGCCAGCAATGGGCACGAAGAATTGGTGAAAATACTTCTTGCGCGGGACGACGTCAACCCCAACAAGCTGGATGATGATGTTCGGACGGTACTCTGGTGGGCTGCTTCGAATAGCCACGTAGGAGTGATAGCTCTACTGCAGCCTCCAACACCCACCATTCCCGCGGGGACCGCAACACCTCCATAAACGCGTTTACCGCCGCCACCACCCCCCTCCTCTCACCCCCGCCCAACCTTCTACGGCTGCTCAAAACGCTGCCTTGTAGTAATTACCGCCTACACTTCCTTCAGTAGTAAGCCCACCACAGAAACACTTATTTTTCAGGGGAAGGAAATGATACATAAGGCTTTCGTATGATAGTATATAAGGAGGATTGTGCGCAGGAGGGGCTACTCAGGACCCAAGGTAAGAGGTTCTCACCCGCGACACCGGGGGGTATTCGTGCATTTAAAAGTTAAATTAGGTTTGCTTTCCCACTGTCGCGGGCTATGTGTAACCCCCCCCCCCCCGCTCGTGTGTCTTCATGGGAAGTCGCCATAGGGTCTCATATTGAATCATATTGTATACTATGTAAATTACTCTTCGAACACCAAATGTTGGCATAAGGTTTCTTTCTCCTCTCAAATGTTTCTTTCAGCTTTCTATGTATTCAAGTCGGGTACAAGTTTGGACTTCTTTATACGTTCCTTTATTTATTTTGTTCCTATGTACCTTCTTTGAATGTCTTTGTTCCTTATTGTGGAGTACCGGTGGTACTGGTAGGACTTGATGGCTTTTCTACTATGATATAGCTGGGCTGTATCTTTCTTATTATTCAAGTAGCGGTTCACTCAATCAGTGATCTTTACTACTGGTTATTATCACTTCTCTCTTGAAACGATCGGGCATTGCTACGCCAGACTCAGTTACTCAGGCGAGTGATAGTATGTGACAGCATTATAAAAAACTAGGAAAATAATGATAATGAGGTCGTCTGCTAGGAGATAGTGGCGGTCGATTGTAACAATTTTTTACGAACTGATGGGGCCAGAGTTAGGGGTTTTTTTTGGACATACTGTACTAATAATGACAGTTTTGTTGTGTTCTGGATGCGGTATGCTAAGAGTGGCGCCGGGGGTTTTACCCTGCGGGCTCGGTTAGTTAGTTTGGTGGCTAAGTTTTAGTTCAAGGACTCTTGAATCACTACTTTCGTTGGCCAGCCGTGAAAAAGGATTTTGGTTTTGTGGTTAGAAAGGTAGGGTATATCATAGCGAAGGTACATTTAGAATAGCAGCCTATCGAGAGATTGCGCTGCGCTGTGCTGTGCGAGTACAATCCTATACCTGGCAATCGAGATGAATATCTGAGGGTACGGTCCCTATACTCACAGAATCTAGTACGAGGTTGTGAGAAGAGCTCCCCGGCCTCTACAAACATCACGAAGGATACTGTTGTGGTGCTTTTAGTTGGGTGATATGTAGGGTTTTCGACGGATTCATTCATAGGGCTTGACGTGGTTGGGCCAGAGTGACGGCGCCCCCATGCATAAACTAAAGGCAGAAGTCAGAAGCCTTCGCAACGACGCCCAGAGACGCCGCTGGAGAAAATCGTCTTTCTTTTCCAAGGAGCTTTCTTCCCTCTCAAACATATCATACGCCAAGAATTCGGGGGATTTCGTAATCATGCTGTCGCTACGGCAACAAGCCACAGCTTATCTAAGCGGCAGCTATCGACTTTTTTTGGGAAGGTAAACAAGCACTAAACACGCCCGTCACAACGATAGCGATCCCGGATCCTTGATTGCGAAAACCCCCCTATTCTAACTTCTAACTCCCACTTCTGCATGGGGCGCCGTCGCTCTATCGTACTAAGCTAGCCGATTCCACCGGAGGTGTCTTCGGGGTTCGTCCATGGCACTGTGCGGGACAAATTTGGGGGAAATTGATTGAATAGTGTGCTAAGATATCAATGAGGCTCCCCGCTTTTCTTTAGCCCTGCTATTCTATCAACCGGCCTACTCGATCTTCTATCCTCCACCACTTGCCGAATAGCGAAGATGTCTTATACCAACTCCTTCAATACTACCGATTCCTATAATAACGTGTGTAACAACTGTACAGTACCATTGCCGATGACCGGTCTAAAATCCTGACCTGGTTGTCGCCACTGGAGCTCAGGCTACGCCACCAGAATATTCGAGATCGCCGGGTCGAAAATGTGAGGGAATGGCTCTTACAGACTGAGGAATTTAGAAGCTGGCACGCTGGTAGTGGGGGACATGAGTCCGATGGCGCGGTTTTGTTTTGCTATGGGGATCCTGGGGTAGGCGAAACGTATATTAGGTAACAAGGACAAGCCTCAAAGAATGGAAGGAAAAGGGCAAATGCTGACAAGTCGCAATGTTAGCTCATTGGTGATTGACAGTTTGTGCGATCAGGCCGGAGGACAAAATGCTGCCGTCGCGTGTTTTTATTCTTTGACTTCGCCGCGCAAAAGGAGCAGTCATCGACGAGTATGCTAGGTGCCCTGCTCAATCAGCTTGTAGGCGGGCTGGAAGGGATGCTAAAGGAAATAGCGCAAGCCTATGAAGACCAAAAACTGGTCATTGGTGGAAGGGGACCGTAACTTTCGGATATCGCGAAGATGCTACGGACCACTGGTTCCGAAAAGCGTACATTCATATGTATCGACGCTCTGGATGAATGTGCAGCTGAATATCGAGTTAAGGTTCTTAATTCGCTAAACCAAATCCTCCACAAGTCTCCAGGCACCCGAATGTTCGTGGCTACACATCAAGGGCGAAATCGAGAAACGTTTTTCCGGAAGAGTAACGGCCTTCCGTATCACTACTAGGAGAGGCGATATCATTACATATCTTCAGAGTAGGTTGGATGAGGACACAACGCCGGATGCGATGGATAGCAGTTTGGAGGCAGACATCCTGAAGAAAATTCCCCAAGATATTTCGGAAATGTCTGTAGAAGCAACCACTCTCCAGACGGTACCTCAAGTTATCCACTGACAGATACATATCTAGATTCCTGCTGGTCTCGCTGAATATCGACGCGATCCTACAGGAAACCACCATCTATCAACGGCGACAAAAACTCAACGCAATGACCGATGGCTTCGGGTTGGGGGATGCTTATGGCGCAATGTTGAATCGATAAAGGGACAAGGTGGGAAAGCGAGACTCGGAATGGCCGCTTTGATGTGGATCTCTCACTCGGAGCTACCCTTGAAGTTTGATGAACTGCGCTATGCTTTAGCGGTCGAGATAGGGCCACAGAACTTCAATGCCGTCAACGTCCCTTTAATAGAGACACTGCTGGTCTGTTGCCAAGGACTTATTAGGGTAGGCGAGGGGGCTTCCGATGCCCGGCTGATTCACGTTACCCTTCAAGAGCACCTCCGTGCTCATCTAGAGCTTTTTGGTACAGCTCACTCGATAATTGCAGAAACCTGCTTAAGTTTCTAAATTCGCAGCAGGTCAAGACCCTTTCGACTAGCCCGATTCCCGATCTCCAAAGCATGCCATTTCTCCAATATTCTCCCTTGTTTTGGGGAATCCACGCAAAGAAGGACTTCTCAGGTTGCGCGAAATTGCTTGCGCTAAAGTTATTCGACGACTACAATAACCACATATCTGCTAGGATCCTCTTGGAAGCGCAAAAACCGCATGTATACGTTATCAATTTCGATAATGTTTCGCTCTTTGATGGTCTTCACTGCGCATCCATCTTTGGAATTGATGAGATCGTAGCTAATTTGGTCGAGGTGGAAGATTGTGATATCAACCAGGGTGATTGTTGTGGTAATACACCTCTCGCGTGGGCTGCTTGCAATGGGCACGAGGGAGTGGTGAAAATGCTGGGTGGGGGACGGGACGATGTCGACTCCGGCAAGCCAGAAAATAGAGGCCGAATGCCGCTCGGTGGGCTATCTGGAGAGGGCACGAGGAAGTGGTAAACATACTTCTCGGACGGGACGAGATCAAACCTGACAAGCCAAACAGCTGGGGCCAGATTCCGATGTGGTGTGCTGCCTACTGCGGGCTCGAGGAACTGGTGAAAATACTCCTCGGACGGGACGACGTCAACCCCGGCAAGCCGGACGAAGATGGCCTAACACCACGCTGGTGGGCTGCTGGAAATGGCCACCCGGGAGTGGCGGCTCTACTTGAGCCTCCAAAATCTGCCGCATACAACACTGCCTAAGCCTGAGGAGGCATCGCACTCATTACCGCCTTCGAATTCGTACAGATAACCTACCTACATTTCCGCAAGAATCTTAACAGCTCTATAAATATGATTCTCGCTGCCGCCGCCTCCCCTCTCTCGCCCCCTCCTAAACTCCTCTTGCAGCTTAAAACACTACCTCGTGGCCATTGCCGTCTAACCTTTCGTTTTGGAGTAAGCGTACTATAGATACATAGCTTGGATCGTCTCTTTTTTTTTTTGCCTGAAGGAAATTATGCGCAATGTGAATGCACAATCTATCATATACTGGCTGAGCACTTGACATAGATTTTCTTGTGGGGTCGAGTTGGGATTTGTGAGCTTCTGTTTAAAAGCAAGAGTTTAGGGTTGGTAGAAGGCTATTTCTATCTCGTTTAGATGAGCGAAGTGGCTTAGAATTTCCATCCCATTTACTTTAATTGTTTTTTTAGTTATTGCTCATTTATTTTTTTTATAATTTATTTTTCTCTTTTCTTCTCTGAACTGTGGACGCGACAGTTGTTTGGATATGGGGAACAATATACCGTGCAAGTTATCCCGGCACCTGCGGGAGCAACACCAAAGCTCGTCATTCGGTAAGGTATGATGGTGGTTGGTTTCCACTATATATGACTTAATGAAGATCACGCTTATCTAGAATATCCTCTAAGTGTGAGCCCAAAGGTGTGATTGGAAGGCTATCCTCGCTTTCTACTCAAGGAAAATTAATACGGTAAGGAGGCTTTTGGCTGTGAAATCAATTCTAATTCTGCAATTCAGTATAAACTCCAAACCCTGCAGCTAAACCCTTCGGCATCATTTGAGATGCCGACCACCTGCCTAGTGTGCGATTTCCGCGAGCAGCTCTCAGCCGGTGCTGGTATATTTTCTCCAATCTATGATACTCAGACTTAACTTTGCCTCCGGAATCCACTACTGGAAGGGATTGCTTTTCTGAACGGGGCTCAACAACTGTTAGACTACCGCGATCTCCACCCCCCTGGCGACAAGTGCGTAGCTCAAGCGCTTGATATCCCGACTTGCATATAGCAACCGAGGGTATAGCAAGTTTTTTAAGTACGTTCGGTATCCCGCCTTAATCCAATAAGTGTGATTGAACGGATCACGGTGCTGTACTGTACAATATCGCTTTATGAGCGAGTTGAGATATCCCATCGTCCCCGTGCCCGGTTCTACTTAATGCAATTTTTCTTTTCCTCCCGGAGCATTCTGTCCATGTCTCGGTTGGGTACCACGAACCCATCTGATCTCCTGAGCTATGCCGGAAAACTTTGCCAGGTCCTGGTAGAGTAATATTCCCATAACACCAATTCTATCCTTGGTAATCGTGTCTTTTTCTATAGGGGTTCATGTTCTAGAAAGTACCAATAAATCAAGCTTTCCTTACAGAAAGTGGACCATGGATGGCCGGCCCGTAGATTGGGAGAAGGTAGGACATAAAAGACTTAATTAGGTATTAGAAGGATGTGGTTGATTCTAGAAGTTACGGGAGTGTCACAGATCTTTCGGGAGTGTCGAAGGTTATCCGGGAGCGTAACGGATTGCGTTAGTAGTTTTGCAGTTTACGGGGAAGGTTTTACCAACATATCTTCTCGTTGTTATCACGGGAGTGTACGGAGGAATTGGGATATGTGGGGAGATACAGATGGGTATGGTGATCCATAATTAGGGAGATTAGGATACCGTACCGTAAAAACTCAAATAGAAGAAACACGCGCTAGGACGTTGGAGTTGCCTCTCCTGGTAAGGCGTCTCGTATATTCCTTTTGTTTTATCTCGACTGGGGGCTTTCAAATAATTTTATTGTAACTAGTACAGGGGTTACCGCCGACATCGGCATACGAGCCCCGAGGCATTACATCCTGAGGGGTAAGCCAACCCAAACACCATCCCAAGCTATGCCGCAGCCACTCTGGTACGCGACCAACCGTAGGTTTCATAGTGAGACCGCACCACACCCATCAACACTTAGGCGGCCTGACACAGGTTATCGCTTCAGCTAGGGCAGGCAAAGGCAGCCCCAGGGAGATCCCCCCAAACGACAGAGAAACCTAGCTACATACAAGGGCAAATAACAACAAATAATAACCACCTCTCTGTGGCCGGACCCCCTTGACAAAAGAAATCCACCGTGACACACCTCCACCAAAACACTACCGAGGAAAAAACCACCCGCCGATGGACAAAAACCTCACTGGCAAACCAGTCTCGCAGCCCAACAAAAGAAACCCACCAGCCCGCACCAACAATCAGAGGCCTAATCAACGTCCCGGTTAAGAGAACGCCAATCGGCCACCGCCTCATCGTATCCCTCCGGCCGGTACCAACATCCGTTCACGAGACAACCACTGAAGTTGTCCCAAGCCGCAGCCAGCGGGAAGTTTCCGGCCATCGGGCATCGCACCCCATCCGCGCGTTGGTCGCCACTCACGTGACGACCCCACACATTCTTCCTCAACCCCTCCCAGCCACAGGGACAACGAACCACCTTCGCGCCCCGATCGTTACGCCCCCGAGGGCAGAGATGTCCGGCAAGACCGC
>Ga0307507_10003786_pt1 | contig 28343 bp, 35 predicted proteins | sample 7_EM_MG_FD_207223 | JGI IMG/M metagenome (GOLD analysis project Ga0307507, IMG submission 207223) | Populus trichocarpa ectomycorrhiza microbial communities from riparian zone in the Pacific Northwest, United States - 7_EM | ecosystem: Host-associated > Plants > Roots > Unclassified | place...
TAATACATGGGTAATTACCCAATTACCCAGTGTGAGAAAGGCAGTGAAGTATAAGTGGGTATTCTGGGAGAAGCAGGGTGCTAAAGAAGACAGGATCCACTACGAGGCCAGATTAGTAGTTAAGGGATTCACCCAGCAGTACGGAATTGACTACTTAGAAATAAATGCCTCCGTTGTCAAACTCGGATAGCTTCGCATCCTCCTAGTAAGTACAGCATTCAATAATTACAAAATACATCAAGGGGATATAGAGACGGCATACAGGTTAGGACAATTAGACGAGTAGATCCCTATGGAGATTCTCGAAGGTGTATCATAACCAAATGCAAAAACCCACACCGGCGCACCAGTATGCCATTTACTGCAGGGCATATATAGATTACAGCAATCTGGCACAGTCTGGAATAATGACTGGGATGATTTCCTCATTGGGAAGTATCAGTTCCAACCATTAGCAGGGAACTATGAAGTATACAACTATAGTGACCAAGATCTGACTCCAATCTGGACCCTGATATGGGTTGACGACGTTCTTGGGATTGGTATCAGGAGAGACCTTCAGGAAACGAAACAGCAACTTGGTTAAAGATTTCCTTTAAAAGATCTGGGTAGTGCGCATTTCTTGCTAGTAATGAAGATCTTACGAAAAGCTTTGAAGCCCAGGATAATCATCCCACAGTCTCAGTATATCGATACGATACTCACCCATCATGCATTTAATTATTGCCACACTCTCTCAATACCTCTCGAACCTGGAGGACAACTTGTCCATAACACAACAACCGGCCATCCAGATGACCAAACTGTATATCGCCGCATACTAGGTAGTATAATGTACTTAATGTTATGTACTCAACCAGCCCTCGCTTTTGCACCAGCCAAGCTCAGGAAGTTTAGTTGTACTCACAGCCTAGAACATAGGAAAGCACTAAAGCCACCACTCCAGTATATTAGCAAAACGAAGGACCCTGGCCTGCACTTTGGATCATTTGCAATTATAAGACAACCTATACTGTATATGTTAAGTGACGCAGATTGGGCTAGGGATAAAGACTACCTGAGGAGTACAGGGGCGTATGTCTGCACTATCTTGGACGGCGGAGGGAACATCCTCGATGCAGCAATTTCGTGGTCCAGCTGGCAACAAGCTACTGTAGCTCTCTCCTCAATGGACGCTAAATACATGGCTCCTGCCCAACAGTGTAAAGAAGCCTTTTGGATGCCACAGTTTATTGGTAAAATATTAACAATTACGAGGAACAACACTCCAGGTGGAATAACGGCAATTACTATTTTCACGGAAATAACCAAGGCAGCATTCTTTGAACCAAAAATCCTCAATTCCAAAGTCGAACAAAGCATATCCACATTGTACAACCCTTCATCACACGGAAGGTTGAGGTGGAACAAGTACAACTCGAATACCTGGCCACCAGTGAGATGCTAGCAGAGGTCCTCACCAAGGGCCTATTTAGAGAGAGGGTAGAGCGGTTCAGGCGAGATATGGGGGTCTATGAACCATGAAGGCGGACGGAGCATGGCTGGTAGTGGGAGTAGGTTGTCTCTGCGAAATATATTTTCCTTTATTCCTTAATAGAACTTGAGTCTTGATTTTTCCTTTGTTTCTTTTTGTTCTTTCAGTATGGTTTATTTCTTTACTTAGGGTTTGGATGTATGGTTCGCAGAGTGGCGGTGTTGGAAAGTAGATTTGGGACTGCTCATGCATAGATATTTTCTCATTCGTGCAGTGACAGTAAACGGAAGCCAAACCATCACCTACATCTCATCCCTCACTAGCGCGTTCACACCAGTTAGCTTCACACTTGGGCAAACATCCACCCTGCATACATTGTGCGACAACCACAAACACCGGTTCTCGTCGAAGGAAAGGCGAATAGTTCTACCACCGAACAACCATCATATCCTCGGCTTCCTACCCTACTAAGTCCTTGGGTATCTACTACATACCTAAGATGGAATTCTGCGTTGCAGGAGGACTGGCAGACATGTGGAATACACTCTCAGAGGATATTCGGCATGTGCTGGCAGCGTGCTTGAATGTAACGTTTTCTCTTGCAAAGGATATAAGAGTATTGTTTTTCCACTGGTGTATTTTTTATCTATCAGCTTATCGCACATTCATTTTCCTCTCTATACTTGGTCACCAAAATTGTTTTCATTACTATCTTTGTTAAGCTATTGTATCTTCAGTCCTATTGTTCATACCCATAAAAGTTGTTCGTTTGTCCAGCAAATGCGAATTTGCATCCACTGCGCGGCCCACCTGTTGTTTAATACCCTTCTCTTGCTATATTCGAATGTCGACGGGCTAGATATAGCAACTACCGGTGTGATTTTTCACCTTCACAGTAATGACGGCCCTAGCGAGATCTCTTGCTTTGGTGATTTGGACGACCATCCTATCAGTAATCGCGAAAGTAGATCTCATCGGAGTGTCATGGAATTTGTTCCCTTGAACGAAAGCATTGCTGCTATATCAAGCATGTCTCGACGAGCAGGCTTCACCGGCATTCAGCCTCAGCGACAGGTCAGCGTAGGGAAGCGCACCCTGGGTGGCGGACGCCGAGAGTCTAAATGTTGTCTTTCTACCTTCCTCGGAAGCAGTCAACCCGTGTACCTTCTTAATGTCTTCCGGGAGAGCGGTCGGTTTTTTTCCACCAAAATACTCAACAACAGCGATCGGGCTCTCGGTACGGCCATAGAAATCCGTTGTTAAAGCAGGGATGTGTCCATTGTGGACTGCGTCGAGAATATCCTGGATAGGCTCATTCACGACTTTAGAGTATTTGATAGGTACAGGTCTCTGATGAATTCAAGCTCTTCCACCATCCGGACCAAGAACCGGCTCAGGGTCTCCCGATTGTAAGAGCGGATTCTTCTTGAGATAGAATTCAACGTTCTTGTCCAGTTCAGGAACAAATAGGACAGGCTTCTGGCCGCGCCCCTGACGTAGAAGGAGGAAATGCTAAATAACCTGTGTATGGGTGAGTTGTCAAATAATATGGGCTATGATCGATAGAGAGTATTTTCGTCCTTATTGTTCTTCCTCACCTGGAGGAGTCCTATATATACACAATCTCTACTTTACAGAAAAGCTTTTCTTCCCATAGTTCGACTCTCCATCACAGCTTCCTCTTAGCCATTTGCTTTCTTCGAATGAACTCCTTCAAACTGCCTTCCAAACGGTTCCCCCTTCCTTCTCTTTAGTCGTCTCATCCTCATACAGAATTTCCTTCTGCTACCGCAATTTTTAACACCACTGATACCCTCTGTTGTTTCTCAATCATTGTAATGCGACATCTTTCTTGTTCCATCTCTTAGTGTACCTTAGTCCCAAACGTCAGACTCCTCCCAGTGTCGACTCCAAACGATTCTAACACATCCCCTCCCGAGGAGGTCCATCGCTTATCCTGTTCTTTAACCACATAGCCAGTCTGTGTTGTTCATGTGCGGGTTGGGGGAGAGCCCTGGTCATGATGTCTTCAATCATGTCGGTGCTAGGGCAGAAGTGGAGATAGATTGTCTCTGTAGTAACAACGTCACGGATAAAACAGTATTGAATATCAATATATTTCGTACGAGCATGATATTCGGGGTTATGCGCAAGTGGAATCGCTCCTTGGTTGTCTCCGTTGCGAGTCGACATTGGTGGTATATGCTTGAAGGCTCTGATCTTATCCCGAGGTATCCGAAGCCCGAGGATTTGGTTCGCCCCCTGAGTCATTCCCCTGTATTAGGCCTCCGTAGCTGTCAGAGCTATGGAAGTCTGCTCTTTGCTCCTCCAAGATATTGCCCCACCAGTGAGTAGAAAGACAAACTCTGCTACAGACTTACGATTCTCACCTGATCCCCATTCTGCTTCCGAGTAACCCCCGGGAGTATTACTACTTCCCAACTTCATTCCATATCCTGTCGTACTGACTTAGTAACAAAAGATCCTTTTAACAGCAATCCAGTGCTCGGGTTTGGGTGCGTCATTGAATTGGCTAACTAACCCAACTGCGTATGCTACGTCTGGTTGAGTGCCTAGTATAGCATACATTAAGGACCCTACAGCTGACTGGTACTCTTCCATGCTGATATCTGTTGTCTCTGATATGGAAGTTTGCTTTGTTGCAACCCAGTGGCGATGGGTATGGGGAACAACAGTTGTAAAACAGGGCCGGGCATCCCGCATTCCATGACAGTTGAGGATTCGATCAAGATACTGGTGTTGAGACAGTGTAAGTATCCGGTGGATTCTATCTTGCTTCATTTCTAGTCCAAGGAACGTTGCTAGTTCCCCTAAATCTGACCCTTCAAAAGCATTTGCTAGTGCACTCTTGATCCTACCAATTTCCTTACTATCCACAACTACTAATACAAGATGATCCTCATAGATTAAAACCAAAACCTTTCGCTCATAGTTGATGTATAGGCTGAAGTGCTGGGTGCTGCGGTGAAATTGGTACCCCTGGAAGACAGTGTTTATCTTGTGGTACGATACTCGTGGTGACTAGTGCAATGCATCAATTGCTTTGACTAACCCACAGGCGTACCCTTGCTTTCTGACTTCCACAACACCCTCCGGGCACGCCATGAATATTTCTCCCTCTAATTCTCCGTTAAGAAACGCTGTCTTCACGTCCATACTGTAAAGTTCCTAATCGTTCCCAGCCACAGGTGCTAGGAGTCCCTGTAGTGTCGTACACTTCCCTACTGGGGCAAAGGTTTGGTTAAAGGCAATCCCTGGCTCCTGTGAGTAGCCTTTGGCGCCCGGCCGGACTTTAAATTTTCAATCTTGTTTCAGTTAAAACAAGCACCGGCATCCAACGACATTCCGATCCCTGGGACTTTAGCCACAACCCAGGTTCCATTTTTTCTTCTTGAGTCTAACTCACTCTCGCAGCCCCGGAGTCAGCCTACAAGGTCTAAACTGTCCAGCATTTCCCCCAAACTGGCCGGGTCTTGTACAACAGGCATCTAGGCTCAGTAGGCTCCAAGTCCGAACATCTCGCGACTTTGGTGGACATCCTGGGATCCGCGGTTTGCACGTATTTGAGGTACTCGTGCCAATAGGTCCTGGTTCTGGCTTGCGCTTGGCTCTTGTGACTTAACCACAATTGTGTCCTGATCATATTCGGTTTCTGGATATGGGCTCTCTTCTGGGTCAATTGGCCGGAGTGGCTCTCCAAGGTTCAATTCTTCTTCTCCTAAGTTTAGTTGCGGACATGTCGCTAAAGCTTTCTCTACGTGGGAAGAAGTATTACTTGTGAGTAAATCTTCCAGATTTCCAGTAACTCGCAGTTCTTCCGCTTGCGGCTGCATCGTATCTGTGCCAGTATCAGTTAAGTTGTCACTTCCTCCCTCGTTGAATACGACATCTGGTCTAATGTTTACTTGTTTAGCTTCCTCATCATAGAGACGGTAAACACTGCTTCCCTACGCTTCAATATACACAATAACTCGACATATCTGGAGATGGTTAATAGAGGGCGGAAGTCCGAACCAGATCTCGAATGGTGATCAATTGTTGTATATACTGCCGGGAAGACGATTGAGCATATGGACTGCAGTAAGAGCCGAATATATCCAAAACTCTTGTCCTAGTCTATCATCAAAGGGCATGCACCTAACCATTTCTGCAATAGTGCAGTTGGCACTCTCTGCTATACCGTTATGCTCTGGTGGATAGGGTGGCGTCATCTTGTGCGTAATCCCTTTGTCTGATAGGTATTTCTGAATACTGTGTTCCGTGTATTCCCCGCCGCTGTCCGATCTTAGACACCTAATATTTTTCCCAGTTTCCCTTTCAAGCTTTACCAAGTATTCCATAAAGCGCTCAAATACTTCTGACTTCTGTTCTCAGTAGTGAAATCGCGAGTCGTCCAGACCTTTCATCAATAAAGGTCATGAAGAGTCATTCTCCCATAAGTCATTCGGTAGCCATCGGGCCACATATGTCCGAATGGATAAGGTAAAGTCTCTCCGCACACTTTTCTCTCACTCCGGTAAGAATTGCCCTCTGCTGTTTGCCTTGCTTACAAATTCCGCAGACACTACTAGTCGTGTTCTGTTCCCGGGTCCATAGACTCTCAAATCCATTTACTGACTCCTTGATCTTGGTACCCGCCTGTGGGCTTAAGCTTCGGTGCCCAATTCTTCTCTGCCAAATCCCTGGTCATGTCCTATCGCTTGTGTCTGATAACTCCGCTAACTCTACTTCTTGCAGCCCAGATACGTAGTACATGCTTCCTTCACGCTTGCCTATTCTTTGCAATGGGTTCCCTTTACTGACCGCACTTGTAGTCCTGGTGAACTCTACCTGAAACCCCTGGTCAACGATACTGGCCACACTAATGGGGTTTCTGCCAATGTCTGGAACATGCAAGGCTCCCGAGAGGAGAATATAACCAGCGGTAGTTGGGATAGTAAGGTTCCCTTGGCCGATAGTGGTAATCTTCTTCCCATTTCTGATTGTTATTGCAGTGAGTAATATGTCGATGTAGTCTTCGAGAAGACTTCGATTTGCGGTAAGATAGTGTGATGCTCGAGAATTTGTAATCCACTTTGTTATTTTGCTTGCCGACTTCCCAAACCCACAAAAGCTAAGTGTCCCCCCTCAGCGTTTGTTTGTAAGTCTCCCTTTCATTTTAAGGCATTCTGTTTTCCAATAACCTTCCTTGTTGCAATAGTGACAGCGGCAGGTAACCCCTCCTTGGCCATTCGCTGCCTGTCTTCTAAACCCACCCAAGAACCGCCTCTAGTCCCTCTGCCCCAACTACCTCACCCCAAGCATCTATTTGTAGTATGATACCCTCCTCTACACGTATAACCACTCGGACGAAACCCTGAGCCAGCAGCCATGGCCGACAGTGGTTGCTGGTTCTGCTACAAACTGGTACTCGATGCTTGTCATCATGTTGCCTCTTGCAGTTGTCTTTCACATAGGCAGTCGAAGGTAATGGTATCTGCTGGGGACTCTACCGCCATTATCAGATGTTTGTAGGAATTTGGAAGCGAGAGGCTGAGGATGGACACCAGATCACTGTCAGGTATTCCAATTCCATCGGAGAAGAGATTCGCAACATGGTTTGAGAGTTCTTTGAAGCTGTTGAGATGAGCCGCCATGTCCTGGCCCTCCTTCAATATTTGTATTACGCGAAACTTCCGAACAACGTAGTTGCTCTTCCCGGTCACCATCGATCCATCTAGCTTCTCGATCGAATGGCTGAGTGAAGTATATGGTTGAGGAGCGGCAGGACTTGGTGTTGCGCTTACTGCTGCAGCACTTGCTGCTGCCGCAGCTCGAGTACTTGATGCCCTTGTGGGAGGTAGAATAGATTGTGGGAAGACTAAAGCGAGTATTTCAAAATTTGGGCAAAGAGGTTTGAAAAGAAGGATTTGTTAGGCGCGAGCCGGGCTCATAACCTCAAATAATATGGGCCATGATCGATAGAGAGTATTGTCGACCTTATTGTTCTTCCTTGCCTGGAGGAGTCCTATATATACACAATCCCAACTTTGCACAAAAACCTTTCTTCCCATCATGCGACTCTCCATCACATCTTCCTCATAACCATTTGCTTTCTCCCAATGAACTCCTTCAAACTGCTTTCTAAACGGTTCCCCTTTCCTTCTTCTTAGTCGTCACATCCTCATACAGAATTTCCTTCAGCGACTGCAATTTTTAACACCACTAATACCTTCTGTTGTTTCTCAATCGTTGTAATGCGACATCTTTCTTGTTCCCTCTCTTAGTGTACCTTCGTCCCAAACGTCAGACTCCTCCTAGTGTCGACTACAAACTGTTCTCACTCCCTAGTACATTTCCTGTGCATTCTCCAAACATCTCCGCTGCTGCTAACATTCCCATAAACAACCATCACCTCAACCACCATAATCCGCAACCCTTTCCTAAACCTAAGTCTCCTTGTCCAAACATCTAGGGTCATCGTAGTGTTGAAGATATGGAACTTTCGTGACTTCTAACACGTTGACCGTTGGCCTCCGAGTACGGGGTTCAAATCTTTTTAGCAGTAGCGGGAGGATCGCTAAATTGGGGTAATTTTCGAACAAGGGCGCCTGTCCCTCGACCGGAGTGAAGTGTTTCTCATTATGTCGAATGAAATCATCACTAAGCCGTTTTAAAGAGAGATAGATCCAGCGGAACTCATGCTTAAAGTACATGAGTTCATCTATGCGCCGGAAGACCTCGGCATCCGCCATGTCTTCGAGATCCACGGACTCCCCTTTTAAATTTTTATCAAACCAACTCTTTCGAAAATCAGCATGCAGGCGTTCGATGATATAGTCACGTTTGTTTTTAAGCTCGACGAGATGTTTGGCTTTGTCAAGTGAGAAAATTGTGCGATCTAGCTCAGTCCTATGATGCAGACGATTAGTTGAAAATGTTCAAGCAACAAATCCCCATCGATACTCACCAGGGTCCGACACCATGGGTGTCAAGCTTGTAAATAGGCTCGCTGGTCTCCACCCAGATCGTTATAACACTACTGGCAGGACCCTTATTGACTTTATCCAAGTTGTTATCATCCAACCCCTTTACTTGACAAATCGCTTTCTTGACCTAGAGCGTGATATTCATTAGAATGCCCCTGATTGTATCACGGACCAAAGTAAACTTACACTCAAGCTAGCATGTGACTCATGTACCGAGAGGAGGGTTCGTTCCACATCCCTATCTTGCCCATTTCGGCGGTGTTCCTCATCTCCCTCCTCTCTATTTGGAATCTAACGCGTTGTCCTTAGGCTTCTAGAGCTCCTCTGATCTAGAAAGCATCGGTCACCAGAGAATCCGGAATAACGGAGATGTGGCTGTACTGTTGACGATGGAAGTATGGAACCGCATTAATTTAGGATTTGGTTTCGACTACATCAAAGGCTCCGCGCTAAGAAGCATATGGAATCTGCTGAAGAGGTAGACCAGCTTGAGAAATTCGTCGTCAATGACTTGTGGGAAGATTTCTTTGATGATAACTTTCCACAGCCACAATAGCTGAAATCAGTGGATGCGTAGACTGTCTCCCCAGGACTCAACGAAAGCCTCGCCGTTAATCCCAAACGCATGGACAAAATGAGAAACTGGCTGTCCCCTAACAGGTGCGGGCCCACTGTCGAACACATGTGCTACCGCCGCATCGAGGGGAGCCTCCTAATTAAAAAACCAGAACCGGTAGTAAAATTCTTTCATCCTATTGTGGCTTCTCTACGTTATCTTGCGAATATATGCAGACCTACTCTCGGAGTGATAGCGGAACCTGAGTGGTAAGGAATATACGCCCCCCCACATTCTGGAGAAACAGTTATCGTTGTGGGACAGCCAGCGTCGGAAGGAGGAACCTCAGCAGATGTGCGAGTGACGGTAGAGGTATCGAACACACTATAAGTATCGGTGACGCTCGTGGTGTGATTCCCGTGTGAATCAGTGTTGGTGTTTCGAGGGCGGGGAGAGTGCCGAGGGGGGTGGGGGTGACGGTGTGCACGATGTGGAGGTGTGGGTGACGGTTGGATTCTGAAAAGCGGGGGAGGTGGGTAGGTGAGGAGGTAACATGTATGACATTCTGCGAGTACATTTTCTTGCGCCACGACCTCTCTGGTAATCCATGAAAGATCCGTCCTCAAAAAAACCGGAAAAAGGGTGATGGCTATGGAGATTAATTATTGGCTCGCTATATCTTGAGGCAGAGGTTGAACACCCCTTCAGCATAGTCCACGATCTCGTCTCCCCCAAGTCTTCAGCTAGACGCTCCTGTCTTTCAAGTTTTTCTTCTGCTCCTTCCTTTAGTCGGCTCTTCCATTAGGCATTTTCGCCGTCCACCCCCTCCCCAATCTAGGATAACACCAAACCTTTGTGGTGTGCTATCCCTTCGTGCGTCCCGGTTTTCACAGACATTTAGGGTGCGTTTTGCCGTTCCTGTTAGGTTGAAATACAATGTTTAGAATCAGGATTGTGACAGCGCGCTACCATCTTGTAGGATTGAAAAGATTTTCAAGCTTGTTGTGTGTTCTTCAAAGCTTGAACATTGCAACCACAAAGCTTCACGATGGCATATCTCCCAAATTCGGAAAAGCTGGCTGGGTAGTGAAAATTATGGCCTCTGGAAAAGGAAAATGGAATGACGAAAGGGTGCATGCTATTCTAAGCGCACTCTAACAGTCAATTAAAGAAGGAACACGCTGGGCGAGTGGCTTCAAGAAGGAAGCCTGGCAGAAGGCTTTCGTCGCTGTCAATGCTGTTTATAGAACTAAGCTCAATCTTACTCAATGTAAGACAAAGCATCCTTCAGTAAGTCCCTTCTATCAGACATCTGTAATAGCAGCATAGTTAATAGTATTTAAATTGGCAAGCTCAAGGGAGACTATAGTATGTTCAAGAGGTTCAAAGAGAACTCCGGCTTTGGGTTAGATGAGAAGATGGGTTTGCCAACTGCAGTGGAAGGGGTGTGGGCCGAGTATAGCAGCAAGCACCCGGAAGGAGCAATGTAACCCGCTCCTGGGTGGTAGTGCCAATCAATAGAGTGATAATACTATCTCTATACCCAAGTTGGAAATCTACTGAGACTAAGTGCTAGAGGCTTAGACTAAGAAGTTGTAACAAACTTCTTACTATATCGCAACTATCAGGTAGTCCCTGATAGCCAAGTATGTTGGGTCTGGATTCTCGAAGAGAGCTGAAGAAGTAACTGTTTAACCAAGTATATTGAAAACTCTGTATGTCGAATTCAGTTCTCTCTAAGTCGTGCGAGGAGAATAGGAGGTCTTAAATATGCTTGTCAGACACACTGGAGCCATGTAAACAATACCCATAAACCCTCCGCAATGGTATCCTTCAAACATTACATGAAGCATATCAAGTATCAAACAACATCTTGATACAATAAATAAAACAGACTTTGTATCAAACAATACTTACAACCAAACATCAAACCTCATAAGTATCAACCTCAATCATCAAAGATACTAAGTATTAAAAGGTATTCGAACCCAAGCATAAAACATCATGAGTATTAAACTCAATCATAAAAAATACTTGATACACCACGATACACTTACTGTAACAGAATATACTATTATCGCTATTATTCCTTGACATGACGTTGGATATTGCCTATTAGCATTTCCCTAGTAACCCATTATTTCTTACCTTGTACCTTACCTATTTGTTATAGTTTCCAATTGGGTAGTACCTTCATTAGTTGCCTTATCACAACCTTTGTTCCTTGTACCCAATTGGCAAACCTTACACTGCCTACAATATATTACTGGTTAAGTACATCTCTAGTAATTCCTTGCTTCTATGATTTCATTACTTGTTTTATTAATTATATCCTGTTACATCTACACCTTTGTTTGAGGACTTAGTTCTTTTGGCTTGTAGCTTAGTGTAGCTTAGCATTTTCGTTTGAACAGGATATTTGTTATGATTTATTTGTATTTAAAGGGCTGGAGATCCCTTAAGGATTTAGACTCTGAAGCCTCATAGGAACCCTTACTTTCATATCGTAAGTTGAAGGGTCACTCTACTAGTCCCTGAACTTTGTTATATCCCTTGTAGAGATTTTCATTGATGCTTCTCCTCCCTGGCCTTACAGTATCACCTGATTACCGTCTGGGAATCGCACAAGACTCAGAGCAGGTTACACTTACCAAACTAGTAACTAGTACCGGTTACAACCAAAGTTCCCCCCAAAAGCCTTCTCCTTCTATACCGCCATGAATGATATTTGCTCTGGTCATACATTACATTGCCCATATGCCTCCACAGAGATGCAGGGTCTTGTGGTGAGGGTTGAACCGCAGATATGATCTGATGATTCTGGTAGTGGGGGCACACCGGATGTGGTGGATTGTGTTCTTAGGGAGGACGAAGGGGAAGCAGGTAGTGAGATGGAGATGAAAATGATGGCTGGGGGGTATATAGTAGGAAGAAGTATAGGAAAGTACATTGCGGAGGAGAAACTAGAGAATTCACCAATTGTTCAACCTAAGCAGGAAAGGAAAGGGGCAGGTATTGCAATTGCCAATACCATCGAGAAGCTTAATGCAACCCTAAGTTCGCCTCAGATCATCAACCAGGAGGAGGCAGTTCAAGACAGGCAAGTAAGCAATGGGGATATTTTGACGTGAGAGGACTTGATTGATGCTATGAGTGTCATGGAGAGTGAGATAAAGGCACGGCTCTAGTTAGTAGTATCAAGTGAGCCGCAAGACAGATAGCGTCTTCAAAATATCCAATAATTCAGAAATTAGATCCATAGTAGTATGTAACTTTTCACACTTCTTATGAGCTAAAATATATTTACAGTAATCTTTCCACATGGCCTCTGCAATCTGATCCCTCATCTTTTTCATAACTGCTGAAACAGTATCCCACAATAGTGAACCATCTAGATTCCACTCCAAATTACGAGTACCCAGACTCTCACCACTTGCTGCTTGCATCGTCTCCCTTTTCTCATGTTCAAAGGTTTGCTGCAGCCAGTGTCGGTACTCAGCTCTATCTATTTCATTACAGCTTTGGAGAAGCCATTGCCAATTGGGGAAAGGATATCTCCCCGGGTACCGAAGCAACAGATTGTTCCTGAGGATGATGGAAAACGGTACCACCGCAAAAGCGTGAAGTGGACGGCCCAAGCCCCACTAGTGATGGCTAGCCAACGGCTTGTAGCAGGAAACCTCCACAGCCTCGAGAAAATCAGCTGAACCGCGACTGCATCAGCTGATACCACACACGAACTCCTTTATCCTCGCTATTGATTGTCTTCTCGATCGATAGTCCTATACCGAGTAGAAAGCAACTTCAGACAGCAGAAGTCATATCCCACGCTATACGTTAGCAGACAACCAGTAGAAGAGATGATTACTCGTGGTCGAGGACATACCCAGAGCGGTGGCTAAACAGCTGGTGGGGGCCGAAGGAGACGAGGTGGAGTTAGAAAGACTGCAAGACCGCGCCGAACTGGGCGCAGGAATCAACAGCCATCCGAGGATGCGGCTAGCCTAGCTGGCAGGATAGAGAGTGCTACTTTGGAGAGCGAAGGCGAAGCGGAGAACCAAAACGAAGCAGTCAACCCAAGCGAACCTGAGAGGCAAACCGAACCCTCCTCACTCTCAGCAACCCCACCCTACAATACACCCCAGACCGACTCGGCACAGTCAGCAATAACTATTTACCCACGGCGACCGGCCACTAGACAATCAAGCTCCCCAGCTGCAAACGACGGTATAACCATCGATGATATGCGCGAGCTACTACATTCTCATGAAGAGGACCTAATAACACGTGTTGTCTCTGGCCTCCGTTCAGAAGAGAAGACAAACTACAACGCAAACCAAGCTCACCCGCTACCCTGTGCCGTCCCGGGGGTTGACAATACACCAATCGATCCCACTCTACTCAAGATCCAAGAGCTTGAGGAACAGATCCGAAAACTGCGTAGTGGACATGACCCTCCCGACCCCGCCCCCCCAAGACTTCCAGAACTCGATGCTGGGTTAGTACAACCCATTGCCAATTGGGCAAAGCGTGCCGGTCAACACTGGGGGGAGGAGAGACGTGTCTAGGAGGATAGCGGAGAAACATATCTCCGGCAGCTCGGCAACCGCGGGGCTATAGCTCAGTGAAGTGGGGTCCGTGTACCCCCAATATATCTATCCATTCCACCTCCTGAGAACACTAGACCACCACGCTTCCTCGCTTCCCACACTTCGCCTTTTTTGATGATTACTGCTCTCAGCACTCTCACCGAATAGACATCCCATACCATAACCCAGATCACGATTAAGATTACTACCAATTCAAGCCATAGACATCATGGCCCCAAGATGATCAACACGTGGCGGGAGAACCAGCAGAGCCAGCACGCGAAGCTCACCAGGTGGAATACAAAAAAACACACGTAGACGCCAGGCACCAACCAGTTACGGCCAACAGCAAGACCCAGCCCATACCCCTGAAGGCAGCAAAACCACCAACGACCCCAGCAGCGACAATGAAGAGGCGGAACCCGGTATCCAAGAATACAGTCATTCCCCACCTAGCAACACTAGAACACTGAGCAGCAGCCCAGCATTACGGGACCCTATGGGACCTGACTATGGGGACCACTTGGCAACCAGTGACCCAGCCACACGAGGCCGGTCAGCCCCGGACTCAGAGAGATGAATCAATATAACGACGATGAGGGAAATCCCCTGGTCTCATGAAGAGGGGATTGTTGACCGGGTAGTTCTTCAACTCCGCACCCAACACGACCCCAAACCTACTACCCATCCCCCAAACCCACTATACTCGCACCTCGCACCACCTGGCATCCAACAAGCTCCACCAGACCAGACACTTACCCGAATAGCGGAATTGGAGAGCTTACTTGCCGAACTGAGAGCAGCCAACCGTCATAACCAGCTACTACCCCAGCCAGGACCACTCGGTACGTTGTACACTACCCAAACCCCAATTGCAGTGGAAGGTGAGAGCGCAAGCGGCATTGTCGACTCGGTAGAGATTCCCTTCCCAGCAGTTGAATGGAGCACCCGGGTCCAGATCATCGAAAATCGCTTTTAGCCAACAAACATCTACCGCCTGCTGGCCAGCAAGAAGCAACGTGCTGAAACCCAACGGACTATCAACATTGGCGCAGGTGAATTCGAAATGCCACAGCCTGACAGGAAGGAGAGCGAATACTGTAGGAGCGGTTTCTTTAAAGCCTGGGCTGCCTATTGTAGCATTCTTATAAAGCTTGCCGCCCACTGAGTGCAAGGCGAGCTTGCCACAGCCTTATGCCTCGAGAGAATGAATCTTTATGACTTCTTAGAGAAATACACTTGGGACGGGGTCAAAGCTTACCACTTCCAATTTCACCGAAAGCGAGTTGCTAGTGGGAAAGACATCTTCCATCCCTCCGAGTGGCGCCAGCTAGACAGCCAGTTGATTGCTTCTAAATGCTTCGTATTCCCAGTTACCGGACATTCTTGGTCCAACATAGCCAAGCCCCCCGTAAGCCATGCACGATCAGGTACTGCCATACCTTTCTCTCCAACAGAACGGAGTACCAACTACAGCTACCCCGTCACCCTTTCTACAAGCGCAGTGACCCACAGTCATCTTCCACAGCCTCCCGCTCCACAACCCTGCCGGAACTGTAATTTCCGGAAATATCACCTCCCGCACTGCCGCTACTGGCACTGCTGTCTCACATGGGGGAATAGCCACCCCATATTGCATTGCGCGCTACGGACCTGCAGTTCTTCACAGGTACTCCGCAATAGGCAAACTGGACTTTCGTTCTTCATACCCATAACACACGCACACTCTCGTGCTCCCCCTGCACCCCTCCAAGTACCCCGCACCATGCTACCCAATACACAATGCCCTTGCTAAGCTGGCTACTCCTCTTTCCCCATAGCAACTACCGTACCCGCTCAGATACCACACTCCCCTCGCAGCATACCCCATGAGTACCCCCTCCCTGCTATGAGCGAAAAGCCCTCTCGCCCCAACACGAACATCCCCTATCATTTGTTCACCCCCCACTCTCTCCCCAAGCACGTAGGTCAGCTAAGAGTAGATGGATGGGAGCGGCTTGCTGCGTGATTCCCAGACCAGGCAGTTACAGCTGGGATAAGTGGCATATGCAGATTTGGAGCGCAGATTGGCTACCAAGGTGTCTGCCAGTCACCCACAATTTCCCCCAACTTATCAACAGCCGAAGCCAATACCAACTTACTAACTTCAGATATGGCCATGGAACTCAGCAAGAACCGCCTTGTGGTATATCACAATAAAGACCAATTACCGACAGGCTTCACAGCATCCCGACTAGGTTTAACAGACAAGGCTGATCATAGCAAGAGATGGATTCATCACCTATCTTACCCTACATCCAACTCCAATTCAATAAATGGGGGAATCCCCGATAATTACGGCACAATTCCCTATAGCGGGACAGGCGTTGCCATTCAGGGAATACAAGCTATGGGAAGGGACTCCCTGCTAGTGAAGCGAGACTTCGATTCTGCTTTGAGCCACATACCTGTCTCACCGATGGATTCTCCACTACTAGGATTCCACTGTGAAGCCACCTGTTACAGGGACTCGTTTCTCCCCTTTGGACTCCGCATTGCGGCGTACTTGTTTAACTTATGCGCCGAAGTCTTCCACTGGATATTAGAGGAAAAACTGAAACAGAAAGGTCTCAGGGGAAGCGTCAAACATTATCTCGACTATTTTCTCATGATTCTACCACTCCACTCCATTGCCACAACATACACAACTGGATTCGCAGATCTCTGCCCGAAGGTCAGCCTTTGTATTAAAGAATCCACAATGAAGAAGGAACGGTAGCGAGTGTCGCCAGGATAGAATTCGACCTGAACCGAATTGTTATCCGACTCTCAAACAAAAAGCTGCTCAAGGGACGGGCGATGGCACATTCCACAATGGAAATGAAATCAGTCTCTCTCATAGAAGTTTCAAAAGATTACCGGATACCTCAATTTTGTCTCGACTGTAGTACCATTGGGCGCCACTTTCCTCCGAAAGCTATACAACATGGAACTACACTTCCTCCCAGGCAACGGATACCGAAAGCGGCGCTTATCGAGCAAGGCGCGTAATGACCTTTCCTGGTGGAGCAAGACCCTTTCAGAAGCCCCAGTGCGGTCAATGACCTCCTAAGTTCGCGAAGAAATCCTCAGCTGGTCGGACGCTGCATCTACCAAAGGCCTCGGCGGATACTATACTAGCCAATCATAACCCTTCCTACGGCTAGACTTGATATTTTCAATAGCCCTGCCGAGTCCGTTATCCTACGCACAAGAGCACATCAATACTGAAGAAATGGGCGGAGTGGAACAAGTCTTGCTTTACTGGGGCAGAGGATCGAAGGGAAGAGAGTTGTCGCACCCGGCATGCAAGCTCCCGAATCATGGGTTACTAACATACAGCAATCCGGAGTGTCAGTAGTTGCCGCCCACTATCTCTGGAGGGGCTTGACGCCCTCAACTAGACGTATGTATGATACACCACGCGCCCGCTTTACCCTGTTCTGCACTTATGACACCTAGCACCATCCACACGGTGGATGCTTCCCTGCACTTGCCACATGGCTAATAGAATGGCTTTGCTCCCTAGTGGGAACAGTCAAGGTGAAAACCTTGAAGCTTCATCTTACCGGGATTAGCTCATCCCAGCTGGATCTCGGAATAGACTGTGCAGCCTTCTCCGATGCGCGACTGGAACGAACTATTCATCTGATAAAAAGAGACCACAACGAACCCGCCCACCGGACAAGATCCCCCCTTAACCCTCCACATCTCCCCCGCCTCCTAAGCCACTTGCCCCAAGCCGATTATGATAGCATAGTGCTTCAGGCAGCATTCACTCTGGCCTTTGCGGGGTTTCTCTGTGTAGGCGATTTCACCTACCGTGATGCCGACAAGCAGCTCAACAGCTCGTTCCCCATGTGGTGCATCACCAAACAGATTGTGATAAGATCAGAAGATAGAACCTCCATGGAACTGACCCTACTGGCATCCAAGACGGTCCCCTTTCGTAGAGGAATCAGATTCACCATTGCCGCAAGTGGAGACCAAGCTTGTGCAGTGAAAGCCATGAGACGACTCCAGCAAGCAGACTCCCACCACCCAAATTCAACCCCACTATTTTGTGTCCGTAAACACCTGCAAGAATCCTTTACCAGGGAATATATAGTGCCAAGACTGCAACAGCTTACGTTACTTGCTGGCCTCGGCCAGGGTATATGGAACGGTCATTCATTCCGCAGAGGAGCAGCGACCTGGGCTGCCGAGTTGGGAATGTCAGAATCCGATATCCAGACACCTGGCCGGTGGAGATGCAACGCTTACAATGTTTATATCGAATATTGGAACAAGGAGCGGATTGCCCTCTCCAACCGCTTTCAACACAATCAGCTACAAAGCTCTGCCCTCTAGCAACGCACACCAGCCTGCCTCGACAGGGGAGGGAGACGTTACCACCGCAAGGCAGGCTTGGCTCCACGGAGGCCATGTCTCCTGCCTCACTTTGGGATACAGCGGTGGTAACAATCCCCTCTGGCAAGGGCAGCGACACAGGATCGAATGCCTCTGACAGTGGAACACCTCACACTGGGATCATGGAGGAAAGCACAGTTCTGTATTCCTTATTAGTATCATTCATTGTTAATCTCTCTTTGCTCTTTCCTTTTCTTACAAGCTAGTTTCTTAATACACGGGTTTCTGCTTTGGAAAATAGGGTATGTATAACCCCATTCTACCACCAACCCCAGTCGGGAACGAGAGCGCAAACTCAGGAGCCGAATTGATAGAATCCCTTTTTCCTGGTGTCGAACGCAGGACTCTGACACAAATAATGGAAAACTGGTTTTAACCCACAAATATAGATAGGGTGCTCGCAAGCGAAGAAGAGCGTGCCGAAACTCAGAGGACTACTATGATAGGAGGGGGTTGAATTCGAGCAGGCAGAGCAGGAGGGAAAAGAGAGGGACTACCGAATGAGAAATTTCTTCAAGGCATGGGCGGCATATAGCGGGATACTGGTGAAGTTAGCCCTGCATTGCCTACAGGGAAACCTGGCAACCGCTGTGTTCATAGATACCATGAACCTTTACGACTTACTCAAACCATATACATGGGAGGGCGTTCAGGCATACCACTTCCAGCATCATGCAAAGACAGTCGCCAGCGGAACCAGTATTTATCTACCAAGTGAGTGGAGACAAATCGACAGCCAGCGCATACCTTCCAAATGCTTTGCACACCCGATTATCCGAACCACTTGGCAACCGAGCAACATCAGAATCCAAGCCCCAACTGAGCGAATTACAGAACTCCCACTCCGGGGATACCCCTTCCCCTCCCCTCAGCTAGGAAACTGGCCTGGAATAGGACATAGACCTACCCAAACACGTAGGCATCTCTGCTGGAATTGAAATTACCGGGATTGCAGAAACTCCAGCTGCCGTTACCCCCATTCTTGCGCGCTATGTGGCAGCAGCCACAAGGCAACTCAGTGCCGGCAGGGAGGTATTGCACTATCCACATCTGTTCGGACAACTCTGCCTAGAAGTTAGCATTTTCCCATTCTCTTACTACACTCACGCTTTCCCACTCAGTCTCCTATCATCTACTCTGTTTATTATCAATTACATGCACAATCTTGGCATACCACTACACCAGTAATAACCACTCCTCCCCCCATGACGTATTCAGTCCGGGCAAAAAACACTTCCACATTCTTCCCTCCCCCCTGTTAGCAAACGGCTTGCGCGCCCCAATACCGCTATCCCCTATCCCCTCTACAGCGAACACAAACTCCCCATGCCAGCCGGTCAATTAAATCTGAGTGGTTGGAAACAACTCATGAAGCGAGACCCAGATGGGGAGGTAACCACCGCAATTCTTGGGATTTGCGAGTTCGGTGCAAGAATGGGGTACACCATTCAACGCCATAATATCACAATCTCCCACAACCTTGCCACTGCCCTCGATAATCGCCAACTCGTAACTATTGATATCACTGCAGAGGAAAAAATGAATCGCTTAGAGACCTACCCGAAATATACTTCCCTCCCATCACTGTTCATCGCTTCTCCGCTAGGCCTTGTCGCTAAGGCTGATAGATCAAAGGGCAGAATCCCGCATCTTTCTTTTCTGTCCGATAGCCCAAGGTCAATAACTGGCGGGATTCGGGAGGAATACGATACAATCTGCTACACCACCATTAGCGAGGTAATAAATGCTGTTCGGAAGTTCAAAAAAGGTGCAATGCTCCCCTGAAGGGACTTCGAAAGGGCTTTTCGGCATCTTCGTGTTTCATCTTTAGATTCCCCTCTCCTAGGGTTCGAATGGCAGGGCATATACTATGCAGAAAGGTTTTTGCCTTTTGAGTTGTGCACCGCACCATACTGGTTCAACCTCTTCGCGGAAGCCTTTCATTGAATCTTGAAAGATCACTTTGAGAAAAATGAAACTGAGGTCGAAGGTATCCACTACCTTGACGATTTTTTAATCGTACAACCCCCAGATAGCAATCCCGATGCATGTCACACCACATTCAGAGATCTCAGTACCGAGGTTGGACTCTGAATCAAGGAATCAAAAAAGCGAAAAAGGTACTGTGGTCAGCTTCGCAGATATCGAATTGGACAGTCACAACATGGTTATCTGGCTCCCCACAAAAAAGCTGCTGAAAGCCCGATTCCTGGTAAACCAAGCAATGAAATGCGACTCCTTGTCCCTACAGGAACTCCAACCTTGACAATGTACCTCAACTTTGTCCCTCTCGTTCTCCCTCTCGGAAGGAGATTGATACGCCGGTTATTCAACATCGAAATCTTTTGCCCCTCCCATGGAAGCACGTACCGGAAAAGGACGTCAGGAAACGCTCGGAAGGAGCTTAATGGGTGGCTTACGGCACTCAAACCTCATCCCGAACGGTCAATAGAATTGGAAGTGAGCGAGATGGTGATGGTAGGGTGAGATGCAGCTGCTACTAAGGGTTTAGGAGCCTTCTACATCGACAAACAACTAGCCCACCGTTTAGGGACAAGCCCTTCCCACTGTCGGACCCCCTGCGAGCAACCCTACCCTAAAGTTGCATTCTCGATCCCACTCCCCAAATTCCTACGGAGAAAAAGAGAACACATCAATACAATGGAGATGCGTCCAGTGGCACAGGCTCTGCTATACTGGGGTAGGCAGTGGAGAGACTGCAGGGTAGTGATGACTATCGACAACAGTGCAGTGGTACACGCTCGGCAGAATGGCACAATCCGCGGAGCAACAATGGAGGTCCTCCAGAGATGTCTTCAATGACTTACCTACCATGACCTTGAGATTGAAGCCAGATGGATTGGAACCACCGAGAACGCTCTTGCGGATGCGCTCTCTCGCTTTGCTTATGACAAGATAACTAACCTTGCACCCCAGCTATTATATCCCCATTCCAACCTCCGAGATCGTGGATTCTTGACGTCCAACAGACTGGACTCTCCCCAATCGCCGCCCGCTACCTCTGGCGTGGCCTAACCCCCACCATACGACAAAATTACAATACTCCCCGATCCTGTTTTGCCCTCTTCGGCCAGCTTGCTGACTGCCGCTATGCTAACAGATCCTGTTTTCCGGCAAAGGCGGTTTGCCTAATTGAGTGGCTGTGCTCATTAGCAGGTACTATCAAGGTAAAAACTATGAAGCGGTACCTGTGCGGGATAAAGTCCTATCAACTGGACTTCAGACTGGAATGTACAGCATTCACGGACCCAGGCTTGGAAAGAACCCTTCAACGGATCAAGCGAGACCACAACCAGCCCGAGCGCAATCCACGCAGACCTCTGACCAGGCCTTACCTCCTCCTTATGATTAATACTCTCTCCGACCTCAACTATGATGATGTAGTTATCCAGGCTGCCTTCATCCTGGCTTTTGCCACTTTCTGAAGAGTCGGCGAATTTACCTACAGAGAAACCGATCTCAAATTAGCTCTGACCTTTCGCAACTGGTTCCTTACCAAAAGCAGCATAAACTGGATAGAGGAGGGAGCACATATGGAACTAACCTTGCCTGTGTCCAAGACTGACCCTTCTAGACACGGAATACAGCTACTAATTGCATCCAGGGACAATGCCCGTTGTCCTGTAGCGGCGATGAGGCCCCTTCCCAAGATCGATGGACACAAACCCCCATTCGCACCACTATTCCGTGTTGTGAGAGAAAACCAACACCCCTTTACCCAGGAACATGTAGTGCAGAAGCTCCAGTTCCTAGCAATAAGAAACGGGTTGGGCCTTGGGGCCTGAAATGGCCACAGTTTTCGAAGAGGGCGGCCACTTGGGCAGCGGCAGTAGGAATCCCGGAAGCGCAAATTCAGACTCTCAGAAGATGGAAATCTCAGGCCTACAAGAACTATGTCGAATACTCAACCACTGAGCGCATTATCCTTTCCCAACGCTTTCAGTGCTCTACTGCACCTATCTAACAACTGTAGAACCACACACCTGCCTAGAAGATGGGGGTGATGTTGGACACCGCAACGGCAGGTGGAAGAAGACAGAACATAACCGGGGCCCCGCTTCACCTGCCTCCAGTTGGGATCCCTCGGTGCCAACGATCTCAAGCTACAAGGGCAGCGACGACCACCCTAATGCCTCCCTCAGGGGAATCTCAACATACGGCACCTGAGAGAAGGATTGGTTTCTTGTTTTCATTATTTCCTATGGGCTGCCGGTTCTTAATCTTTGTTTTTCTTTTTAATAGTGTATTTCGATTTATGCAATTCTGGCTCGCTTTGGAAAATTGGCTCCTGCAAAAATTGTGCATAGTGCTAAGAGCAAAAGCTACCTTGACCTGTGCTTAAAAGTCATATTCCCTCTGAGTTTCAAAATAGTAAACCGCTTGTTGAGTACAATAAAGGTCCGATTTACCAGATTCTGTGCTTGAGCATGTTGCAGGTTAATCAGCTCCTCTTGGCTCTGTGGTCATTCAGAGACAAGTGCCTGCTACCCCAAATGGTAGTTTACTCCTTTATATGGTGTTGGATACCCAGTAGAGCATGAGTATCGAGCATCATACAACTATTATTATTCACTAAGAACAAAATACTAGGGTGACAGAGCATTGGCAGGAACTGGGCAATCATTCGTGGTCCCCTTCCAAAATGGTAAAAAATAGTTGAAGTAAAGTGAAACCGACATGACCCTAATACCATCTGTGACATGGCACCTTCTTGATTTCGAAAGTAGGTACTGCAGCCGACTGAAGCTGGGCTAAAATGTGCTACCATCACCAGCTCTCACATAGTGTTTGAAGTCAGGGTAAGGGTTGGAGTGGAGACAAAGCTCAGCTGGAATGCTAACAGATGGTAGCTTAACGTTCTCGGAATGGAGGGGGATGAATCCATCAATAGTCTTGTGGAAATACGTACCACAGTTCACGTTCGTAGATTATTCGAAGAATACCAAGTATGACAGAAGGAATTTACCGCTGGACCATACATAGACTGCGCTGAACAGGCTCCCCTGCCTGCTGAACCGACTGCCCTGCTCGTATAATCCCTAAAAATATTGCCAGCTGCTCATCAACTTCCATATATTGAATGTTTTTCCCAGAGCCCTAACACTAACTAGACAAGCCGTCCAGGGCCAAAGAAAAACTCCAAGATATTCCTAGTACTTCTATTATCCGCTGCTCTCTTCCTTTCAGTAACTTAGCTACATACATGCACCCCGACAGTACTGAAGTTCAATAGGGCTCTCTTTCGATATTAAGCTCACAGTAGGTTCCGACAGCAGATCCCACTACACAAAGAATTTCGGGAGAAATATCAGCCATCTTGAATTAGACTCAGCTAAAGAATATCTGTGATAAAAGTACTAGAGGGAGCGGATATAGCACACAACAAGAGACCGGGGTGCGGAAGGCTAGCTGTATGGCGGGAACTCTGGTTTTGGGAGTGTGCGGACGAATGAGGTTGTCACTCTAGCTGAGGCAAAAGCCGGGTTTTCAAAAACAACTCAGACCAACAGGTCCAACCTTGTGTTTCCAAGCCTCATTCTGTGAGGTTGAACCTCGCAGTTTGTGCTAGGTGAACAGCACAAAACGGTTTATTCTTGCATAATTACTCAATCCTGTATTTTGTCCTCCTACCTGGTGACGGCAGAAGGCCCCCTTAGTGATCATAGTACGGGTGCCTAGGGGCGTCCTATGGAAAGAAAGCCAATCATAGACAACGCATCGGGGTAGATCAAGATCTGGTGAAGTACTCCTACTCGTACCATACTCGGGAGCAAATATACGTAGAAAGCCGGGTTTCCATCATGGCAATACCGAGCAGTACTCACCTAGTACTATTCTGAGTACTAGACCACCTCCCAAGCACAAAGTCTTTCATATCACGATTACCCAAATGGGCTAAGTTTTAAGATTTTGAATGGGGTGCAATATCTAAGCGGTGAACAGGATACCGGTACCACCCTTCATGTTCATTATATGATACTTACATCATACTATTACAATTATTCCTAACTTTACTCTCTTTAGTTACTTCACCACCAATTGCTTCCACTACCAGCTCTACGGGCACTTAGCGCGGTGCTTGAAAACGCAAGAAGGGATAGTATGATCCCTCGCAAGCCCATCATCCCCCCAAATCCACTAATATTCCTACCCACAAGCCACCCATCCCCTAATCCTAATCTGAGGAAGAGCACACCCCCAATGTATAATTACTTTACCCTCCACCACCCCGGTACCGTAGATCCCCCGATACACCCGCCGAGGCATACCGTATCACATCATACTACTATCATACCATGCTCAAGCTTAAGGGCGCACAACAAGCAATTCTCGCCTGCGCCTAGCAGTAGAAGAAGAAGGGTCGATGTACAGGATTCCGTCAAGCGATTTCACTTGATGCGACAACAACAGAAATAGCACCCCTTTTTTTAACTTTTTTCTCTTTTAATTCTTCATTTTTTCCTTCTGTTTTTGAGCTAGATTACTTAATAAAACTCCGTAAAGAGAGGGAGGGAAAGAGAAAGAGACGGCGCTACCATGGGGTAGGTGTAACTTAGGGGACGTTCTCTTTTTCTTCTTCGGCTCCTGGCTCTGCCAATTGTGGGTAGGAAGGAGTGATTGATTATTCTAGGGTAGAGGTTAATAAGGTAAAGGACCGATGGATTATTTTCGTCGTGAGTGGGCGGTCCTTGAGTACAGCACTATCTTAATACCGTGTGGCGAAATTATATATGATACTTTCTTAGGTATGATATGAATATAGGAATTTCACAACCAAGGGGATACTGATACCCCTCAGAGCTCACTAATTTCAATTATCATGCAACACCAACTAACTTAAGCCGTGCATCTCTCCAGTACCAAAGCTCAGCCATAACAACCGTAAGAACCCGATTTCTTTCTTCTCCAAAGCATTGAAATGAACCAAAGAACGAATACAGAGGGCGGGTATTCAATTCTATCAGACCCGCTACCGCACCGCCCATGAACTACAAGTACCGGTAACGAAAGAAGGGCCCGCGCTGCCTCCCCCAAAGCGACAAAGGATATTATAAAAATCCTGACACAAACCCCCGGAATTCTTCGGCGGCTTTTATTAAAAGATCTACAATATGTACGAAACTACAAACTGAACTCCTTCTGCGACGAGGAACGGCGAGGGGACATCTCTCTCTTCTTACTGGCGATTATTTCCCTCCAATATTGAAACTCTAGGCGCAATCCAGTCAGTCCCTTTTTACCATCACTTAAATTATTCTCGCTGAATGTTTCTGGTTGCACTGGACTTTACCCGATCGCCCCCCTCCCCCCCTCCTCTGCCAATCAAAGACACTACTATAATACACGGGAGAAGCGGTACCGTACTGTAAACATGGGAAAAAAACAAGGGGACCCGGTAATTCTCTTTTTTTGGCAGAATGAGCTTGTCGCAAGTTCAAGGATTCCGTGGATCCTCGGGGACTGGCGTTACCGGCCATGCGGTATCTGGGCGTTCAGTGCTTGTATTGTACATGTATCATGCCTAAGGGAGAGTTTAGGAGTATAATTACTGTAGGCCGAAGCAGGATTACTACCAGGAAATTATATGGAGGGTAGAGGCCCAATCCTGCATCGAGCTGAGCCGAACGGGACTCAACATCGCGCTTAGGTTTCAGACGGAAAAGGCACACCCCCGGTGTGTGTTTATGCTCTCCGCATTGTAGGATAATCCGCCTAGGCCATTCTATCATGGTGCACCTTGACATCATGGGCCGCCCCAGAATTCAGTACGAGCACTGAGGGTAGGCAGGACTCAATCAGGAGTTGGCATTGAACATTTGAGAAAGCCGGTACCTTAGCGATGACTCCAGAGTTTCAATATGGGTAACAATTGATCCGGTGGTCGAGTAGATTGCCTGGATAAAAAGTGTTTCTCGCAAACCTAGCATGAGCTGAAAGGCTGGCTCCGATACTTCCTTATGGTGCCCTTGTGTCCAATGCCCTGTAGGAAGGTATAGAAAAAAAGAAAAGAGAAAACATCTCACATTTACACTTCAGACCTTCCCGAGCTCCCTCATAGTAGAACAAATTGAATAGAGGGTAGTCGGAAAGAGGAGAAAACAAGTGATAGAGGGCACTGCGGGTGCAGGGAGTAAGAGAAGGTCGGCGCCCCGCCTTCAAAACAATTCGCCCAAGGGAGTGAGACCATACCTTTCATCCTTTCTCCTCTCGAATATGAGGTCAAACAACCACCCTTACCATTTAGTAGGGAAAAGGTACCCACTAGAAAGCCATGTGATTCACCAAACCACCAACGTGGTAGAATGCGAGTCATAAGGCATGACTCCCCACCACTCCATCATGTCTGCCATCTGCGGCCGCTGCTGCTGGAGGACCCTGACAGGGGTTCTCCTAGTCCTTGTCATCCAACCCATCTGCTTCACACATTGATTTCATAGCCTAGAGCACAATATAAACTAGAATGCTCTTGATTGTACCACTGACCAAGGCAAACCTACACTCAAGCTAGTATGTGCCTCATTTGCAGTCATCATTCTGCTACCGAACAAAACAGAGTCAAAAGGTAGTGCAGGGTACTTAGACCTCTCGGACCAAACCCCTGTCCCAGTCACTTGCATAAGAAAAGGAAACAAACTACCAGTAGCCGACGAGAACAAACTAAGATGAGGAAATAGAATGGGGGTCAAAATGGAATCAGGTGTGGGGAAGAAGATAGAATACTAGGAAAGGAGGGTTGAAAGGGGGCTGATGAGACTAGGGACGATGTTGAGAAAGTGGATTATTTGAACAGTCAGGCTCGGGTATAGGTACACCTTTCCAGAAGCATGGGGACAATAAATGCTCCAAGCTAGTGTAGGAAATTCCTTTTGCAAGATGTTGAGGGGAGCATATTTCCTTGTTGATTGATATGGTAGAGAGGGGTCTATAATACAGGACAGAGACCCATTGACCGCGTCAGGAAAGCTATCAAAGCAATTGGTAATAACATGCCCGTAGGCTATCCACATGCTCCACACTGCCTAGTACCGAAAATAGCCTAATTTAGTGACAGTTAGCCAATGAACAAGTTACTTGCATAAGAAATGAAGGCCGACCTCGAATGACCAGCCTCATTGCCGGTTATTTTGTTGGATCCAACGGCGATAGTGCTCCAGCGTACTCCGGCGCGAACATCGCTCTCTAAGGCGCACGAGATAGGCACGCAGAGCAAAATACGCAGCATTCGGAGCCGTCAGAAATTGGTTTGGTAGATCCGCATAAGAATGTATGTATACCTGGCTGGTTTCAACCAGCGGGCAAACCCCCGCAGGCTCCCAAATCTTTGACGATGTAACCAGTTCTGGATTGCTCATCCCTTTAGGGTAGTGGATGGTCAACCAATAGCTCCCCGTGTAGGTGCCGAATAGTGAAATTAGTTGTTTGTCTAGGGTGAACGGAGTTAATGTCAGCCGGCCGTGGTCGAACAACCAATGAATGGAAATGTCGAGACAAACAAGGTTATCCATTCCATTAATGTCTGATAACAATGTAGTAAACATTCTGTCGGTAAAGGTGGCCCCAAAAAGAATTTCCATCATGCGCCAGAAATGAAGCTGGCGGCACTGGGGATTCTTGGCGAGTGCATATGGTATGATATGCGCAACCTCAATAGCCCACCCATCCTGCATCTTGCGTCCGGTAACAATGCATTCCTGTTGGTCACGCCGGTGGCAGTTTGACTTTATTGCTAGGCTAGGACGTGGATTATCACCTCCTCTGCGCAAGTTACGTACTAAGGAGCCTCTAGCAGCAGTGGATTGTGCCGGAGGGCTGGCAGGTGTAGTAGTGGAGTGTGCCGGAGGGCGGGCAGGTCCAGTAGTGGAGTGTGTCGGAGTGCTGGTAGGTGCAGCCGGGTGTGCAGGGGATGGAGTGCCCTCGCTAGCTCCCAACCTTGTTGGGAAATTAACAAGTCCTACCCTGATAATCTCAAGTCATTCCACCCATGCAGTAATAGACCTCTGGCACTGAATCGGATCCGGTGGGGGAGCACCGCGCAGCTCCAATCGGTATTCCGCAGTGAGGGAATCCAGCCCAACGTCAAGAAACCCTCTCCCAAATGGACCCGTTTTGGGATTATTATTATTATTATTATTATATATCATTAAGCTTATAGAGCCCTAGGGCTATGAAGCTGATTAATATACAGGATAGCAGGGACTCATTCCCCTGTCAGATATTCCGTCTCCCATGGACCCTACCAACCTCTGAACAAATACCCAAGTTCAGAGGCCTACAGGAGCGTTGCT
>Ga0307507_10003787_pt1 | contig 28341 bp, 15 predicted proteins | sample 7_EM_MG_FD_207223 | JGI IMG/M metagenome (GOLD analysis project Ga0307507, IMG submission 207223) | Populus trichocarpa ectomycorrhiza microbial communities from riparian zone in the Pacific Northwest, United States - 7_EM | ecosystem: Host-associated > Plants > Roots > Unclassified | place...
TGCGTATTATTTAACTTTTAAAGTTGCTAAGTAGGTTAATTGCGTGTTAAGAAATATATAGTTAGCTTTTAAAGTTGTTAAGTTAGTTAATTGCATATTAAGTTGGTTAAATTGCGTGTTAAGTTAGTTAATTATATATCAAGTTAGTTAAATTGCGTGTTAAGTTAGTTAATTATATATTAAGTTAGTTAAATTGCGTGTTAAGTTAGTTAATTATATATTAAGTTAGTTAAATTGCGTATTAAGTTAGTTAATTGCATATTAAGTTAGTTAAATTGCGTGTTAAGTTGGTTAATTACGTATTAAGTTAGTTAATTGCGTATCAAGTTAGTTAAATTGCATGTTAATTACACAAAACGCGAAAATTAAAGTCTACTTAAATCTTATCCTGCGAATATTTTCCCAATATATCTTCTATTAAGATAATTGCGTCCTAGACTTTAGCCTTAAGTCCTTATTTATACTATACTATAAGCGCCTTATTATTCCACTTAACCTATATTATAAGTGTCTAAAACTATATTATATACTTAATTACTAAAGTGCGTTATACTAGGTTCTAAAGTTTGCATTTTGCTATAGTTAATACCTCTAGGTTACTAAATATCTATATTAACCTTTTCGCGAATCTATTCTAGTTAGTAAATATATACCATACTTCCTAATTAGTAGTTAATATTCTATTTATCTATATCTTGGTAAGGTAAGGTTTAAACTACTTAAGTGCTCTTTCTATTAAGAACAATCCTATATACGCTACTTAGTCTATAGATGTTGCTAACTTTACTCCCTCCTGTATAACCTTAAAGTGCATTTATATAAGAAATCCTTTAAGTTTTAACCTTTTCCCTAAAAATTGTTTAATTAATAGTAACTTAACCTTTACTATGCTGATCCCATTAATATAAACCTTAAGTATCCTATTATTAGCTATTAATTAATTAACCATTTTTTATAACTAATCTGTGTTAACTAGCTGCGAATCTATATCCCTTATACTAGTATCCTCTAACCCTAAGGTTATAGCTGCCGTAGTTATGACTAGTGCTTTTAGTGGCATATTATTTAACTTCTTTATATTTTAATACTGTAACCTTAGTAGTAAATATATAACGGAGCCTTATAGTTATTATTATTCATTGCTTAATGTCCGATTCGGATCCCTATTTGGCCTACGCGGACTACTCCTTATATATATATGGGGAGAAAACTCTTTTGAGAAAACCCCGTGATCCGTCTCCCTACCTTTTGGGACTCGCCTGCGAGGCGCCTGCGAGTCACCTGTGGTGCTCTACTACCTTACTTTTTGACCTCCTTGGGAACCACTGCTGCTGTAATAAGCCTACGGACGCGGAGCCTTATAGTAGGTACTACGGTAGACTTGTTAATGGGCTAGGTATATAGGTATAAATAATAAGTTAATAACGTAATAATAACTAGTAGAGTAGTTACCTAATAGATTAACTCTAATTATATTCTAAGATTTACTATAAAGAGAGAACTATCTGGGTAGGGACTATAGTCCTTTAAATATATAACCGTACGCCTAAGAAATCCCTTTACTCCGTGAGGTATGTATGCTCTATACACTCTATATAGATTATATAGATTATACAGATTATACAGATTATATCACGTGACCTTGGCTACCATTTCTTGTCACATGGTTCCACCAGATCTATCCTAGACTATGCCTGTATCAACCAACTAGCTTGTTTCGACTCTTCTCCAAGTAGTCGTAACATTGTACTTAAAGCGTCCGTAACAACTAACTTTAAGCTACGCGATAGCGTAATTCTTAACAACAGAACTACTATATACGTTATTAATGATCGATTAAGGTTCGTTAACGAGCTCTAATCAAGCAATAACTTTATATATACCGGAACGGGCATGGATCCGATTAAGGGTATAGGGATAGCAGCGATTACTATCTAGACGCTATTGGGTCCCAGAAAGATCTTCCTAGCTAACGCAGCATATATACCAGCATTTTATACAAATTTGGCCTGCCTAAAAAAGTTTAACAATAAGAATGTATGGTGGGACAACGAAAAGAACCTACTATACAAGAAAGACGATCACAAGACGTTCGCCTTTTGTGAGCGCTATTGCAATTAATTAACGCTCGAGTATAATAAGCCACGACTAAGGACCTTAAGCAAGGCCTTAGTAGACCCTATTCCTAATCAGAAAGAGCTTCAGGAAGAGCCTGACGAGACATCAGATAAGGAGGACAAGACTATAGACGAAAATTAAGAAGATATCGGTAGAAGTTAACAGGTGGATTCTGGAGGAAATTAAGATTAAGCGACCGCTTAAAACGATGACGTAATTAGCCCACAAACCTTAAAGGACGATTTCTTACCAGACCTACCTACCTAAGAACCTACCCCACATAAGACTCCTACAGCTGCTCCTACCCTAGAACAGAGTCCAGAACGGACTCCAGAACAGGCCTCAGAACCTTCTACCCTAGATCTTACCCCAGATAAGACCCTAGATAAGACCACAGAACCGGCCCCAGCAGGGCCTTTTAGACCTCTGACACGAAAAACGACGCGTCCTAAAGCAGTTCCTGAGGAGCAGACGCGTGAGATCCACAATAATATTGACAATATCAATATTGCGGAAGGCAGAAGGATCGTCTACGTCGACGATCTTGTGATGATCTGCCACAGAGAGAACGTACCAAAGCTTCGGCCCTTTAAGGAAGAGCTAATAAAGAAGTATAAGACTACTAAACCCACAAGAGCTTTAAGCAAGCTTTTAGAATTCCTTTACAATCTATCGTCCTTTTATAAAGACCGCAGTCACCTACCTATATTAGATAGGAACCCTAGCAATTAAATACTTCTGCAGGAATATTAGGAGTTAAATTGTTATAAGCAACGCCGCGTTCGGCAGCAATCTTGCTGGAAGGAAGAGCACTAAAAGCCTTGTTTTTACTATTCTTGATTCAGATGGTTTCTATTTTTTGTTCAACACTACAATATTTCCTCTTTAGGTATATCCAGCTAATCACCACCCAGTCGATCAGCTGGGGGGGTGTATCAACCCGAATCAGGTCCTTACTGCCCCAACTCAGCTACCTACTATTGACTTAGTCATTAAGTCAGTCATTGAGTTAGTCATTGACTCGGTTACCTACTCCTTGTTTCTGTTGCCACCCCCTACCCTCCTTCTCTTTCCTTTCCTATACCTTTCCTTATGTATATATAGAGGTCTTAGAACCACATTTCAATAGACAGAGTCCTCATTCAATTCTTATGATCGGTGCACGGATATCCGGTCGACATTTAGTTAATAGCTATACAAGAGAGCAGAGCAACTTACTGAGAGGCTTATACTTTGGATCCTTCTTCTAATTTAGGCAGTAGCAGTAGTAATAATATTAAACGCCCGTAGCTTTGTAAATGATAGCATATCCTTTTTCTTCCTCCCATATATGCGACTTCTTTGTACAGTTCTTATGCTTCCTCGCAACGTTATCGCAACGTCTATACCATTGGCCGTAGACTTCAAATCGCTTTTGCTTAGAGGCCTGGCTTACCATAGGCTCTGGCTCCAAGTCGGATTTAACTTTGTGATAGGTAAGAGGCTCTACCAGAGCTTCATCTAGCTTCATCTTTTAACGCTTCCTTTTTTGGCTTTAAGAAGACTAACGGGTTTGCTTTTTAGGCTTTTTAGGGACAGCAGGAGCCTTGCCCGCAGAACGGCTACTACTTGCAAAACTACTACCTCCACTACGCGACGCTCGACCGGTTGAGGTAATAAAGGCCTCTATTAAGCTAACGATAGTGTCAAACTGGATCGGATTTCCTTACCACCATCTTAATACTGGCTTCAAGCCTAGAACCCTATGTCTCAATACCCCACTCCTTACCTCGTATGTCTCATCGAATGTCTCATCCAATGTCTCATCAAATGTCTAAATACTTGTTTCCATTACCGAATAACGACGTAGTCGTCATTCTATTTGCAACCTATTTGTCACCTATCTGGTGTATATATAGAGGCTCTAGAGCCCTCTTTAATAGACAGAGTTCTCATACCTGGTTGTCCGTTTAACAGTTATAAGCCTAGTCCATCTACTAAATTATCTTTAATTCTAAAGCCTTTATTCTAATTAATTATTATCTTAATTATAGACAACCACAATAATAAATTCTCAACAAGAAACTAAACCCGTTATTATATCATCCGTAATCCTTATAAGCCCAAACAATTGGGATAAATAGATTAAGGTAATTAAGTTAAAAGCAAATAACAATTGTCTCTGGGAGTATATTAACCTATTAACACCTAAGACTAAATTGCTAAAGCTTAAAGAACCTGTTTAAGCCTTACCTAAGGATGCTAATAGCCGGGGGATGATAAAGCTCGCAGAGCTAGATGAGGAGGAGAAGGAGGAGCTCCATACGCTTAAAGCCGACCATAGGGAAGATATAAAGCTATATAGAAAATAGCTGTTAGCTCTTAATACGTTGCGCAGCTATATCTAAAGCTTAATTTTACGTACCTACCTTATCTATATATTTAAATGCGTCACTACTTATAATATCTTAGTGTTACTAAAGCAGAGAATTGCTCTAACTGATAACGCCTAAAAGCTTTAAGCAGCCACCTAGTATGCAAAGCTTAAGAAAGCGCCTTAGAACTAGAACTTTGAGGTCTAGTTAAAAGAGTAGGAGAAGGTGTATACTAAGTATAAGGAGCTAGGTCTACCTAAAATAAATAGTAACTATTTAGTAAGAGACTTTATATATATAGTTAATTTAATTACACTAAGCTGGTCTAAATATTGGAAGAACTAGCTTAAAAGGATAAAGTGGAAAAAGGAGAAGCTTCCTAGCTTCTTTAAACTAGTTAAAATCTACTAAAATTACTATTATATGAAGCTCGCCTAAAAGGGCAAAACCCTATAAGGATCTTTCGCAGCCACCTTTAAGAATAAGTTAAGCAAGTTACTGAATTTAAAGCCAAAATTAAAGCCAAAATCATTAGCAGATAAGCAAAAGAAGGAAAGGTGACCGCTGTTAGAGTGCCTATACGGAAAGCGTCACTACTTTAACAAGTACTGGTACATTCTAGAGTCAATTCCTTGCCCATTATAGTTTAAACTAAGTAATAAAATTCAGAAGAAGGTGGATAAAAAGATTACCAATACAATACCTAAAATTAAGGCTTATATTAAGCAAATTAAAAAGGATAATTAAGCCAATAAGAAGCCAAAGGATGGTAACTAGTAGAGCTCTTAAGAGCCTAATAGAGGCTTTGCAGTTTATTAAATAGGAGCCTATAATATAGCTTCCAGTTATAAGCTTTGTGATAGTATTATTCTTAACTTAGGAACCAACCTACACGTTATTAACAATTGAGCTAGATTCGTTAGCGATATTAAGCCTACCTTAGACCACATCTATATAGGCTCGCATATTAAAAAAATCAAAGGCTATAGCATAGCTACAGTTATAATTAACTACCTAAAAGGGAAGAGGCAGATATAGCTCTTAGGAGCAGCCTTTATACCAGGCTTCTATACTAACCTAGTATGCCTCTAAAAGCTCAATAATAAGGGCGTCTATTAGAACAATAAAAAGAACACTCTTTACTATGGCAACAATATAACATACGCCCACTATGGCTACCACTATAGTTAGAAAACTATTAAATATAATAAGCTAAAGAAAGACTTACCAGAGGCTTCCTTTGCGACTTAGTTAAAACCAGTAAAGCATTTATTAAAGCCTCTACTAAATCAGGCAGAAGGTTATATATGGCACTAGCAATTAGGCCATATAGGAAAAGAAGCAATTATATAACTACTTAAATTAGTAATAGGCGTGATTCTAGAAGGCCTAATAATAGTAGAATGTAAAGCGTATAGAGTAAGCAAATCTTATAAAGTAATATCTAAAAGAACACTAACTTAGTTAATGGTTCCTTTCTATAAAATCCACCTTAATTTAATACCCAGAATAGTTGCATTTAATAGCGATAAGTATGCAGTACATTTCCTTAATAACGCAACGCAAATGAATAAGGTAGACATAATGGTTAAAAAGTCGTTCCTTACCCAAAGAGTCATTATATATTATAATATCATTAAATAACAATACGGCTTTAAGGTAGCCATAATCTACACAGATAGAGAGATGTCTCTTAGAGACGAATTTAAGGATTAGACAGCTAAATAAGAAATTACTCTTAAAAGATTAGCACCTAATATTTAATTACAGAATAGTCCAGCGGAATAATCTAGGGGGGTAATTATATAGAAGGCTTAGTGTATAAGGATTAAGGCCTATTTACCAGAAGAGCTAACGCTAGAAGCCTATAAAGCAGCTACCTATCTACTTAATCGGACGCCTAGTAGAAGACTTAGGTAAAAAACACCTTTTAAGAAAATCCAGTTCGTAATAGGTATAACACCACCAAAACCCAATATAGGACACCTATAAGTCTATAGCTATAGGGCCTATTCTCTTAAATATAATATTCCATACCTAAATAAGCTCGCGCTAAGGGCCCATATAGGATATTTAATAAGGTATAATTTAACAAATATCTTCCAAATCTATATTTTAAGTTAGAAGAAAGTTATTAGAATAAGAGATATAAAGTTTAATAAGCAGTTACTCTATAATAACTTATAGCCAGATCTGGCAAATGTACTCTAAGTAAGGACTAACTAAATATTAGAAATTATTAATGTCCGTTAAATAGAGAAATCTCTAAAATGAATTGGAATCATTATCTAATAAAAGCAATAAGATTTAAAATAAAACCGAAGGAAGATAATAGGTGGATTCTAGTAGAAATTAAAAGGAGCCTAATACTAAGAGTAGTAAGTAATAAGATTTAAGCTCTAAAGACGACTTAGCTCTAGAGCTTCCTATCCTAGATAAAATGCTAGAACCTAACTTACCAGAGCCTCCACTACTGTCCTTAAACACCTTAGCAAAGAAGCCGCACTATGTTATAGTTCTAACTAATAAAGCTAAGCCAAAGAAGAAAATTAATAGCAATATAGGAGAGCAAAACGTGGTTAAAGAAAAGAGACTTAAAGATTAATTAAAAACCTATGTGGGTTTTCTTGCTAACGTCACTAATAACTAAAGCCTTTAAGCTCAAAGATTAGCCTTTAATATAGGGCTTACCTTTTATAAAAAGCTGCACTATAATTAGCTCCCACCGCCGCCTAGGAATTAAAAGGAGCTTTAAAGATATTAATATAAGGAAGAGTTTATAGCTGCTGCTAAAAAGGAATACGCGGACCTTTAAAATTAAGGAACGTTCTAAGTCATTAATAAGATAATCTATATTAAAGCTATACCTGTTATCTAGGTATTTACCTATAAGACTAATAACAACGGATATCTAATAAGGTTTAAGGCTTGTCTTTACGCAAGAGGTAACTTCCAAAAGTTAGTTTATAAAGATATGTATACTATAACTCTAGCAGCAAAATCGTTTAGAGCCTTAATGGCTATCATTGTAATATTTAACCTAGATTGCTAGTAGGGTAACGCCATTAACGTGTTTATAAATAGTAAGATTAATAAGGTTGTATACATTAAGTATCTAGATGGATTTCTAATTAAGGGCAAGTACCTACTACTTTAACAAGCACTCTATGGATTGCAATAATCACCTCTACTATAGCATAGCGACTTAACTATAACACTAAAAAAGGAAGGCTTAAAGCCAGTAGTGGAGGAGCCTTGCCTATATCACAACAATTGGCTAATAGTCTTCTTCTATATTAATAATATTACAGCTGCCTATAGGAAGAAGGACCTACTTAAGCTTAAAACATTTAAGGAGCACCTTATAAAAAGGTATAAAATAAAGGACCTAGGTGACCTTACCTAGTTCCTAGGAATTTAAATTATTCGCAACCAAGAGAATAGGAAGATTTAGCTTAGCTAGGACTCCTATATTAACAAAATCGCAATAAGCTTTAAAGTTAAAGATTATTGTAAGGTATATACACCTATAGGAATTAAGAAGCTTAACCTAAATCCAGAACAGGCCTTTAAGTAGGACACCTATCTATACTAGAGAAAGGTTAGATTAATGCTCTATGTAGCAAATATTACCTATCCAGATATGGCAAAAACGGCAAGCAAGCTGTTAGAATTCTTATAAAATCTATTACTAATACACAACGGAGCTACTATAAGGGCAATTGCCTATCTCTATTAATTAGTAGTAACTCTTTGATTAACGTCTGATACGGATCCTACTGGCCCACGCAGACTACTCCGCATAGGGGGGAAAACTTATGTATTTACAGGAAGAAAACCCCTGTAGTTGGGGGAGGAAAAACCCTATAAGCAGCCTCAGTAGGATAAAAACCCCCGATTTGCCATATTTGCATGTAGCTACAGCCCTACGGGCCTACAGCACGTCCTCCTTCTTAGATGTTTTAAACTCCTTAGGTGTCACAGCAACTCAGTTAATCTATTGGAATTACAAGGTTATAAGGTTATAGCGGAGGTGTCTTAAGGGTCTATTTAATGATAGAGATGATGCAGACGATAAATATTAATTGATTCGTGATGCAGTAGATGCGGTTAATGTCTATGTAGATTGCATGCAGAGCTTAACCTCGCAATGTGTCCAGAGCTTAGTTAGTACCTCATCGCTAATTTCTGACACTCCCCCATGCTGATGACGCTCTCCTTGTCTGTCCTAAATAGGCAATTATAAAGCTATTCCCAAATACCTTACAAGTGCCATTTGGCCTACGTACAGAGGGAAAACCTATAGTAGGCGAAAAACCTCCATAACTTACCCCGTCTCCGTCCGTTACCGTCTCCGTTAGTTACCGATTCCTAGCGTTGCACAGTGCTTTATAAATTAGTTGATTGGTAGCTGTTTTGTGAGTATATCTCCCGGCTGATCTTTGCCTGGTATATATACCACTTTAAGTCGACCTCGCTGAACCATGTCGTTTTATACAAAGAGGTATTGAGTCTTAATATGCTTAGCTTTCTGGTGGTGTTTTATATTATATAAAAGGTTAACCGTACCCTTATTATTACAGTAGAGCGTAGGGATAAAAGGGTTGTTGTTATCTCTCTCTTCTAGATCTCTTGTTAGCTTCTTAAGCTATATTACTAACCTTGCTCCTTCTAATGCCGCCATAATCTCTGCTTCTATTAAGCTTAATGCTGTTAACTTCTACCTTTAAGCCATCTAGATTACTGCTCCCCTATAGCGTATAACTGCTATGCCTTGGAATGATATCCGATCGTGTTCTATTCCCCACATAGCATCGGTAAAGATATTGTAACTAGTAGGTAATGTAAGCTTGTATAGAGGAAGGTAGACTACTTGACTTAAGTAGGTAATTCCTGCTTTGAGAGTGCCGTTTAGATATCATAGTAGCTGCTTACTTAAGCGGTAATGTGATTTTTTTGGTGCTGCTATAAACCTAGCTAACTAACCAACAGCGTAGCTGGTATTAGGATGTGTGTAGTTTAAGAGGTAGATTGTAGAGCTAATGATCTGCTGGTATACTATCGCATTATCGTACTTAAAAAGGCTTTTGATATTGGGCTTTAAGACAGTACCTACTAGTATTAGTAGCTTGGCTAGATTACAGTTATCTATTTTTAGCCGTTTAAGTAGCTTTTTAGTGTACATTGTCTAATATAGCTTAAGGGTTTGGTTTGTATAATCTTACTTAATTTGGAAGCCTATAAATACTTCTATAGGACCTAGGTCTTTGTATCTCCATTCTCTTAAGATTCTTGTCTTTGTAATATTAAGGTATTAGCGCTTTCCTATAATCAGCATATTGTTAATAAATAGCAAGATATATACTTCATTTCCTATAAAGAGATTGGGGTTAGTATTAGCTGCTTTTAAACCTATACTCTTAAAAAACTTCTTAACTATCTAAAACCATTCTCTTAGTGCCTACTTTAGGCCATAAAGTGACTTATTTAGCTTTAAGTAGACGTCTTTTACGCCCTTAAGCTTAGGTTCGAAGTCTCTTAATAGGTTAGGAATCTGCATATAAATCTATTCTTATAATAGTGGGTTTAAGAATGCAGTTTTAATATTAATATAGTTAAGCTTAAGGTCCTTAGCTGCTACCTTTGCTATTAGGAACCTAAAGGTGTCGTATTATATAACAGACGCAAATATCTTAAAATAATTAATATTGGGGGTTTGCTTGTCTCCCTAAATATATAGTCTTGCCTTCTTGCGAATTACTTCTCCCTTGGCATTATACTTGTGCTTTAGAACTAGCTTGCTTAGGAGTAACAACCTTCCTTCTAGTACTCTCCCCCTTATAATGGTATAGGTGTGCATCCTCTTAAGTAAGAGGAATTCTTTAAAGATAGCTTTTATCTAGCTAGGAGTGTTCTCCCTTAAGGCCTAATCTAACTTAATAGCGTTAAAAGGTGCTATAGGTGCTCCTATAGAGGTAGTGTTCTCAGCTTCTAGGTAAATAGCTTTTATAGCTATTACTAACTAAACCACTATATTGTTAAAAACCCTTATATTTGGTAACCTTCCAGACTTTGTTCTCTGTGTATAAGGAATGCGTATTAATGTGCTTTATATAGGCGTCCTACCCTTAGTATCACCTTAATTTAAGTATCCTACTTAATTAGAGTGGCCTACTTAGTCTTAACCTAGGCTTCCTACTTGTTTAGAGCGGCCTACTTAGTTACTATCTAGCCTACTTGTAGTTCTCGCAACTAGAGTCTCTATTAGCGTATTTAAGGTAGTAGGGGGAGGTGTAGGTTGGTTCGCGGCTTAGCTTGTAGTGTGATTTAAGCGTCCCGCTTAATCTTAACCTAGGCTTCCCACTTAATCTAAGCGGCCTACTTGGTTACTATGTCTTGTAGCTTATACCTGAGGTGCTCTATAAGGGAACCTATACTTGTTTACTTTAGCATTTCCAAATAGCTTAATTGCTTGGGTATATAGGTTTATTATCTTGAATTAACTACTCCCTTTTAACCCCATAAAAACGTAGTTAGGTTTTATTCTTAAATTATACTTCCTAGGGTGTTTCTTGAGCGTATTAATTGGATTAGCGTAACACCCAAAAATAACTAGATTCTTTAAGTTAGGAACTCATTAGGTATATACCTTATAGGGTATAATAGCACCACTATGCTTGTTATTAAATGGAAGTACTGAGGTGGGTACTTAATTCTTAATCCAGATAGTATGCTTAACTGCGTAGTACTAGAGTTCAACTAGTATATTTCCTTAAAATAGAAGTGACCTTGTTTTATAGTTGACTATATAGATCGCGCGCTTAATTGCGCCATTATATAAGTGCTTGTATAGCGGATAAGGTTTAAAGTTAATACCCTAGGGTATTAGTTTGTCTTAAAATCTATAGCCGAACTTCCCCTTTCTATTATCCGCTTAAATCTATGCAGCTTTGTTGCTAGTGAACCTCTCTACCCTTGCGATAATCTCTTTAATATACGGTAGTACCTCTTTAGTTTAGAGGGTTTTAAGAGGAATAACCTAAGTGTAGTATATGGTGTTGTCTAGGGCTAGGAGGTAGTAGTTATAACCTCTAATTAATATACTGATTCGTTCTGTAGTATTTAGGTATAGCCCTTGACTAGGTATCTTTTTGCGCTTAGTTATCTTCTTGCTTAGTATTTCTCGCATCTTCTTAGCTAGATAAGCTTTGTATATGCTCTTACTAACTAGTACTACTCTCTTCTTAAGCTTTATGCCTAGTAAGGAGTGCTATAGCTTAAATAGGTCACTGTAATTTGTATATTTAGTTTAGTGGTGCTATAGCTTAGTATCTATTTTATTAACGTTTAGTTATAAATTATGTGCTTCTACTATCGTATTAAATGCTTCCTAATGCTCTTATAGCACGTAGAGGTTGTTCCTTGTAGTGGCCTTAAATGTTGTACCTAATTTATGCTTGCTAGTAGCTTGATTGTCTAGGTTAAATATAATTAAGTAGCCTTCCTAAGTAAGAGTTCTTACTAAGATTAGCTTAATTAACTTAAACAAAGGTACAAGCTAGACGTCTTTTAGCTTTAGGGTACTAATTTAAACTTAACCGTAGCCTATAGCAGGGACAACGGTCCTATTCGCAGTACGGACCTGTTGTGGCGTATTCTATCTCTTTAAGTGTATTAGGTCTGATTGGTTACTAGTAAAATACTTAGTTACTCCTAAGTTAAGAGCCTAAGCTAGAGACGTCGTTGTAAGCATAGCACGTTTAGGGTTAGGGTTAAGGTAGATTAAATCGCTGTTAAATTCTTCCTTAGCTATTGCTATATTCCCTACTTTCTCTGCCTTAGGAGCACCTTAATCTGTCTTCCTAGCATTGTTAAATTGGAATTGCTTAAGTAGGGGACAGTCTTTCTAGTAGTGACCTTTCTGATAGCATACTCTGCACTCGTCTCTTTCTAGTCGTCTTAGCTCTTTACTTACTTAAGATGATAAGCTATGGCGATAACGCGATAAGGAATAATCAAATCTACTAGCACGGCCTCTGCCCCTTGTTTGACCTTGACCTTGGTTTCCCCTTCTCCCCCTAGGTTTGTCTTTCCTCTCGTGTACAAGTGCTGCATTTTGTACTTATATAGGGAGAGCAGTCTCTTGCTCCTAAAGAAGGGTAATACAACTCTTAAGGTCTCGTTTATTTTATAGACACTAGGTCTTCGCATTCTGCTATATAACATTGCTTGGTAGGGCTAGAAGGAGTTGCTCTTTAATATTGTTATTAGTAAGTAGTTGAGGTATAGAGGCTAGATTAATCTTAAATTAATTTAGTATATAGATAAACTTAACAATTCGCATCTTTATAGGGTTAAATATAGTGCTATAGAACTCTCTATAAAGTCTAGAAATATAGACCTCGTCTTTAGCTTTATTAAACTTCTTTATTCCTTCCCATATTCCTTGAATATCGTACGCCTTTATTATCACACGCATCTCTTCCTAACGGTCGTCTCCTATTAAATTATAGATAATCTTATTTGCTTCCCCTCTTCTTCTTCTTCCATTAGCTGAATTAACTTAATTTAGGTTCTTTATACTAGTGACAAAATCCCAGCCCTCTGATATGATTAGGGCTGCCTCACAGGTGCGCTCCTAGTCTGCAAAGTTGTCTCCATTAAAAATGACGATTTTACCGGCCTTGTGATCGTATGTAGGTGTTGTTGAGGTTAAGGTAGAGGAGGTCATTTTTGGGGTCGATTTTCGAGTTAGGAGAGGTGTTGCTACCCGGGCTCATAACCTGTTGGAATTATAAGGTTATAAGGTCACAGCGGAGGTGTCTTGAGGGTCTATTTGATGATAGAGATAACGCAGACGATGAATATTGATTGATTCGTGATGCAGTAGATGTGGTTGATGTCTATGTAGATTGCATGCAGAGCTTGACCTCGCAATGTGTTTAGAGCTTAGTCAGCACCTCATCGCTAATTTCTGACATAATTGAGGCATAAGCGCCGTATAGAACGTATGCAAGCCTGTACAATTGGAATGTCTATGGACTCGGATATCAAGATGAGGAGTAGAAGAAGGTCGTGGAAAGGACACGTCTATATATATAAAGCCAAGACGTAAGCGAACCCCCCTGACTAGGCCCTATCGGTTACGCACATTAGTGCCGTAATATTAGGAACCACTGCTTTCTTCTCTAGCTTATCTAAAGCTAGGGTTTACTACGTCCTAGCTAGGCCTTACTAATTAATTGCCGTGTATTTATTGCTGCCTCTCCCATATCTTAACCATCCCCTATATGCTATCTCTTATTAACTATTGCCATATACGCCTTGCCTTCCCCCCCCTAGAGCCATCGAAGGCGTAAGGGGGATTTATTTGTTCTACTATTCTAATACCAAAAGATAAAAGCGGGATGTGTGTATCTGGGTATCTTTTATGCCTAGGCCCTAGTCACTAGGCCCTCTTTAAGGGTACTACTCCATTAAGAGGAGACAAGGAAAACTATACGGGGTTATCCGGCTAACGGTTTTAGTAGTATTATAGCAGTACGGCGAGTGACCATATACTCCGTGGGTGACCGCCCTAGGGGTTAGGAGGGGCCGTATATTTGCTTATACGTTTGTTTATTCGCGCGTTTACTTATTTATTAATATAAGGTCGTTAATGCTTTTAATTTAGGGGTTGGGGGATGTTATTAAGTACTGTCTATCTATGTTAGATTATATAGGTGCCCTAAATAGGAGAACAGTAGTAGTCATTATATTATAGAGGGCCAATAGTGGTGGTTTTCAAGATCTCACCATCCAAAAATTTTTCACCACCGCCCTTAACGCCTATAACCACCACCAGGTCCTGTCCGCACGCTGTGCAACATCTCTATATTGGCTCTGGATCTGAGCTTCAAAGACCCAGGTTCGTAGCCATCACCACGTATAGGTGCAGAGTCCGGTTTCGACGGCCATCTCTATTAATTAAAGACCCTTGCAATTAAGTTCTTAAAGGAGAATATAATAAACTAAATCTTTGCAAGGGCAAGCGACGCATTATTTAGAGACAATCCAGTTAATAAAAAGAGCACAGAAGGCTACCTATTTACCTTATTTAAAGGACTAATTAACTAGCGATTAACTAAGCAAAAATTAGTAACAAAATTAAGCATAGAGGCAGAGCTCCTAGCTCTATCGCATGCAGCTACTAAGTTAATTTAGTGGCAGCAATTCTTTAAAGAAGTTAGATTTAATACTAATAAAAAGCAAGTAATCTACTGCAATAATATATAGATAATACAACTCCTTACTAAAAGCAACGCTAAGCTTAATACTAAGCTCTAATATATTAATATTTATTACTACTAGCTCCGCCAGGAAGTTTATAAAGGAAGGATTAATATTAAATGGGTCCCTACTGTGGATATAATAGCAAATAGCTTAACAAAGGCTCTGCCTTATTAAAAGCATAAGATGTTTGTTTAATAATTAAACCTTATTAACATTAAGGATCTAATTTAATTTAATTTAGATAATATCTAGGTAAGGTAACTATATAGAGGATTTTATTAACTTAACACTAAATTGCTATTGTGACTTTTTAGGTACTTTACAGCAGCCTAGAAGGCTCTATGCAGCTAGGGGGGTGTGTTAAACTAGATTGGATTTCTATACCACTATTTTAATACTGGCTTTAAGCCTAGAACCCTATGTCTTAATACCCCGCTCCTTACCTCGTATATCTTATTAAATGTCTTATTAAATGTCTAAATACTTGTTTCTATTACCGAATGACGACATAGTCTGTTAGCGACTCAGTCAATCGAGGCACGAGCACGGTATGAGGGACGCGCAAGCCTGTACAATTGGTAGTCTATAAACGAGGATCCAAAGCTAGAGAAAGGAAGGGAGAAGAATAGCAGCGCCGTGCGAAGTTTTATGCGGTCCTCTAGTCACGTGGACTTACATGACTCGGCGTCTACCATAACGTCTACTATAATCCACCGTTTTCCACTAGCGCCGTAACATTACCCCCCCCTCTGAAAAAGCCTGCCCTTAGGCTTTGTATGTCCGTATTATGTCTGTGGGGTGTTCTTATCTGTATGCTTGACAGGTAGCTTATTATATTCGCTATACTAGCACTCTATCCACTCGTCTAGATACTTTGGGGGTCCTAGCTTGTTAGGGTATTAGTTATAGAATTCTTTAAGCTTCTAGGGGCAACCTATAAAGTTCCAGGCGGGGTACTAGGTTAGGTCTAGATCGTAACCTTTCTATTAGATACGGTATTTTAGCGTTCCTCGTACTAGTTTATAGGCTAGTATTTTATTAACTTCCCATTTGTCGTCGCCATTAACTTAAATCGGCAGTGGAGGCTCATTCTTTTGTCTAGGTAGTAGGTTATTTGCAGCTTTCCGTAGCTTATCTAGTAAGAAAATAGGGTGGACTTTAATTGAGTCTGGGAGTTTAACCTTATATAAGTTGCCTTCTTTATTAAGGATCTTATAGTCTAGCTTATGGCTAGGCCGTTCTGTCTTCTAGTTCTTTGTTATAACCCAGACCTTGTTGCCTACGGTAAAGTCGGGCTCGCGCCTGTACTTATTTGCCTGCTGTTCTATTGATTTCTGGGCCTTCTCTAGGTTCTTATGGGCTACTATCTATACTTCTTCTAAGCGTCTAGTATACTGCTGTGCTTCCTTATAAGATAGTTTTTCGCGTACGGTCTGTGGTTCTTCTGGTCTCTTCTAGTTAAAGCTTGTATGGGGTAAGTATCCCATTTCTAGCTAAATAGGTGCAAACCCTGTAGAGTTATAGGGTAGGGTTGCCTAGGCGTAGTCTATTATAGGTAGTAGTCCGCTCCAGTTGTCCTAAAAGTAGTTAATAAAGGGCCAGAGTCTCTGGTTTAAGTATTGATTTATAATCTCCGTCTAACCGTCTATCTAGGGGTAGTATGCTGTAGAGAGCTTTAGCCTAATACCTAGGATTTGGGTGAACTTGTTCTAGAAGGCCAATATAAACTACGGCCTGTGGTTGGATATGATAGTATCTGGTAGTCCATAAATTTGGTAGACATAGTGGATATATAGTTGGGCCGCCTCTTTAGCATTAATATTCTTATAATAGGGGATTGAGAACGGGCGCTTGCTAAAGTGGTTAATTAGGATTATAACTATATTATATCCGTCGCGGTCTGTAGGTAACTTGTGGAAGTCTATAGAGATATACTGCTAGGGGCGTTTTAGTATCGGGAGTGGCTTTAATAGCCCTAGGGTCTTGTCTCGTGGAATTACAAACCTACGGCAGTTGTCGCAGTTCTGTATATAGCGGTTAATATCCGTAACTATTCTGGGCTAGTAGTAGCGGTTGCTAATAATTCTGCGGGTCTTATTTTTTTTGGGGTAGGCCGTAGAGACCTAAGTATATGCTTTGGCGATAAGCTGAGTCTATAAATTCTGTTCCTCTGCCACTACTAGCCGTTCCTAGTGCTTAAGCAGTTTGTTTTTAAGGGACCATAGGCTAGTAGCATCCTTTACCTTTTTACGGCACTCCTGTAGAGAAGGGGCCGTATGGTTTACCTGCAGCAGTTTATTAATAAGGTTAAGTTTTATAGAGTTAACAGGGTATATTTTAGCGTCTAAAGGGTCCGTATTTAGTTCTGCCTGTATTTAGGGGTTAAGGTGCTCTGGTTATAGTAGTGCCTAGGTCTGTAATAAGATCTTTATAGCTGCCTAGTTACCTAGGTCCTATTTACGCCTTATAAGAGCATCTGCACGGTTTGTAGCGCCTGGTCTATATATAATTAAGAAGTTAAACTAAGATAGGATATCCGCCTAGCGTGCCTGGCGGGCTGTAAGGGCCTTAGTTGTTATAAAGTATTCTAGGGCCTTATAATCCAAAACTACCTTAATGGGCTTAGGGGTCCCCTCTAGCTATATACGCCAGTGCTAAAAGCTAGAGATAATAGCCAGCATTTCTTTGTTATGGATATGGTAGTTCAGCTCGGCATCTATTATAGTCTTCAAATAGTATGTAATAGGGTGCTATTCTCTATCTAGTTGCTTCTGGGAAAAAACACTAGCTATTACACTATCTGAGGCATTAGTTTCTAGCATTAAGGGCCGTTCTAGGTTAAAGTGGGCAAGTAGGGGAGCCGATACTAGCCGCTTTTTAAGCTTATTAAAGGCCTGCATACATATAGCGTTAAAGTGGAATGGCTGGTCTTTCCTAGTAAGGTGGTTAAGAGGCTGGGTAATCCTGCTGTAGTTCTTAATAAAGCGTTGGTAGAAGTTACAGAAACCTAAAAATGATTATACCCCCTTTATAGTCCGTGGGGGTGTCTACTGGTTAATTATAGCCGTTTTCTCTGGGTCGGCTTTAATTCTATCTATACTGATAATAAAACCTAGGTACTTTGTACGCTTAATACTAAATTCTAACTTCTTAATATCGGCCTAGAGACCAGCCTTGTAGAGCCGTTATAGGACTTTATAGACGTGCTTTTTATATTCTAGCTTATTCTTAGAGTAAATTATAATGTTATTTAGGTAGGCCGTATAGAAGTTATTAAGGTAGTTAAAGAGTATATTGTTTATATACTGCTGGTACGTAGCTGGTCTGTTGGTTAGTTTAAAAGGGAGTACCTTGTATTTATACGTTCTGTAACAGGTTTAAAATGTAGTAAGCTTTTTAGACCTAGGGTCTATCCTAATTTAGTAGAAGGCCTGGCGGATATTAAGCTTTGTAAAGACCCTGGCTCTACTTATTTGGGTAAAAGTCTTATTAAGTAAGGGTAGTAGATAGCGGTTCTTGCGGGTTATGTTATTTAGCTTACAGTAGTTAATATAGAAGCGCAGTCCTCCATTTGGTTTTTTGGCAAAGAGAATAGGCAAGTTAAAAGGGGCTTGGCTAGGCTTAATAAAGCCCTTATTAAGGTTGTTAATAAGGTACTGCTTTGTGGCCTATAATTCGGCAATAGATTGTGGGTAGAGAGGGCTAAAGCTAAGGGTGCTTCCCTTGCCTTAATTAATCTCGATCTTGTGGTTATATAGTTGGTAAGGCGGAAGTATATCCAACACTGCCTTGGAGAATACGTCCTTGAATGTCACGGCACTGACCTGTCATACACTGTCTCGTACTGTTTCCTACTATTGGCTGGCCCACCATTAGCGCCTTGGCGGGCTGGCCCTACTATTTGTGTATAATACCCCCTTTCTATCTTCTTCTCCTCTTTATACCATAATGTAGTTATTTAGCCTACTTGCATTACAGCACTGTGACAGTTTATAGTATCTCTAATTGCGCCCCGTCGCGACCTTTGTTTTTTCCCTCTTTCTAAATATACTGTCTCCGTTTTCCCAGTGTAATTGCGACCCGGCGCGACCAATAACACCGTACTATAGTCCTAGACAACCCTAGCACAGTCCTAGATAATCTTAGTATAATCTTAGATAATTTTAGTACAGTTATAAACAATCTCAGCATTATAGCCAGCCTTATAGATTTTAATTGCCTTACCTAGATCCCTCGAAATGGGCGACTATAATATGGATAATACCCCGTTAACGAACCTACGCAAAGCGCTCGCCTGCCTCTTTAATACCTCCCATACCTACATTGCCTGGGCAATTAGGAATGGCCTGGAGTACCCTAAGGACCTTAATGTGGCAGGAACCTTCCAGCACCTTTCCATATATATAACCTTTTTGACTAGCGTTAAGAACGGCCTCCAAGCCGTCTATAATAAAGGCCAAACTATAAAGTCTTAACTTAAAGAAGCTTAGCATAGAATCAACTCCCTTAAGATGCTTAAACCACGTATATAACAAAACGAATAATAAGCTCTTGTATATACTAAGACTATATAAAGTCTAAGCTTTTAGATTACTATACTCACCCAGACTATTGCTGAGAAGAATATAGCTATTGGCTCCCCTCTTCTAACCAAGCCCCGTAGAAAAAAGCGTGAAGTAAAAGATCCAACCCCGTTTAATGGCAAGGGATCACCAATTAAAAAATAAGAAAAATTTAAGATATGGGAAATAAAGATCTAAGGCGTTTTCTAGAGAGATATAAAGTGCTTTAAGACTCCAATAGACGAAATCCTCTATATGTTAGACATGCTAACAGATAAGGCCTATGACTATGTTAAGCATGGCCTTGATATACTACGTATATACCCAAACGACTTAAGTAAATGGACCTTCTCCGACTAAGAGTCTATGCTCGTGTACATAAGGAAGCACTATAAGACTATTAATACAACCCAAGCGGCTAAAAATAAGTTAGATACCTTAAGCTAGGGTAAGCGTAACTACTGGTCCTAGAAAGCAGAGCTTAATAAGTTAATAATTAAAGCAAATAAGACTAAGGAATAAAAAGTGGACTTGCTTAAAAAGAATATTTTACTAAAGATAAAAGACCTAGCCCTTACCCTCAGCCATAAGATTGGCAATACTAACTATAAAGGCTGGAGTAAGCAGATGGATGTATTTGCTTATAACCTACAGAACCATACCTACTATATAAAGCTAAATACCGCTAAGCTAAGTACTGCTAGTGGCTATTAACCTATATTACCTAATAACAACACCTTAATACTGGCACTATAGAATAACCTAATAGACCTTGACGCCGTCAAATTTGGTAGCGATAGTAGTAGCCTCCCTAACGACGTCTAAAGATACTATATGGATAACAGACTCTGCATAGCATATAGTCAACCTAGCCACTAGAAAGATGCTTACAACCCTAAGGCAAACCTAAATCTCCTCCTAATGCTACCGCGCCAACCCCCTTCTAGCCGCGGCGGATTTTTTAGCAGAGGGGATAGCAACCAAAACGGTAACCGCGGACGAGGATATGAGTTTAGACACAGAAACCCGCCCCCACAATGGCCTTCCCTAATATAGCCCCAGCCAATAGTCCCATACGCGAACTATAGACAAGTGCTCTATATCGCTACTAATTGTGAGACCGGCTATGTTATTAGTAAAGTACCCTCTAGTATATATACACCGTCGGAGACTAATACGTTAGGATATACCAGCCAAGACTATAGCCACCAGCTAAGCCCTATAAGTTAGTTATTAAAAGGCCAACCCTTAGACTAAGTCGCCTCCAAGGGTTAGAACTATATGGGAAGGAGAATAAAAGGATTAGATCTATACTACTAGATTAGTTAAACCTTATTTTAAGTTAACTACCACTTAACCTTAGAACAGTAAACAACAATAGAAATGCTATTCTTATTTAGATCTACCTCTCCTTACTACACAACCTACTCCTATAAGTTTTCATTGAAATAGTAAGCCTCGTTAACACTAGTAGTACAGCACTAGTATTTATAGACGAAGACTTGCTTATAAAAAAGTATAATATTATAATAAAAAGACTCCTAGTCCTAAAACCACTCCACCTTACTAATAGACTCCCATCCAGCTTTATTACCCACTACTTTACAACAAAAATAATAATTGGCTACTATATAGAATCTATGCTTTTCTACATTACAAAATTATTACCCTCTATATTAGTAATTCTTGGAATGCCCTAGCTTAAAAAATATAACCTAAGGGCAGACTTCCCCGCTTTAGAGCTTAAGTTTAACTCTAATTACTATGCCTACAACTATCTCTTATGGCACATTCCCAATTATAACCAAGTAGCACTATACGGACGCATCATAAGGCCAATGCTTAGATACCGTTAGCCAATAGTAAAAGAGGTGCCTAACACTAGTAACCTAATATACATAATAAACAAAGCAGAGATCCTAGAAGACTGGACTACTGCCCTATCCCTAAAAAAATAAACACCGCTAGAACTATAAGTCCCCTATATACACCCGCTTAACCTAGGTCAGCCAACAAGACACCTAACTTTAAGTTATTTGCTATACGCACATGCGACCGCACGTATAATAGCCAAAGATGTTACAGCTAAGACTGAAACTAGAGTAATTAAGACCTCCCCCCTATAACGCCTAACCTTATACCCGTCTCCTGCGCGTACCGTGCAGGGCCGCCGCCTCGTTTCCGCCCCCCTAGGCCGACCAAGCCGTGCCAGCCTAGCCGTAGCACTAGAGAACTAGATATGCCCCAACCTAGACAACATTAGATGCACTTATGCCGTTAATTTCACCCAGTTCTGTAAACAAAAAGACGTAAAGGTAATAAGGATCCATATAGCGGAGCTAGTAGAACTAGTTAAATAAGAAGAACACTAATAGCTGCTTAAAGAGCTGCCTATAGGCCTAATAGAAGTACTAAACCTATCAGAAAGATCTTTCTGCTGGCTAGTAGAAGGTGACTATACAATAGAGAAAGCCCGCAAAGCGCTACCCCCTTATTTTTATAACTTCCTTAAGACAAACCTAAAAACTAAGCCTAAGTTTCTACACCGAAAGATAGTTAACACTAATATTAAGAAATTCCTAAAAGGCAAACCAGGATTAACCCGCGAAGATATTCTATAACGCTTACTAAAAGAGTTTCGTGAATATATTAAACACTTCCTCCCTAAAAATGTAGATAAGCTGCCCCCTTACTAACCATAGGACTATAAAATTGAGATTATGCCCAGAAAGTAGGCCCTATATTATAAGAACAGACCACTCTCACCTACTAAACTTAGTTGTGTAAAGAAATGGATTAATAAGATGCTGGATAAGGGTTTTATCCGTGAATCAACCTTACCAGCCACCGCACTACTCCTCCTTGCTGCGAAACCTGGTGGTGGCGTGCAAATCTGCTATAACTACCAAGGCCTAAATATAGTTACTATTAAGAATCGGTACCTATTGCTACTAATCCATAAGATACTTAATGCACTCTATAGTGCTAAGTACTTTACTAAGCTTAATGTAATTGCTGCGTTTAACCGGATCCGGATTGCGGAAGGTTACAAGTGGCTTATAGTATTTATCACCCGGTTCGGACTCTATGAGATATTAGTTATACTGTTTGGTCTCTATAATACGCCCACTACATTCTAGAACTATATTAACCATGTTTTACATAACGCCCTTAATGACTACTATACTGCCTACCTTAATAATGTCCTTGTCTTCTCTAAAACACGCACTAAGCACACTAAATATATAAATAAAGTTATCCAGAGACTCGGCAACGCCGGACTATAGATTGATATTAATAAGTCTAAGTTTTATACTACTAAAACAAAATATCTTGGCTTAATTATCTTAACTAATAGCATAACTATAGACCCTAAGAAGGTGTAGGCCTTATAGAAATAGAAGGACCCGACATTAATTAAAGAACTATAGCAATTTCTTAGCTTTGCAAACTTTTACTAATAATTTATCCAAAGCTACTCCGCAGTTGTTAAACCTATAACTAGGCTACTAAAGAAGAGTACCAATTAGTTATGGGGCCCTAATTAAGCACAAGCCTTTTAGACACTAAAGACAGCGTTTACCACAGCACCAGTCCTAGCATACTATGACTACACAAAGAAAACCGTAGTAGAGATAGACGCCTTAAACTAGGCTTTAGGAGGAGTGCTTTACCAAGCTAGTAAAGATGGTAAACTTAAGCTAGTCGCATTCTTCTCTGCCAAGCACTTCGCCCCGGAATGTAACTATAAGATATACAATAAGGAGCTCCTAGCAATTATAAAAGCACTAAAAGAATGGCGCCCTAAACTATAAGAAACCGAGCAACTATTTAAGATTATTACGGACTATAAGAACCTCCAGACCTTTATAATAATGAAATAACTAAACCAGTGCCAAGTTTAATAGGCTAAGTTCCTCTCTTAGTTTAACTTTGTTATTACCTATAGGCCTAGCACTAAAGCCATAATCCCAGACGCTCTTAGCCATCTCTTAGGCATAGCACCTGCTAATGCTGGTAACAAACGTCTATAACACTAAGACCGCGTTGTCTTACTATAAAAAAAAGTTAACCCCGCTATCCTAGAAGAGCTGCTAAGTAAATCCTAAGACTAAAGCGTTAAAGACTTTATCGCAGTAATGGACCTAGAGCCTAAGAAAAAACCCCTTAAGGAGCTTATTAAGAATGCCTATAAGGAGAATAAACTCGCTAGGGATATATTAGCTGCGCTACGTAAACGGGAAGGCTGTAAAGCATATCGCTAGCCTAAGCAGATTAGGAAGTTACTCCGCTATAATAAATCTAAATGTTTAATTGTTGACGGCCTAATCTACTATAGGAATTAAGTATTTGTCCCTAATTCACCTAAACTCCAACTAGAAGTTATATACCGCATATATAGTTTGGGTCCTATGGGCCACCCAGGCCGCGTTAAGACACTAGACCTCCTTAATCGAACCTATTAGTGGCCAGGTATTTCACAGTTTACGGCTACCTTTATAAAAGACTGCGCTCTCTGCTTCCGCATAAAGACCCCACGCTTAGCACCGCCCGGTTTCCTAAAACCACTAGAACTACTAGTCCGCCCATAGACTGATATCTCCATTGACCACGTTGTCGACCTGCCTAAGTGCCTTCGTAACGGCAAAACATATAGATATATCTTTGTCGTTGTTAACCGCCTGATGAAGATAAGATACTTTATTTCTATCACTAGCCTAGATACTAAGGAGCTCGTTAAAGCATTTATCTATACTGTCTATAAGTTACATAGCACTCTGAATACTATTGTTTTTAATAGAGGCTCTTTATTTGTTTCTAACTTCTAGCGTCGCCTAAACTAGCGCCTAAAGGTAACCCTAAGCCCTAGTTCCGCATAGCACCCTAAAATAGATGGCCAAACCAAGATTATTAATACAGCAATAAATAAGTACCTATACGCCTTTATGAGCTTTACCTAAAACGACTGGGTAGATTGGCTCCCCCTTACTAAGTTTGCCACAAACAACCAGATTAATAAGACCATAGGAATCTCACCGTTCTTTGCCAACTATGGCTATAACCTACGTCTAGGCGTTAAACTAGTGGGCCCCTAGCCATTAGCCCTGTCTATATATACAAAGAAGGAGTACCTATAAGCTAATACTATTGCTAACCGCTTTAAGCGCATCTTAACCTAGCTTAAAGCCCTAGCTTATATCTCCCAGCAACGCTATAAAGACAACGCTAATATAAAACGAGACAAAGGTATAATATTTAAAAAGGATAACATGGTTATAGTTAGCCTTAAAAATATAAAGACTAACCGGCCTAAGAGAAAGTAGGATAATAACTAGGACAGACCCTGGCCCGTCCTAGCTGCCTATAGAGGAGTAGTTGTAGTTAACCTCCTAAACCATATCTGCGTTAACAAGTCTTTTTATACTTTAAAAGTCCGCCTCTAGTTCCCTAAAGAGATCTCTGGTTAAGCACGTATTAATAAAAAGGAACGTTATAATATCACAGAAAGAATAGCCGAAAGAGATAATAATAGCAACATCACAAATAAGTGGGAATTTAAAAAGATCCTTAATATATATAATAAACAAATAAACGAGCATGGCCTAACATATTATATTAAGTGGAAGTATTATAACAAAGAAACCTAGGAACCCAAGAAGTCCCTAAAAGGGTGCGAGCGCGCACTATATAAGTTCCATAAACAACACCCTAAGAAGCCCAGACCCCTAGACTGGGTATAAAATAAGGAAAAGTTACACTAAGGTTATAGCCGACCACGATGTTAATTTATGGTGGTTAAGATGTTATAGAACTTTAACTACTAGTTAAAGTTATCTAATTAGCTAGATTCTTGCCAAGGAATACCGCGAAACGCCACGTAGATCGATTTTAGTGGCAGTATAGAGTTCTGCCGACTTTATTCACTAAACTGACCAATTAGGATTTTCCATCCCCGGGATAGAAAATCGCTATTAGCTCAGCTAAGGGCGGTAAGCGGAACCGATATCTTCGCGACGAAAACCAGCCCCCGCGCATTACCTGTTTTTAGAGTTATTTATTCAGTTTAGGGACCAAACCTTCTGGAGGAGGGGAGTACTATTACGGCACTGACCTGTTATACACTGTCTCGTACTATTTCCTACTATTGGCTGGCCCACTATTAGCGCCTTGGCGGGCTGGCCCTACTATTTGTATACAATACCCCCTTTCTATCTTCTTCTCCTCTTTATACCACAATGTAGTTATTTAGCCTACTTGCATTACAGCACTGTGACATTGAATTTCTAGTATTAATTGGGTAGTTTTTGTTTTACTAGTTCCTTATTTATAAGCTCACTTTTCTGTCCGCTAAGCTTGCTTTCCTTTTCCTTAAGTATTTAATTAATTTCGTACAGGCTAGTTATAAAGGTAATGGTATTAGGCTGAACCGGGTTTTAGTAGAATCCTACAGCGCCAATACAGCAGATATCGACTAGTGGGAGGTCTATAGGTTTCTTTATAGACGCTTATTAGGCTGTATCTTGTAGTATAAGGTGTATAGTCTTCTTTAGCTTATATTCTATTTTCTGTAAGTTATCCTTCCTGTCTATTAGCTTAGTATAGCGTCTAATATCCCTAGTTTTCCTTTAGGGCTATATAGGGCCTAGGTTCTCTATAGGGGGCTTAGCTAGGTTACTACTGACTTTCTAGGTCTCTAGTGCGGATAGCGTAATATATACAGTCTAGGGGCGGCGTAGTATACGGATCCGTTAAGGATTAAGACATATATTCTTCTTAAAGGCCTGGTCTCTGCGTATAGCATTTGTAACGGTTCGTCTATATAGCTACCATCGAGGCGTCGTTGGTCACGGATTAACGTTGCCTTAACGTTGCCCCAACGTTGCCCCAACGTTGCCCCGACGACCGAACATATACATAGTCGTCTACCGCGCCCCTTTCTTTGAGCCCTTACCTTAGTCTATTCATAATATAGCCCCTTATTGTTGCTTGATCTATCGGATTGCTCCCACGGAAAGCTAGCCGTGACAGCATTGGCCTGGTAAATAGTATTAATCTAGGGCCGTATAAGGTTTTTTATTGTAATGCTGATTTCTTTTATAAAGGAAGGGGTTAGGGGTAGGGTTTTAGGCTAGATAAGCCGTCTATTTTATATGTTAAGCTATAAGCCTAAATAGGCTAGCTATTTTCTCCCTATAATTATATTATGGCTCCCGAGGTCCGTAATAAGAAAGGGGATGTTATATTACCTTCGTCTGTTAATGCGGAGGTGAATCCGTAAGATAGTTATAATAGGTAGCCCTATTCGTCCGTTATACCCACGAATAGGAATTAGTTTGGGCAGTTTTTTAAGGGGTGCATTTAAAAAGTTAGCCAGCTTTATGGCACACTGGGTATCTATTAAGGTAAAGGTATTTACTCTAGAGTTAGCTAAAGCAGAGGTTAAAACTTAATATCTATTACGGAATAAGGTATAAGGGATAGTGCAGCTTCTTTTACTAACTAGCTGACCTAGATTAATATATAATATATTAATCCCTTTTAACCCTAGAGAGGAGTCTTTCTCTAGGGTTTCTCTTTTTCTAACTTTATACTATCCTTTTGAATTAACAGAACCTCGCCTGTTTTTGCCTTTATCTAGCAATTTTTTGTAAAGTGGTCTTTCTAGCCATATAAGAAGCAAGCTCCTTAATTGCTAAGGGCCTATTTACAGGGGTCATTATACGTGGGCCAAGTGTGCGCTAGACCCATAGTAGGACTAGCTGCACGGCTAGCTGCTAAATTAACGGCAGGCTGTATAGCTGGTGCTATAGGAGTTGTAGATCGTGTTAGGGTGTTATAGGCCGTTTGTAAAGTGCTTATAGTCTAGTTTAGAGAGTTTCTAGCTTTATACCGCTTAGATTATGCCTTAATTTAATAGAGGCCTTAGTTAATAGCTAGGTAGTAGTCCATAAGTACCTTTAGCGTCTATATAGTAGTAAAAACTGGTAGTATAGCGCGCTGTAGGTCTAGGGTAAGCTTGTTAAAGAGGTCTAGTATTAGGTCTTTATGGGGAATTTAGGCTTAGCCAGCTAGGTGCAGAAAGTAGGTCTAAAAGGCTAAAAAGGTCTCCATTGTCTTTATATTAAGAGCTTTGTAATTAAGGCGGGCGTTCTGTGTCTTAAAGGGGTCCTTATAAATGGAAGATAGGTAGTCGACTATCTCTTCTTTAGAGAGGAAGGGGTCTGCCAAGTCCTAGGCGTATTGCGGACGTAGATACGTCTATACGTCCCTACCAGTATAGCCGAAGACATAGGCCATTTTAGCTTGGGTAGTAGGGAAATAGTCCATATTAACTTTAAGCTTGTCTTGCAGTTAAAGCTTCTAATTGTTAAATATAGGGTTAGTTCCGTCTGTAAGTAACAGGGGGTCCGCAACCTTCGCGGACCGCGATAATGCTAATACTATATATTGGGCTAGGGTCTTAAGAACTGTAGCAAGTCTCTAGGTATCTAATAACTTCTTACTAGGTGTAGGGGTATCTCTAGTTTTAAGCAGCTCTTAAAGCCGTTTAATTTCGGTATTAGCTGCTGCGAGCTCTTCCTAGGGGGTTAAGACGGCGACTGTTTTACTATTAGAGGTATTTGCGGGTCCTATAGCGGCTTTGCCGGCTGCTGTATTTCTTGGCATAGTGGTAGGGGTATTGGGTAATTTCCGGTGTTTGTTTATTTTCTAGGGGTTCTAGTCCGTGCGTGTCCTATTCTTAGGTTTTGCGTTCTATTTGTATTCTTTTGGTTCTTAAGGGTCTGTTCTATCCTTGTGGTCCTAGTAATGTCCTTAGGGTCCTATTCTGTGTCCTTTATAGATATATTTAAGTTCCTTTTTAGGAAGAAAGAGTAGTTAAGCTTTAGATAATGTTAGCGACTTAATTAATTAAGGCATGAGCACGGTATAAGGGACGCGCAAGCCTATATAATTGGTAGTCTATAAACGAGGATCCAAAGCTAGAGAAAGGAAGGGAGAAGAATAGCAGCGCTGTGCGAAGTTTTATGCGGTCC
>Ga0307507_10003788_pt1 | contig 28331 bp, 36 predicted proteins | sample 7_EM_MG_FD_207223 | JGI IMG/M metagenome (GOLD analysis project Ga0307507, IMG submission 207223) | Populus trichocarpa ectomycorrhiza microbial communities from riparian zone in the Pacific Northwest, United States - 7_EM | ecosystem: Host-associated > Plants > Roots > Unclassified | place...
CGAACAGTTGTCAGGGTCAAGAGGTGCTCGCACTTAAGAGTTTAGAGAACTTTGTTCAGTCGATACTTAGTTAGTATGGTTAGAACATGTAGCCCGCGAACACTCAGACGCGGAATATAAATATCGAAGTGTCTCCCTCGCTTAAAACAAAATCATCAAGCACCGGAGAAGAGATCTTATCAATATAATAAGTTTAATAAGTTTACGATTAATATTTTCCTCATTATCTTTATACCACGCGAGTAACTTAGTTACACTTCATCACGAGCCTTCCTAGACAAGATTCTCCGTCAAAGGACCAGTCAAGCATAAGGCCTAGCCCGGTATCATAATTCACCTTACCGGCTACCCCTAACACTTACCCCATATGGCCGCGGGAATCTTGGGCGCCCCAAATCGAAATGTCAATTTCTAAGCCGAGTGTAATACCTGTTAGTTATTAAAAGAAAGTTGTCCAACTAAGGCGCACCAACCTCATATCCGTTTGGGGAGCACATAAATTTATCCTTTTCCAGCAGGTATTCTACCCTGCGCCAAATCGCCGTGGGATCATCCGCGAGATCGTATAATTTTCCAATCTCATCTTTAACATGGGAAACAAACTGGGATCTTACCCCAGAATGTCTATTACGTATCTTTCAGAATTAGTACTATACCCGGCTTCAGGAGGGGTTGCTCCCTGTGTATCTGTGTCCACATCCTATCTTTATGTTTGCCTCTGACGCTTCCATATTTCCTGCATCAGGTATATAATCAAGCGCCTCAAGCCAAGCACTGCCTACCTCAGACTTCAAAGTAATTGCGCCTGGGAGTGGGTCAACAAACAGGGTGTACCAGAGAATAAGAGCTTTGGCCCGCGTTTCTACAGGCGCCTCTACTCCTCTTGCTGCATTTCGCCATGACAAGGTACCCAGCTTGATCTCCTCAGAGTGTGGCCTACTCGATACCCCGGCTGCACTCGAACTTCTAACTCCCGACATAGTGGCACTGGGAGTCGCCAGTAGACATGAACATGGGCTACACTGGATCACATGAGCACGGGCAGAGTATGCACTCTACTGGCCGTTATACCTCCTCGCACTGGGGGCGTCCGCCTAACGAGTGCTGCCTCCTGTGATCCGGCGGTGGTCGAAACTCGCACAGTCGCTACGCGATAGTTTGTCTGTTCGTCCGCTCTTTGTGATCTGTGACGTTAGCCCTGTCCCAGTAGCATCTGGTATATCATCGTCTTCCGCGTCTGGCTTAGTGTTATATTTCATCTGATCAGATCCGCGACAGTGTTCGTACTCATCACTGCGATTATTGCTTAGAGGAAGTGTTTCCGTTGGTACTTGAGTGTCAGGTTCCGTCTCCATATCGGTATATCTCGTGCTCTGTTTCGTCCTTCACTGCGGGCGCTGCAGTGGTCTTTCAAGTGCTCCTGTTGCATTTGGTGGACTAGTGTGCACATACGATGACTGCTCGTTCGGCAGTGTTCTCGGCGAGCCGCCGGATTGGCTTTGTTGGATTCCCGATCTCGATCTCGCTGATCGTATGTCATTGGGTACCACTTGGCGTCTACATCCGTTCAGATTTCCTACTCGGGGGCTTTGGTGGCTGGGTGAATTGGCTGGTGGTTGTCCAGACATGGTGGAATGCTGAACTGTTGATCAACGTTAGGCAAAATAGGAATTAGGAGGTAGAACAATGGAATGTATATTTCGTGGGGCGAAGATGAGGAATCTGTGCTTATGTTCAATGGACGCATCAGGTCTTATACGCTAGGACTTAGCGGGGGGGTTGGCAGAATCACACACTTTCACTCAGTGTTGAAACAAAATATTGGCCTTGCAAAGGGATTTTCTACTTGTTCAACATTATGATCATGATCTCCACGTACTCAGTTATCATGGTAGTCCTGACTCTAGTTGAAAAGGTTTGGTGAGATGGGTGTCCATAATGTGAGGGACTAAGCAAAATCGAGCCACAACGAGTATCGGTTAGCGACACTAATTCTAACAAGACACTTGCCACGCATAAAGCAGATTAGGATTATTGAACCTCATCTCCTAACGTCGAATTAACACCACTGCACATCCGGAATTCTGTATTCACACCATGTTCTCGACATCTTAAGGTATCATGGTCGTCCCGACTCTGGTTGAAATGGTTTGACGAAATGGCGGTCGCAAATGTAGGAGGCTAAGCAAAATCTAGCCACAATGAGTATCGCTTAGCGACACTACTTCTGGCAAGACACTCGCCACGCCTAAAGCTAAACGGGATTATCGAACCTCATCTCCTAACCTCGAATCAACACCACTAAACCTCTAGAATTCTGGATTAACCCCAGGGGCTCATGTGTTTGACTAGTTTAGTCCGCCGACGGCAGCCCAGTTAAGGACAGAATGCGCTGCGTGCTTGATCCAGGAAATGAAAATTGGTATTTTCACGCAAGGAGGCGTAAGGACTAGCAATACAGGATACGAGAAGCCGAAGCAAGGGGGCCCAATGATATGTTTACTATGACATACCAGGTAACGAACTACAAACTAAGAATTCTTACTAAAGCAAAATAAGATCTAGGGAAAAAAAGAAAAAGAAAAAAAATTACCCAAGAAAGTAGGCAATCAGAAATTACTTTCCACAAGCCCCACGTCTTTTTGAACAGCGCGGTTGGGGCGAACAAGATTTAGTGTTGTTTGGGGCACTACTCAAACTGGACGTTGAAGAAGCCCTGGGCGCCGGGGGTGTCACGGGGGCTGCTGCTTGTGTCGGGGCTAGGAGCGTGGTGGGCGGCTGTTGAGTTGTCCGAGATGGTTGTTCTGTCGCTCTCATAGAAGTTGGGCGAACCTGGGCATCAATCGGAACAACGGCCGGGGAGGCTGGACGTTCGTCACGGATTACGGGCAGGCTGGTAGGAGGGCTGTCCTGGGCACCATCATGTTCTGAACGCAGCGCGGCTCCCGGTGCAATTGTGCGAGCTGCTTGTTCGGTCGCGCTCACTGGAGTTGTTTGAACTTGCGCATAAATCGGAGCAACGGCGAGGGAGACTGGACGTTCATCGCAGAATCCGGGTAGGCTAGAAGGAGGGGTGACCTGGGCACCATCGAGTCCCGAAGGCAGCACAGCTGGTAGCCCGGTATCTGTAATGTAGTCTGCCATCCAGGGCATCTTCCGTAGAACCTTCAGGACGTCTTGGAGTTTCGTTTGCGTCGATGGCCCAGAAGGTCTAGCGGCTGACTCCCGCGAGAGCGGAGCTAACGGATTATCGCTCGGGGCGTCCCCTCTTTCTCGTGGGGTAGCCCTCCGTCATGTCGAGGGGCCGGGGGCTCCCAATTCCTCGTCCTAAGTCGTCAATTAGCCATGCTGCTTTGATCTTCATGTTAACGTTAGGTGTCGATACTTACCTTGTCCAAAACAATCCCCCCCCCCATAAGGAGGCGCCTGCAGTTCCCCCTCCCTTTCAGCCTCTAGCCATTCCTCCTGGTCCGCATCCTCCTCCTCATCCTCATCCTCATCCTCATCCTCATACTCATCTGCTTCCAGGATCCTCACAGCATGATCCCAAATGTTGGCATTGAGCAACGGGTATCTCCATTTGGCAGGCTCCAGCGTCTGGGGTCTATCCTCTCGATTCTGTCGACGTGACTCCGCGACCAAGAGATCGAGGGCATCTTTCTCATGGTTTGCAAGGAGCCACGCTGGAATGTCATTATTGCTGTGGAGAAAGATGCTCTCTCGCAGGGGGAGAGGTTTTTCGGGCTCTTGACAGAGCCTGACTGAGCCCTCAGTAGTCGCCCCGATCAGATATAGTGGGCATCCGATTTCATCATGCAGACACTGCCCTCTAACCACCCCGACCAGATTTTTGATCCTCAGTATTGTCAACACACCCCATGCAATTCCCCGGTCCGAGTCGCTAGCACACCACGGATGGTGGAGAAACTGATGTCTCGCTTGTGGGGCTCGCGTTCGGCGAAAGATATGGATTCCGACTGCCCGTGGGCAATAAGTTGACAATTGAGACTCTGTCAGAATAGGTTAATGAGAGGCTGACGGGACATAGATGGGAATAATCACTTACTCGGAGATTCTGCGACGTCTCAACCACCGGGGCGCTCCCCCATTCGACGCAGGTTAGAGGTGTTGAGTTTCCTAGCCGAATCTTTAACTAGTATCCTCAGGTGATGGGTGAGTTCCACGACGTCATCTGGGTGGTGGTTTTTATTAATGTGGGTGACGCGATCTTTCCCAGGCGGAAGGGCGCGAGGGAAGACAATGATTGCTTCCACTTGGGCGTCTATCAAGTCACCGGGGTCAAGGTTGCGGGCTGGCATATAGGCCTTGAGCTGCTCAGGCAAATGGAAGTATGCACCAGATTCGACCTCGGGAGCTAAGAACCCGGACCACGATTTAGCGTACCCAATGTCGCCATACGCCCTCCTAATTTGTGCTCAATTGTTAGCATGACAGATTCTCATAGCTGGGTGGGGGTTTTCTTTGACGTACCCAGTGCCCGAGCCTTCGCCGGCCGCCTCGAAGTGCGGGTAGTCCTCCAGGGGTCTGTTCACAAGAAAGTTCCTTGTGAGCGCTAAATCCTGGAATCCGAATCTGGTACTTTCCGTGATTACTTACGCTCTCTCCTCAGCGGGGTGACGGGCGACTATACGGGGCAGAGTCTCTCTTCATTTTCCGCTCGCAGCGTCAATCCACTGGGGCTGCCTAGCGGGGCGTCTAAGGAGAATGGAAACGTTCAAATTGCTCACGAATATATAGATGTAGTTGACTTACTTTGCCTCCTCTAACCGCTGTTTCCGTGAGCTCAAAGGTGCCATGAGGACGTGTGTGATGTTTAGATTGAATAGAACTCAATGAAAAAGATGAGAAAAATTATTGATACGTCAACTAAGAGATGAGGATCTTGGAGAGAGGTTGACGTAGGTAGGTCGGAATCTGGCGCCAGAGGTCGGGAGAAGAGCGAAGAGGAACGTATGGAGAGTGGGAACGCCAATGGGGAAGGAGAGGTAGGAGGGGTCCTTATATACACCTCGTCGAGGCCGGGTGTATTTTTCCTGACGGTAAGGCCCTGGGGGGTTGTACCGTACGAGCAAAGAACGCGAGGTAGGGGGTGCTTGTACAACCACGTCGCACACAGAAATAGATACCGCTATCGTGGGCCAGATGGACTAGCCACATAGCGGATGTACGAATTGTTATGGATAAAGATATAGAACATAGACACTGCAATGATAGTGAAGACTTCTGAGTCTCAGAGATTTCCACCGTGTGTGATCAAATCAGGTTTTAAGCCTCACAAGGATAGAGATGCCAAGAGACGTAAGGGACGTGATGTCCCTTGGCGTCTGCCATGGCAGTATCGAGCTCACTTGAATGTTTGATTCATCAAGCGCATGACCACCCCTGAGCGAAGCCAGACCAACGTTAACTGATCAGATGGACATCGTCAGGCAGGCAGGCAGGCAGGCAGGCAGGCTATAAGAAATAGATTCGAAACTCCTAAGAACTCTAATGCTAAACGATATCACTAACCCACTATACATCTAGGTAGAGTCAGCGAAGGATAGACGCGGCGTCAAATCAAACTCTCAGAGGCTTGAATGGTATCTCTTGAGCTTACGCTCGTGACCATCCTTATCATCGAAGGAAGCACTGCCCTTCCGTACCTCCCAGCTTTCCAAAAGTTCCCTAGCCATAGAAGCCAAAGGCAATCTCTTGGCCTTAAGCTAATCACAATTCTCGTCGTAGAAGAGACCCCTGCGCTTCCGTGTCCTGTCGCCTTGAGCAGGATGCCGTGCCAGTTTCGCCGAGTGTTGTATATTCAACCGGCTCGACAATTTGAGGGTGCGTAGTATACCTTTCCAGGAAGATTCCCTTCTCTCTCCATCAGCGGATGAGGCCATCCCAACGCTGCCCTCGCGTCCATCCCCCGCGCCAGAGACATCCCATGACGCGCCGGATAATGCTACAAGTAAAGCGTCAGAGTCATCTCACTCTTGCCGTGCACTTGCTTCATTAGCCGGCCCGGGATTAGCTCTGGGCTCCGGCTGTCTAGCCTCTGGATCAAATGAACCTCCACCCAATTGGTCTCGTGCTATCGCTTCATTCCCCCAATGTGTTACAGCGCCGGGTACAAGATAGTTGTGCCCCCTCAACGCGGGTGTGGGTTCCCTACTTACCTTATTCGGATGATATCAGTAGATTAAGAGATCAAGCGGGTCTTCAAGAACTGGATTCGACAGGAGTTAGGCCCTTACTGCTTCATCGTCATCGATGAGGACATAATTGATCCACGAGAGCGGCGTGGTGCGATAGTCTCGTAGGAGTCGGCATCCTTCGCCTGTAGTACCAAGTATGTACCGAATCGTCTCATGTTGTATGGATCGCATAATCATCACTGACAGTCCACCGACGTTATAGGAATCCAACTCCCCAAACTGTACCCCGTTGACAGGGCGCGAATTGAGCTAGCGATAATTTGGGTACTCTGTGGAGCTATCAGCCGCGTCGTGGATAGAAACAATACGCACTGCGCGTGGGCCAAGTAGAGCCCTACAATCTACAACTCCTTAGTCAGTAAGTGAAGAACCCAAACACGCGGATTATGTTGAAAAGGTCTCACCGGTTGGTCCCGGCGATTTAGCGGGAGATGAGGTGTGATTGGTGCCAGCGCAGGGCTGTCAGGTGGGCTGTTAGGTGGGCTGTTAGGTAGGCTGTTTGCTGGGCTGTTTGCCGGGTTATTCGCTGGGCTGTTTGCTGGGCTATTTGCTGGGCTGTTTGCTGGGCTGTTTGCTGGACTGTTTGCTGGGCTGTTTGCTCGACTGTTTGCTGGATTGTTTGCTTGGCTACTGACTGAGCTGCTGCCTGCGCTGCTGAGTGGGGTATCGAGTAGGATTGGTGCTTCCGGCGACCCAGCCAATGGGGGAGCGTTTTGTTGAGCAGGTAATCCTTGTCCTCGCATCCTGTGAGTAGCTTGAGCAACTTGTCTTCCCGCTTGGGGTTGGTTAATCTGTTGTTGAGGGTAACCCGGCGCGAGACCAGGCGCGACTTGTACTTGTGCCGGAACGATAGGAACGACTTGTTCTTTCGCTTGCAGTTGAGGTTGACCCAGAATGACACATGGAGCGACTTGTCCTGGCGCCGGCACCATAGGAACGACTTGTCCTTGCACTTGCGGTTGAGATTTACCCGGAACGACACGAGGAGGGAGGTGTCCTTGCGCCGGAAGAATCGGAACAACGCCTCCTTGCTCTAGCGGTTGAGGTTGACCCGGAACGTCACCTGGAGTGACTTGTCCTGGCGCCGGAACAATAGGAACGACTTGTCCTTGCGCTTGGGGTTCAGGTTGACCTGAAACAACACGAGGAAGGACGCGTGCTTGCGCCAGAACGGCACCTGGAATGACTTGCCCTTGCCCTTGCGATTCGTTAAGCGCCGGGAGAGCGTTGTGGGGACCAGCAGGTGGGTTTGGATCACCGGTAGCTGGACCCAATTGCATTGGGATGCCCAGAGGTAGTAGCAGCGTGGGAACAATCACCTGCCCTGTGAGGACTCCTGGCTGGCCCAGTGCAGGTGTAGGCTGGCCCTTAGCCACAACCTGAAGCTGCTTGTTCATGGTGGGTGTCAACTTACTTATACAGTCCTAAACAGGTTGAACAATTGTCTCATCGGCCTCCCGCATACGAGCCACTTTATTCCCAGCTGATTCTCTGACAAGCTGATCGCATGCAGGGCGCAATCTCCTGATTCCTGCGACGATTTGCTGGAATTTTCCGATTGCAATAATAGCGAGTGGCGTAAAGTTCCTTGCTACCACCTGATCTTTCACAAGTCGCCGCAATTCTTTATACACCACCGTGCCTGCATTATTAGCTGGGAAGCCCATGGCTCCCTTATAGTGAGTAATGGACTGACCCCCAGGATTATGGCGTGTTGCGCTGATCACCCCTAGGAGAGAATTAGGCCGAAGTTGGTACGTCTGGCCCGGCGGAGCCTGCTGTGCTCCTGGATTATACATGTAGACCTATCATAGGTGGATGATATTGTGGGCCATATTGGTTGATGCTTGGTGTATGGAGATAAGAATATTGTAATGAGTGGGCTGAATCGGATCGCAGTTTTGGACGTTCAGAATGTTGGATGGTTTTTGGTGTAAAGTCCCTTCTCTGGAGCTCTATCCACTTTATCTATATAACTCCCCGACGTTCTAGGGAGTTTCAAAGAATCAGGCTGTGTTTCCAAGATTGGCTAAAGATAGGTAAAACATGACGCTCAAAGCCTGAACTCTTCCTTTATCCGATTCAACTTGAATAACGGATGATATGCGCATTTGCTCAGGAACGGCTCTGGTCTTGAAAGAAACTATAGCTGACGCCACGTGAGGTCTGCGCTAAACCCCATCCACGACTAGTTCCTCTTCGGAGTGTCTAAGCTCCTTGACCCTGCGTGCGAACCACACGCGTTGGGCTCAAGAGTAAACATAGGGGTACAAGTACCCTTTATTGTACACATAACTCACGATATAGACTGAGCTGACCCCGACCATGACTAGAAAATATCCATTCCACCGACGAAAATACATCCGGTCAGGCGCATATGAGGAACACCTGCGAATAGCGCACGCAAATCTAGACATTGTTCTCGCGTCCACCGTAGGATATCTATCATCCGGGAATATTATCGACGACGTGGAAACCAGCATACTTCACCACCCAGAGGCGAGCGAGCTCCTGGATTCCGACAATGAAGCCGATCCGGATTCCACCGGACACGAGCTGGACGCATTTACTGCTCACGAGTCTGATACTCAGATACCGGATAAATCTATATCTTCGTTACCCAGCAGAAAGAAGCATTATCCACGCGCTGGAGAAGTAATTGCAGACCTTGATGGATTTGTGCAAGAAAACAGCAATCTCGATGAGGATCCGGGGGCACCGTTCAGTTGTGCGCAGGGCTTCAAACTGGCGTCTTGGTTCATTCAGAGTAAAGTACCAAAATCACGAATCAATGAATACTTCTCGAGTGGCCTGGGTAGTTCTGCGTTCATCCCCTATAGCTCTATGCATACGCTCGAGAATCACCTCCGGTCGTTGGACCCGCACAGTTCGTATCTGCAATGGTTTCAAGGACCAGTTGAGGATAGCAAGAGAACTCTGCCATTCTTTTATCGTAAGTCCTGGATCGTGTCAGATATCTCCTGCGCCATATCGCATACAAGGATGGCTTGGTCTACGCGCCGCAGCGTGAACCTGATCCTACTGGTGAAAGGATATATGCGGAAATGCACACCACGGACTGGTAGTGGGATGTTCAATTACAGCGCCCTAACCTCCTGTACTGTAACGTTAGCTAACTAATTATGGACGACCCGTCGACCTGGTGCGACTATAGTGCACATTATTGCGGCGTCCGATCAGGCCCATCTCAGCAACTTCTCCGGTGACAACAAGGCCGGGCCTGTCTATATTATGGTTGGAAATCTTCCCTCAGCCTGAGCCCGGTGCAACAGCCCTGGATCAATGGCTGTTGTGCTTCTCGCACTATTGCCTGTCCCCCCCAAACTCTCAAAGTCCACCAAAGCAGATCAATACCAGAGACAAGTCAAGGCCGATACACTGCAAGACGTAACCAAATTCAGTTTTGCGCCCCTGCAGCCCGCGGCGCTTGATGGCGTCCCAATTGATTGTGCTGACGGGAAGGTTCGGAGAAGCTTCCCAATCTTGTCTGTATGGGTTGAGGACCATATGGGAAACGTGACACTGCACGGGTTAAAATCCAACGCCTGTCCTACATCCGCGGTGCCTGCCAGGGAATTAGAAACCAACATGAAGAACTATCGGGCTAGAGATTACACAAGATACGAACAATATGGATATGAAACCTGGTTCTCAGACTTGAAATCAGTCGGCACCCACGTCAAGTTCCACGCCTTTCGGATCAATTTGGGCCAAAACAGTTTTCATGGACTTTACCGGGTTTTGGGGCCTGACTTGCAGAGCCCGGACATGCTCCATACGGTTTATCTGGCATTATTTAAGCACATGATGGACTGGATCCAAGCCTTTCTTAAAAAACACCGGCGACTGCAAGCTTTTGATGAAGTTTGGAAGGCATTACCGCCTTACCCCGGGTTTTTGGTACCCAAAAAAGGCTACCGCCAGGTTGCCCACTGGCAAGGGAAAGAGAGAAGGAATCTGGGGCACTCCATTTTGGGAGTTCTCGCGGTGGCACTGCATCAGCCACAGAGTTCACAAGTGATACCTTCAAACATGCTCTCGGATCCGGCATAGCGCTCGTCGACTTCATTATGATGGCAAGATACCGAAGCCAGACCTCTCACACAATAGCTTATATGGAACATTCTCTGTAACAGTTTCAGAGGATGAAAGGTATCCTCTTCGAGTTTCGAGTAACTAAGGGTTCACTGGCCAAGGTTGACGAGCACCGGAGGGAGATACAACATCAGAGAACGCAGATGAGCCCGCCCGTGGCTCCTTCCAAACAGCGCAGGATCTGTGACGACCATCGCGAAGAAGAGCACGAGTGACGTATGGACTTGATCCATCGCGAATCGTATTTCAACTTTATCAAAATACACCTACTAAGTCATTTTACGGATCATATACGCCAGTTTGGCAATATACCGATCTATTCCAGGGAGTTTGAAAAGCTTGTCCACAAGGAACAAATCAAGGACGGATGGCGACGATCGAATAAAAATGATGCCTGGCACCAAATCCTGCACGGCTACAGTTGTCAGCATGCCATCCGAATGAGGGTATTGAACCTCGAATCTCTTCGACACTGCAGCGCCGATCTCTCTGGGGATGTCCTGCAACATTTAGAGAATACAACGAGTCCCGTAACCCCGCCGGTCGTCCGTAGGAGGATCCTGAAAGGGCGTCGGGACCACTGGTCCTATGTCTGGGATTCTAGTAAGCTGTCGGGGGTCTCCCTTGAGAGTATATGTGACGAATTGATCCGATATAGCCCGCATAACCTGCCTAGAGACCGCCAGCTTCCTCAAGATCATGCGATCATGAGCAAGAAAATACCTGGCGCCCTGACGCAAGCGACATCGCTTCTGCGTTCTCTACTCCCTGTGCGCCCTGAATTTCGTTGCAACGCAGGCAAGCAGCCTCTGCTTCCTGGGTTGCCTGGCAACGCCCTCTATCTCCTGACATAACATGATATCGTACTGACGCCCTGGCTACAGCTTAACTCCGGTTCTCTTCACTTGCTTCTCATGATGGCGCCAGCTTCCCATTGCCTCTTCCGCGCCCCCTGCCGTATTTCTACAGCTATTTCGAACGTCGGCCGGCGCCCCCGTTCCGAATCTTACGTGTATAAGGTAAACTAGTTAGTACTCTTTATATTCTAGGCAATTGCTTCTATATATCATACATATACAACTTGACGATGTGCAAAACCCCGTCTGGTGAATTGTTGCGAGGAAGTTAGAAAACCCTCACGACAATTCGCCAGACGGCGTTTTTTGTTACAGCAAAGCCGCACGAGTACTAGGATACGCGTGCACGGCCAGCCTCCCCTCCCCCACCGTATTCCGATTCCTTAATATACTTCGTTGAACGTTGTCAAATCAATCCCGCTATTAACAAGCGAGCCCGGTTCCCGAACGGGGATCAGGTGTGCCAGTCCGTAAATTGTCTGTATGTCAACTATCGTAAACTCGTGAACATCCTCCCTCATCTGCACCGTAACAAGGCCATATATGTCCGAGGGGAATCCTGAGTTGACTGGACTCAACATCCGAAGAGCCGCGACCCGACGCACGGCATTCTCACAGGTGTAGTCCCTGATTTTGAAGAACGTCACGAGCTTTGCTAGCAGACGGTCCTTCAGCGCACCATTGATCTCTTCAGAACCAGCCTGGCCCCAAACCCAATCATTGCAACTGCCCTGGTTCCTGAAGTGTAGGGCGGCCGTGCATTGCGCACAGTGGATGTCGTCAAAGTCACTTTCTTGGAACGCCACAACCGGTATTTCGAGTTGCAATAGTACTTCAACCGGGAGCGATTGAAGTATCGCATGATCTTCAGGAAGCTGGCGCTCTGTAGGCAGGTTATGCCGGCTATTTCAAATCAATTCGCGACATATACTCTCGAGGGAGACCCCCGACACCTTACTGAAATCCAAGAGGTAGGATACGTCGTCCCGACGCCCTTTCAGGATCCTCTACGGACGAGCGGTGCGGTTACGGCACTCGTTGTACTCGCTAAATGTTGCAGGACATCTGCAGAGAGATCAGCGCCACGGCGTCGAGAAGATTTGAGGTTCTATAACCTCATTCGGATGGCGTGCTGACGCCTGTATCTGCGCACGATTTGGCCAGCAGCATCATTTTTATTCCATCGTCGCCATCCGTCCTTGATTTGTTTCTTCTGCGCGAACTCTCCAAACTGTGTGGAATACATCGCTATATTGCCAAACTGGCGTATATGATCACTAAAATGACTTAGTAGATGTATCTTGATTAAGTTGAAATGCGATTCGCGATGGATCAAGTCCATATGTCGCTCGTGCTCTTCTTCGCGATTGTCGTCATGGATCCGGCGGCGTTTAGAGGGCGCCACGGGTTGCCTCATCTGCGTTCTCTGATGTCGTATCTGCCTCCATTGTTCGTCAACCTTGGCCAGTGTACGCTTAGCTACTCGAAACTCGAAGAAGATATCTTGCATTCCGTGAAATTGGTCCAGATAATGTTCCATATAAGGTAGGGTGTCAGACGTCTGGCTTCGCTATTGTGCCATCATACTGAAGTCGACGAGCGCTCGGACGCATCCGAGAGCATGTTTGAAAGGTATCACTTGTGAACTCAGTGGCAGACGCAGGGACACCAGGAGAATTCCCAAAATACTGCGCCCCAGATTCCTAATCTCTTTTCATTGCGACTGCGCAACCTGGCGGTAGGCCTTTTTCGTTACCAAAGACTCCGGGTACGGCGGTAATGCCTTCCAAACGTCGTCAAAAGCGTGGAGTCGCCCGTGTTTCTAGAGAAAGGCTTGGATCCAGTCCATCATGTGCTTAAATAATCCGAGATAAACCTAATGGAGCATGTCCGGGGTGTGCACTTCAGGCGCCGAGACCTGTTAAGTCCATGAAAAACGTTTTGGCCCAAATTGATACTAAGGCCGCGGAACTTGACATGGTTGCCGTCTGATTTCGAGCCTGGGAACCGGTTTTCATATCAATATTGTTCGTATCTTGCGTAATCTCTAGCTCAATAGTTCTTGATGTTGGTTCCTGATTCCCCAGCAGGCACCGCACAGGAAGGACAGGCGTTGGATTTTAAACCATGCAGTCTCACATTTTCCATAAGGTCCGCAACTCATGCAGACAAGATTGGGAGGCACCTCCAAACCTTCCCCTCAGCACAATCAATTGGGACGCCATCAACCGCCGCGTGCTGCCCAGGCACAAAAATGAATTCGAATACGTCTTGCAATGTGTTGGCGTTCACTTGTCTCTGGTATTGATCTGCTTTGGTTCTCTTTGAGAGTTTGGGGGGGACAGGCAATAGTGGGAGATGCAGAACAGGCAGTGATCCAGGGCTGTTGCGCCGGGCTGACGGAAGATTTCCAAGCATAATATAGACAGGCCACGCTTTGTTGTCACCGGGGAAGTTGCTGAGATGGGTCTGATTGGACGTCCCAATAATGGGAACTACAGTCGCTCCAGGTGGTAGTGTCTTCTACAATTAGTCAGCTAAGGTTACCGTAAAGGAGGTTAGGGCGCTGTACTTGACCATCCAACCACCAGTCCGCCGAGTGCATTTCCGCATAGATCCTTTTACCATTAGGATCGATTTCGCTCCGCGGCAAGTAGAACAAGTCATCCTGGTATGCCATTTGGCAAAGGAGATATTGGACACAATCCAGGACGTTACGATAAAAGAATGGCAGAGTTCTCTTGCTATCCTGAACTTCTCCTTCACATCATTGCAGATACGAACTGTGCGGGCCCAACGACCGGAGGTGATTCTCGAGCCTAGACATAGAGCTATAGGCGACTAACGCAGACCTACTGAGTCCACTTGAGAATTATTCTTTGATTCGTGATATAGGTACTTTACTCTCAATGAACCAAGCCGCCAGTATGAAACCCTGCGTACAACTGAGCGGTGCCCACGGATCCTCGCAGAGATTGCTGTTTTCTTGCTCAAACCCGTTGACGTCTCCAATTGCTTCTCCGGCGCGTCCATAATGTTTCCCTCTGCCGGGTAACGATGAGGTAGCGTCGTCTGGGCTCTCAGTATCAGACTCGTGAGGAGTAAATAGGTCGAGCTCGTGTCTGGTGGGATCCAGATCGGATTAATAGTCGGAATCCTGGAGCTCACTCGCCTCTGGGTGGTCCAATATGCTTGTTGCCACCTGGTTGATAATATCTCCGGATGATGGATATGCTACAGTGGACGCGCGAACAATGTCTAGATTTGCGTGCGCTCTTCGCAGGTGTTTCTCATATGTGCCTGACCGGATGTATTTTCGTCGGCAGAATGGACATTTGCTAGGCATGGTGGGAGTCACCTCAGTCTATATCGTGAGTTATGTGTAGATTAGATGGTACTTGCACCGCTATGTTTAGTCTTGAGCCCAACGCGTGTGGTTAGCACGCAAGGTCAAGGAGCTCAGACGCTCCAAAGAGGAACTAGTTATCCATCGGGTTTCGCGCAGACGTCACGTGGCGTCAGCTATAGTTGCTTTCAAGACCAGAGCCGTTCCTGAGCAAATGCGCGTATCATGCGTTATTCAAGTTGAATCAGATAATGGCAGAGTTCTGTCTTTAAGCGTCAGGTTTTACCTATATTTAGCCAATCTTGAAAACACGGCATGATTCTTTCTAACTCACTAGAATGTCTGCGAGTTGTATATATAAAGTTGATAGAGCGCCATAGAACGGACTTCATACAAAAAACCAGCTCCCATTCAGAACGTCCACAACTGCCACCATATTCACCCCTCTAGTTCCATTACTCTCATCTAGATACACCAAGAATCAACCAATATGGCCCACAATATCATCCACGGACGATACGTCTACATGCATTATCCAGGAGCCCAGCAGGCTCCGGCGGGGCAGACGTACCAACTTCCGCCTATTTCTCTCCTAGGGCTGATCAGCGCAACACGCCCCAATCCTGGGGGTCAGTCAATTACTCACTATAAGGGAGCCATGGGCTTCCCAGCTCATCATGCAGGCGCGGTTGTGGATAAAGAATGGCGGCGACTTGTGAAAGATCAGCTGGTAGCAAGGAACTTTACGCCACTCGCTAATTTTGCTAGCGGAGAATTACAGCAAATCCTCGCAGGAATGAGGAGATTACGCCCTGCGTGCGATCAGCTCGCCACAGAATCAGCGGCGAATAACGTGGCTCGTATGTGGGAGGCCGGTGAGGCCATTGTTCAACTTGTTAACGACTGTATAAGTAAGTTGACAACCACCATGAACAAGCAGCTACAGGTTGTGGCTAAGGGCCAGCCTGCACTTGCACTGGGCCAGCCAGGAGTCCCCACTGCGCAGGTGATTGTTCCCCCACTGCTACTACCTCTGGGCGCCCCAATTCAATGGGGTCTTGCTATGCCTGATCCGAACCAAGCTCCCGTTCCCCAAAACCCTGTCCCGGCGATTAACGAACCGCAAGCGCACGGGGAGGTCATTACAGGTGCCATTCTGGGGTAAGCACAAGTCGTTCCTGTTGTCGTTCCGGGTCAACCTCAACCTCAAGCGCAAGCACAAGTCGTTCTTGTCGTTCCGGCCCCAGGACAAGCCGCTCCCGGGGTTGTTCCGGGTCAACCTCAACCGCCAGTGCAAGGATAAGTCGTTCCTGTCATTCCGGCACCAGGACAAGTCGCTCCCGGTGTCGTTCTGGGTCAACCTCAACCGCAAGCGCAAGCACAAGTCGTTCCTATCGTTCTGGCGCTAGGACTAGTTGGTCCAGGTGTGGTTCCGCTCAACCTCAAACGCAAGCGCAAGCTCAAGTCGTTCCTGCCGTTCCGGCGCCAGGACAAGTCGGTCCACGTATCGCGCCAGGTCAACCTCAACTACCGATTAACCAACCGCCAGTACAAAGCCACGTTGCTCAAGCTGCTCACCCGATGCAAGGACAAGGAATACCGTGTCCACAAAACGCTCCCCCAGTGGCTGGGTCGCCGCAAGCACCAATCCTACTCGATACCCCACTCAGCAGCGCAGGCAGCAGCTCAGGCAGTAGCCAAGCAAACAGTCCAGCAAACAGTCCCGCAAACAGCCCAGCAAACAGCCCAGCAAACAGTCCAGCAAACAGCCCAGCAAACAGCCTCGCAAACAGCCCAAGAAACAGCCCAGCAAACAGCCCACCTAAAAGCCCACCTAACAGCCCACCGGACAGCCCTGCGCCGGCACCAATCATACCTCATCTCCAGCTAAATCACCGGGGGCCAACCAGTGAGTTCTTTTCATAATAATCCGCGTGGTTGGGTTTTTCACTTCCTTACTAAGGAGTTCTAGATTGGAGCGCTCTACTCGGACATCCATGCGGAGTGCGTATTGTTTGCCTCCGCCACACGGCTGATAGCCCCGCAGACTACCCTAATTATCGCCGGCTCAATTGGCGCCCTGTCAACCAAATACCGTTTGCTGAGTTGGATTCCAATGACATCCGTGGACTGTCAGCCATGATTAAGAGATCCATATGACATGAGACGATTTGGTACATACTTGGCACTACAGGCGAAGGAGGCCGACTCCTACGAGACTATCCCAACACGCCGCTCTCGTGGATCCATTATGTCTTCATCCATGACGATGAAGTGGTAAGGGCCTGGCTCCTGTCGAATCCAGTTCTTCAAGACGCGCTTGATCTCTTAATCCATTGTCCTCGTCCGAATAACCTAAGTTGGCAACCAACATCCGCGTTGAGGGGGCACAACTATCTTGTACCAGGCGCTGTGACCAATTGGGCGAATGCAGCGATAGCACGAGACCAATTGGGGGGATGTTAATTTGATCCGGAGGCCAGACGACCGGAGCCCCGAGCTAATCCCGGGCGGGCGCATGAAGCAAGTGAACTGCAAGAGGGAGATGACTCTGAAGCTTTACTTGTAGCATTATCCGGCGCCTCATGGGATATCTCTGGCACCGGGGATGGACTTGAGGGCAGCGTTGGGATGTCGGCATCCGCTGGTGGGGAGAGAAGGGAATCCCCCGCGAAACTTATACCACTCGCCCTCAAATCATCGACCCGGTTGACCATTCAACACTCGGCGGAACTAGGACGGCATTGTGCTCAAGGCGACATGACGCGGAAAAGCAGGGGTCTGATTGACGACGAAAATTGTGGTGAGCGTACGTCCAAGAGATTTCGTTTGGCTTCCATGGCTAGGGAATTTTTGGAAAGCGAGGAAGTATGGAAGCGCAGTGCTTCTTTCGATGACGAGGATGGTCACGAGCGTAAGCCCAAGAGATACCTTTCGAGCCTCTGAGAGTTTGATTTGACGCCGCGTCTATCGTTCGCTGAGTCTACCTAGACGTATAGTGTATTAGTGATATTATTTAGCATTAGAGTTCTTAGGGGTTTGGAATATATTTCTTATAGCCTGCCTGCCTGCCTGCCTGCCTGCCTGCCTGCCTGATGATCTCCATCTGATCAGTTCACGTTCGTCTGGCTTCGCTCATCTATGGTCTTACGCTTGATGGATGAAAAATTCAAGTGATGTTGATGGTGCCTTGGCAGACGCCAAGAGACGTCGCCTCCCTTACGTCTCTTCGCATCTGTATCCTTGTGAGGCTTAAAACCTTATTTCATCACACGCGGTAGAAATCTCTGAGACTGAGAAGTGTTCACGATTATTGGATTGTCTATGTTCTATAGCTTTATCCATCACAATTCGTAGATCCGCTATGTGACTAGTTTATCTAGCCCACGATACCAGTATCCACTTCGGTCTGCGACATGGTTGTACTAGCACACCCATCTTCGTGTTCTTTGCTCGTACGGTACACCCCCCCAGGGCTAACCGTCAGGAAATGTACCCCCGGCATCGACGAGGTGTATATAAGTACCCCTCCTACCCCTCCTTCGACTTTGGCGTTCCCACTCTCCATACGTTCCTCTTCGCTCTTCGCCCCACGTCTGGCGCCACCCTCCGACCTACCGACGTCAACCTCCCTCCAAGATCCCCGTCTCTTAGTTCTCGTATCAATAATTTTTCTCATCTTTTTCATTGAGTTCTATTCAATCTAAACATCGCACACGTCCCCATGGCACCACCGAGGTTACGGAAACAGCAGTTAGAGAAGGGAAAGGAAGTAAACTACGTCTATATATTGGTGAGCAATTTTAATGTTTCCATTCACCTTAGACGCCCCGCTGCGCAGCCCCAGAGGATTGACGGGGAGAGCGGAAAACGAAGAAGGACTTGGCAGCGTATAGTCACCCATCGCCCCGCTGAGGAGACAGCGTAACCAATCACGGAAAGTACCTGATTCGCATTGAAGGATATAGTGCTCACAACGAACTTTCTGGTGGACAGAGACCTGGCGGAGCGGGCGCACTTCGAGCCAGCCGTCGAAGACTCGGGCATTGGGTAGGTCCAAGAAAACCCCCACCCAGGTATCAGAATGTGTCAGGCTAACAATTGAGCACAAATTAGGAAGGCGTATGCCGACATTGCGTACGCTAAATTGTGGTGCGGGTTCTTCGATCCCGGTGTCACATCTGGTGCCTTCTTCGATTGGCGTGAGCAGCTCAAGGCCTATATGACAGCCCGTAACCTTAACCCCGGTCACTTGACAGATGCCCAAGTGGGAGCAATCACTGTCTTCGCTCGCACCCTTCCACCCGTGATTGCTCGCGTCACTCACATTAAAAAAAACCACCAACCAGATGACGTCGTAGAAGTCACCCGTCACCTGGGGATGTTAGTTAAAGATTCGGCTAGCAAACTCCACACCTCTAACCTGCGTCGAATCGCGGAGCGCGCCGGTGCTAGAGACGTTGCGGAATCTCCGAGCAAGGGATTATTTCCATCTATCTCCCGTCAGCCTCACACTCACTTATTTTGACAGGGTCTCAATCGTCAACTTATTGCCCAAGGGCAGTAAGAATCCATATCGTTCGCTGAACGGGAGCCCGAGAAGCGGGACATCCGTTCCTTGACCATCCGATGTGTGCTATCGACTCGGACCAGGGAATCGCATGGGGTGTGTTGACAACACCGAGCATCAAAAAGTCTGGTCGGGGTGGTTAGAGGGGAGCATGTGGAGGAGTAAATCGGATGCCCACGATATCTGATCGGGGCGACTGGTGAGGATGCCGTCAGGCTACGTCAAGAGCCCGAAAAACCCCTCCCCCTGCGACAACTCATGTTTCTCCATAGCAATAATGACATTCTGGCATGGCTCCTTGCAACCCATGGCCAAGATCCCCTGGATCACTTGGTCATCAAGTCACGTCGCAAGAATAGAGAGGATAGAGCCCAGACACCCGAGCCTGCCAAAGGGAGATACACCTTTCTCAATCGCAACGTTTGGGAAGATGCGGTGGGGATCATGCAAGCGGATGAGGATCAGAATGGGAATGATTGTGAGGACGAGGACGAATGGCTAGAGGCTAAGAGGGAGGGGGAACCGCAGGCGCCTCCTGACGGGGGAGCGATTGTTTTGGACAAGGTAAGTATCGACACCTAACGTTAACATGAAGATCAAAACATGATGGCTAGTTGACGACGTAGGAAGAGGAATCAGGAGCCCCTGGCCCCTCACCACGACAGTGGGCTACCCCACAGGAAATAGAGGACGCCCAGAGCAATAATCCGTTCCCTCCGCTCACGCGGGAGTCGGCCTCTGCGCTTTCTGGGCCATCTACGCAAACGAAACTCCCAGACATCCGGAGGGTTCTACTGGAGATGCCCTGGATGGCAGACTACATTACAGATACCGGGCTGCCAGCTGTGCTGCGTTCGGGACTCGATGGGGCCCAGGGCACCCCTCCTTCTAGCCTACCCGGATTCTGCGACGAACGTCCAGTCTCCCCGGCCGTTGCTCGGATTGATGCGCAGTTTCACACCACTCCAGTGAGAGCGACCGAACAAGTAGCTCGCAGAATTGAACCGGCTGCCACACTGTGTTCAGAACATCATGGTGCCCATGACAGCCCTCCTACCAGCCTGCCCGTAATCCGCAACCACCGTCCAGCCTCCCGCGCTGTTGCTCCAATTGATGCGCAGGTTCTCACAACTTCAGTGAGAGCGATAGAACAAGCAGCTTGTACAACTGAACAGCCGCCCACCACGCTCCCAGCCCCGACAGAACCAGCAGCCCCCGTGACACCCCAGGCGCCCAGGGCTTCTTCAACATCCAGTTTAACTAGTACCACAAACAACACCAAATCGCCAGCGCCCCAACCCCGCCGTTCAAAAAGACGCCGGGCTTGACGAAAATAATTTCGGATTTCCTCGTGTCTCGGGCATTTCTTTTTTCTTTTTCTTTTTTTACCTAGATCTTATTTCGCTTTAGTCAGAATTCTCCGTTTGTGGTGCGTTAGCTCGTATGTGATAGTAAAGATATCATTGAGTGCCTTTGCTTCAGCTTCTCGTATCCTGTATTGCTAGTCCTTACGCCTCGTGGCGTTAAGATACGAAAAGTTTTTTTTCCTAGATCAAGCACGCAGCGCATTCTGTCCTTAACTGGGCTGGCGTCGGCAGACTAAACTAGTGATACACCTCAGCGCATGGCGTGAATACAGAATTCTAGAGGTTTAGTGGTGTTGATTCGACGTTAGAGGATGAGGTTCGATAATCCTAACCTGCATTAGGGGTGGCGAGTGTCTTGCTAGAATTAGTGTCGCTAACCGATACTCGTTGTGGCTAGATTTCGCTTAGCCTCCTACATTAGTGACGCCCATTTTGTCAAACCTTTTCAACCAGAGTCAGGACGACCATGATACCAGAGGACATCGAGAGCATGGCGTGAATACAGAATTCCAGATGTTCAGTGGTGTTGATTCGACGTTAGGAGATGAGGTTCGATAATCCTAATCTGCTTTAGGTGTGGCGAGTGTCTTGCTAGAATTAGTATCCCTAAACTAGACTCGTTGTGGCTAGATTTTGATTAACCTCCTACATTAGTGACGCCCATCTCGCGGAACATTTTCAACTAGAGTCGGGACTAGCATGATACCTGAGGACGTCGAGATGATGGTAATGATATTGAATAAACAGAAAACCCCTTTTTACAGGCGAATATTATCTTTCAATCCCAAGTGATAGTGTGTGATTCTCCCAACCCCCCCCACCGAAGGCCTAGCGTATAAGACCTGACGAGTCTATGGAACATAACCACTGATTCCTCATCTTCGCGACACGAAAGATACATCCCATTTTTCTACGTCGTAATTCCTATTTTGCCTAACGTTGATCAACCGTTCAGAATTCCACCATGTCGAGTCAACCGCAAGTCAATTTACGCTGCCAGCCAACCCCCCGAGTAGGAAATCTGAACAGACGTAGACGCCAAGTGGTAACTGATGGCATGCGATCAGCGACATCGAGGTTGGGAATGGGACAAAACCAATCCGGCACCTCGCCGCGCACACTGCCGAATGAGCAGCCATCGGATGGGCGCCTTATACCACCAAATGCAACCGGAGCACTCGAAGGACCACCAAAGGGCCCCGGAGAAGGACGAGACAGAGCACGACGTATACCGATATTGAGGCGGAACCTGACCCACAAGTACCAACAGAAACAGTTCGTCTAAGCGATGATAGCAGTGATGAGTACGAAGACTCTGGTGGATCGGATCAGACTGGATCAGACACTCAGCCAGACGCGGAAGACCATGATATCCCAGATGCTACTGGAGCAGGGCTGCGTCACCGGTCACGAACCGCGGACGAACAAACAAACAATCGGGTATCGACTGTGCCAGTTTCAACCAACTCCGTATCACAGGAGGCAGCACTCGCTAGGCGGACACCAGCAGCTCGAGGACGTATAACGCCTGGTAGAGCGTATACTCCGCCAGTCCTCCCGTCATCCAGTGTAGCCTGATATTCATCCCCACTGGCCACTCACCCTGCCACTACGTCGGGAGTTAGCAGTTCGAGTCCAGCCGGCCAAGTGAGTACGCCACAGTCAGAGGACATCTGGCCGGGTACCCAGTCCCGGCGAAATACAGCGACAGGAGTAGAGGCGGCTGTAGTAACGCGGGCCAAAGCCCTCATTCTCTTGTACACCCTGTTTCTTGACCCACTCCCAGGTCCTATTGCTTTGACGTCTGAGGTACACGGTGCTTGGCTTAAGGCACTTGATCATATAGCTGATGCAGGAAATGTGGAAGCGTCGGAGGAAAACATAAAGATAGTAAGTGGACACAGATACACAGGGATGACGCCCTCCTAAAGTTAAGTATAGTAGTAATTTTGAAAGATACTAAATAGACACTCTGGGGTAAGATCCCAGTTTGTTGCCCACGTTAAAGATGAGATTGGAAAATTATACGATCTCCGGGAAGATCCGATGGTGATTGCGCGCAGGGTAGACTACCTGCTGGAAAAGGATAGATTTATGTGCTCCCCAAACCGATATGAGGGTGGTCCGCCTTAGTTGGACAACTTTCTCCTAATAACTAACAGGTATTACACTCGGCTTAGAAATTGACCTTTCGATTTGGGGCGCCCCAGATTCCACAGGCCATATGGGGTAAGTACTACAAAGGCAGGAAAATGTATCGGATTGTGGAACCCGATTTTCTTGGGCGTATCAACGGCACGATAATTTGTTTAACGTGTGGAATCCTCTGTCATACCTCACGAGCATGGCAAACAGGAGTATATAAGGAATCAGGCGAGTTCAATCCTGACGCGGTAGGAGGTCAGCCAAAACCCGAACCCATCTCGTATCCTCCAGGACACTAACATGATCCGAACCACTAAAGACCTTTTTGCCCGGAAAACTCAGACATGGGCCGATTGCCCCGACTGGGTCCAGGGGATAATTCAGGACAAGATTCCCGGGACCATCCAGACAAAGATGGTGAAGGAGCACGGGGTGCGACAAGACCGCCGTGAAGGGTATACTGACGATTGGGCAGCGGTAGCCGCTGAGCTGCAGAGTCATGCATCCAGCCAGAATACCCGACGGCCATCCCACCAAAGGCAAACTCCCGGCGATTGGGTTGTGGTAGCCACCGAGCTGCAGAGTCAACCATCCAGCCAGGTTACCCAATGGCCAGCCCACCGAATTCAAACTCCCAGCAGCTGGCGCATTGGGACCCCAGTGGGGCAGCAGGATAGTCAAAACGAGTCGCAGGACACTGATGTGTCTTTTGATTTCCTTCAGACGTCAGCTGCCAGGGTTATCGGATTTCTGGATTCTTCTCCACCGAGCGCAGATGGTTCACGGGAGGTGACCAGGGAACTATCGTTGGACAGGACTGTGAGTCCTACTCCATCGCGACGGTGCTCGGTGAGCCTTGACGGAATAGAGCCAGCACAACAGGAGACAAGTAATAGTGAGCGGGGTGATGTGGAAGAGGGCCGCAATGGGAGTGTTGTTGAGGGTAATTAAGAAATCATGTGTCAAATATGTCGCGTATGTGTCCCGTAGCTTAATGAATTAATACTGTTTGTTTGACAGCCATGTGTTGATATGAGAACGTAAAGGGTAATCTGGGGGTTCGGAGTACGAGTAGTAGAATCAATGAAAGGGACACGCCACCGGGGTGTCTGGGGGATCTTATAGTCAACCTCACGGGGTGCCGTCGGAAAGAAGAGGATAGAACATGGGCAAGATCGGGATTGTGTCAGGCAGAGTTGAGATTGTTCCCCACGCGTCTGGGAGGCATCATGAGGGCATCTAGATATTACGTAGGAGCGTACCAATAGAATAGAAAAAGTCAAGCAACGATCAGGACACACAGCAGGTAGAGAGGGTGAAATCAGGATAATGGTGGACCGGCAGAGAGTGTCTGGAGGTAGAAGCCAAACGAGGGAGATACCAGGACTTGAGAGCTCAGGATCATGGGATCCTGATGTGAGGCGTCGGAACGAGCGAAGCCCAGGGGCGGAAGATAAAGATCGGATGTCAGGACAGAAGACGCCAGGATCAGTGGTGATCAGGATGGAGCGCCGGATCATCAGGCGTTGCCCTGGTGCAGCAACCGAGAATCAGAGGGGTTCCGGACGCAAGAGCAGAGGACCAGGCGCAGTCAAGCCTCAGAGAATCTAGGGTCCGTGTCAGCATAGCGTCAGGGTGCGGCAGGTCAAGTGAAGCAAAATCAGGACGCAATATCAGAGCGACGTTGCGTCCTGATTCGCGATTGACCCTATGTGCGCTAGGTGCGTTAGACGCATTGGGCGCCCCTTGCGCAGAGTATTATTTTTGCTGATGATCCTTCAATTACTCCCGGTTGAACTACTAACACAACTCGAAATACCGGTTGTGGCGTTCCAAGAAAGCCATGTTTATGACATCCACCGTGTGCCATGCACGGGCGCCCTACACTTCAGGAACCAGGGGAGTCGCAATGATAGGGTTTGGGTCCTCGGTGGTTCTGAAGAGATGTATGGTGCACGGAGGGGCCATCTGCCCCCAAAGCTCGTGGCGCTCTTCTTCACAATCAGGGAATACACCTGTGAGAATGCTGTGCGTCGGGTCGTGGCTGTTGGGATGTTGAGTGCAGTCTACGCAGGATTCCCCTCGGGCATACATGGCCTTCTTACAGTGCAGATGAGGGAGGATGCTTGAGAGTTTACGATAGTTGACGGAGGCACAATTCAAGGCCTGGCGCACCAGATCCCCGAGGGGGAATGGCGCTGGCTGGCTAACAGCCGGATTGATTTAAGAACGTTCAACGAAGTATCTTAAGGAATCGGAATACGGGGCGGGAGGATAGGCTGGCTGTGCGTGCGTATCCTAGTACTCGCGCGTCTTTGCCGTAACAAAAAACGCCGTCTGGCCAATTGTGGTGAGGTTTTTCTAACTTCCTCGCCAGCATTCGCCAGACGGCCTTTTGCACATCGTCAAGTTGTATAGGTATGATATAGAGAAGCAATTGCCTCGAAAATAAAGAGTACTAGCTAGTTTACCCTATATACCTAAGATTCGGAACAGGGGCGCAGGCCGACGTTAGAGCTAGCAGGAGAAATACATCAGGGCGCGCCGTAGAGGCAATGTGAAGCTGGCGCCATTATGAGAAGGAAGTGAAGAGAACCGGAGCTATGGTGTAGACAGGGCGTCAGTCCGACCCGACGTCGCATAAGTAGATCCAGGACGTTGCCACAAAGTTCAGGGCGCAAAGGGTGTAGAGAACGCAGAACCCACCTCCCTTGCTACAGGGTGCAACTCCAACGCATCTCACAGAAGAGATTATTTTGCTAATGTTAGCCGACCTCAGCAGGGTAGGGTGCGCTTAGAGGGGAAGAAGTGGTCTATTTGCACCTTGTTGAGGGTGACCGGGTCTGAGGCGTCAGGGAGGGAAGGGAATCTGGGTGTTTTTCTTGGGGTGACTAGTTGTTTGGCCGTCGAGATGTTGTTTGGTGAGGCTTTGGCGAGGAAATCGGCCCAGTACGAGGCCTTAGGCTTCCTAATGGCTTTCAAGTCACCGAGCTTGGACTGTCTCGCCGTGAGAAAGGCGTCTGGGGTTTGGCGTTTGTGGGCCATGCGTGTGGCCATCGTCAATTCCTTGCGAGGGTGGTGAGGAGCGGGGTCTACCAGGGCTTGGACCTTGGGGAGGGGCGGGAGCGGGGTGCCGTGGCCTCTATTGTTGTTGTGAGGGCGGTGCGAGCAGAGGAGAACCACTGGTTGACTTGGTTGGGGGAGGGGGTCTTGGGTGGGGTGGGATCAGCTAATCTTTGAGCCCGCTGGGCAGGTTGGACCAGTCAGCATCTTGCCAGCATGGTTTGGGCTGGTCATTATGGGGAGACAGGGGGCGCAGGGAAATTAATATGAGAGCATTGTCGGACCCCGTGGCAGGGAGGGTTAACGTGTCCCCTGAGCGCAAGGCGGGAAAGATACATGGGTGGGCGAAGGCCATGTCGATGGCGGTCGCCCTGTGTCTCCCTGTGAAGGGGAATCGGGTTTAGATCCCCACGGTGTTGAGGAGGGTGAAGCCTAAATCCCCGGCTGGGTCAGAAGATATCAGGGAAATGTCGGTACGTGGTCCAAGGTGGTCCTGAACGCTCCTGGTCCACCAAGGGGGGTCGTGGTCCCCGTGGTCCCCCTGGTCCACTCCGATCCGCTCTGATCTACACTTTTGGAAATTTTACCGAAAATGTGGATCAGGGTGGATCAGGGTGGACCAGGAGGACCAGGGGGACCATAACCCCCCTTGGTGGACCAGGAGTTGTTTTTACATTTTGCTGATCGAAAGGGCGGACTGGCTTTTCTTCTTGGAGAATAGGAGTCCGGAGGGGTTGGTTGCTGAGTTGTACATGTTAAAGTCACCTGCGACTAGGTAGTGGTAGTCAAGGTCCAAAAGGGACGACTGAGGGGAAACTGAATCCGGGGCCGGGGGGAGCAGTGTTGAATGAGAATTGCTAATCATGAAACCAGGAAAATTCGAGCCAAAACAACTCTGTGGCGCGATAACGTCCAGCGCCATGATGTCATCGGTCTCCGGGGGAACAAAAGGACGCACAGCAAACCTCTGCAGAAATCTGTGGGATAGATAGCAGGCCACTCTGGGCCTTGCAATGGGGGGAGCAAACGATTTAAATTCACTAAAACTAGGGAGAAACCATTTGGACGATGGGGGGAGTTGTAGTAAAACAATGTCAACAAGGGCATCTTCTGTAAAAGAAGAAAACAAGGAAAGAAACACATCCCTGCTACCCAGGCTGTTGTGTTGAATGAAGGTGACTCAATCCACCGGAGCCTGTCCTTGGCGTGGGGTGAACCAGTGGTTTTTAATCATTTCCGGGAGGAACCTGAGGGTTGGAGGGAGTTACCGGCGGCAGGCCTGGGCCAGGGGCTGCTGGCTGGGGCCCGCTCGGGGGTGGGGGATCGTTCATGGAGTGGCGGAGGGGTCTGGGGGTGGAAAGGGCAACGCTTTGGGCTGGAGGGACTTTGGGAGTAGAGAGTGCTTGTTGGCCATTGTCGCCCACATCCATGGCTTCCTCACTGTCGGAGGGGGCGTCGGATAGTTCTTCGCCAGAAGGTGGGGGGGCCTCGGGTTGAGCAGTGGGGACTGGTCTAAGCCAGCATTCTATTGAGAAGGAATCATGGTCGTCCCCGCAGTTGGTGAAGTGGGAGGAGCAGGTGGGACAGCAGTCTGTGATGGCTCTGGAGGCGCCTCCCTTTGGGCTGGTGGGTTTCTGGCATCTCTGAGCTGAACGAGTATGATGAGGCGCACAGTAGGGGGATGTGGGGTGCTTGTGGGTGCATCGGGCATGGGCGTGTCCGAACCGGTAGCAGTTGGTCCATTGGGTGAAGTGGTTACCTTGCGTTGGTTTCTCGTCCTTGCGGCGCTTTGAGAAGGGGAAGAGGGCAGGGGGGAGGATGGGAACCTTGTCGGGGTTAATGGAGACGACCACCGAAGTGGCCTGGTTGGTAAGCCTACCAGCTCGGCTCTTGTTAAGGTACCGGGCCGCCCCAATCGTGACCTCTATGGCATTGTGGATGGATGTCTTGATGAAGTCGAAGAGCTGGTCGTTGTCTTCTGGGAGGATGTGGGTTGGGATTGAGTGAATTGCCAACTGTACAATGGTTGGCACCTTGGTAAACGTAAGCCAGGGATTGTGCCCAACGGGGAAGGACTGGTTGAGGTAGTGGGTGAGAGCATCGAAGTACGAGGTGTAGGATGCCGCGGGGGTCGAGGGATTGGTACCGGGGTGCGAGGCGGCACCTCAGTTGTTGACCTTGTCTATGAAGCCTTTGGGGAGGAGGCCGTTGGAGTCGGTACGGGTGGCGGCAGCGATGTCGGGGAAGGCAGTGGTTATGCGTTGTCCGAGGGTGTAAGGGGCGGGCGCTGTTCTGGCAGTGAAGGAGTTCCTTGAAGCCAAGGGGAGGGAGGAAGGCGACTTTATACTCTTATCCTCTTCCCTCTCAACCTCAGTACGGGAGGCTTTCTTCGTTTTCTTTCCTTTGGTACCCAGGCCGGAGCCTCCAGCTTCCGCATAGGTGTGAGTAGTTTTCGGACCGTAGTCCGGGTGAAGGCTGGTAGCAGTAAATGCGGGGAGGTTGTACTCGCCGGCACGAAACTGTTCCGCTTCCCAAGAGTAGGGGCACGCCTTGGCATACAGCTCGGGGTTAGCGGAGATTTTCTTAAGGGGTGTATCATAGAAGGGGCAGTGGGCGGAGGGGTCAATTGCATCTTGAGGGGGGGGCGGA
>Ga0307507_10003789_pt1 | contig 28328 bp, 5 predicted proteins | sample 7_EM_MG_FD_207223 | JGI IMG/M metagenome (GOLD analysis project Ga0307507, IMG submission 207223) | Populus trichocarpa ectomycorrhiza microbial communities from riparian zone in the Pacific Northwest, United States - 7_EM | ecosystem: Host-associated > Plants > Roots > Unclassified | place...
ACGGAGGCTCTACACGAAGCTCTACACGAAGCTCTATACGAAGCTCTACGTACAGAGGCTCTGCACAAGGCTCTGCGCGAAGCTCTGCGTACGGAGGCTCTACACGAAGCTCTGCATCGGGTCCCCTTATCTCATAAATCAGACGCTCCGCAGAAGATTTGTTCCGTGACACGGGATAACGCATGGACCCTCTAAAACGCCTGCAAACTCCTAAGCCAATTAGAATAGCGCCCTAACTCCTGCCAACTCCTGCCAAACTCCTGGACCAATTAGAACAGCGCACTAATTTCAGCCCCCTGCGCACCCCTGTCACCTAACAAAATCTTCTGCGGAGCGTCTGAGAGCTTATGGGCGTCGCTTTGGTAAGATTTGAATGTTTTAAATTGCATATTTTAACTTTAACTGGCTCTACCAAGGCCCCACCAACAGTTATTAATGCTTTATTCGATGCATTTTAATCTTAAGGTAATAGTCTTTAATTCTATACATATAAAAGCTAATTATAACGCAGTTAAAGGTATGAGATACATCGTGCAAAACCTTGACTATATTTAAGAATTAAATGTTTGCACTACTTATAAACCGTTCCTCCAACTACTATCTACACCATAACTATATTATGTCTACTTTTATTATTAGCTAAGTCCTATAACCTCCTTTGAACTCCTGCGAACTTCTGCGAACTCCTAGGCCAATTAGATCGCTTATATATAGGACCCTAGGGCGTATCTGGCGTTGCTCCTCTATATACACCACCTGTTACCAATTAGAGCATAGCCAATTTGTATTCTTTTTAACTCCTATAAACTCCCACAAACTCCTATAAACTCCTATAAACTCCTAGGCCAATTAGATGCCTAAACAAAATTGCGATTATAGGAAGAAATGGTATAAGGGTCAGCAGAAGATGGGGGCAGCTAGGGCAGAGATTTGTCTACGCCTAACACTACAACTAGGTCGTATTACAGCAATCAGTTCAATGGACCTAGAAAAATTGCCATCTATTATTAAGGAAGCTCGGTGTGAGGAAAATGTTCTATTATAGATAACCGTTCTAAAAGCATGTCTTAAACAAATACTCCAGTATATAAACCTAGGAGGCCGCCCTTAAACCCCTTATTTTAAATAGATACGCACCTTAAGGCGTCTAATATTTGGTTTTAGTAATACACTTCTTATTACACGCACAGGTTTTGGAAAGAGTCTTATTTTTTATGCTTTTTTAATCTTAATAGGTAAGATCACCATCTAGATAGTCCTACTAAGCAAGCTTGGTGACGAACAGTTGGATAATATCCGGAAGCTTAATAGTTCTAATCCGTGTCTTATTACTGCCAAGAGTAGGAGCCTAGACAGGGCCCTAATTAAAAAAATAAAGGATGGTATATATACACACATACTTCTTAGTCCTAAGTAGGCCTTATTAAAGTCTTTCTAGGATGCGTTGAAGAGCCCAGAACTACAGGCTAGGATTAGACTTATTGTAATTAATAAGTATTATCTAGTAAAGCAATGGGAATCGTTCCAACTAATATTTACAATGTTAGGCGAGCTACGGACAATACTTTATTAAGATATAGTTTGGTTTGGTTGTTCTGCTACACTTAATAAAGAGGCAGAATAACTAGTTCTTAGCAACGCCGGTTTTCGCTCTATAGGTAACCGCATGTACCAGACTAAGGTTATTAGGACTTCTATAGATCACCCTAATGTCTTAATCTGCGTACTGCCGCTTGGTAAAGGCAAGGTGGATTTATAGGACGCACTATACTTCCTATTAGACGCGTGTATAAATTTAAATACTATAGTCCCGGAGCAAATACCAAAGACAATTGTCTTTATAGACGGTTGTTAGTCCGTCTAGGAAGCAGCGGTATACTTCCAAAGAGCACTCCTTATAAAGACTTTAACCTTTACACCTAATAAATAGTATACTACTAATGCTAATAGTAAAGCCTGTTGCGTTACCAATGTGGTCTAGGTGTATACTGCACATATTTAAGAGTATGATTATACTACTTAATATAAAGAGTTTAAGAAATCCTCATCGTCTATAAGGATTATAGTGGCAACAACCTCTCTTAGCATGGGTATTAATGTCCTAGATGTTAAACTAATAGCGCTTTAAAAGTTTCTAATTACAAAGAGTCTTACAGATCATTAGCAGCGTCTTAGTTGCGGTGGACGGGGCTATAGTTAAACTAGCAAAGGTTACATATTTCTACCATATTAGGCCTTTAACACGGAAGGTGTTAATAGACTAGAAATTAAACAGCCATAGTTATAACTAGACGCACCTTAGAAGACTACTCATAGGCTATATTGGAATTAACTACTAGCTGATTAAGCAATAGCACGTAGTTAACTAGCTAATGGCTATACGCCTAGCAATATAAGTGACACGGAAAGTGTTTTCTCTTAGATATTAGCTTTAAACCAGGCTCCTACTTCTGTTAATAAAGCTATAACAACTAGATTTTGGAGCAAGGCAGAGATATCTTATCGCGCTAGGCTATTAGCTATATGGATGGAAATGATTAACGGTATATACTATTAAAAGGCCTTTCTAACTTACCTTAGCGAGGATAAGTTACTACTACAAGTTTAGGTTACCCGCGTACCGCCAGATTAATGTTATAGTTATTACAATCCAGTACTGCTTCTAACTTTTACTTAGGCTCCGGATATCCTATAACCAATTACTAAGCCAAGAAATGGTACGCGAGCTTACCTTGCCCTAACTCTTATTAATAAATAGGCAACTACGCGGGCAGAAGCATTATATAGTAGTATATATAGGCGCATCCCTATGCCGCCATCTGCGTATATAGATACAATATGCCGCTGGCAGCTTGCGTATACGTATAAACTGGGACTAGACTTTTAGGACACGCTAACCTTTGATTATCTCTATGCTAAAGCTCCTCTACTTTAGATATGGCCTTATAGAGAGAAATCTGGGCAACTATTAGTAGAGCAACTTCAGTACTTTATTAAAAAGGTTGACGATTTATATACTAAGATAAAGGATACAAGATATACAAGAAAGCAATAACAATAGCTATAGGAGCTACAAGGCCAGTAGAGTTAGGAATCTCGTACTAGTGCATCTAATTACGCCACAACTATTCGCAAAAGGGACGACACTCTTGCTATATAGGTTGCAAGACGAGAGGTGTTAAGGGCTGCACAGTTGCATATAATTAAGACAGCTAGAGTAAATAAGCGTACATTGTTAGATATAGCGAGAGTTAGTACACCGCCGTTAACCTTATAACTAGAAGAATGGGTTAACGGAGTTATTAGTATGCTAGTATCGCTATCACTAACCTTACCTGTCCCACCTAATGGTGTACCGGAAGGTATTTAGCCTACTATAAGACAGCTTAAACAAGCTCACACTCTAGGAGTAAATGTTGCTAAAAATAGCCCTAATAGCAACTGGTTAAATATCCAGCAGCTAGTTATTAATATATTAGATATACAGAAAAGCGCTACTCCTAGTTAAAAAAGATAAAGGTAGAGGCGTGAAAGTATAGAGCCTACTACCCTATTAATACGTTGGTTGCCGTTAGTAGAGAGAGATTTAAATATTAATAAAATACTAACCTTTACACCTATTTTAAAGAGAGGGCGTGTAAGGCAAGCGACTTTAAAGGGTATAGAGAACTTTTGTATCAATATATAGAATATGTTTAATTGGCCTAGGAGTTTACAGGAGTTCATAGGAGATAGTATATTATTTTTATTGGCCTAGGAGTTTGCAGGAGTTTGCAGGAGATAGTATATTGTTTTTATTAGCCCAGGAGTTTATAGTGGTTCAGAAAATTAAGAATATTAAAGTAAATATAAATTAAAATTCTAATTTTGTTTAATAATATCTTTAACTACTTTAAAATTGTTCTTTGCACTTACACCTATTAACCGTCTCCTATTGAAGCTTTTAATAAAAAGCTTTTAAAATGTCTCCTCCTGCTCTCTAGGTGCGTGCGCACCCCCCCAACGTCCTCCTTAATAAGGAGAGAATACTGCGGGCTGCGGCCCTCCTTTATTATCGCTAGCTTCGGTCTGGCAGAATTCAGGTTAAGACATAGTTAGTATTAGAACTCTAACTATTAACTATGAGATATAACTAACTGGTTTTAATAGGCGCCCTCGCCCTTGCCCTCGCCGCCGCCCTCCCCTCCTAATAGCAGCAGCAGCAGCAACAGCAATAGTAGCACCACCGCCAGCGCTGCCGCCGCCGCCGCCCGCCGCCGCCGCCGCCGCTAACGACGACGACGACGACGACGATAAGGATAAATGGTTTGGCGGTGGGGAGTTAGAAGAGGAGCCATAAGTATTAATAACTGCATAGTATGTACTTAGCTTATATATATTTATAGACCATTACCACTATCACCATTACTGGCCCCAGCTTTTGCTCCTGCTTCTGCTCCCGCCCTGGCCCTCCCCCTATTACTGGCCCTCCCGCCGCCAACCCTTACTGCCGCCGGGTTTGCCCTCGCCTAGCGCGCCAACCCCGTCCGCCTGCCGTAGGCTTGGGCCCCCTACGGCAAGGCGACTGCCGCGTACGCCCCCATCGCCCAAGGCAAATAGTGGTCGCAGTTGGCAGCGGGGTTGGCGGCTATAGGGCCAAATAAGCAGAGAGACTGGGGCCATATCGGCCGGATAATGGAGACGGAATTAGGGGTGGAGTTAGTAGGTAGTAAGCAATGCACTGCCTGCCAAGCCTCGGGTGAGGAGTATTGGGTATACTCTAAAAAGGGTGCATAGCAGGTAAGCAGGCCTAGGGACACCTGCGCTTACTACCAAGTGGCGGCCCGTTCCGGCGGGTGCAGCCTCTTAAAGCGTAAGCGTAAGGACCCTAAGGATCCCTCGCCCCCACCTCCTGGGCTAAGGTCTTTAGCGGCGTATAAGCCGCCTAGTGGTCCACCACCAGGTCCTGGCGGCAGTGGTATTATAGCATAAAGGGGAAGGGGGGGTTGGCGTTGCTTTCTAGCACTCCAGTGCGCTAAAGTGGCGGCTTTTATAGCATGTTCTTTGTGGGTAAGCCTTAATCCGGCTATATTAATCTAAGGGGTAAAACCCAGACGACGATGCTGTCCGGTACGGGCCAAACCGTAAGGCATCCTTCGCAGGCAAGCTTTAATCCGGCTGTATTAATCCGAGGGGTAATCCTAGACAACAGTACTGTCCAATACAGGCCCAACTATAAGGCGTTATAGAAGCCCCAGAGTTACCCAGTGGGTAGTATAGGTAGATGGTAGTTAAATACAGTTACCAGGTTCTATCGTTGCCTTATATATAAAAGTTCGTGTAAAAGTTTATACAAAAGGTCGTATAAAAGGTTGTGTAAAAGGTTGTGCAAAAGGTTGTATATAGGTTTGTGCACAAGTTTATATAGATTAGTTAGCCTAGTTAAACAGAAATATAGGCATCTAATTAGCCTAGGAGTTCGCAGGAGTTCGCAGGAGTTTAAGAATTAGAGGCAGTTATTGTAGGTATACTAGTTTAGAGCATTAATAAATATAGGTATTTAATTAGTCCAGGAGTTTATAGGAGTTTGCAGGAGTTTATAGGAGTTTATAGGAGGTTGGAAATTAGTCAGCTACTCCAATTCCTATAAGGTCGATTATATTAATTATTATAAGGTCAATTATTGGATTAATAACCCTATCCAACCCCTCCCTAACCTGGTCAGTATAATCTTCTATATTAGCAAATCCATTAAAATTATCTAGGGTATTAGAAGGGTATAACCCCCTAAGCGTATCTGATTGTTGGACGTGCTACTAGTTAAACTAATTAACTTTATCCGCTAGCACCTTAATGCCTTCTTATAAGATGTTGTAAGAATTAAAAAACTTCCTACTAGCCAATTATTTAGCACTTTACGGTTTAGCTAGATCCGAAGTAAAGAGGGTATAAGCGAGTAAAAATATATCTAGTAGTGCAGTAGTAGTAGTATAAGTCCTAGGCATGTGCTTGTTAAATATAGCCTCTACTTTTTTACGTAACGCCCTAACCTAAGTATTAGATAGATATACTTGGTTAAATGTAATATCTATATTATAGGTTAAGTTCTTATAACACTTTATCTCAATCTTATAGCTACCGTTAAGATGCTCAAGCCCGAGGTTAATTGCTTTGTGTATAGTGACCCTACTAAGCCAGTTAACAAGCCCAGAAGATAGTATTATATGCTGTAATTTAGGAGTGTTTACTAAGGAGAGATTCTATCAATAGAATAACATCTCGCGGCTATAGTTGAGCTGGGACACACCAAAAAAGTAGATAATAAGAGGGTTAATAAAGTGCCTTAGCATGCCTATATCAGCATATTTAACAGCATGCCGAATAGTTAGAAATAGTTTAACCTCCTAAAGTATATAACACATTGTCTGGAATTTAATATCGTTATACAGTTGCTTATTAGAGCTATTGCCATTCCACGCATCTAATGTAAAGGCGGCTAGACAGACATCTTTAATAAGTTCTAAAAATTAATCTGGTGTAAGAGAACCAATAGCGTTGGTAACGTAGTCTATTCACTTAAAGAAGTCTCTGCTAGAGGCAATAAGGTAGCCCTTACGTCGCATTACCGTATAGAATAATGCAACTACGCGTGCCGTGAAGCCCTGCGCAACAATTGGTTCTATTAGGTGATATTTAGCGTTCTCCTAACTACACTAACTGCGACCCTATATAGTAGTATCAGCTTGTAAGTAATGATGAGCCTCCTCTTTAGAAACAATAGGTGCCTAATACATATAGATAATAGTATTTAGTAAGTTTATCTAGATATAAAACCACGTAGGTATACCAAGAAGCCAATCCCGTTGGTTATATAGTCGGCGAGCCTGGGTTTACTCGTTTTTAACAGCCCTAATACAGATTGCCGTAAGTTAGTCTCCATGGACAAGCTAGAGTCGATTATAGAAATCATTACGGACAGCTCTAGCTTTGGTAGGGTCTTCCAGTGCATATAAACCAAGCTAGTCTAGAAATATACTTTTATAAACGCTATATATACCTTTAATAGTACCCTTATCCTTAAATATAGCGTCAAATTGCTAGAACGTAGTCTTATTCACAGGAAGATAATATATACTTGGCATTTTAGGATAGCAATCACTATCTCTAAATACAGTATTAACGCCATCTGTATAAATTCTCTTGAGTGCATCTAATATAAGGCTTTGTGTAATATTTACCCTAATCCCATTGTCTTCACCAGATATACTAGGGGTATTTAGTATATCTTTAAGCCTAAGTGGTATTCTTGGATTGTGTATGCCTTAACGTAAACCCAAAGGTGGTAGCTTAGGGCAAAGAACAATAGCTGCCGTTATTATTGCCTATATAGTAGCTGTATGGCCCACAACCTCGTCACGTTTTTTGTCCTTGAAATTAACGTTATTATAGACAATTACTGCCTGCTTACTAAACGCTTGACGCTAGAGCTGTCTCTAAGGAAGTTAGCTAATTGGCCTAGGAGTTTATAGGAGTTTATAGGAGTTAGGTACTGTACCTCTGCCTTTTTAACAACTTTAACTATTAACCAACTAGCCTAATAATAACCGTGACATATTCCAAGCCCTAATAGAGTCTTAATTACCCGCCGCTTTATACCAGAGCCTATTAAATAGATATCTAGTATTGAAGAGAGGAAGCTAGATCGCTTTTTGGCCCGAGAATAACATACTATACTAGTAATAGCAAATAATCGCCTAGATAATGTATTAGACTAAGGTATAGCGTTATAACTAGCTTAGTAAGCGCGCTAATTGCTTATAAGTTTTAAAAGAATAGCGTGCTATATTGGAGCAACCTCCTAGATAGTTTTAAAGGCTAGCTTAAAGTCTAGTATCTCTAGGTCTGTAGTATAATTAAATTGACCAAAGTAGGGCTAACAGATAAGATTATTAAGCTCTACAGCAAAAGAATCTTCTAGAGAAGGACGCTGGCAGATATCCCTTATGCGTGGATTGTCCACAGCACGCATTAGTACACGCTATCGCTGTTGTGGTTAGGCATATTAGAGGTGCTAAATTATAACTGCCTTATCCTTTTCTGCCCTAGCCTAAGCAAGTATAAAGGTTCGAAAACTCCATTAAACGCGGCGGAGTGTATTAGCCACCTATTGTAGCTTAAATTGCGTAGACTGCCGTTCCCTAGAGCTTATATTATATCGACCGCAAGTAGGAGAAGGTTTGTTAGAGGAAGGCTAAAGAGCCTTAATAGCGTCGCTATTAAGCTTATTATTAAGGTAGTCCATATTGCTGTTAGAATATTTATCCGGGTATACGTTAAGGTGTCCGTTAGGAGGTAAAAAAAGGCTAAAAGGGGCGCTAGATAAAGGACTTCGCGAATTATTAGGTGGGGGTATATGTATTAGGCTGGCGACGTCTATTGTTTCTTGATTGGATAGAGTAAGTAAATAGCTTTTGATTAATTCCGATTGCAAATATTTTGGAGTTGATTTGGGGTACAAGATACAGCGTTATAGAAGAGTTGTCGCCTAATAAGAAACATTAAGTTCTTATACAAAGGGCGCCTATAAGCTCTTAGACCCTTGGGGAGAAATTCCTTTTAGTATAATCTAATTGGTCCAGGAGTTTACAGGAGTCCATAGGACTAGGGTAAGGTAATCTTATTGGCTTAAAAGTTTACAGGACTCCACAAGCGCAGCACTAGCCCTTAGCGCCGCGCCGTGGCGCAATTTCTTCCCGGGGGTCTAATTTATAAGATAAGGGTCCCCGCTATATTCCTAATAGCGTCTACACGTGTCTCTGCCTATGTAGCCGCCTTATTTTTTACCCTTCTTTCCTTCCTTACATCCTCCCTACCTAGGGAGGCACTAGAACGGCAGCCAGCAGAGGACCGTTGCTAGAACTAGATAACTATCACTAGAACTAGACAACCATTACCAGAACCAGACGACCATCGCCAGAGCCAGACAACTATCGCCAGAGCCAGACAACTGTCGCTAGAACCAGACAACCATCGCTAGAGCCAAACGACCGTCGCCAGAACCAGACGACCGTCGCCAGAGCCAGACGACCGTCGCCAGAACCAGACGACTGTCGCCAGAGCTAGACGACCGTCGCTAGAACCAGACGACCGTCGCCAGAGCCAGACGACCGTCGCCAGAACCAGACGACCGTCGCTAGAACCAGACGACCGTCGCTAGAGCCAGACGACCGTCGCCAGAACCAGACGACCGTCTCCAGAGTCAGACGACTGTCGCCAAAACCAGACGACCGTCGCCAGAGCCAGACGACCGTCGCCAGAACCAGACGACTGTCGCCAGAGCTAGACGACCGTCGCTAGAACCAGACGACCGTCGCCAGAGCCAGACGACCGTCGCCAGAACTAGACGACCGTCGCTAGAACCAGACGACCGTCGCCAGAACCAGACGACCGTCGCTAGAACCAGACGACCGTCGCCAGAACCAGACGACCGTTACCAGAACCAGATGACCGTCGCCAGAACTAGACGACTGTCGCCAGAGCTAGACGACCGTCGCTAGAACTAGACAACCGTCGCCAGAGCTAGACGACAACGACTAGCCAGCGAGCACTATAAACGATTCGATCGATTGATCGAATCAAGGTAGCACAGACAGGTAGGCACAAATAGGGAGATGCTGACGGGTAGGCAGATACAGATAGGTAAGCAGATGCAGATAGGCAAGCAGATGCAGACAGGTAAGCAGATGCAGATAGGCAAGCAGATGCAGACAGGTAGGCAGATGCTGACGGGTAGGCAGATATAGATAGGTAGGCAGATGCAAATAGGTAGGCAATGCAGACAGGTAAGCAATGCAGACAGGTAAGCAGATATAGATAGGCAAGTAGATGCAGACAGGTAGGTAGATGCTAACGGGTAGGTAGATATAGACAGGTAGGCAGATGTAAATAGGTAGGCGATGCAGACAGGTAGGCAATATAGGCAGGTAGGTAAGTCAATAGGTAGATAGGTAGAAGAGAACTATCGCTATATTATATTAAATTATCTAAAATAATATTATTTATTTTACTAGCCTTATAAATAGCTTTAAAGTAGCTTTTATTTATTTAAAATATATTATTAGTATAAAAGAGGTAAATATAATTATGGTTGCCAAATGCGCAGATTACTAGTAGGTTGCGCGCAGGTTGCGCGTAGGCTGCGCGCAGGCTGTGTGTTAAAAAAACATAACATAGGCTAGTCGGTCGAGTTGCTAAATAACCTTAACTGCGCGCCAATTGCGTTAACCACCAACCATTAAGGCTATTAAAAGGGTACCATATTTTGCCGATGCTGTAACCTAATTGATCTTTAGATTGTACTCCTATAACTAAGGCATTCCTAGTATTGCCTTGTCCTGTCCTAATAGTAGGATATTAAAAGACATTCTAACTTATCTCCCTTTAATAGTTAACTAAATAGGTCCTGTTTTAAGATTAATAATACCTCCTCTATAGGCTATCTAATCTCCTAAAATTGTTATAAGTGGATATAGGTATTCCTTTTGTCTATATAGTAACCCTATCCTTTCTACTGCTACTAGTAATATATAGTTTCTTATTGCTCTACTGTCTATAAGTGCTTTAAACTATTAATCTTACCACTTAACTCTTAAATTTAGGTATTGTCCTTAAATTCTTTTAAGGGTTTAAGGCTTTATTACCGGTTCCCTCTAGTCTTATAGGCCTCCCCTTTTTCTAACTATTAGCTGCTAGATCCTGTCTATACTTAGTCTACCTTTAGCCAATACTTAGTTTATTTCTTTTCCTCTATATACTATAGACAAGTATTCTCTAGGCACTCCTACCACTATTATCTATTTAGGTATTCTTCTGTAAGGAATCTTCCTAGTTAAAGTATTAAGTCCCCCTAACTTTATACTTCTACTAGGTGCTATCTATGTATATACTTAGCATCTCTAAATTACCTTTCTTCTAGTGTCTAATATATTCTTATTAGGTACTTCTAGTTCTTATCTTTTAGTGCTCTATATATATTACATACATTATCTATATAAGCTATCTATAATAACGTATAATGTGCTAGGTAATTTAGGTTAACTCTTAGCTTATTTTCTTCCTTAAGTTTAAATCTATACCTGGTTAACTTAACTACTGGTATTTCTACTACGGGTACTAAGATTTATTATTCTCCTCTCTAGTCCCTAGATCCCTCTTCTAGGTTCCTTAATATTATAATTAACGCTCCTTTAATGTGACTTATGCGTTTTTCTATAATAGGTTAGTTTTAGATAACTTTTTTGTCTAGCTATAGATAAAAGTCTTTCTATTTATTGTTGTGTTATTACCTATACCACTTTCCGTACAACTGGTTTAGTATATATAGTCTGTCCGTAAGAAAGTACCTTATTATCGCTATATTGTAACATCCTTTGGTATGTCTCTCTTTAAACCTAACTGGAATATCTAGATCCTCTTCTTGTTCTAGTTTATCTAACCATTTTACTCTAGGCGTCCCTATACTAGGCCTATTAGTAACTCTTTATATAGGTGCTCTGTCCCTTATATAACCTAGCATAGCTAACCTCTTATCTAGCTTTTACTCTTGCTATATAATAATTCTTGCTCTAAACTTATTTATAGTTTCCTATTTTCTATATCTTGCAGCTAGATCCTTAAAGTTGTCTTGCTTCTTAATTTTAGTATTAACTTTTTAATCTTTAGGCTAAATACTATATTTACCTAGGATTACTATATTTACCTAGGATTACTATAGTTCTTATTTATTTCTTAAAATCTTGGCTTCCTAATAACGTTCTTATTTATTCCCTAAACTTATAGTTCTTAAACTTACGTCCTATACTTATTTGTTTGTTACTAAACTAAGTTACTGCTCTTTCCTATCAGTTTTTGTCTATTGTGGGTCCTTAAGCTGTCTTTATTATATCTTATAAGTCTAGAGCCTTCCTTATCTCTTTATAAGAATTTTAGACCTATAGCCTTTTGCCTTTTATAAGTGGTAAGCTAGCACTAGCAGTTGTCTGCTTGCTTAATTATCTCTAGATATTACTCCTTCTGTCTTATAAAGCAATGGATGCTGTATTTAATGGTATTATAATACCCGTTACTAATCCGCGTTCTATAGTGGTTTCAGTCTCTACTTCTATTATATTACTAAGGTGTAAGTGCTCCTAGTTAGCCTCCTTTTCTTCCTTATTACTGTTAATTAATAAGTACTCTAACTCTATTGTTATTATTGCTAATCTTTATCTATATATTACTTTAACATCTTAATCTAGCTTATAGAGTTAATTCTATTATTTATCTAACTCTCTAGTTCCTTTAAGCCCTTTTAACTCTAGCTCTTATAGCTAATAGCTTACGCCATACTTAGCGTCTTTATAAATTTAGCATGCGTTATTGTAATAAAACGCAAAGTGTTTAATTAAATACTCCTTAGTCCTACGCAATATCTTTATATCCGTGTTATTGTACTCTAACAACCTAGTGCCCTTTACCGCGTGGTTACTCTAACTACCTCTATAGTCTTTAGCGAAATAACCTTATTTTCTATAATTTATATAAGCTCTATCTTTAAACTATTTTTCTTATTATGGAGTCCGCCTAAATATCTTCTGCTGTTAAGATCCCTAGTTTAGCCTCTGCTCTCTAGTCCTATAATTACTTAATCCTTAACCTTTAGGTTTCTATAGTTTCTTTATCCGTCTCTTAGATTCTTTAGTACCGCTTAGGTCTATTAGCTCTGCGCCATTCTATAGTTTTTAGCTCTATATCTACTAATGCGTGCTCTACGCCATATATAACTATGGAACTCTATTTTACCCTTTCTTAGCTTATTCCCTTTAATAGATCCTATTATTAATCTTTATTAACTAATCTATTAAGTCTTATAGACTTTCTATATTTTCTATTAGAACAATTATATCCTGGACTTTAGCCTTAAGTCCCTATTTATACTATGCTATAAGCGCCTTATTGTTCTACTTAACCTATATTGCGAGTATCTAAAACTATATTATATACTTAATTGCTAAAGAACGTTATACTAAGTTTTAAAGCTTTTGTTTTACTGTAGTTAATACTTCTAGGTCTCTAAATATCTATATTAGTCTTTCCGTAAACCCGTTCTAACTAGTAAACATAAACTATACGTCTTAGTTAGTAGTTATTATACCGCTAACTTGTATCTCTATAAGGTAAGGTTTAAACTATTCTAGTGCTCTTCCTATTAAGAACAACCCTGCGTACGCCACTTAATCTATAGGTGTTACCAACTTTGCTCCTTCTTATATAACCTTAAAGTGCATTTATATAAGGAATCCTTTAAGTTTTAACCTTTCTCCTAAAAATTGTTTAATTAATGGTAACTTAACCTTTACTGCGCCAATTCCATTAATATATTCCTTGAGTATCCTATTATTGTCTAATAAGCGATCAACTATTTCCTATAACTAACCTCTTATGACTACTTGTAAGTCTATATCTACTATACTAGTGTCTCCTAATCCTAAGGTAGTTACTGCTGTTAATAGCATTACGACTAGTACTTTAGGTGGCATATTGTTTAACTTTGTTAATACTATAACTAGGTAGTAAATGTGTAACGGAACCTTGTAGTAGTAACTACGGTGGGTCCTATTATTAGGCTAGGTATGTAGGTAAACAAGAAGTTAACAATATAATAATAACTAGTGGAGTGGTTGCCTAATAGATTAACTCTAATTGTATTCTAAGATTTACTATAAGGAGAGAACTATCTACAGTAGGGACTAAGGTCCTTTAAATACACAACCATACGCCTAAGAAATCCTCTCTTGTATATAAGGTACGTGTTATACGTAAGGTACATAAGTTCCTCCCGTTCCTTGCGTTTAATACGTAGCACACCACGTGACCTTAGTTACCATTCCTCGTCACATGGCTCCACCGGTTCCATCCTGGACCGTGCCTATATTAACCAACTAGCTTCCTCCGACTTTTCCCCAAGTAGTCGTGACATCGTACTTAAGCTGTCCGTAATAACTACCCTACTACTGCCCTACTACTGCCCTACTACTGCCCTACTACTATACCGTCCCCCTATATCTTAGCCCGTAACGGCTAGTAATATATTACTATAGCAACACTTCCGGATATATAATATTAGTAGTTACAGCACCCCTGTTCTGCGGTAGTAATAGTAAAAGCCTAGCTATATCCATTACTCTTAACAGCGCAATATATAGCTGCCCATAGGTAAAGACCGGGTTACGTAAATTAACACTAATAAAGTTAAAAGACTGCCCTTATAACTTATTTACGGTTATAGTAAAGCATAGCTAGATTAGAAACTGCCTTCTACTAATAATAAACGGCAGTTCTTCTTCTGTAAAGGTAAGCTTAATATAAGGAATTAGCCGCAGCTGGTTATAAAAGCTGCCGCTAAGTATCTAAGTTTTAATATAGTGGTGGCCTACGCATGTAATAACTATATGGGTACCGTTATAGAGCCCTTCCTAAGGGTAGAGGTTCCGTAAAAGGATTATAGGCGCGCCTACCTTTAGGGAAAGCTTTAACGGAGGTAGGCTTTTAGGGTTAAATATCTATAGAAGCTCTGGCGGCGGTAGTATAACATTACTATTATCTTCTTCTCTATTTTACTCTACAGTATTTATAGAATAAAAGGTACTCAGGGAGCCGTGGAGCCATATAAGGATAGCGTTGTTAATCTTAGCTATAGTATTATTGCGAATAATTAGGATGGCGCGATCGCGGAAGGTATTAGGAGTAGTATATACCCGCGCAAGCAGTTACGGAGGGTATATATACTTATAGAAGGGTTCCTTAGACCGCAACTAGGCTATACCAGGCGGGATAATAACGCTACTAGATAGGGACGTATCGCAGGATAAGCTCTATACCTAAGCTATAAACTACTAATTAGCCTTCTCTAGCAAACACGTATATTTAACTGTAGAGACAATATATAGAAGGTAGGCTAGAGGAATAACCACTATAGGCAGGCACCTATAATAGCTGCGCGGTTCCCCTATAGAATAATAGGCAGTATCTAAGCAAAGTTGCCGCTTAAAATAGTAGGGAGTTTACTAAAGGTAGAGTTATTAGAACGGACGTCCATAAGCATATAGTATACGGCTTTAAAGCAGTAGTAGTGCTGCATTGGCACTTTATCCCAAATAAGCAGAGAGGTACGGCGTAGAAGCTTAACCAGATTTAAGCTTTTAGAGATATTGCAAGTAGACTCTTTATATAGATTAATAGGTATCTAAAAACGGGAGTAGGCAGTACGGCCACTAGGCAGTAGGAGGGCGGCAATGCTAGAAGAAGCTACGCAAAGAACAATCTTACTATACGAGTGGTAGTAGTAGCAGAGGCAGTGATAGAGAAACGTTTTACCGGTGCCTATAGGGCCCTAGAGGAAGAAGCGGGCGGTCTACAGATCCGCATCTATAGCGGTAATAATAGTATTAAAGCACGCTACCTAATCTGCATTTAGCTACTAGCGCAGCTTAGTAAACTAGCGTCCTTCCTCTATACGGTTGTACTATAGCTCCGCTACAAGAAGCGGGTTATTTTGCTCCATAATAACATCCCACTAGTACTGGAACTAGGGTAGGCCATAGTCTATAAGCGTTTTCTAGGAATCCGTAAGCATCTAATAGATAAGATATAGGCCGTAATTAAGATGGATATTATCGTCCTTGCTAGCTATAGGAGGAGCATTAGGTTGGCGGGCTAGAAAGCGAGGCAGATTATTATAGATAGACTGTTTAAAGCGGTCCTATAAAGCAACTAGCTCTGTAATAGGGCCGTAAACTAAAGCGGTTATAAATAAGGAGCGTAGCTAGGCGCTAGTAGCAAAAACAGCGGCCTCCGTTAAGTAATTAATCCACTTATAGTTATCCTCTAATAGCCCTAGGGCTATGCAGGCGGCCTAGAAGATTAGATAGACTATACTAGTAATAATACAGAGGTCCTTAAAGGAGGTAGGGCCGGAAATAAAGGTTAGTAGCAGCTGTAAGTAGAACCTCTCGCCTATAACGGGACTATAGTAATATATGCGGCCTATTATAAGGCCTCGCTAGCATGGACGCCACTCCCATTACTTTAGATAAAAGACGTACTGCTTAGGGGAGTCTTAATATAGGTAGTTACGGCTATCCTTATGCTCTATATTATACTTAAAGAAGGCCGTTAGTGTAGAGCAAGAGAGCTTAAGGCGCTGCTAGATCTCCTTGGCAGATTAATTGGGCTAAAAATATACAGACTACTCGCCTAGAAGGTGCACCGCAAGCTAGGTTATAGGGGGGGGACTCCTTATAAATAGAAAGCTTAAATAGCCGCCAAATAGCCTTAGAGGGGCTAATATAACGGCCCCATAAATACTTATTTACCTTATCGCCGTCCGTAAGCCATAAAGTGGTACAGTTGTTCCCCTTATATATATACTTATAGATATACTTAACGGACTTTATAGAGGCGCAGACCTCAACATTTATATACGCATAGTACTTTATGGTTAGATATAGGCAGTATGGAATAATCTAGCGGTTGTTTATTTTAAATATAGCTCTAAGAGGCCCTAGTAAGCGGATAGACCATAACCGCCCATTATTACAACGGCAGTATTCTAGATAGCCGTCCTTATATACGACAGTAATAGGGTTAAAAGGCCTAGGGTACTGCTTTAAGTAGGTTAGCGGAAGGCCTAGCCCTAGCGTAACTATATAGGGAGCCCGCGGATTCTAGGAGCCGTAAGGGCCGTAAACCATTATTAACTTTATAATCTTAGTAAGTTAACTAGTAGGATTGTCCTCTAGCTATAGAAGCTCCGCGGATATAAAACGGTTAATAATAGCTGGGTCTAGCAGCCTGTCGCGGTCATGCGAATGTATAAAGAGTATCAGGTATAAATAGGGCAGGCCCCGTTTCTAGTACTTAATAGTCTAGATGTAGCTACGGAACTAGCTAAAGATCTAGACCCGTTTTAGGTTGTGTAGGAAGTAATTTAGCTTTAAATAGAAGACATATATAACTAAATTAGGCCTATCTATAGCAGTCTGCCTAGGTAGCAGCTTATAGGTAATCTTATCCCACTTAGGGTTAGCAGTAAACGTAATAAATAGGCTTAGACAGCCGTATTTACGGACAATAGCTATTAAATCCTAATAGCACTGCCTAATAAAGCGAGCTCCGCTAAGGAAGCTTAATAGAAGGACTATACGGCGGCCTAATAATTAAGGGTCTAGATTGGCGCAGGTAAGAGCATCCGTAACGCTGTTATATAGCTCCGTATAGAGGTTAGGTTAGTAAAAGCGGATCTAATTAAGCTTATTCTAATTATATAGCGCCCATACATCTATAATATACTACTAAAATAGCCGGCAGTAGGCAAAAGGGACTAACTTAGAGTTATTATAGATATATAGGTAGAACTAAAAGTACGCCTGCTGCGTTAAACGGTCTTACTAGCGGGCTTAATTAGAGTCGCGTAGCTAGAGACCCCAGTACCAGCCAGTATCACTATAGGGGAAGAGCAGTACGTAGTAGAGCGGCATATATACGGCATGCGTTAAGTTAATACGGCAGTAACGTGGCTACTTATTAGGTACACAACGCTCTGCAAGCATAATATTACGGAAGCTGGCATTACCGTACTTATCTAGTATAATAATGGCCACCTCGTTACTTATTAGGAGGTTCTTACAGCGCTAATTAGCACTAGCCTTTAAGATAAGCCGCATTTGTAGGTTTAAGATAATCTATAACGGGGCCGTTACGGGCTAAGCTTAAAGCCGTTCCCTTATAATTTAATAGAGGGCGATAAAAGGATTCCGTACCTTAGATAGTATAGCAGTAAGGCACCATAGAATGGTTATATTTAGCTAGGTATTAGGACGGGCCTATAGCTAGATATCTATGGTATAACTAGGGTTGTAAAAGTATAGCTAGGTATACCGCAGAGCAATATTGGTAGAAGGCTCTAGCGGGCCCTATAGATGGTAAAGCTTACTATATATCTAGAAGCAATTTGGGCCGCCCCGCGCTATACCACGGTTAGTAATAGTATAGTTTATAAACGTAAAAGCTAACGCTGCATTATATAGGCGGAGCCGCTCCCTAAACTACCTAGTAGAAGTACTACAGGACTCTAAAAGGTTACATAGATAGTCTGGTAGAGGCTAAAATAGAGGGAGGTTTGTGTTGCTATGCTTACAGTAGGCTTTAAACCGTAGATTGCTAGAGTGCGATATACTAATATATTTATCTATCTAATATAGGGCGGCGCAGAAGTTATAGGCAATATTTATAGGACTAAGATCTAGCTACTCCGTAATAGGGCGGACGGTAGTAGAACTATAATCTAGCTGCTCTATAATAGGGCGGACTATAGCAGGTCGCGGCTGGATTAATATAGGCGGTTGCGGCTAGACTAATATGGGCGGTTACGGCTGGACTAATACGGGTGGTCGCGGCTGGATTAATACAGGCGGTTATAGTTGGATTAATACGGGTAGTCGCAGTTAGATTAATACGGGCGGTATAATAGGAGAAGCAGCGGCGGAAGTAGCGGCGGAAGTAGTAGCGGAAGTAGCAGCAGAAGTAGTAGTGGCTATAGTTTAGTTTATAGGCTGCGGAAGGGTCACTAAAGGTCGTTATTGGGACCGTCCCTTTCTTTTCTCCTATATATAGAGTTAGAAAAGTAGTAAGTAGAAAAAAGATTAAAAAAAACTAACCCTATAAGAGTTATAGGTCTTATACGGAGCTTTAAGAGGATTTGTTATAAAGTTAGCAGGAGGGCGATGCTGCCTATAGATAGTGCAAAATTTACAATTAGAAGGCATTTAGGCAGTAGGTAGAGAGAGCTTTAAGTAGGGCTTTATGTAGAGCTTTTATAGAGCTTTAAGCAGTAAGGGGGATAGGAAAGAGGTTGGGGATTTTTTAATAGGGTAGCATGGTCCTTATTAGATGACCAGCACCAAAACTTTTAACCAATCGCAACTCTCGCTTAAAATTAACACAGTATATTATAAGAAGAAGAAGAAGAAGAAGACGAGAAATAAGCAATTTTCCAAGGAAAATTCTGAAATTGCCGACCTACGGCCGGCAATTTGCAGTTCCTTGGAAAATTACATATTTCTCGCGCCTGTGGCAGGCTTTTGTCCTTTGGGACGAAGTCCTTTTGGAAACTTAGCTGCCCTACCACTGCCCTACTACTGCCCTACTACTGCCCTGCTACTGCCCTGCTACTGCCCTACTACTACCCTACTGCTGCCCTGCTGCCCTGCTGCCATTACTGCTATTACTACCGCTGCTGCTATGCCGTCCCCCCGTATCTTAGCCCGTAACAGCCAGTAATATACTAAGACTATAGCAACACCTCCGGATATATAACATTAGTAGTTATAGCACCCTTATCCTGCGGCAGTAATAGCGAAAGCCCAGCTATATCCGTTACTCTTAATAGCGCAATATACAGCTACCTATGGGTAAAGACCGGTATATGTAAATCAACGCTAATAAAGTTAAAAGACTGCCCCTACGACTTATTTACCGTTATAGCAAAGTATAGCTGGATTGGAAACTGCCTTCTACTAACAATAAATGGCAGTTCTCCTTTCGTAGAGGTAAGCTTAATGCGAGGGATTAGCCGTAGCTGGTTGTAAAAGCTGCTACCAAGTATCCGAGTTTTAATATAGCGGCGGCCTACGCGTGTAATAACCATACGGGTGCCGTTACAGAGCCCTTTATTAGGGTAGAGGTTCCATAAAAGGATTATAGGCGCGTCTACCTTTAGGGAAAGCTTTAACAGAGGTAGGCCACTATAGTTAAATGTCTGCAGGAGCTCCGCCGGCGGCAGTTTTATATAATTGTCTTCTCTATTTGCTCTATAGAGTCTATAGAATAAAAGGTGCTTAGGGAGCCGTAGAGCCGCGGAAGGATAGCGTCGTTAATCTTAGCCACAGTATTGTTATAAATAGTTAGGATAGCGCGATTGCGGAAGGTATTAGGGTTAGTATGTACCCGAGCAAGTAGTTGCGGAGGGTATATATATCTATAAAAGGGTTCCTAGGACCGTAATAGGGCTATACTAGGCAGGATACTAATACTGCCAGCTAGGTCTAGATTGTAGGATAAGCTTTATACCCAAGCTGCAAACTGCTAATTTATCTTGCCCTAGCAGACACGCATATTTAACTGTAGGGACAGTATATAGAAGGTAGGCCAGAGGAACAACCGCTGCAAGCAGGCACCTATAATGGCTGCGCAGTTCCCCCACGGGACAACAGGCAGTATCTAAGTAAAGTCGCCGCCTAAGATAGTAGGAAGTCCGCCAAAGGTAGAGTTGTTAGAACGGACGTCCGTAAGTATACGGTGCACGGCTTTATAGCAGTAGCGGTGCTGCATTGGCACCTTATCCCAGATAAGCAGAGAAGTATGGCGTAAAAGCTTAGCCAGATTTAAGCTTTTGGAGATATTACAAGTAGACTCTTTATGTAGATTAAGAGGTATCTAAAAATGGGAGTGGGTAGTACGGCTACTAGGCAGTAAAAGGGCTGTAATACCAGAAGAAACTATGTAAAGAACAATTTTACCGCGTAAGTGTTGTATTTGGTGCTTTGATTGGTTGATCATTGAGTTTTTTTATTTATTCTAGAATACAGGAGGGGATCGATGACTATATACCCAGTCTCGATCAGGGGCTTGCAGTACTAATAAATTCAACACTCCCACTCAGGAATGCGAGCTATAGCCTAGCCATTGCTCTCTAGTAGCAGTTATATAAATAAAGTCGATAGTTCCAATACGCCCAAAAACCCGTTATATCTCAGGGAAAATCGCAGTATATTATTAGCTGGAAAACGTAAACTAGCTCGTATCTCAGCATCTCTAGGCAATAAAAACCCCCCTATATTAGGAGGGAAAAGCCTTACCTGCCATGTCTTCTTATGCCTGCTCTAGCCCAATTGCCTTCCTAAATCTCTTAAACTTAATTTTGTCTAATATATTTGGCCTTATATAATAACAGTGCAACAGTTAACTGTAGTTTTAAGAACTAGCTAATTACTGCACTTCCTATATTAAAAACGTAACCTAAAGTTAATTTCCAAGTATTGTGGTCTCCTGCCTAATTAGAATTACTATAGCCAGATAGTGCTGCTAGTAGACCCTTAAAGACAAGTACATAGTTAACTATTTTTTGGAGGTATTGGAAGATTTAAGTCACTATAGCCTTATGTGCTTGCGTAGGTTTTGTAGCAAATTAGCTAATAACTAAGACAGTATAGGCGATATTAGGGTGGGTTCCTAGCATAGTGTACATAAGGGAGCCTACAGCACTCTAATACCATTTAATATCGGCTGTCTTTAGCTTATACTTGGCTTCTACTTTCTATAGCCTTGTGTGCGTATTAATTGGCGTATTATGCTTCTTGTTGCAGTTCCATATCCTAAAGTCGCGTAGCACTTTCTTAAGATAGCTTTGCTGGCTTAGCTTTAGGGTTCGGTTTTGTTAATCTCTTATTACCCCCATTCTAAGGTAGTACTTGCAAGGGCCTAGGTCTATTATATAAAAACGCTTGCTTAGCTTTGTTTTAATTATAGAGATATTAGCCTTAAATAGGCCAACTATAAGAAGGTTGTTAACAAAGACTACAATATATATACCTTTACTGTCGTAGAATATACAATTATCGGCTATAAGGGGTTTAAAACTAAGGGTTTTAAGGTAGGCCGTAAGGGTGAAATACTAGACACGCGGTAATTACTTTAGGCCGTAAAGTGCCTTATTTAGCTTATAGACCTTATATGACTCCCCAATAGCTCCCATTCCTTTAGGCTGCTCCATGTAGATTTTAGTGTCAATATCGCCGTAAAGAAAAGCCGTTTTAACGTCCATTTGTTTAATCTTAAGGTTATTTACTACCGTGATCGCAAATAGTAGCTTATAGCTTATTAGCTTGACAACCAAGGCAAAGGTCTTATAATAGTTAAGGCCTTCTCGCTGCTTAAAACCTCTTACTACCCATCTTAATTTGTATTATAGAATCTCGCCATTTAAGCCGCGCTTATGCTTATACACCCATTTACCAGTTAATACTGCTCTATCTTTTAGTTGACTAACTAGGTCCTAAATATGGTTTTTAGTTAAAGAGTTAGCCTTATCTTCCATTAATTTCTCCTACTGCTTTGTATTCCCTCTACTAATAGCTCCTCTGTATATTTGTGGTTTGTAAGGTTCTAAGCTGTTTATATTTACAATAAGAGTAATAAAATAGGGCTCGTTAGTTGCAGTAAGTAGTTTTCGTTTAAGTAGGTAATATATAGTTGCTTTTGCAATTGATAGATAAAGTTCTTATACTAGTGTATGGTCTTATCCAAGTAAAGGTTCTTTTTCTGGGCTAGGAGTAATCTAAATTATCTTATTATCCCCCTATAAATTAGGCGCGGGATATACAGGAAGTGTTAATAAGTATTATCTTTTAGCTAAAGGCTTAGATACTCCCACATTATTAAGGCCTCTTTTTTTAGCTGCAAATTGTACAAATAACGCCCAGATTAGTTGTCCGGTAGTAGTAATAAGTTGGTAAATATAATCGCCCTCGTACCTAAGAAGCGTATATTTAACCGTATTGTCCTTCTGTTTAGAGCGGATTCTTTCTAAAGCTAAGCACTTTATGCCTGGTGTGCGTATATATTGGTAGTGAGGATTATGCCTATACTAAGCTCGGTATAGTGTTGTCTAAAGTCTTAATTGGAGAGTACGTATTTAGACATAGTTTGCTGTGCGTACCATTTCCGGCCAATATTCCTACAACAATCCTAAGAGTTTTAGGAAGGTTTTAGCCTTATTCTAGATAATATGTCCAAGCTTCTCTACAGCGCCATTTTATTATAGATTTCCTGGGACTATAAACTCTGGTGTAATACCTAAAAGAAAAAGGTATCTTAATATAGCTTTAGACGTGTATTCTCCACCGTTATTAGCTTATAGCCAATGGATTTTACAATCTGGTTATTTATAATGCTATTTAAAGTTTCTAAAATAATTAAATACGTTAGCCTTGGACTTAATATAATAGGTAACTAAGAGTTAGGTTGCATTATAAAGGAACATAATAATAAATTGGGAGCTATTAAGTCCAATCTTAAATGGCCCTAAAATGTTTAAGTGGATAAGATCTATAAGAGCCTCTCCTAGTCGGATATAGCTGTTGTGGGGTTTTAAGCGTAGCGTAGATATTCCGCATATCTTACAAGGGGCAATTTTAGGGATTGGCTTAGTAAGGTTGATCTCCTCTATTATTTCGGCCATTTTAAACAATATGCTTTCCGTAATATAGCCTAGACAATTATGCCAAACTCATAGTATATCAGGGTTAATTTCCGTAGAGAGAAGGGCTAATTGCTATTTAAGGGTTGTATCTAGGAACTAGCATCCGTTCCTACTTATCGCCGTAATTATTCTCTTTCCGGTTTTAATCTTACAGTATTCCTTTAAGAATTAAATATCTGTGCCAACCTTAAATAATTGCGCAATAGAGATTAAGTTAACTACATAATTAGGCATGTGGTAAACGTTGGTAAGATAAATTAATTAAGATTTGCCTTTAATTTTGCATCGCGAATATGAACTTTTGGAGCTCTTGCTGCACCTGGCCCAAAAAGACCAAACCAACCAAAAGAACCCTGAAAAACACCCTGATAATCCCCTGAGATGCATGCATCACAGGGGAGGCACAGGTGGAACGACGGTGGTACGCAGTCGCGCGCGACCGCCAGACCTATACCCAACAATGGCCCCCTATAACAACAATAAGGACGGGCGAATACTATACCAGAAAGCGGAAATACCCCAATTAAAAAGGCATCTGACAAAATATAAAGCCTATTAGACGCGTCTAGTATCCGGAACTATAGGGGAGCATCTGTTAGCTATTACAAACTAATGCAGCTAGTAGAATGGCTCCAGTTTAGCGAACCTTAGGCGCCCCTCTAGCAAACCCTTAATTAAATCCTCTAATGGCTAAATAAAATTAAAGATAAACAAAACCCCCCCCTATAGGTGAACTATACCTGGGCCGCCATAGCTGTGCTTCTATAGCATAGGGAACCTACCCCCCTAAAAATAATAACTAGGTATATAATCACAATATAACCAAATATAGAAAAGGCAGAGGAACTTAGGGGATAATTAGAAACAGAAGTTCTTATAGAGATTTATAAAGAGGTCTATAACGCCGTCGCAGTCCAACACCTTAGGAGTGGAGATATTAGAGTTACCCTAAAGGACCAATAGGCAAAGGAACGGGCCGTAAGGGCAGGGGATAGGCTAGGAGAGCGTATTAGCATAAAAGTGCTTTGTAAAGATTACCTAGTTGAAGTCCTATTGGTTCCTATAAGCTTTAGGGTAAAAAGGGGACGCTAGGCGGATAATACAGCAACTATATAGGAGATAGTAAAATAAATGGAACGCCTTATACTAGGACTTGTAATTACCTAGATCTAATGGCTTTAATAGGAAAATATAAACTAAGTATATAATAAGAACAATAAGAGGATATAAGGGGCGCTAGAGACTTGCTAGGGAGATAATAGATAAATATATAGCTCCCTTATCGTCAGCGTATATACACTAGGAATGCAAAAACTCCTTATCTAAAAAGGAATAATTATAAATGGCCTTATATATAACACAAGGCTCTACAACCACAGACTATACCTGGAACGATATTATCGCTATATATAATAGGGACACACCCAATCCACATACGCAGCATAGGTATGCTGCGGCCACTATATAGGCCCCTATGATATAAGATAATGTATAAATTAAGACCAAATAAAATGCGCGAACTGTTATTGAAGCATATATAAGGCGTAGAAGAGAGAAGACTGCATTAAATATAGGAGATGGAAGGAAAGAGCTTAACAGCTATAGGAATAACTACACGCCAGGTTATACAAATGGAAATAACAGGTAATAAGCTAGGGGGACATAGGTGTCTTTCTAGTATTTCCTACCTTTAATACTAGGGGGCTAAGCCAGCCATCTTAAGCCTTAATGGGCTAAAAGTGATGCTACGCAACATCACCAGACCGAACAGGGATATAAGGGATATATAGAATATAAGGGAGAGGACGCCTAGTAGGAAGACCCCTATAGACGGCTATGGCAAGTTTAAGGCCAGGATAATTAAGAATTAGATTTAACGCGGTAAATATAACATATATAGCTGGCTTATAAGGGGTATATAGTTAACTAGTAAGAATAGGGGAAGAACTAGAGGTAATAATAGACTTAGATTTAGAAAGGCTAGTAGAAATATAAAATACAGGAATAGAAAGCTCTATATAAAATAAGTAGTAGCCAGGGAGCAAATATAGGAGATAGAAGTTCTGAATATTTTAGAGAAAGTGGAAATAGAAGAAGTGAGGAGCAAAGGAGAGGTGAAGGACCCCTATTAGGGGTCCGCTACTTGACCATTATATAGTATAACTGCGGCAATATGAACCACTATCTAGCAAGGCCCCTACTAGATAGTCTAGACCTAGAGAAATACCATATTCTTGCCATATAAGAGCTGTATTATAATACCTATATATAATTGATATACTGCCCCTAAGGATTTTAGCTCCTGTATAAACCAAAAGCAGCTATATACGTATGCTTTATAATTAGTAAAAATATCAGCCTTACCTTATAGTTATAGTAGGCAGTTAACCTAGATATTACAGTTATAACTATCTAGATATATAGGGGACTAGTATAAATTATTAATATCTATAACCCTAAGGTTGAAGGGGTAGTATAGACAGAGAATATTATATCTGTAATAAGCTTGCTAGAAACTGAATATATGGAGTCTATTCTACTAGGAGACATAAACCTCTACTACCTATAGTAGGGGGGCATCTATGTTGCTGCTAATTAATAGGTAGAGTGCCTACTAAGAGCTATAGATAACGGGGGCCTTAAGCTAGCTACCCCCCTAGGTGCAATTATATGGCAATAGGGCACTGCCAAAAGTATAATTAACCTTATAATTATAGACGAAAACCTATACTAGAGACTTAAAAGGTGCTCCCCTAAAGAAAAATAGGCATTTACCTTAGACTATATCCCTATCCAGATATAACTAGATTTGGATATTAAGGCGCAACCAAATAGTAAAAGATATATAATAAGGAAGCTTAATATAGATAGCTTTCTTAATATAATTAAATAACAACTTTAAGACCTAGAAGAAATCCACCTAATACCAAATAAGCGAGGCTTATTGGCTACCCCTAAGGAAATTAATTAAAGACTAGAAAGGATCCAAGTAGTAATTAAAAGTAGGCTAAAAGAGCACTGCCCGGTTTTAAAACCGGGCCCCTACGCGCGATATATATAGTCCGCATAGTGCGCGGCCCTTGTAGCCGGCTAACGACGAGCAAGGAGGAAATATATAAGTAGCTATAATTCTAAGAATGAGAGATAATATAAAGACACAAGAAACCAGCTAAAGAATACCCTAAAAAAAGAAGTAAGGAATAACTGGAGATAGTTTATAAATAAATACACTACTAACCCAAGTCTCCCCTATAACAAGGGCCTTTAGACCATAGCGAAATGGGTAAAGAAAAAGGTAGGATACTTAGTAGAAGATCTATACCTACTACCCCTATAAAGAGTAGGCAAACTATAGGCTATAAGCAATAATAATAAGAAGGCAAAGATCCTTATAGAAAGATTTTTCCCTTAACCGGCTCCAGTAGACCTTAGCAATATTACTAGTAAAACACTGGTGACTCGCCTAAGGGTCGACAGCGACATAACAACTAAAGAAATGGCTAAAACTATTAGCCGCCTCTTAAACAACATAGTACTAGGACTAGATAGGATCCTAAATAAAGCCCTAAAGACCTGTAGACCATTTATAGCACCTTAGCTTGCAGACGTAGCTAGAGTATGCTTTGCAATAGGCTACTACCCGCGACTTGGAAGATCTATAATAATGGTTATCTTATAAAAAGAAGGTAAAGCAGACTACTTAATCCTAGGAAGCTACCGCCCTATTGCCTTAGAAAACACCCTAAGCAAGATCTTAGAAAAGGTTATAGCGGACTATATAGCAGATATAGTAGAGAAACATGCCCTACTACTATAAAGCTAAATAGGGGCAAGAAAGAATTGCTTAACGCTATTAGCACTTACACTACTTACTGCTACTATTAAAACTATATGGGCTATATAAAAGGACTTTATAGTATTAATGCTTAGCCTAGATATTAGTGGCGCCTATAATAATATACCCTATAAGTGTCTCCTATACATCCTTAGGGCAAAGGGCTTCCTAGAATAGATTATTTAGTTTATTTAAGGATTTATAGGCCAGAAAGAAATGTTACTAGTCTTTAGCGGATACTAGAGCCCCCCTATCGCAGTTATAATAGGAATACTATAAGGATTACCTCTATTGCCTATACTCTTTCTCTTCTTTATAAGCAACCTGCTTAATACCTTCAAGGAAGGGGCGACCTAGGGGATAGGCTTTGTTGATAATACAAACCTAATTATATATGGGCTAACAGCCGTAGAGAACTGTAGGATACTAGAGAAAGCCCATAATATCTATATAGAATAGGCAAGACGATATAGAGTCCAATTCTTACTAGAGAAATACTAGCTAATTTATTTTATAAGAAAATATAACTAATCTGCAGATCTTTAGTATACAATCTATATCTAAGGCTTTGGGGGTTAACCGGTTTAAGGCCTAAGGGTATTAGGAGTGTAGGTAGATAGTAAGCTCTAGTAGAGCGTATATACGGCATAAGCGGCCTATAAGGGCCAAGTATAGTATATTGCTATATCCAGGATCGTTAATTCTATATAGGGTCCATGCTTCTAGAGGTTACGCCTACTATATATAGCAGTTGTTTGGCCAACTATGACGTATAGATCTAGCATTTGGGCCACTGGAGAAATTGAGAAAGGCCCCCCTAAATCACTTCTTAAACCACTCTAAAAGGTCTAAACAGCCTGCCTTAGGAGTATAATAGGTGGGTATAAGCAAACGGCCACAGCACTACTTAAGAAGGAAGCCAATATTCCCCCCCTATAACTATATATTAAAGCTGATGCAATGTAAAGGGTATAAAAGGAACGCAACTCTAATATTATAAAGTATATTAAGACATGCCTAAATAAACTATAGAGGGACCCTAGGGTGCCCTATAGGAGAAGGAACTAACAACCCTAAAGTAGGGAAGATATATTAGGAAAACAGGTAGAGAAAGTAGAAGAAGAATAGTGCGGCGCTAGGGCCTAGGCCTATATAGAG
>Ga0307507_10003790_pt1 | contig 28326 bp, 6 predicted proteins | sample 7_EM_MG_FD_207223 | JGI IMG/M metagenome (GOLD analysis project Ga0307507, IMG submission 207223) | Populus trichocarpa ectomycorrhiza microbial communities from riparian zone in the Pacific Northwest, United States - 7_EM | ecosystem: Host-associated > Plants > Roots > Unclassified | place...
TTCGTGTAGAGCTTCGTGTAGAGCTTCGTGCAGAGCTTTATGCAGAGCCTCCGCAGAGCTTCGCGCAGAGCCTCCGTACGCAGAGCTTGATGCAGAGCTTAGTGCAGAGCCTCCGTACGTAGAGCTTTGTGCAGAGCCTCCGCAGAGCTTCGTGCAGAGCTTTTGGCTCCCTTATTCCGCAGAGCTCTTGTAAGCTTTATATCTATATAATATTACTTATCCTTAGGATATTTAAATAAAAGTGGTACCATTTTAAAGCGCTTTACAAGCTCTATAAATCTATACTAATAGAAAAATTATTTATTTAATATTGGGGGGTGCATTACAAGAATAAGCATATTAGGGGATTTTGCCAAGACTATCCGGAGACTATCCGGATAGTCTCCGGATACTATCAGCTGATAGGTCTATTATCCGAGAGGGCTATCCGGCCTATCCTCCGCAGGTCTGCTGTGAGCTAGTGTGGCTAACGATATAAATTACCGATAAGAAACCGAATCGCACCGAATATCGTATCAAAACAAACAATAAATACAATATTCGCTTAAAAGGCTTGGCATTATAGAATTTTCTTTAATATCCACTTCCTATTAATTCTTTATATGGTTATAGCCTCGTAAACTAATCCTTCTTCTTTACTTTTAAAGCTATATCTAAGAGCGCATCTCTGTCACGGGACGGAGGCAGTGGCTACAGAACGTATGTATTTGGGGAGTCTACAAGACGTTGCGCGATCGATTGTAAGGGTCGAGGGCGTAAGGAGGTGATATACCTACGCGTAGCTGACATAAGCTGTACGCGAGGTGTACGCGAGTTACCTCAGTGGACTCATACTAAGAAATCGATTGCGCTGGCGCGCTGAACTCCTTTGGATATTTGATCGATTTCTTAGTCTGAAGCACTTAGGCGGGATTTGTATGGAAGCACGAGCTTTTTTAATAAGGAAAACCCATAAACCCCAACAAAATTGATCAACATCCCTACAACATTTTTTAAAATAAAAATTATATTAAATTATTTAGGAGATCTAGCTCTATAAATTATGAGATTTTAGGCTTTTATACCTTTACGTGGGCTTATATATAAAAGTATGTTTAGAAAACCAGGGGAGCTCTTGCTGCACCTATAACGGAACCTTATAGCAGGAACTACAGTGGGTTCTATTATTAGGCTGGGTATATAGGTAAGAACAAAACAATAACGTAATAATAACTAGTGGAGTAGTTGCCTAACAGATTAACTCCAATTGTATTCTAAGATTTACTATAAGGAGAGAACTATCTACGGTAGGGACTAAGGTCCTTTAAATACACAACTATACGCCTAAGAAATCCTCTCTTATATATAAGGTACGTGTTATACATATTATACATAGCATACACTGCGTATACTTTATATACTGTGTATAACATTATATAACTTGCTTACTATTCCTTATTATATAGTTCCACCAGATCTATCTTAGTCCGTACCTATATTAACCAACTAGCTTCCTATAACTCTTCCCCAAGTAGTTATAATATTGTACTTAAAGCGTCTATAACACTATCTCCCTCCTCTTTATTTTTATCCTTAAAGATTCCTAACATCTCCAAGTTATCTACTAGAGGTGTAATATCCGTTTAATTAGTCTGGTTAATATCCTTGCTTATTATACCTAAAGCTTCTTCTTCTTTATAAGCGCAATATTATGCTCGCACTATGGCTGCCATACTATTACTTGGTGAGATAATGTCGTCTCCATATTCTTATTATGCGAGAGTGGGGTTAGTATGTGTTGTAATAGCGAGTCTTTTGTCTTAACAACCCTTATCTTACTTAGAGTGCACTAAAGCAAATATTTAATTGTCCTATAATGTTTGCTCTGTTTTTAACGCTAAGTATACACATCCTATAACTCTTAACAGTCTTTAAGTTCCCTAAGTAACTTATTATAGGGTCTTATGTTTAATCTACCGCTATAAAGCTTAATAGTGAGCTCTTAAGCGCCCTAGATAAGCTTTATTATTTATAGGAAGTAGAGCAGGAGGCTATAGCTGCTTAATAGCGTGCCCTTAAAGCCTGTCTATCGGCCTCTGCCTATCTTCTTTGTCTTAAACGTGTTTGTGAAAAGGTCTGTTTTAAGGAGTAGAAACTAGTTTAACAGGGTTTGTCTAAGCTAGGTAATAAAAGGACTGGCTCTCTTCCTATAAGGGAAACAACTCTAAGTAGCTCGGCAATTGCTCCTCTTAGGTCCCCCTTAGGTAACTTATTCTTTAGCAATTCTTCTTTATTAATATTGCCTAACCTGCTTTTTTCTAATACTCCTATACCTTTCCTATAGCGTTCCTTAAATTGCTTAGTAGTTTCTAGGTAGTCTTATTATAGCCTATCTACTTTACTTTATACTATGTTTCGTCATCCATATCCTTGTGACTAATAATCTTTAAAACTTGCCATTTGTCTTCCTTTTGTCCTTTATATATATCTGCCTTATAGACTGGTGGCTTAATATTCCCATATGCTAGCTCTAGCATTGCAATATATTATATAGGGTAGATTTTTATTTTGGCTAGTAGGTTTAACTTATACATAACCAATAAAATTCTTTACTTGACTTTAAAAGGTCCTAGTCTAATATAGTCTAACTTCTTACTTGGTCGTTAACTCTTGAAATTTTTGTATAGTAGCTATACTTTATCCCCCTCCTTAAGATCTGGTCCCTTAGATCTCTTAGCATTATAGTACCTTTTTATTCATTCTTATACTAGTTTAGCTGTTTCTTTAAGGTCTGCATAAAGATTTATTAACGTCTCCATTCTTTACTTAGCTATGCTACTCGTCTTTTTTACTTAACGTAGCAATAATAATATTCTTGGCTTATATCCATAATTCGCCTTAAATGGTAATGTCCCCATTCCTTCTTATAGTATTGTATTATATATAAACTGTGTAACTGGTAATAACAATACCTAATTATTCTATGCGTGATTAATATAATGCCTTAGATACTGCTCTAGTGTCTAATTTAGTCTTTCTATTTATCTATCCGTCTGCGGATAATACGCTGTAGATATTACTACGCAAACTCCTTATTCTGCCAAAAATACTTCCTAAAATACTGCTATAAATCTTAGATCTCTGTCTAATATAATCTTATTTAGTACTCTATATCTTACAAACACTTCCTTTATATAGATTCTAGCAACATCTTCTATTAATATCTTTTTAGTGTATACTATAAAGTATCCCTACTTTGTTAGCTTGTCCACTATTACTAAGATTATATTATAATTTTGTCCTGTAATAGGATCTCTTGACTTTAATAACTTAATAATAAAGTCCTATAATATAACTTCCTATAGTCTTCCTAGTGTCTTAATAGGTTATAGCCCTCTATATAGCTTATACCTTATTAGTTTGTTTCTTTAGCAATCTAAATATTCCTTTATAACTTATCTCGCTAGTCCCTAGATTTCTTAAATAATATACTCCTTTTAAAGTCTTAATACTAAGCCTATAGCTCTGTTGTGTCCTTATATTATTCCCTTATAGAATTCCTTAATAAACTCTTCTATAATAGACTTAGGCATATATATTGCTTCTCTGTTTTTATATTGCTCTAAGTCTGGATCCTCTGCCTATACTTCTTAGATCTTCTATATCTAATTACTCTCTAGTAATTTGTAGATCTGACTTTCCTTAGTTGCTACAATCTTTAGATAATTATACCTAATTAATCCGTCTTAATCCTTTTGCAATAAAGCTCCCAATAGCTTTTTATTACTTTATAGTTTAGCCTTTCTGCTTAGAGCGTCTGCTTGTGTATTATCTATACCCTTAATATACTAAATTTTAAAATGGTATTCTATAAGCATTTCCGCCTATCTAACCTGTCTTTGGTTGAGTTCCTTTATTATTAGGAATCCTATAAGGTTCTTATAGTCTATCTTAACTATAAATGGTTTCTCTATGCCTTGTAAGAATGCTCTCTATTCCTTAAGTGCTGTAACTATACCTAATAACTCCTTGTTATAAATGTCATAGTTTAACTCTAGTAGTGTTATCTTTCAACTATAGTATGCTACTAGGTGCTATCCATCTTAATATTTCTATAGGAAGTATGCCCCTAGTGTAAAGTCTAATGTATCTATTTCTACAACCGTCTCTAGACCTAGTTAATAGATCTTAAGAACTGGCTCTTAGGTAAACAACTTTTTAATTCTCTTAAATAGTTCTTATTATTCCTTTCCCTATACCTATAGTTCTTCTTTCTTAGTTAGCTATGTAAATGGCTTAATATCCTATAACTATTGCGCTATAAACCTTCTACAATAATTGCAAAACCCTAAAAACGATTTTAACTGCGTAACGTTCTCTAGTTCCTACTAATTTACTATAGCCTTAATCTTCTTTAGATCTATACTAAGTTAGCCTAGTTTAATAATAAATCTAATAAAATTAGTCTTCCTAGTGAAGAACTCGCATTTCTTAATTGCTACTAGCATCTATTCTTCTTATAGTCTCTTTAAGACCTATTTAATATGTTCTCTATACTCTTCCTTACTCTCTAAGTAGATAATAATGTTATTAAGGTATGCCATAATAAATTCATCTAGGTATTCTCCTAATACACTATTAATTCGCTTCTAGAACGTTGCTGGCGCGTTTATAAGCCTAAATTGTATAACTAACGGCTTATATAGTCCTTCCTTTAACCTAAAGGCTGCCTTCTATTTGTTGCCTTCCTTAATCCTAATCTAATAGTACGCCTATCTCAGATCTATCTTTATAAAGATCTTTACGTTGCCTATCCTGTCTTAGATTTTGCTAATTAAGGGTAAAGGATACCTATTTTTCCTAGTAATGCTGTTTAACTATCTATAGTCTATACACATCCTAAGTTTTCTGTTTTTCTTTAGGATAAACAGTACTGGATATCCTACTAATAACTATAATGGTCTAATATATCCCTTATATAAGTTCTCCTAAATAAACTCCTTAAGTGCTACTAACTCTATTTTAGTAAGCTTATAGATTAGAAAGAACTTTAGACTTATTCCCTCTTTTAATTCTATCTTATAGTCCTAAGCTATATACTCTAATAGCTTTTCACTTTCTGGTAACTATAACTTTTTACCATACTTATAGTATCTCTTTAATACATAACTTAAGCCTCGCTTAGTCTCTTTATATATCGCTCTAACTTAGTACCATACTAACTTAGTTTACTATCGTACTTTATACTATTATATATCCTTAATATTAACTTAACTTATAACCCAATCAATCTTTAGATTATACTCCTATAACTAAGGCATTCCTAGTATTACCTCGTCCTGTCCTAACGGTAGGATATTAAAAGACATTCTAACTGGTCTTCCTTTAATAGTTATCTAAATAGGTCCTATTTTAAGATTGATAATACCCCCTCTATAGGCTATCTAATCTCCTAAAATCGTTATAAGTAGATACGGGTGTTCCTTCTATCTATATAGTAACCCCATCCTTTCCACTACCTTTAGTAATATGTAGTTCCTAGTTACTCCACTATCTACTAACGCTTTAAACTGCTAATCTTGCCATTTAGCTCTTAAGTTTAGGTGTTAACCTTAAATTCCTTTAAGGGTCTAAGGCTCTAATACTGGTTTTCTCTAATCCTATACACCTCCCCTTTTCCTAACTATTGGCTGCTAGATCCTACCTATACTTAGTCCAACTTTAGCCAATACTTAGTTCATTTTTTTTTCTCTATATACCATAGATAAGTGTTCTCTAGGCACTCCCACTACTGTTATCTATTTAGGTATTCTTCTATAAGGAATCTTCCTAGTTAAAGTATTAAGTCTCCTTAACCTTATACTTCTACTAGGTGCTAACTATGTATATACTTAGTATTCCTAAACCGCTTTTCCTCTAGTGCCCAATATATTCTTACTAGGTACTTCCGGTTCTTATCTTTAAGTGCTCTATATATATTATATATATCATCTACACAAGCTATCCATAATAGTGTATAATGCGCTATATGTTTTAGGTTAACTCTTGGTTTATCTTTATCCTTAAGTTTAAACCTATACCTAGTTAACCTAACCACTGGTATTTCTGCTATAGGTACTAAGATTTGTTACTCGCTTCTTTAGTCCCTAGATCCTTCTTCTAGGTTCCTTAACATTATAATTAATACTCCTTTAATATGACTTATACGTTTCTCTGTAATGGGTTGGTTTTAGACAACTTTTTTGTCTAGCTATATATAAAAGTCTTCCCATTTATTGTTATATTGTTGCCTATACCACTTTCTATATAACTGGTTTAGTATATATAGTCTATCTGTTAGAAAGTATCTTATTATTACTATATTATAACATTCTTTAGTATGTCTTTCTTTAAACCTAGTTAGAATATCTAGATCCTCTTCTTATTCTAGTTTATCTAACTACTTTACCCTAGGTGTCCCTGCACTTGGCCTATTAGTAACTCTTTGTATAGGTGCTCTGTCTTTTATATAACCTAGTATAGCTAACCTCTTGTCTAGCTTTTGCTCTTGCTATGCAATAATTCTTGTCCTAAACTTATTTATAGTTTCTTATTTTCTATATCTTGCAGCTAGATCTTTATAGTTGTCTTGCTTTTTAATCCTAGTATTAACTATTTAATCTTTAGGCTAAATACTACGTTTACCTAGGATTACTAATGTTTTTATTTATTCCCTAAACTTATAGTTCTTAAACTTACGTCCTATACTGTGAGGGGACTTTGTAGACAGGGGGCTATAAGGACACGATTATAGGAATAGATAGATTGTGGAGGAGATGAATCCTTGAGGAGGTAAGGCCTCTGGGATTGTGGAGACTATATACTAGGGGCACGTGCCTCTGGTATATAACCGACGGACGCCTAAGGAGTATCTAGGGGTTGCCCTAAGGGCAACCCGAGGTACCGCAATAATATCCCTTACATTGCCCCCCCTCTTCTTGCGGTTGGCCCCCGATCGCCGTTACTTTACAATAGGGAGATTATGGAGGGCTCGTCCTGGAAGGGGTTCGAAAAGATGTTGGTATGCCGCTATATATTATCTATCTATTTAACCCTTGCTTTGAACTCCTGAAAACCTTAATAAGGAAAAAATATAACTAGAGAAAAGACGCGAGGATTGCCTGGAGACCTATTAAAAGCCTGCCAGAAACGTGCTGGTGACTACCTAGGCTGACTTAAGGATTTTTATGTAACTTTATATTTAAGCCTTTACGCTAGTCTGCAATTAATTACGAGTATTATAGGCAATTTGGTGTTCCTTATATAGTTCCATAGAACCTTTTGGTATTGGGTTTAGTGTATGGGGCCTTAGCTTACCGCCGTTTTTTGACTGCTGAGATATTGATCCGTGATCTTTTTTTATAATCCTCTATGTTACTAACGTATTACTTCTGTATTTGCCCTTTGGCTATCTAGTGCGGTTGAGGTATTAATTAGTTAATTAAGGAGACCTGTCTTTTAAGATTTGGTGTATATGCTTCCAAATATAGTAGTCCTGTGCTTATATAACTGGTATAGCTTCTCTGCCTAGTAAACAGGAGGGACACTTCGCAATAGTATCTGTAGCCCTTATGCGATTGTTAAGAACGTCTGTAACGTTGTTCTTTAATACCGTAGCATTAATTAGGTATAATTTAACCTATATACGTCTTTAATTGACGTCTTAGTTGCCTTCCCCGGCCGTGTTATTAGTTTTTGTAAGGAAGTGATGGTTAGATAATATATGCTCGTGTTTCCTTCCTTCTAAATAACACTATTATAACGGAGCTACGTTGGTAAGGTTGCGGCTATTCACCAGAAAGGTATTGGAAGGTGAAGTATAAGACGCCTTGCTTATTAAGCTTGATTCTTTTCCTTAATACCTAACCCCCTATTATTAACCTTTGTCCAATTTTGGACGTATCTTTGATATATTATTAAGATTTTCTTTTTTTCCATTATTAATTTAATATGCCTCTTTGTTCCCCTGCTAACTGCTATTCTAAGCCGATTTCTTAGCGTATTTTGGCCCTGCCGTTGTATATAGAACCCTAACCTCCGCTGACTCGCAACTGGTGCTGGTCCTGCTTAAATAACTTTGCCTGTATATCCTTGAAAGACTAGAAATCTAATAAAAGGATCCTGGAGGCCTATAATAGGACATACTGCGTAAGGTCGAATACCTTTAGTCCTTATAATTGTTGCATATGTACTAAGAGCGGTAGTTGCGTTAAGGTGGGTTTTCCTATCCTATAGATAGTTTTCTATTACTAACTTTAAGCTTTCTAATAGCCCGGGCCTAAGTGGCGGTGTGCTTTTAATGTCCTTGACTATTATATCGCCTAGGCGCTTTTTTATTCCAGTGCCAATGCTAAGCGACTGGGTCGAATTTAAGATTATACTATAGCTATCTATACCGCTTACAATTCCTAGCAAGCTAGCTAGCAACGCTTAATGTAAGAGCAAGGTTGGTATACTAAGGATAGGGTAAAGGATGGGGATGATGAGAAGAAGGTTGCTACATACTATAAGAAGGAGTTCGCGCATACGCGTTAGGTTTTGAAAGAGCATAATATAATGTGTTATTAGGTAGGTTACCCTTCAGGTACCTAGCGGATAGGTGACTGATAGTTGCCATAGCAAGGTTTTAGTGGTTCTGGACTATGCCAACTAGCTAATGTCTCTGTCCATTCTAGGCTTGAGCGTGTCTTTATTGACTATAAGCTTACGCTGTAAGAGCTTTGTTGGTACTGGTTTGGACCTAATGTTGGTGTTAAGCGTTTAAGAATGTCCGCCTTAGTTATACCTTATTGTCCTGCGCCTGTTTTTATGCCTGCTTATACCCCTACTAAGGGGTTTTATTCCTGTTAGCTATTATTTAGTGGCCTTATGGATACTAATCCTGCTCCTGAGGACGAGGCGTAGTGGCTCTGGGCATTTGTGGTTTGGACTTATAGGATTTGGGATTTGTTCTTGTATATAGTAGCAGTTGAGGGCCTTAATTAAGGTGCTTGGAAGGCTTATGGAGAGGGCTTGGGAGCCTATAGGGAATGTAATACTAGTAAAATGCCCTATTAATTCCTATGCTATGTATATGAAAAGGCTGAGGACGTCTCTTGCCCTAGGCCGTAGCTTTAACCCTTATAGTTTTCAAAGCGTATCCATTTTATATCTGGTTTACCGTAGCTACTTCTAAACCACCTTAGTATAAAATGGTAGCTATCTATTTCTTACTCTCTAGAGCCTTTTGCGGCCTACTACAAGCTTTCTTTTTAGGTTGCGATAATATAGTAGTATTAAAGCGCTTTCTGCGCCTTGTAGATTGTGGACCTTGGTCCTAATATTCTTTTAGAATATCTTCGCAATACTTAAGGTGGTCCTCTGGTTCCTATATAGACTCTTTAGCAGGCCAGCCTAGCTATTTAACTTCGTACTAAAGCTTGTTCTTGATAGACTTATAGCGTAGTATAGCTTCAACCTTATACCGCTCGCCCACTACCTTAGGGTGTTTAATTGGGCCTAGTTAGAAGTTCTTTTCTGGTAGTAGTCTATGCTATAGCTCTAGTAGGTTTATATAAAACACTAGATATATATAGGCCATAGATGGGGGTAGCTAGAGATAGTAGGCTAGCTTGCTAATTTGTTCCTTAACTTAAAAGGGACCTAGGTATCTTGTATCGAGCTTCTTTAATAGTTGACAGGTCTTGATATTTATTAAATGTAAAAAAACCTCGTCACCTACTCCAAAATGCTTGTCCTAGTGTTTGCGGTTATACTAAAGTTTCTACTACTCCTAAGTATCTTGCAGGCTTTGCTTTACATGCTTCTATTACTTCTCCTATACCTTAAGGTACCCTTGTACTCTCTAGTGGATATCCTTAGACTTCCTAGTAGGGTCCTATAATTAATCCTACTGTCTTAGCCAGTAATTATTGGGTATACCATTAAATCCTAATAGTTAGACACTATAGGTAATCTGGATTGGTGCGTACTAATGTAATGCATGTTGCTTTAAGTTATAAGCGTACTCCGCGTATAAAAGTAGCTTACATTAATTATCTTATTGGTAGTTTAAATATATCTATAGGTAAGACTCTAGTTCCTAGTTCTAGCGTTCCGTTTGCCCATCTGTCTGCGGGTGGAAAGCCATACTATAACAGTAGTCTATCTTTAAATGGAAGCATAGATCTGACCAGTATTGGCTTATAAAGATACTGCCCCTATTAGTAATAATGGAGTGTGGCTAATCTACCTTAAGAAAGCATTTCTCCCTAATTAGGTTTGTAAGCGCTTGTGTATTAATCATCTTATTAATAGGAAGGTATTAGACGTACTTTAAAAACCTATTAATAAGTACGAGGACCAAATTATATGTTTATTCTTACTTATTCTTAGATAGTGGGAGATCCGTAATAAAATCCATAGCGTAATATTGCTATAGTTTATTTGTGGGAGGAACTAATTTAAGTAAACCCCACGGCTTATACCTTTGGATTTTATATACTTGACACTTTTTATAGTGGCTAATATACTTCTTTGCTTTCTGCCTAAGCCTTAGCTAATAGTATTTGCGTTAAAGTAATTCCACTGTTTTAACTTGACCATAGTGGCCGCCTAAAGGATTATTGTAATTCTTTATAAGAATCTTCTGCCGTAGATTTGCTTTATATAGTACCCAAACCTTGCTATTTCTACGTAGTAGGCCCATTGGGTCTAGTTCCCAATTTTGGCGCCTTATAGCTTCCTTTCTATTACGTTTCCAGCCTACTTCCGTATTGAAGATGGCATAGGAGGCGTCTCTCTATTGCACCTTATAGATGAGATCCGTTAACCTTTCAAATGGTTCCCAGGTGAAAGCTATTTTGTCCTATACTACTCCAAGTACAAGACTAGATGGTACTATAGATCTTATAACTTTTCGATACGCGTGCGTCAGGAAGGCGGCTATAAGGTTAAAGTCTTTTGGTTATTATAGGGCTCTGAGTTCCGATTGCTCTATGGCTTTGCTATTAGCTTAAGGGGATAGCTTAGCAATTAGGGGTAATATATTACTAGGTTCCGAACTCGTGTTAAGAACGTCCTGTCCAGGCATATTTGGGCCCTTATCGGAAACGGACTAGGTACTAGCTGGAACGCTACTAGATATTAATGGGGTTTGCATCGCCTGAGACTTAATATGTGGAGCTATAGGTGCTTGAGCATCCTACACCTGGAGCTTGTTCTATAATGTAGGGAGTAAGATATCTATTATCTGCTTTCTGTCTCCTGTTTTAAAGCCTTTGGTATAGTCTAGCCGTCGTGACGGTCTATTAGCAGGGTTGCTTTCCCCTAGCTTATATTCGATCTTGAAATTAAAACGCGCGAGCTCCTCTGCTTATCTAGCTTGCCGAGGTATAAGCTCCTTTATAGTTATAAAGTAGCATAGATTATAATAATCTAAGAGTATATAAGTGGTATGGCTTGCGTGCTTAAGGTAATGTCGCCACTGTTTAAAGCAGTTAACTATAGCTAGCAGTTCCTTATTATGGGTATAATACCTAACTTTAGGGCCCTAGAATTTTCTGCTGTAGAATACTACTGGTCTCTAGTAGAGCTAGGTAGCGTCCGGATGCCTATTAGGTTAGAGTAGGATACCAGCAAGAGCGAAATTCAATATATTAGTAACTATTATTAGTGGTTAATCTAGGTCGAAATGCTGTAGTAATGGAGCTTCTATAAACTTTACTTGTAGTTCCTAAAAGGCCTCCTATACCTTTCCGGGCCATGTCCATGGTCTGTACTACTTAGTTGGTCCCTTCTTAGTTTTCTTCCTTTCTGCCTTTAAGCCTTTTGCTCCTTGGGTTAGGTCTTAGGAAGCTTCCGCAACATAGTTAGATAGGTGCCGGGCAACGTCCAAGTAGTTATAGATAAAGCGCCTATAGAAATTAGTAAAGCCTAGGAATACTTAAACATCCTAGTAGCTCTCTGGCTCTAGCCACTCTTAGATCGTCTATACCCGTACTAGGTCTATAACTATACCTATAGGCGTTACGATGTAACCTAGAAACTCGACCTACTTAGTATTAAAGGTGCATTTTAACGCCTTAGCGTAGAGGCCCTATTCGTCCAAGTGTTCCAACACTTTGCAGATATGCTGTTTATGCTAATCCTTATCTTCTGAGTAGATCAGGATGTTATCTAGATAGATAATATATGTGCGATTAACAAGTCCCCCTAAGGCTCTATAAATATACGACTGGAATGTCGCAGGCGTATTAGCTAGCCCAAAAGGTATTACTAGATACTTAAAGTGGCTATATTAGGTTTTAAAAGCAGTCTTCTACTTGTCCCCTTCTTTAATACGGAGCCTATAATAGGCGTCTTATAGATCCAGCTTTATAAAGATCTTTACCCTAGATAATTAATCCAGCATTTTACTAACTAGTGGTAGTAGGTAACGGTTCTTAATTGTTACTTTATTAAAACTACGGTAGTCTACGCATAGCCTTATAGTTCTATCTGGTTTTGGGACAAAGAGGATTGGTACGCCTACTGGTGACTTACTAGGCCAGATCCATCCCTTTTCCATTAAACTATTAAGGTACTCCCGCAGGATTTTAAGCTCTTTACGAAAGAGGTTATAGATAGGAAGGTTTAGGGGTACTTTACCCTCTTCTAGATTAATTACATAATTATATTCTAAGCTCTGCGCAAGGACTCTAGCTTATCTGCCTAAAAATACCCTTAGTAAGTCCCTTAGGCCTAATAGAATATTTAATAAATTGGGGTTGCGCTCGTCCTTCATATTATCTTTAGGTAGGTCCTGGAGCTCCCTTAGGACGCTCACGGGCAGCATTACACGCTATAGCGGTTGTTCGTACATAGTTGCTACTATACGTTAAATAGTTGCATGCGGCAGCCAGTGGAGGGTAGGGAATTCTTTAACGCAATATTTAAGGTGCTGTAGCATATTCTCTATATATTGCTTAAGCCATAGTAACCCATAACGATAAAAGTATCTTGTAAGATCTTTAAGATCGCTACTTCCCTGTAATATCTCCGCGACCTATCCGGCAGTTCCCCGTAGGGTGTCTGTTATAGAGGGGTTATCGCCTATACCAGGCTCTATACCCATTTTACTATAGAATAGGGGTTGGATCTAATACTCCTTTAGGTATAAAACGTATACTATTTTATCTGGCTCTATATCCTCTAGGATGTGTTCAAGACTTATTAGTAATATACGCCCTTCCGATTCCTTATTATTCCACTATTTAAAGGTTCCTGTCTTGAAGTGTATCTTAGGATCTGCTTCCGCGAGCCAAGGGTATTTAAGGATAAGGTTATAACCTGTGAAGTTAGCCGCCTAGAAGGGCTGCGGGCCAACTACCTTAGTGCGGTTGTGTATGTCGGCTACTAACACCGTAAGCTTATGCGTATTGTGTAGTTTAATCTAATGCTTATCTAGGAAGCCTGCGATAGGTTTTCGCTACCTTTGTAATAGGATAAGCTTATGCTCTTTTACCAAGTTGTACCGTATAAGGTTAATTTCGGCGCCACTATTATATAGTGCTTGGAGCTGCCGTACCTTACTAGTAGGGAGTATCATTTCCAGCTTAATAGTAATACAAAGAGTCTTCTCTTCTATATCTTACCCTAGTTGTAACCGGGAAAGGTCCGCAACTAGGGCTTTTCTTTTTTTAGGTTGGTGTGACTATTGCCCTACTTGCCCTTTTAATAAGCTTTACCTCCGGGGAAGCTTTCTCTTGGCTTCTTGGGGTTGTCTTGTAAGGGTATTGGATGGGTGCCGGATTGGCCCTAGGACTCTTTCCCACTACTTAGGTTTCCTAACTTTAACCCTTCTAACGTTCTCTTTAAGAAAGGTTTCTTTAAAGGCTAGGACTGCCCTATATTACTGTCGCGGTGCCTACGCTTCTAGTGACCCCCTAGATTCCTACTAGAAGAGGTCTGGTTCCTTACCACTTTCTCAGCATTTAGAACCGCTTGTTTAAAATTGGTATATATGGTAATCCTTAACAGGGCTCCTATGTGCCTCACTTCGTTACAAATTAGTGGCTTTATTCTAGCCTAGATAAATCCAATCTTCTCTTTCTTACAGATGCTGTCATTCTCATTTTTAAAGGGCTCTGGATCTATCTATTAAGCTTAGGTTTCTACATAGTTTATAAACTAGCAGAAATCCTTATTATCACACTATATACCATTCCAGAATTGCTCCGCATTACTGTATTATATAATATATGGATCCTGGATCCAATTCTTTAGAAAGGTCTGCAGCTATGGCTATATAATGATTTGATCTTTGTTAAGCTGACTAAGTGTAATCTAGTTTAGTAACAGATCTTTAATCTTGCTAATAATCTATTAGGTACGTTCTTTGGTATTATCTTATATTATTAGTATTTTAAAGAAGTTATCCATTTCGCGGACCTAATTGTCTAAGTAGTAAGCCTTAGGTCTGGGGCGGAGTTCTAAACTATTAGAGGCCTTGGCTAGTTGGTCCATATCTTTCTTTTACTTATTACGTAAATGCCTCTCTAAATCTTCCACACCTCCTTAGGAGGGTATAGGGTAACCCCCAGGGAGTCCTCGGTCTTGGCCTAATTATAAAAGATTTTGTCCGGTCTGGATTAAGTTTTGCCAGACCTAGATCTGCCCCTAGAGGTTTTTAATATATTTATTAGTGGCTCCCTCCCGCATGGCTTCCGAGAGCCTTATAATGGCTTCCCGATATCCTCTTTGTAGAAGATTGGTATGGGGCTCCTAACTTCCCAGGCTCCGGCTTGGGGAGGCTCCGGCTACGGAGGTAGTGTTAGTACCAGTAGCTAGTATAGGTTTCCCAACGAGGCTCAAGTCTTAAGTTAGTGGTTAGGTTAAATTACCTAAAGGGGTAGGCCCGCTTGGCTTATAAATAGTCTGTGTACCACTACTATGCCGATTATAGGCCGGTGGTCTTTTAGAAGGGTTCCGGTTGGGTCCCTGGTTGGACGCGTTAGTATATTCCTCTGGCATTTCTGGCTTAGGGGAAGATCTTAGGGTCACCTCTAGCGCTTAATCTTCCGATTAGCCTAAATAGGGCCGGAGGGGTTCCGGTTACTTTCCGGCGGCGTTGCGTCTATTATAGAGGGTGTCTGCGTTTTCCTTAGCGGTAACCATAGGTGTGCGAGTCTTCGAGCTCCTGGTGCATCTGGGTGTTAGGGCTTATTCAGCCGTCTTGCCTAGAGGTTTGTATTGTCGCAATCTCTCGCTATTAAAGGGACCTTCCTGCCTTGATATAATGGCTTTCCATAAGGTATCCGTGGAGTTTCCGTTTAGGTCATCGCGAGATTTTTAAGGTAGGATGGTGGGTGTAAATAAAAATGTAAATAAACAATTTTGTCTTTAAGCCAGCTGCCCTTCTAAATGGAGTAGGAAGAATTCGAATGTGAGGGGACTTTATAAACAGGGGGCTATAAGGACACAATTGTAGGAACAGATAGATTGTAAAGGAGACGAATCTTTAAGGAGGTAAGGCCTCTGGGATTATAGAGACTATATACTAGGGGCACGTGCCTCCGGCACGTAACCGATAGACGTCCGAGGGGTGTCCAGGGGTTGCCCTAAGGGCAACCCGAGGTACCGCAATAATATCCCTTACATATACTCATTCATTTATTACTAAACTAAGTTGCTACCCTTTTCTATCGGTTTTCGTCCATTGTGGGTCCTTAGGTGTGTCTTATCTTACTTTAAAAATCTTAAGCTTCTCTTATCTCTTCTTAAGAATTTTAAGCCTATGGCCTTTTACCTTTATTAAGTAATAAGCTAGCACTAGCAGTTATCTACTTACTTAGTTTCTTCTAAATATTACTCCTATTGTCTTATAAAGCAATAGAAATTATATCTAACAGTATCACAATACCTATTACTAAACCTTATTCTATAATGGTCTTAGTCTCTACTTCTATTTTAACTTCTCTAAGGTTTACATGCTCCTAGTAAGCTACCTTTATTGCCTTATTATTGGTAAATGCTTCACCTTTATTAAATTCATCGTCTTTAATGTCCGATCTATAAGCTGGTTTATTAGTTCCTTTAAACTTAGATAATAATAGCTCCTGCGGCCAATAGCTTACACTATACTTAGCGTCCTTATAAATTTGGCATGCGTTATTATAACAATACGCAAAACTGTTAATTAAACATTCTTTTATTCCTTATAGTGCACCATTATCCCTCTATATATATATGCCGTCTGCTAGCCTAGTTCCCTTTACTATATAGTTACTCTAACCACCTCTATAGTCTCTAGTAAAATAACCTTATTTTCCACAATTTATATAAGCTCTATCTTTAAACCATCTTTTTTGCTATAGAGTCCGCCTAAACGTCTTCTACTGCTAAGATCCCTAGTTTAGCCTTGGCTCCTAGGTCCTTTAATCACTTAATCCTTAACCTCTAGGTTTCCATAGTTTCTTTTCCCATCTTTAGGTTTCTTTAGTACCACTTAGGTCTATTAGCTCTGCGCCATTTTATAGTTTTTAACTCTATATCTGTCATTGCGTACTCTGCGCCTTATATAACTATAGAACTCTGTCTTGCCCTCTCTTAGCTTATTCCCTTTAATAGATTCTGTTATTAATCTTTATTAACTAATCTATTAACTCTCTTAGAGTATCCGCATCTTCCATTAGGATAATTACGTCCTAGACTTTAGCCTTAAGTCCTTATTTATACTGTGCCATAAGCGCCCTTTCGTTCCACTTAACCTACATGGCTAGTGTTTAAAACTGTGTTATATACTTAATTGCTAAAGTGCGTTATACTAAGTTTTAAAGCTTTCGTTTTACTATAATTATGGCTTCCAGGTCTCTAAATATCTGTGTTAGTCACTTTACAAACCCATTCTAACTGGCAAATATATATTGTATGTCTTAGTTAGTAGTTATTATACCATTGGCCTATATCTCCGTAAGATATAGCTTAAACTACTTAAGTGCCCTCCCCGTTAGGAACAATCCTGCATAGGCTACTTAATCTAATAATGTTGCTAACTTCGCTCCTTCCTATACTACCTTAAAGTGCATTTACATAAGAAATCCCTTAAGCTTCAACTTCTCCCCTAAGAATCGTTTAATTAAAGGTAACTTAATCTTTACTGCTTTAATTTCATTAATGCATTCTTTAAGTATCCTATTATTATCTTGTAAGTGATTAACTATTTCCTATAACTAACCTCGCGTAACCACTTAAGAATCCCTATTATCTATACTAGTATCTCCTAGTCCTGAGGTTATAGCTATTACTAACGCCGTTGTGACTGGTGCTGCTCTTAGTGGCATATTATTTAATCTTATTCAAATACTATAACCTTGGTAGTGAATGTGTAACAAAACCTTATAGTAGGAACTACAGTAGGTTCTATTATTAGGCTGGGTATATAGGTAAGAATAAAACAACAATGTAATAATAACTGGTGGAGTGGTTACCTAACAAATTAACTCCAATTATATTCTAAGATTTACTATAAGGAGAGAACTATCTATAGTAGGGACTAAGGTCCTTTAAATACACAACCATACGCCTAAGAAATCCTCTCTTATATGTAAGGTATATGTTATACATGTTATACATAGCGTATACTACGTATACTTTATACACTGCGTATAATATCATGTAACTCGCTTACTATTCCTCGTCATATAGTTCCACCAGATCCATCTTGGTCCGTGCCTATATCAACCAACTAGCTTCCTACGACTCTTCCCCAAGTAGTCGTAACATCGTACTTAAAGCGTCTGTAACAGCACCCGGCCCAAAAAGACTAAAAACCAACTAAAAGAACCCTGAAAAACACCTAGAGAATCCCCCTGAGATGCATGCATTGCAGGAGAGGCACATGTTAAACAACAGTGGTTTGCACTCGCGCGTGACCGCCAGAACCACGCCTAGCAATAGCCCTCCATAACAAAGACGGGCGAATACTATACTATAAAGCGGAAACACTTCTATTAAGAAGGCATCTAACAAAATATAAAGCCTATTAGACGCGTCTAGTATCTAGAATTATAAGGGAGTAACTATTAGCCATAATAAACTAACGCAGCTAGTAGAATAGCTCCGCTAGTTTAGTAAACCTTAGGCGCCCCTCTAGTATACCCTTAATTAAATCCTCTAATAGCTAAACAAAATTAAAAATAAATAAAAACCCCCCTTACCGGTAAACTATACCTAGGCTACTATAGCTACGCTTCTATAGTATAAGGAACCTACTCCCTTTAAAATAATAACTGGGTATATAATTATAATATAACTAAATATAAAAAAAGTAGAGGGGCTTAGGGGATAGTTAGAAATAGAAGTTCTTATAGAAATTTATAAAGAGGTCTATAACATTATTATAGTTTAATACCTTAGAAGCGGAGATATTAGAGTTACCCTAAAGGACTAATAGTTAAAGAAATAAGCTATAAGGGTAGGGAATAGGCTAGGAGAATATATTAGCATAAAAGTACTCTATAAGGATTACCTAGTTAAAGTCCTAGTGGTTCCTATAAGCTTTAGGGTAGAAAAGGGACGCTAGGTGGATAACATAGTAATTATATAGAAGATAGTAAAATAAATAGTACGTCTTATACTAGGACTTAAAATTATCTAAATCTAATAGCTTTAATAGGAAAATATAAACTAAGTAAATAATAAAAATAATAAGAGGATATAAGGGTTGCTAAAGACTTACTAGGGAGATGCTAGTTAAACACATAGCTTACTTATTATTAGTATACTTATACTAGGAATGCAAAAACTCTTTATCTAAAAAGGAATAATTATAAACGGCCTTATATATAATATAAGGCTCTATAACTATAGACTACGCCTAGAATAATACTATTGCTATATATAATGGGGACATACCTAATCCATATACGCAGTATAGGTGTGCTGCGGCTATTATATAGGCCCCTATAATATAAGACACTGCCTAAATTAAGACTAAATAAAATATGTAAACTACTACTAAAGCATATATAGGGTGTGGGAGAAAGAAGACAGTATTAAATACAGGAGATAGAAGGTAAGGGCTTAACAGCTATAGGAATAACTGTATGCTAGGTTATATAAATAGAAATAATAGGCGATAAACTAGGGGGATATAGGTGCCTTCCTAGTGTTTCCTACCTTTAATACTAGGGGGCTAGGCTAGCTATCCTAAGCCTTAACGGGCTAGAAGTAATATTGCGTGATATTACCAGACTAAATAGGGATATAAGGGTTATAGGGGACATAAGGGAGAGGACGCCCTATAGAAAGGCCCCTATAGATAGCTACAGCAAGCTTAAAACTAGAATAATTAAGAATTAGACTTAATATAGTAAATATAACATTTACAGCCAATCTATAAAGGGTATATAGCTAACTAGTAAGATTAGGGGAAGAACTGGAGATAATAATAGATTTAGATATAGAAGTGCTAATAGGAATATAAGATATGGGAATAGAAAGCTTTATATAAAATAAGTAGTAACTAGGGTATAAATATAAGAGATAGAAGTTCTAAAAATTCTAGAGAAAGTGGAAATAGAAGAAGTAAGGAATAAAAGAGAGATAAAGAACCCTTGCTAGGGGTCCGCCACCTATCTATTATATAGTATAACTGTGGTAATACAAACCACTATCTTATAAGGCCCCTACTAGACAGTCTAGACCTAGAGAAATACTATATCCTTGCTATATAAGAACCGTATTATAATACCTATATATAATTAACATACTGCCCCTAAGGATTTCAGCTCCTATATAAACTAAAAGTAGCTATATATATGTGCTTTATAATTAGTAAGGCTATTAGCCTATTCTTATAGTTATAGCAGGCAGTTAACCTAGACATTATAGTTATAATAATCCAGACATATAGGGGTCTAGTATAAATTATTAATATATATAACCCTAGGGTTAAAGGGGTTCTATAAATAGAGAATATTATATTAGTAATAAGCTTACTAGAAACTAAAGGTACGGAGTCTATCCTATTAGGAGATATAAACCTCCACTACCTATAGTAGGGTGGTATCTATATTGCTGCTAAATAATAGGTAGAGTGCCTATTAAGAGCTATAGACATTTAGGGCCTTAAACTGGCTACTCCCCTAGGAGTAATTATATAGCAATAAGGCACCACTAGAAGTATAATTAATCTTATATTTATGGATAAAGGCCTATACTAGAGACTTAAAAGGTATAACCCTAAAGAAAAATAGGCACTCGCCTTAAACTATATCCCTATTTAGATATAGCTAGACCTAGATATTAAGGTATAACTAAATAGTAAAAGATATATAATAAGGAAGCTTAAGATAGATAGCTTCCTTAGTATAGTTAAACAATAACTTTATAACCTAGAAGAAATTTACCTAATACTAAATAAGCAAGGCTTATTAGCCACCTCTAAGAAAATTAACTAAAGACTAAAAAGGATCTAGGCAGTAATTAAAAATGGGCTAAAAGAGCACTGCCTAGTCTTAAAACCAGGCCCTTATATATAACACGTATAGTCCGTATAGTGCGCGGTTTTTATTGCTAGCTAATAATAAGCAAGAAGGAAATATATAAGTAGCTATAACCCTAAAGACGAGAGACGATATAAAGATATAAGAAACTAGTTAAAGAATACCCTAAAAAAAGAAGTAAGGAATAACTAGAGATAGTTTATAAATAAGTATATTTTTAACCTGAGCCTCCCCTATAATAAGGGCCTTTAGGCCATAGCAAAGTAAGTAAAGAAAAAAGTAGGGCGCCTAGCAGAAGATCTATACCTACTACCCCTATAAAGAGTAGGGGAGTTATAGGCCACTAATAATAATAATAAGAAGGTAAAGATTCTTATAGAAAGGTTCTTCCCCTAACCAGCTCTAGTAGACCTTAGTAATATTATAGGTAAAATACTAGTAACTTACCTGCGGGTTAACAGTGATATAATAATAGAGGAAATGGCCAGAACCATTAGCCGCCTTTTAAATAATATAGTATTAGGACTAGATAGGATACTAAATAAGGCCTTAAAGACCTATGGACCACTTATAGCACCTTAGCTTATAGATGTAGCTAGAGTATACTTTGCTATAGGCTACTACCCGCGACTTAGAAGGTCTATAATAACGGTTATCCTATAAAAAGAAGGCAAAGTAGACTACTTAATCCCAGGAAGCTACTGCCCTATTGCCTTAGAAAATACCCTTAGCAAGATTCTAGAAAGGGTAATAATGGACTATATAGCAGATATGGCTAAGGAATACACCCTACTACTATAAAGTTAAATAGGGGCAAGAAAGAACCGCTTAACACTATTAGCACTTATATTACTTACCGCTACTATTAAATCTGTATAGGCGATGCGAAGGGACTTTATAGTATTAATGCTTAGCCTAGATATTAGTGGTGCCTATAATAATATACCCTATAAGCGCCGCCTATATATCCTTAGAGCAAAGGGTTTCCTAGAATGGATTATATAATTTATTTAAGGGTTTATAGGCCAGAAAAAAATATTACTAGTCTTTAGTGGATACTAGAGCCCCCCTATTATAGTTATAATAGAAATACTATAAGGATTACCCCTCTCGCCTATACTCTTCCTTTTCTTTATAAGCAACCTACTTAAGTCCTTTAAGAAAGGGGCAACCTAGGGGATAGGCTTTGTTAATAATATAAACCTAATTATATATAGGCCAATAGCCGTAGAGAACTGCAGAATACTAGAAAAAGCCTATAATACCTATATAGAATAGGCAAGACGATATAGAGTCTAATTCTTACTAGAGAAATACTAGCTAATCCATTTTATAAGAAAACACAACTAACCTATAGATCTCTAGCATATAATCTATATCTAAGGCTTTAGGGGCCAACTAGTTTAAGGCCTAAGGGTATTAGGAGTATAGGTAGACAGTAAGCTCTGGTAGAGCGTATATATATTATAAGCGGCCTATAAGGGCCAAGCGCAGTATATTATAATATCCAGAATTATTAATTTTATATAGGGTCTATGCTTCTAGAGGTTATACCTACTATATACAGTAGTTGTCTAGCTAACCATAACATATAGATCTAGTATTTAGGCTATAGGGGAAACTAAAAAAGGCACCTCTAAATTACTCCTTAAACTACTCTAAAAGGTCTAAATAGCCTACCTTTAGAGTATAATAGGCGGGTATAAGTAAACGGCTACAGCACTGTTTAAGAAGGAAGCTAATACCCCCCCCCCCTATAATTATATATTAAAGCCACTATAATATAAAGGGTGTAAAAGGAGCGCAACTCTAGTATTATAAAGTATATTAAGTTACGCCTAAATAAACCATGGAGGGACCCTAGGGTGCCCTATAGGAGAGCTAACTAATAACCCTAAAGTAGGGAAGATATATTAGAGAAATAGGTAGAAAAGGTAGAAGAAGAATGGTGCTATATTAGGGCCTAGGCCTAGATAAAGGAGGAAGGGAAATATATAAGAGACCAGTAAAGATAATAATAAGAGAGAGAAAGGAGCTAAAGTAGAGCCTAAAAGAGTACTGGGAAACCATCTACTGTAATATAGTACTGGTTGGACTAATACTGGAGAGGCGTATAGGAGTTAAAGGTATAGAGGCTGTCTTAGATAAAAGGAACCTAGGCTGTAGTATAGTTAACGCTATAGGGGGTAAATACCTAAGGGCTTTAAGAAGGCCTAATAAAGGTAGAAAATATAATAGCAACACTCCTAAGAATAGGAATAATAGGACTAAAAGATTGGCTCTACTAGGTAGGTGTCCTAGTAGGTAGCCTAAGATGTAAATATAGCTGGCTAAGACAGACACCAAAACATGTAATACTATTATGCCCCTTATATATTAACTAAGAAGCAATGCTCTTAGTAGCTAGCATAGAGAACTATAATACACTACTCTTAATATAAAAAGGTCTTAAGGCGGTTACCTAGTGGCTTATTAGCTAAAATATACTAGACCAGTTTTAGGTTGTAAAGGAAATAGTAATAGAAAGTAAGGGGCGAGCACTAGACACCCCCTAATGACTCTATAGTAGTAGAGCTAAGTTCGCGATACTAGCACGTCCGTAGGCTTGTTACGGCAGCAGTAATTCCTAAGGAGGTTAAAAAGTAAGGTAGTAGAGCACCATAGGTAACTCGTAGGCGCTATATAGGCGAGTCCCAAAGGCGGGGAGATGGATTACAGGGTTTTCTCATATAGAGTTTTCTCCCCATATATATATAAGGAGTAGTCCGCGTGGGCCCAATAGGGATCCAAATTGGACGTTAAGCAATAAATTATTATTATTATTATTATATATAAAAGTACTTAAAAGTGTTGATAATTTTAATAATAGGAATTTTCACTTTAACGAAATTAATCTTAAATTTGGAAGGAGATAATGCAATTTAGAGATCTTTAATATATAAAGTAGCCCCCTAAGATTCATTTATGAACTTTTAAAAACTTTATTTTATTATATGGTAGAAGAAATCCCCTTATAAAATTGCTAAAACTATGATTTTTATTGATAATTTTAACAAAACTCGCCAAACGCTCTCAGACGTGATTTTGGTGGATGTTAGTCAGCTTGCTGACGGGCCGAAGGAACATCCGCTCCAATCAAATTCACGTCTAAGCTCGTTAAGATAAGTACGCAAGAGCACGGGGCTCTCCTATAGAGGCCCCTGCGGCGGGGTTCCGTGACACTACCCCCCCTTCTATAGAGGCGGAGCTCCGGCGACGCAATTGGTTACTATATATATATAAAAGGGACGCTTAATTTATAGAGAAGAAAAGGGGCGTAATAATATTATATAATAAAGCTTGGCACCTAAGAATCCAACTAATTAGATAACTTTAACCGCCAGTTAAAGTTTCTGGATATCTTAACAATTTTTAGTTATGTAATTATACTTTGCCATTATATAATAGCAATCTATAGCAATCTGCGGCAATATAATGGTAATTTGCCCTTATGTAGCAATATATAATAGTTTAACTCTATAAGGCCTCCTATAGAGGATTAGGTATAAAGTCTCTGCTTAGGTATTACAGACGCTTTAAGTATAATACTACGGCTACTTAAAGAAGAGTTAGAGGAAGCTAGTTGGTTAATAAGAGCACGGTCTAAGATAGAATTAGTGGAGCTATATAACAAGGAATGGTAAGTAAGGTTATATAGTGTAATCTATATAATCTGCAATAAAGTAGATAGAGTAGATAGAGCAATAACTTTCTTAGAAGTATAGGTGTGTATTTAAAGGACCATAGTCCCTACCTAGATAGTTCCTTTCCTTATAGTAAATCTTAGAATATAACTGGAGCTAATCTATTAGGTAACCACTCTACTAATTATTTATACCTATTATATTATTAACTTTCTATTTACTTATATAACCTAGCCTAATAATATGTCCACTGTAGTATTTCTATAAGGCTTTATTACACATTTACTACCTAGTTATAGTATTAATAAAGTTAAATAATATGCCGCTAAAAGCACTAATTATAATGCTATCTATAGTAGCTACAATCTTAGGGTTAGGAGGAGATACTAGTATAAGGGATACTAATTCACAGCTAATTACGGTAGGTTAGTTATAAGAAATGGTTAATTAATTAATAGATAATAACTAAATACTTAAAGACCGAATTAATAGAATTAGAGCAGCCAAGGTTAAGTTATTATCTATTAAACGATTCTTAGGGGAGAAGTTAAAACTTAAAGGGTTCCTTATATAAATACACTTTAAGGTTATACAAGAAGGAGTAAAGTTAGCAACACCTATAGACTAAGTAGCGTATATAGGATTGTTCTTAACAGGAAAAGTACTTAAGTAGTTTAAATTTTACCTTACCGAAATCTAAGTAAATGGAATAATAACTACTAACTAAGAGGTACGGTATATATTTACTAACTAGAACGGGTTTACGGAAAGGTTAATATAGATATTTAGTAACTTAAAGGCAATAACTATAGTGGAACGGAAACTTTAAAACCTAATACAGCGCACTTTAGCAATTAAGTATATAATATAGTTTTAGACACTTATAATATAGGTTAAGTAGAATAATAGGGCGCTTATAGTATAGTATAAATAGGGACTTAAGGCTAAAGTCTAAGACGTAATTATTCTAATAGAAGATGCGGAAACTCTAAGGGAATTAATAGATTAGGTAGTTAAGATTAATAATAGTATATACTAAAGGGAACAAGCTAAGAAAGAGTAAGATAGAGTTCTATAGTTATATAAAGCGTATAGCACGCAGCGATAGATATAGAGTTATAAACTATAGAATGGCGGACTAGAGCTAATAGACCTAAGCGGTACTAAAGAATTTAAGAGATAAAGTAAAAAACTATGGAAACTTAGAGGTTAAGGATTAAGTAATTATAGGACTAAGGAATAAAGGCTAAACTAGGAATCTTAGCAGCAGAAGATATTTAGGCGGACTCTATAAGAAGAAGAATAGTTTAAAAAAGGAGTTTATATAAATTATGGAAAATAGGGTTATTTTGCTAGAGACTATTAAGGTGGTCTAAGTAGCTACGTAATAAAGGGTATAAGGTCGTTAGAGTACGATAACACAGATATAGGTATATTGCGTAGGACTAAGGAGTGTTTAATTAAGTACTTTGCGTTTTATTATAATAACGCATACCAAATTTATAAAGACATTAAGTATAGTGTAAGCTATTGGCTATAGGAGCTAAAGTTAAGAGAACTAAGAGGAACTAAAGAGTTAGGTAAAGAATAAGATTAACTCTATAAGCTAGATTAAAATATTATAGTAATATATAGATAAAGATTAGCAACTATAATAATAGAGTCAGAGTACTTATTAATTAATAGTAATAAGAAAAAGAAAGAGGCTAACTAGGGGCGCTTAAACCTTAATAATGTAGTAAAAGTAGAGACTAAGACTACTATAGAGCGTGGTTTAGTAATGGGTATTATAATACTATGGGATATAGCATCTATTACTTTATAAGATGGAAGGAGTAATATCTAAAGACAATTAAATAAGTAGGTAACTGTTAGTGCTAGCTTACTACTTAATAAAGGCAAAAGGCCACAGGCTTAAGATTCTTAAGAAGAGATAAGAGATGCTTAAGATTTTTAAAATAAGATAAGATATACCTAAGAACCTATAACGGACGAAAACTAATAGGGAAGGGCAATAGTGTCACAGTGCTATAATGCTAATAGGCTGAATAACTACATTGTGGTATAAAGAGGGGAAGGAGGTAAAAGGGGGTATCGTATATAAATAGTAGGGGCAGCCGCCAAGGCGCTAGTGGTGGGTCAGCTAACAGTAGGAAACAGTACAAGATAGTACAAGACAGTATGTATCAGGACAGTGCCGTGACAGTACTCCCCTCCCTAGAAGGTTTGGTCCCTAAACCAAACAAGTAACCTATTTTTGCTGCAAAGATGTCACTTCCGCTTACCGCCCTTAACCGAGCCAATAGCAATTTTCTATGCCGGGCATAGAAAATCTTAATTGGTTAGCTTAACGAATAAAATCAGCAGAACTCTATACCGCTACCATATGGCGCTTCTTGGCAAAAAACTAATTAATTAGATAACTTTGACCGGCGGTTGAAGTTCTATGAGATCTTAACCACTACAAATTACCTTTATGGTCGGCTACGGCCTTGGCGTGGCTCTCCCTTATCTTATACCTAGTCTAGGGGTCCTAGCTTCTTAGGGTGTTGTTTATAGAACTTTAGTAGTGCGCGCTCGCACCCTTTTAGGGATTTCTTGGGTTCCCAGGTTTTCTTATTATGATATTTCCATTTAATATAGTATGTTAAGCCATGCTTGTCTATTTGTTTATTATATACATTAAGGATCTTTTTAAATTCCCACTTGTCTGTAATATTGCCGTTATTATCCCTTTTGGCTATCCTGCCTATAATATTACGACGTTCCTCTTTATTAATATATACTTAACTAGAGATCTCTTTAGGGAACCAGAGGCGGATTTTTAAGGTGTAGAAAGACTTATTAACACAAATATAGTCCGGGAGGTTAACTACAACTACTCCTCTATAGGCAGCTAGGACGGGCCAGGGTCCATCCCAGTTATCGTCCTACTTTCTTTTAGGCCGGTTGGTCTTTATGTTTTCAAGGCTAACTATAACTATATCATCCTTTTTAAATATTATACCTTTGTCTCGTTTTATATTAGCGTTGTCTTTATATTATTGCTGGGAGATACGAGCTAGGGCTTTAAGCTAGGTTAAAATGCGCTTAAAGCGATTAGTAATAGTATTAGCTTATAGGTACTCCTTCTTTGCATATACAGACAGGGCTAATGGCTGGGGGCCTACTGGTTCGACACCTAGACGTGGGTTATAGCTATAGTTGGCAAAGAATGGTAAGATTCCTGTGGTCTTATTAACCTGGTTATTTGTGGTAAACTTAGTAAGGGGGAGCTAATCTACCTAGTTATCTTAGGTGAAGCTTATAAAGGCGCGTAGGTACTTATTTATTGCTGTATTAACAATCTCGGTTTAACTATCTGTTTTAGGGTGCCATGTGGAGCTAGGGCTTAGGGTTACCTTTAGGCGCTAATTTAGGCAACGCTAGAAGTTAGAAATAAATAAAAAGCCTCTATTAGAAACAATAGTATTTAAAGCGCCATGTAACTTATAGACAGTGTAGATAAATGCTTTAACGAGCTCCTTAGTATCTAGGCTAGTAATAGGAATAAAGTGTCTTATCTTTATTAGGCGGTTAACAACGATAAAGATATATCTATATGTTTTGCCATTACAGAGGCACTTAGGCAAGTTAACGATGTGGTTAATAGAGATATCGGTCTATGGGCGGACTGGTAGTTCTAGTAGTTTTAGGAAACCGGGCGGTGCTAAATGTGGGGTCTTTATATAGAAGTAGAGAGTGCAGTCTTTTACAAAGGTAGCCGTGAACTGTGAAATACCTAGCTATTAATATATTTAATTAAGAAGGTCTAGTGTCTTAACGCGGCCCGGGTGACCCGTAGGGCCCAAACTATACGTGCGGTATATAACTTCTAGTTAGAGTTTAGGTAAATTAGGGATAAATACTTAATTCCTGTAGTAGATTAGGCCGTCAACAATCAAACATTTAGATTTATTATAGCGGAGCAGCTTCCTAATCTGCTTAGGCCAACAGCGTACTTTATGGTCTTTCTGTTTATGTAGCGCAGCTAATATATTCCTAGCGAGTTCGTTCTCTTTATAGGCATTCTTAATAAGCTCCTTAAGGGTTTTTTTCTTAGGCTCTGGGTCCATTACTATAATAAAGTCTTTAATGCTCTAGTCTTGGGATTCGCTTAG
>Ga0307507_10003791_pt1 | contig 28311 bp, 29 predicted proteins | sample 7_EM_MG_FD_207223 | JGI IMG/M metagenome (GOLD analysis project Ga0307507, IMG submission 207223) | Populus trichocarpa ectomycorrhiza microbial communities from riparian zone in the Pacific Northwest, United States - 7_EM | ecosystem: Host-associated > Plants > Roots > Unclassified | place...
CGTGTGTCTGGCGCATTTATATCAGGTTTCCTGATGCTTGGCCAACCACAGTTGGACAATATCTAACGAGAACTGCCGACGGGCTACCCGGCGCAGCTGGGCGTCGACAGCGGGTCAAGCAGCCGTGACGGGCTGCTCAGATCATCCGACTCGCCGTGCCTTGGGACAACTCCGCCAAGGCGCTGATGCCATGCTGCAGCCCCTCCCGGAATATCGCTTGCTGCCCCGGCGTCAGCCCGTCCAGTAGAACGCCTTCGACCTCGCGCACCCTCGGTGCACACTCGTCGAGCAACTCTCGGCCGTGCTCGGTCAGTGTGGCCAGCAGGACGCGTTTGTTCCCTGGCTTCGGCTCCCGGATGATCAGGCCGCGCCGCTCCAAGGTCTGCATGACCTCGTGCATCGTCTGTGGACGCAGGAAGGATCGCCGCGCAAGCTGGGCTGACGACATCGCGCCACGCCCGTCCAGCACGCTCATGGCGGTGTAGTGGCCGGTGGTCAGCCCCACGGGACGGAGGATGTCGTCCAGCAGTGCGCGAATCACCAACTCGAGCCGCTTCACCAGGTACAACGTCAATGGTACGGGGACGCTGGCTTCGACTTGCGAACCTCCGGGTTCACCCGACACTGCTGCCATGAAGGCACACTTCCGATCGTCATCCGGCCTATTTCTCCCGACGAGAGCAATGTCAGGATACCTGATATAGCGATCGTTGCTGGTCGAAGTCGAACTCCTCCAACGACTTCCGAGCAGGGGAGCGGGCAAAGCGGGATGTGGCCCTCATCGCCGTAGGACTCCCCGCGCGGCGACCTTGCGTTGCAGGCAGGCCGCGAGGACTTCCCTCACGCGTCCAGGACTCGGTGCAAGCGCGTTCGGCGAGCCGTTCAAGGGCGCCGGCCATGGAGGGAGGGCACCTTCAACGCGTGGGCGAGATAGGCGGAACTTGCCGGCGACGGTTGCGGCCACTGGCTTGGCGGTGTTCTTGGCGACCGTCAGGCGATCTCCTCGGCGTTGCCGAACATGCGGTCGTAGTCGGCCGCTCACGGTGCTCGCTTGTTGCCATGCCGACTAGATTGACGCTGTGACGTCATGCGGTTGCGTCCCAGCCACGCCGCGGGCTGAGAAGACCCAGCAAAGCGATGCGTAACCGAATTCTATTCCGCAGAAACCACTCAGTGGTGACGGCCGTGATGTTGATCGATGTAATCGAAATTTCTGTGCTCGGAGGTATCAAGGATCATGATCCAACGCTCACGCCGAGTAACTATACTCGGCTCTACGTCGCCGAGCCGACGCGGGAGGCCTCTTTATGTGGATGCAGCGGTCGCCGGAATCGACTTGTTGAACTCATTCGTCGCACCGGATGGAATGTCGCGTCGTCCGTCTGTCACGCGTGGATAGCGACCGTGATGAGCGCAAGAGTGATTTCGCGGTCTGCATCCCCGTCTTTGTGTAGGACGAATGTCGGTGTCCCGTTGATCGAGTTGGCGTCGCGCAGGTAGCGGGGATGGGCACGGACAATCTTCTCGGCCTCGGCGATGACCGCGGTGGCGTCTTTATTTCGGATGAACAGCACCATCGCGGTGTGCGTATCGCGCCATGTGATGTAGCGGTCCAACAGTTGCGGCAGATCATGCTCGGCAAAGTTTTTCGGACCAGTCCACCACTTGCACTCGGCGAGGAACACCGCCCCACCGTCGCCCCATGGCAGATAGATGTCGGTCTTTCCCCGTTTGCTGAAGGTCTCACCGGTCGCCGCGCCGTAGATGCTGTGCAACGCCGCAAGGATCTGATCACGGAGACGCTCTTCGCGCTGCTCGGCGTAAGTCACGGCCAGACGTTCGAACATGCGCGTGTGCGCGACGATGTCGCCGATGATGTTCGCGAAGTCTTCGGTGGTGATGGCCGGTTCCGGCGCGAACGGCTGGAACGGGCGCGTCTGACGCGTCGGTAGCACCCGCCGTCGGGTGACGGGCTGGACCCGGTAGGTCCTGGCTGCCTCCTGATCACGGTGCAACGGCACACCAAGGATAGCTTCGGTGTCCCGGTCAGCCAGAACCTTCGCCCGGCGGGCTTGCGCAGCGCGGCGTACGCCGGCACGCAACTGCTCGTTCGCCGAGACAATGTCGCGGCGGCTGCAGTCCAGATGTTCGTCGATCTTGGCGATCTCGGCCCGGAGGGAAGCGACGATGCTGTCGCGGTCGCGTTCCATGACATCGGCCGGGACATCCCGGAAAACGCTGATCTGCCCATTCTCGATGCTGGCCCGCGGCGGGTTAAACGAGTATGTGCTGGCCTGCAGGTACAGGACGTCCGTCAGGCCACCGTAGGGCACGCGGAACGTGATTCGGCTGCCGGCGATGTAGAACGGTCTGGCACGATTGGACACGGCGCGCATCGGATCGCTGGACACATCGATCTGCTGGTCGGTGACGCCACCGGTCATATCGGCCTGGTCAAGCCGTGGTTCCGGCACCAGGTAGCGCTCGATGATCTCGTCAGCGACCTGTTCGTGAGGCCGAGCCAGCATCTCGTCAGCGCTGACTTGCGCCACCGCAGTCAACGCATCGCGCTGCCGTTGCTCCAACCACGTCCGCAGGTAACTTCGTGCCGTGAATGCCCAACGACCTGCATGTTCGCATCAACCGGTGCTCACAGTAACCTCCGCCACCGACAAGCCGCGGCGCCGACACCCGACAGCATCGGACTCGCCCGCAACCCTGCTCATGATCCAGTAGCGCCCAGGGCACACAGGCAGAAGAATCTCCGGGTGATCGACCGGGATGAGATCGACGCCACCAGCGAACTCCTTGGCGTGAATGCCGCCGACGTGCAGCGCGACTATCTGTACGGGTGGCTGTTAGCCGGCCTGTACGGCGATGATCCGCTGACGAGTGATCGGCTCGTCCTCAAGGGCGGCAACGCGTTTCGCAAGGGCTACTTCGTCAACACCCGGTTCTCTGGCGATCTCGACTTCGCCGCCCCGACCGGGCTACAGGCGGACCGGTTCCTCGACGAGTTGAACGACGCGTGCCGGATGATCCAGGCCCGCACCGGCGTCAAGTTCGACATCGACCGGAACGCGCAGACCGGACAACACAGCATCAACAATGGCAAAACCGTGCACAAGTTCGCGTTGTACTTCAAGAACTTCCACGGCAAGAGCAGCACGATGACGATCGCGCTGCGCATGGACGTCACCGAGTTCGGCCGCCTGTACCTGCCGATTCAACAACGCAACCTTGTCCACCCCTACTCCGACCAGGCCGACTGCGCCACCACGATCGCTGTCGTCAGCCTCGAGGAGGCGCTGGCCGACAAGCTCAAGTGCATGCTGCAACGGCACATGTCCAACGACCTGTTCGACCTTGTCTACTCGATATTCATCAACAACGACATCGATGTAGATAAAACGAAAATCGTGACGACCTTCCTGCGCAAGACAATCTTCGGGCCGAGCCCACAGGCCGCGCTCGGGCTACTGCTCGCGGTGCCCTTCGAGATCATGCGCCTCTACTGGAACAAGATCGTCTGCGTAGCAGCCAGCCGCATGGGCTTCACGGCAGCTGTCGATCTCTTCAAAGACGAGCTGCGGTCGCTGTTCTCATCGTTCCAGCGCGGCGAAGGGACCCAGCTCGCCTTCTTCCCCGCAGAGCTGAGGACACCGATCATGCAGGCCGGACGTTCGCAGACCCTGCTGCACATCACCTACGACGGAGTAGCCCGACTGGTTGAACCGTATTCCCTGGAATTCAAATGGAGTAAGAGCGGGGCGGGGCAAGAATACCTCTATGTCTGGGATCAGACCGGTGGTCGCTCGGGCCCCCGGCATCAAGAGCCTGTTCAACTGGAAGATCACCACACTGGAGAACACCGACATCAAGTTCCAACCGCGGCACGAGATCGAACTCGCCAAAGCGGGAGAATACGGCGATCGCACCACGTTCTCACCGGGGCACTCCGGCAGACGACGCTCCGCTGTGGCACAACCCTATCGGCAGGCCCGATACCGAGTGCGCTGCACCAACTGTCAACGCGAGTTCGACCGAAGCACCTCATCTACAGCAATGCGTCCACACAACGACTAGTACGGCAACCCGTGTCGCGGACGGAGAGGTCATCGCGTATAAGCAACGCAGCAAGACCGGCAGTCTCGTCAGGTCTCGGCACGAACTCGACAAACAGCGGAGAACGCACTCCACTGAGCCAGAGGTACACAGGAACCAACGTGATCGGTATTGGGCGTGCTAACTTCGCTCGTCAGAACTAATTGGGCGGGACGACCTCAGTCGCCCAGCACAGTCAGCCTCTACCGACGAGCTCTGAAGAACTGGGCGCTTCCTTCGCTTGGACAGCTGCAGTGCCGCGAAGTGCTCGTTACGCGATGCGACAAGGTGATCAAGAAGGCGCGCGCCAAGGCGAGCTATGACACTGCCAAGGTGGTGAAGGCAGCCCTGTCCGGCGCATGTGACTACGCAGTTCGCCACGGCGCCATGGACGCGAACCCAGTTCGCTCCGTCGGGCGCATGTCACGGGGCAAGCAGAAGAAGGTCGTGACATTGTCCAGCGCTCAACGTGTCGACCTTCTCGAAAAGCTCCGTGCGTACGGACCGACTCGGCAGGTCGACGCCTGCGGACGGTCGCTAGGTGCACGCGGCCGGATCTGGCTTGACCTACCGGACCTCATGGAGGCCATGCTGTCGAGCGGCGCACGGATCGGAGAGGCACTCGCGATACTCGGACCGGATGCGGAGCCGGCGGTCCCCACGGTCGCCGTGACCCACCACGTGGTCCGCGTACCCGGCGCCGGGCTCGAAAGGCGTGAACTGCGCAAGGGGAACGTCGGCGGCCTGCTGCTCGCGGTGCCGCAGTGGTCGGTCCCCATGTGGCAACGACGCAAAGAAGCCGCAGGCAACAACGCCCTGTTTGCCTCGTTCACCGGCGAACTCCTCGACCCCTCGAACGTCATCAACCGCCTGACCGAGGCGGTGACCGCGGTGGGCTACGAGTGGGTGACCAGCCACGTGTTCAGGAAGACGGTCGGCACCGTGCTCGACGAGGCCGACCTGCCGATCACCGCCATCGCCGACCAGCTCGGCAACACCCCAGCCGTCGCGGAGCGCCACTACCGGAAGCAGCGGGTGGCCAACCTGGGGAACGCCGACGCGCTGGAGGCGATGATGCCCGCAGCCGCGCCCTGACGGAGTTTTTAATCACTAAATCCTCCCTCCAGGCGCCACCACCCCACAACGCAGAGAAGCCCAGGCCGCTGGCCTGGGCTTTCTCGTGGCGAAGCTCCCCCGCTTGGACTCGAACCAAGAACCCTCCGGTTAACAGCCGAATGCTCTGCCAGTTGAGCTACAGGGGAATGTCGCTCTACCTTGCCGATCGCTGACCGACAAGAAGAACTTTAGCCCATGCCCGCAACCGGGTTTGAGGCACCCCCCACTTGGCGGAACCACCCATCCCGCCCGATTTTCCTGGACAATCGACAGTCGGAAGTCCAACGATGGAAGGCATGGGAAGCGGATGAAGAAGTTCCTGCTGGGCGCGGCCCTGGGGTACGTGCTGGGCGCCAAGGCAGGGCGCGGCCGCTACGACGAGATCGTGCGGACCTATCGCCGGGTCGTCGACCATCCGATGGTTCAGGGTGCCGCCGGGATCGCGCGGCAGAAGCTCAGCGAGAAGGTCACGCGCCGGCGTTGACCCTCGCCACGAAGAAGACTCGGCGGAACTCGAACCAGGTGATGCCGTCCGACCTGGTCGGGTACGCCTCGTCGAGCAGCGGCGCCAGGTCGCCGCGGAAGCGGTCCCAGGCCTCGTCGTCCAGTGCCGCCCGGACGGGTCGCAGTGCCGTGCCGCTGATCCATTCCAGCACCGCCCGCGGGCCGGTCAGCGGCTGCAGGTACGTCGTTTCCCAGGCGTCGACGGCGCACTCGGCATCGGCCAGCAACTCCGCGTAGCCGAGCGGGCTCTCCACGGCTTCGTCCTCGCGGAGGACGACCGATTCGAGCCGCGAAGCCCAGGTCGGGGACGCCGCCAGCTGCCTGGCGAGGGCGTGCGAGGGGGCGTTGAAGTTCGCCGGGACCTGGACCGCGAGCCAGGCGCCCGCGGGAAGCTGCGTCGTCCAGCGTCGCAGCAGGTCACGGTGCTCGGGGACCCACTGGAGCACGGCGTTCGACACGACGACGTCGGTGTCCGGCGCCGGGGTCCAGTCGCGGACGTCCACCAGGTGCGCGTCCAGGTCCCGCGAGCGCGCCGCCGCCACCATTTCGGGTGAGCTGTCGCTGCACTCGAGCGTCGCCGACGGCCAGCGTTTTCCCAGATCAACGGTCAGATTGCCGGGTCCGCAGCCGAGGTCGGCGACCCGCCGGGGCGCTTCGGCGCCGATCCGGGCGGTGAGGTCGTGGAACGGCCGGGCCCGTAGGTCCGCGTAGTCCAGGTACTTGGCGGGGTCCCACATGGCAGCCTCCCGATAAGCAGTACGGGCGTACTGATTACGAGCGTACTGCTATTCGCCGGGGACGGCCAGCTTCGCGGCAACCTGCTCGGCGATGGTCTCCACCAGCGCGACGTCGGTGCCTTGGTCGGGCCGGACCTGCAGCACGGTGCCGTCGCGCCCGGGGACCTTCCGCTGGACGAACCAGGCGCCGCCGTCCCCGATGTCCTGCCGGTGCCGCGAGCGCACCGCGCCGTCGACGCGCAGCCGCACGTGGTGCGGCACCTTGCCCGGCGCCGCCAGCGTGAACCGCACCGGCGGGCGGTCGGCCAGCACCACCACCGAACCCGCGGTGCCGACCTCGTCGGACTCGGTCAGGGTGAACACGCCGCCCTTCCACGCCGCCTTGGCGATCAGGTGCCAGCCGACGCGGCGCGCGCCTTCGCCGTCCGGGATCCACAGCCCGAGCGCGGTGACGACGAGGTGTCCCCCGCCCTCGACCGGCGCGCTTTCGACGACCTCTTCCCCCGCCTCCAGCGTGCCCGCGAACCCTTCCGGGACCCGGTCGCCGAGCAGCCGGCGCCACCAGCTCATCTCAGCTCCACGTGCTGGAGGCGGCCTGCTCGCCCAGCGATTTCCGGTACTGCTCCAGCGCGACGAGGTCGCCGAACAGCGCACGGTAGTCGTCGGGCGATTCGACCGGCGAGAGCCGCTGCAGCTTGCCCTTGATCTCCCCGATCTGCCGGCCGACCAGCCCCTCCTGGAGCCGCGCGAGGATCGCCGAGATGTAGCGGGAGTCGACTTCGTCCTTGGCCTGCAACGGTTCCACGGCCAGCTCGGAGAGCACCCGGCGGACCGTCCCTTCCGGACAGTGCGACGAAGCCGCCTCCAGCAGCGCGTGCCCGGACAGCCCGGACGCGGCGCCGCCCGACTTCAGCACCGCCTCGTGCACCGCGACGTACACCGGATGTGTGAACGCCTCCAGCGGCAGCGCGTCGTACTCGGGCCCGGCGATCGCGGGCTGCTGCAGGGCCGCCTTGAGCACCTCACGCTGGACGGCGAACCGCGGGTCCTTCGGCGCCGGACGTGGCTGCTCGCCCTCCGGCACCGCCGGACGCGCGGACTGGCGGGCCGGTGCCGCCGCACGCTTGTCGGACGCGCCCGCGCTGCCACGGACCCGATTCACCACCTGCGCGACGTCCTGCCAGCCCACCCACCAGGCGAGCTTGGATGCGTAGCCGTCCCGGCTGGCCCGGTCCTTGATCGCCGCGACCATCGGGACGGTCTTCTGCAGCGCCGAGACCTGGCCGTCGACCGAGTCGAGGTCGAAGGTCTTCAAGGCGCTGCGGATCGCGAACTCGAACAGCGGGATCCGCCGCGCGACCAGGTCCTTCACCGCGCTGTCGCCCTTGGCCAGGCGCAGCTCGCACGGATCCATCCCGTCCGGCGCGACCGCGATGTAGGTCTGGCCCGCGAAGGTCTGGTCGCCTTCGAACGCCTTCAGCGCGGCCTTCTGGCCCGCTTCGTCGCCGTCGAACGTGAAGATCACTTCGCCGCGGAAAGCGTCGTCGTCCATCATCAAACGGCGAAGCACCTTCATGTGGTCTTCGCCGAACGCCGTGCCCGAGGAGGCGACCGCGGTCGGGACGCCCGAGGCGTGCATCGCCATCACGTCGGTGTAGCCCTCGACCACGACCACCTGGTGGCGCTTCGAGATCTCGCGCTTGGCCAGGTCGAGGCCGAACATGATCTGGGACTTCTTGTAGATCGGCGACTCGGCGGTGTTCAGGTACTTCGCCGAGATCCGGTCGTCGTCGAACAGCCGCCGCGCGCCGAAGCCGACGACGTCGTTGCCGACGTCGCGGATCGGCCAGACCAGCCGCCGGTGGAACCGGTCCATCGGGCCGCGCTGGCCCTCCTTGGACAGCCCGGCCGTGAGCAGCTCCTTGACCTCGAAACCGCGCGTGAGCAGGTGTTTCGTCAGCTTGTCCCAGCCTCCGGGGGCGTATCCGCAGCCGAACGTCTTGGCCGCGGCCGCGTCGAATCCGCGCTCGGACAGGAAGTCACGCGCGGCGCGGGCCTCGTCGGTGACCAGCTGCTCGGCATAGAACTCCTGGGCCAGCCTGTGCGCCTCGACCAGCCGGGTGCGCGAGCCGCGGTCGCGCTGGATCGTCGCGCCGCCGCCCTCGTAGGTGAGCCGGAGGCCGACCCGGTCCGCCAGCCGCTCGACCGCCTCCACGAAGGTGATCAGGTCGATCTTCTGGACGAATTTGATGACGTCCCCGCCCTCGCCACAGCCGAAGCAGTGGAAGGTGCCGTGAGTGGGGCGCACGTTGAACGACGGGGTCTTCTCGTTGTGGAACGGACAGAGGCCCTTCAGGCTGCCCCCACCGGCGCTGCGCAGCGCCACGTACTCGCCGATGACCTCGTCGATCCGGTTGCGCTCACGCACCTCCGCGATGTCGCTCTCCCGAATCCGTCCTGCCACGTCCACCACTCTAGTTCTCCCTCGGGTGGGGCTGTGCGGCACACTCGGGGTTATGGGCACTGTTACCGCTCTGGACGAGCTCGCCGCGGAGTTCGCCGAGCACCGGTCTCACCTGATCGGGGTCGCCTACCGGCTGACCAGCACCCGCGCCGACGCCGAGGACGCCGTCCAGGAGGCCTGGCTGCGGCTGGCCGGACTGGACGAGGCCGGGCGTGTCGGCATCCGCGACCTGCGGGGCTGGCTGACCACGGTGGTCGGCCGGATCGGCCTCGATCGGCTCAAATCGGCGCCGTCGCGGCGTGAGAAGTACGTCGGCCAGTGGCTGCCGGAGCCGATCGTCACGCCGTTCGGGCAGCCGGTGAGCGAAGACCCGCTGGACGCCGCGGTGCGCGACGACGGCCTGCGGATGGCCGCACTGGTCGTGCTCGACAAGCTGACGCCGGAGCAGCGCGTCGCGTTCGTCCTGCACGACGCGTTCTCCGTGCCCTTCGCCGAGATCGGCGAGATCCTCGGCTGCTCTCCCGACGCCGCCCGCCAGCACGGCTCACGCGGGCGCCGCGCGCTCGCCGACGCCGACCCGGCGCCGCGTGTGCCGCTGGACAGCCAGGCGAAGATCCTCGAGAAGTTCGTCACGGCGCTGCTGGAAGGGGACATCCAGGCGATCACCGAGCTGCTGCACCCCGACGTCGTCCTCATCGGCGATTCGGACGGCAAGGGCCGGACCGCGCGCCAGCTCATCGTGGGCCCGGACAAGATCGGGCGGTTCTTCCTGGGGCTGATGCGGAAGTACGAGCCCGGCGTGGCCTCGCGCGGCGCTCCGGTGCTGGTCAACGGCGACCTCGGGATGTACCTGCCGCCGATGCCGGGTCGCGAGGGTTTCCTCGCTCTCGACGAGCACGTGCAGAGTGTCAGCATCCGCGACGGGAAGATCGTGGCGATCTACGACATCGTCAACCCGGACAAGCTGACCCACATCACGCGTCCCGCCGCTTCGCCGTCGTGATCCCAGCGGCGAGCACTAGTAGTGCGAAGGCGGCGAAGTAGGCGAGAGCCCAACCCGGGTTGAGCGGCGAGTCGGAGAGGACGTTCGCGTTGCCGCCGTCGCGGCCGCCACTGGCTTGTCCGGTGTCGCTGAGGAACTTCGTCACGACGCTGAACGGCAGCCAGCGGTGGATCTGATTGCCCGCGTGCGGGATGAGCGTGACGAGCTGCTCGACGGCGAGGGTGTAGGTGATCACCAGTGCCAGCGCGCCGGCGCCGTGGCGAATCAGCAGGCCGACGCCCACCGCGGCGACGGCCGCGAGCGCGTACACCACGCCGGTGCCCGCGACGATGGTCCAGTCCGTCGTGCTGTCGAGCGCGAGGTCGGCGTCCGGCGCGATGATGCGGCTCGCACCCCAGGCGCCGAAAGCCGCGGCTTCGCCGATGAGGAAAGCGAATCCGGCTACGACGGCGGCCTTGGCGAGTAGCGCCGGGGTCCTTTTCGGGACGGCCTGGAACGTCGTTTGGATCGTTCCGGTGCGGTATTCGGTCGTGACCGCGAGCGCTGCCAGTGCCAGCACGACGACGAGGCCGAGCGGGTAGCCGAACTGTGTCGAGGCGACTGTCGGCGGCAGAGCGGATTCGCTTGCGCCGCCGACGACTAGGGCGGCTGTTAAGGCGGTGAGGAGTACTGCGAGGAGTGCGCATACCCAGGGAGAGCGGGTGCTGAGGAGTTTTATGCGCTCGACGGCTAGTAGGTGCATGGCGGAATCGTGCCGTCGGGGGGCGGGTGAGCGCGTCCCACTGGGGTTCGATGTCTTGGGTCAGACTGGGGGTTGGGAATCGGCGCAGGTACAGGGACTCGTGAGTGGCAATGCCGGTTCTAACCGGCGGCAACACTCACGACGGCCGGGTCACCTCCTGAACCGCAGGCTGGCCACGCAGACTTTGCCCACCCCCGCGGGCCTGCCGGACCACGCACCGCCTCAGCAACCCCACCTACCCCACACACAACCGTCGTGAGTGGCAAGAGGTGTTCTAACACTCCTAAACACTCACGACCCCACCGCAAGCCACCCCCACCTGACCCAACAGCCACACCCGCCCCACAGCCCCGCCGACACACGTCATGAAGGGGACCTTCCTCTCACCTCACGCGAGGAAAGTCCCCTTCAGCACACCGGACCAGAGCATCGGCGCCCCTCAGACCGTAGGTACTCAAATGCAGATTGGCTCTAACCGGCATTGCCATTCACGAGTCGTTCAGGGCAGCGGGATCCGGCAGGCGTCGCCCGAGGTGAAGCCCTGGTCCACGATTCCCAGCGCGCTGTTCATCCGGGCCCGCATGTTCTCCAGTGCGATCTGGTAGGTCAGCTCGATCACCCCGTCGCGGCCGAACTCGCGCTCCAGCGAGCCGACCTGCTCGTCGGTCACCGACATCGAGCCCACCGTCATCGCGTCCGCGTACGCCAGGGCGAGCCGTTCCTGAACAGTGAACGCTGGCGACGTCTCGTATGAGTCGATCGACTTCAGCCGCTCGATGTCCAGGCCGTCGTGTAGTTGCAGCATCGTGCCGAAGTCGACGCACCACGAGCAGCCCACCTGCGTCGCAACTCGGTACACGGCCAGCTCCCGCACGGAGGACGGCAGCTTCTTCGAGGCGCGCTCCACCAGCAGTTCGTGCACGCTGTTCGCGCGCAGCAGACCCGGGTGGTGGGCCACGACGGCCATCGGCTCGGGCACTGCGCCGTACCGCCGTCCGGCGAAGCGGTAGGCCAACTTCAGGAAGAAGCCGGCTTCGGACGTCTTCTTCGCGGGGATGCGGGGCATCTTCGTTCTCCTTCGTCTCGGTCACTGGGTGGACGAGACGGCTTCCGCGGGTGTGACAGTGGGCGACGTGAGCCACACCACCAGGGCCACCGTTGCCGCCGCGGCGAATACGACGGCCAGGCCTGGCGCACCCAGACCGCCGGTGGTGGCCAGGGCGAGCCAGCCGAGCGCGGCAGCGCCGAGCAGTCCGCCTGCCTGTCGTGCGAAGGTCAGCGAACCCATCGTGACGCCGATTAGGTCCCGCGCCGCGCGTGACTGCCCCAGTACCGTGTACGCCGAAGTACACAGGGCGAAAGCGGCGCCTATCGCGAAGAGCCCCGGTGCGAGAAGCCACCACAGGCCGCCGAAGCCGGCCGCGAAGGCGATCAGGACGAGTCCGAGAAAGCCGAGCGCACAACCGAACCGGCCCCACACCGTCATCAGCGGACACTTCCGGGCCAGCGCGGCGAATGACGCTGAAAACGTCAGCTGGCCGGCGGTCATCGCGATCAGCAGCAGTCCGTCCCGGCCGCGTCGAGACCCAGCGACGCCACGAGCGCGACGTAGGTGAACACCCCGTACAGCGCGAAGCCCACCAGCCCGTTCACCAGTACCGACCGCGCGAGCACGCGGTCGGCGAACACCCGCGGCGAGATCAGCGGGCTTGCCACCCGGCGCTGACGCCGCACGAACAGCACCGAAGCCGCCACTGCCACCAGGACAAGCACCGGTGTCCACAATGGACTCCGAGCGAGGCCGTCGACGCTGCCGAGCGCCACCACCGCGGAACCGCCGAGCGCCAGCAGCAGGCCACTCGCGACGTCGAAGCGTGCGGCGGCCCGCGCACGTGCCGACGGCAGGCCACGCAGCCCCAATAGCAGGGCCGGGACGCACAAAGGCAGGTTGATGACGAAGATCCAGCGCCAGCCGGGACCGGCGGCGAGCAGCCCGCCAAGCTGGGGATCGACCGCTCGGTGGCGAGCCGCATGGTCGCCGAAGTCCTTCAGACCGGGTAGGTCACCGGCGTTTGACCAGGTGGACGGCGCCCGGCACCGATGACTCGGCCAGCTGGTACCCGGCCCGCTCGTACATCGCAATGTTCCGGACGCTGCGGGCCCCGGTGTACAGCGCGAACCGCTGCGCCGATACCGGAGCCTGCGCCTCGGCGAACGTAAGCAGCCGCCGGCCCAGGCCGTGCCCGGCGAGGTCCGGCGCGACCATCAGACGGCCGACCTCCCAGGCGTCGCCGTCGAGCAGCCCGCGAACGGCGCCGACCAGCCGGTGCCCCCGCCGCACCTGCCACGCCGACCACGTCGCCAGCCACTCGCGGACGTCGTCGACGCTCTCGTGCAGCGCGGGGTGGTCCAGGGTCTCGTTGGCGATCGCCTCCTGCACCCAGCAACACCGCTGCAGGACCAGCAGTTCCGCGCTGTCGCCGGCGGTCGCCGGGGCGATGACCAGGTCGTCGAAGTTGCGCTCCGGACCCGGAGCGGCTTGAGTTCGGTGAATGACCACACCCCCGGGATATCACAGGGTGACCCCGCGCATGGTCGTGAGCGACCCGGTGGCCGCCGCGGCGTTCCTGCGCGCCACGTTCGGCGCCACCGGCGAGTGCCATGAGCACCGGCCGTCCGAGATCTACATCGGCGACTCGCTCGTGATGCTCTCGTCGACCGAGGTGCGCGAAGCGTTCCCTGCGTTCCTCCACGTCTATGTCGACGACGCCGACGTGACCTACCGGCGGGCTATGGACGCAGGGGCGGAAAGCCTCGAAGAACCGATGGACACCCCCTACGGCGACCGGCGGGCGATGGTGCGCGACCCGTTCGGCAACATCTTCCAGATCGCGCACCACCCGGGCTAAGCCGTCAGCGCGCGCACGTCCCAGATCCACACGCCGCCGACGAACTCCGCGGGCTTGCGCAGCAGCAGTTCCACCGTGGTGCGCAAGGCATCCTGGTTCTGGCGCGGGCCGACCACGAGGACGTCGGCGTTCCACTGGCGCAGGTCGGCCAGCGCCTGGTCGCGGTCGGCGTCGGTGATCTGCGCGGCCTGGCCGGTGCGTTCGACCTCGGCGAACAGGTCCGACGTCCGGAGCGGGACGGCGCCGTAGCGGCCCTGCTTGTCCGTCGCCGACGTCGGACCGACGAAGTAGCCCTCCGGCATGGGATAGCCGAGCCCCGCGTCGACCTGCCAGTGCAGCGGCTCGGCTTCGCCGGTGCTCGGCAACGGCACCGGCACGAGCGAGCCGCCGGGCGCGACGTAGGACTTCCAGATGCCGTCGGCGAAGAACGCCGGCGAGTTCGGACGCTGGTGCGTCACCAGTTCGGTCGGTGCGATGGGGAGCAGCACCGCGACGACCGCGCCGATCCACAGCAGCCGCATCGGCACCCGGCGCTGCGCGTCCTCGGTCTGCTCGGCCGCGACCGACCACACCCGGGCGGTCGCGATGGCCAGCAGGCCGCCGACCGCCGGGATGCAGCCCATCGCGAGCCGGGACTCCAGCAGCGAGTCGAGCAACGGCAGCTGCCCCAGCCAGTTCCACGGCCCGGTGATGCCGGTGTCCTCGTGGGCCGAGGTGAGCTCGATGCCGAGGGAAAGGATCGCCATGACGACGGTGGTGATCGACAGCGCGCGGGCCACGACGTCACGCCAGAGCCAGATCGCCAGGACGAAGAAGAGCACGATGAGCGGCCAGCCGAAGAAGGCGTTCTCCTCGGTGCGGTTCATCGAGACGTCCGCGGCGGCCTGCGCCTGCCCGGCGATCGACTGCGTCGCGAAGCGGGTGAACGCCGCCATGTCGTTGCCCGCGGGGCCGTGCAGCAGTTCGTGGAAGCTCTGCGGGCCGAAGAACTGCCAGTACAGCGGGAAACCCGCGATCAGCAGCGCCACGACGATGCCGAGCGGGACCCCCTTCGCCAGCGGGCGAAGCATGCCGGGGATCTCCGCGCGGCGCGGGATCAGGTACGCGATCACGAAGACCAGGAACGTCAACGCGAAGATCATCAGCGGTTCTTCGCCGAGCAGGATCTGCCAGGCGACGAGCAGGCCGAGCACGATGCCGTTGCGTACCGGGCGCTGGTTCTTCGCGATCTGGATGATCTTCAGCGCGATGAAGGGCAGCAAGAACAGCACGACGAAGTTCGGGTGCGCGCAGGCGTGGGAGATCATCGGCGGGGCGAAGCCGCAGAACGCGCCGCCGATCGCGGCGCCGACGCGGTGGCCGGGCACGAGGTGACGGGAAAACACCCAGTACCACGCGGTCGCGGTGCCCGCGAGGCCCGCAGTGAGGACGATCACCCAGGTCAGCGTCGGGCCGAAGGTCAACGTGATCGGCGCGAGCGGGATGTTCAGGCCGAACATCGCCGCGTTGGCCGCCATGTTGACGCCGGACGGGAAGTTCTGGAGATTCGTGGTGAACGGGTTTTCGAAGTGCAGCACCGATTTCGCGACGACGCTGGAGTACCACTCCCACTGGCTCTGGTCGGAGGCGCCGTTCCAGAGGTAGCCGCGCTTGAGGTCGAACCAGAGCCCGTTGTAGAGCACGATCGCGAAGAGCAGGAATCCGCCGGCGATCGCCCAGTCCTGCCAGCCCCAGCGCAGCACGCGCGCAGGAGTCTCCTCCTCCGGAGCGGGCGGGACGATGTCGGGCACGGCTTCGGACTTCAGGCTCACGGTTCGACCACCCTGGCGAAGAAGTAGACGGCACCGGTCCCCGGGTGCCGGACCAGCAACAGGAACGGGCGGTCGACCTCGACGGTGACCGGTTCGGCGATCGACGCGGACATGAGCGCGAAGGTCATCGCCGTGGCGGCGGCGCCTTCAAGCCCCTTCTCGTCGAGCTTGAGGACAGCCTGGTGCAGCACGTCCTGGACGTAGAGGCGCGGGTCGGACGAAACCCCCTCGAGCTCGGCATCGCCGGTGAACAGCCGCCGCACGCCGAGGGACTGGAGCAGCGCCTTGAGCGGGCTCTGGACGTCGAGCGTCACCTTCGGCAGCGTCAGGCGGACCTGGGCGAAGTGGACCTCGTCCAGCAGCTCGGCCAGGGCGGGCGCGTCGAGCAGGGCTTCGGCCTGGCCGAGGTCACGTGCGGCGTCGGGCAGCAGGATCGTCGCGCAGACGCCGCCCGCGGCACCGAGCTGCACGACCTGCCAGCCGTCGCGGCGGGCGTAACCCATCCGCTCCTGCTGGCGCATGGCCGGGACCTTGCGCTTGCCGCTGGGGGCTTTGAACCAGAGCTCGCCCGTGTCGTGCTCGGGGAACGGGTGGTTCCACGAGGCCTTGAGGTAGAGGGCGTTGACCAGCGTGGCGACGGTGTCCGCGTCGACGGAGCCGGCGGGCAGCAGCTCGGGGATCAGCCCGTGGGTGGCCTCGCGGACGTCGGCGTTGATCAGGTCGCGGGCGGCTTCGGGGTCGGTGTGGAAGGGCGCGCTCTCGATGCTCGCGCCGGGCCAACCCGCGAGCTCGGTCTTGAAGGAGTCTTCGAGCGGCAGCTCGTCCCAGGCCCACAGCGTGTTCGACACGCCGATCTCGGGCGGCTCGGCGCCGGTCGCCGCCGGCAGCTCGGCGGCGGCTTTCAGCAGGTCGGCCTGATCTTCTCCGAGGAGCTCACGCAGCTGAGCGGCTGTCTCGCCACGGGCCGCGCGCAGGCCGAGGGTGAGCGCGCTGGCGATCGAATAGGGCGAGAAACAGGAGTCCCCGCCACCGGCTCCCACGCCCTGGTGCAACGCGAGAGCGAACCGGAGGTGGCTGTCCGTGGCGGCCATGCGGCGACCTTACCGGACCGGGTGACCCCGCCGACTACCACGCAACCCGGTGACAAAAACGCGCGCCCGGGCTAGGAACCACCTGCACAACTGGTCCGTCACGGGTGGCGGGTCACGTGCCAGGAGTGCCAGGCGTGGGCTTGAAGGTCGGTCAGGGAGGCCACCTGGTCGACCACCACGCGCAACCGCGCCGCATCGTCGGCCGCCGCGTTCCAGGCGGGCACGAACAGCGGGTCGAGCGACTCCGGCGCCCGCTGCGCCAGGGCCTGGACGAGCTCGGCGATGAGCTCACGCTGGCCGTCCTGCATCGCCAGCCGGCGGCGGTCGCTCATCACGTATCGCAGCGCCAGCGCCTTGAGCAGCGCGACCTCGGCGGCGACCTGCTCGGGAACCGCGAGCTCGGCCTCATAGCGGCTGAGCGGCCCTTCGCCGTACTTCTCGCGCGTGCCGGTGACCGCGGCCGTCGCGAAGCGGCCGACCAGTTCGCTCGTCAGGCGCTTCAGCGCGACCTGGGCGCGGGGTGACCCGTCCGGCGGCCCGCCGACCAGGGAAGCCACCACGGGCAGCGCGAGCAGCTCCGTCGCGGCACCCTCCAAAGTGGACACTGACTGCTTCGAGAAGTGCTTGGCCGCGGCCTCGGCGACGGCGGCGCGCTCCTCGGCGTGCGCCAGCACGCGCAGCTTGATCCGGCCCGCCAGCACGCCGTCCTCGACGTCGTGCACCGAGTACGCGACGTCGTCGGACCAGTCCATGATCTGGGCTTCCAGGCAGGTCTGCCCGGCCGGCGCCCCCTCACGGATCCAGGCGAACACCTCGGCGTCGTCGGCGTACACGCTGTACTTGGCCAGGCCCGGCCGCCGCGTCCACGGGTACTTCGTGGTCGCGTCCAGGCAGGCTCGGGTCAGGTTGAGCCCCGCCGCCACGCCGTCCTCCGACAGGAGCTTCGGCTCCAGCCGCGTCAGGATCCGCAACGTCTGCGCATTGCCTTCGAACCCGCCGCTGGCCTGGGCGACCTCGTCGAGCGCGCGCTCGCCGTTGTGCCCGAACGGCGGATGCCCGATGTCGTGCGCCAGGCCCGCGGTGTCCACCAGGTCCGGGTCCGCGCCCAGCTCCTCGGCGATCCCTCGGCCGATCTGCGCGACCTCCAGGGAGTGCGTCAGCCGGGTGCGCGGCACGCCGCTGACCTCAGCCCCTTCGCCCGGCCCGACCACCTGGGTCTTCCCGGCCAGCCGCCGCAGCGCGGCCGAGTGCAGCACGCGGGCACGGTCACGGGAGAACGCGCTGCGCCCGTCCGCGCGCGCGCCCGACAGCGCCGCGCCCTTGGGCCGCTCGGGCAGCAGGCGGGCGGTGTCGTCGTCGGTGTAGCTCACCCGGCCAGCTTAAGCGCGCCCACCGACAGAACCGGCTGGTCAGCCCAAGATGCTTTCGAAGAAGTCGTCGGCCGGGGTCTTGGTGAAGCGGTAGTACAGCAGCGCGCCGGTCTCGCGGATGATGTAGCGGACCTGCGTGATCCGCTCCTGGACCACCGGGCCGCTGTGCGTGGGCGCAGTCCAGGCATCCAGGCCCAGGTCGTCGGCCATGGTCCGGGCCCGGAAGGAGTGCCACGGGTCGCTGACCAGCACCGCCGTGTGCCATCCGCGCGCCTCGACCTGCGTGGCGACCGCACGGAGGCTGCGCAGCGTGTCACTGCCCTCGCCGACCGCGAGGGTCGCCGACGCCGGCACGCCGTGGCGGTTCAGCCAGAGCGCCCCCGCCTCCGCCTCGGTGAAGTTGTCCTCGGCTTTCTTGCCGCCCGCGGTGACGATCCTCTTCGCGACTCCGGCGTCGTAAAGCTGCTTCGCCTTGAGCAGCCGCGCGGAGAAGATCTCCGACGGCTTGCCGTTGTACTGTGCCGCGCCGAGCACCACGATGACGTCGGCCTGGCTGCGGTCGTTCTCGCGGGCCACCTGCCACACGCGGAACGCCGTACCACCCACCAGAGCGACGAGCATGAGCACGAGGCCGAACAGGATCCGGCGCACCCAGCTCGCCCAGGTCGGCCTGGTTCGTTCGGCGGTACCCACCCGGCCAGTTTGACAGAAGCGGCCGCGGGGCCTACAGCCAGCCGCGCTCTTCCGAGAGCCGGACGGCTTCGGCCCGCGTCCGAGCACCGGTTTTCCCGATGGCGGCGGACAAATGGTTCCGCACGGTGCCCTCGGACAGGTGCAGTGCCCTCGCGATGTCCGCCACCGTGCTGCCGTCCTTGGCCGCGCGCAGGACGTCGTGCTCGCGCCCGGTCAGCGGGCTCACCCCGGTGGCGAGGGACTCGGCGGCCAGCGCCGGGTCCACCACCCGGAGTCCACTGTGGACACGGCGGACCGCCTCGACGAGCTGCTCCGGCGGCGCGTCCTTGACCACGAACCCCGCCGCGCCCGCGGCCATCGCCCTGGCCAGGTAGCCGGGCCGGCCGAAGGTGGTGCAGATGATCACCCGGCAGGAGGGCAACGCCGCGCGCAGCTCGCCCGCGGCCTCCAGGCCGTCCTTGCCGGGCATCTGGACGTCCAGCAGCGCGACGTCCGGCTTGGCCTCGCGGGCGGCGGCCACCACCTCGTCGCCGGAGCCGACCTGGGCGACCACCTCGATGTCGGATTCGAGGCCCAGCACAGTGGCCAGCGCGCCGCGGACCATTGCCTGGTCGTCGGCCAGCAGTACCCGGATCAAGCCAGTCCTCCCGCGGGTTCGGCGCGCACGGCAGGCACGGCCTTCGCTTCGGTCTCCGGGATCTCGGCCCGGACGACCCATCCTCCCCCAGGCCGGATGGACGTCGCCAGGGTGCCGTCGATCGCGGCGAGCCGTTCGGTGAGGCCGCGCAACCCGTTGCCCTGTTTGACATCCACGGCATTTCCATCGTCCTCGATCTCGAGCCAGTTGCGGCCGAGTCTCACCTTCACGCGCGAAGCGCCGGAGTGGCGAAGCACGTTCGTCACGGCTTCGCGCAGGACGTAGCCGAAGGTGTTCTGGAACTCCGGACGCACGTTGTCGACCGCGTGCGGAAGGTCGGCCTCGATCTCCGCGGCCCGCAACGCCGCCCGCGCACCGACGATCTCGGCCGAGAGCGACACTTCGCGGTACTCCGACACGGTGGCCCGGACGTCCGAGAGGGCGCTGCGGGTGAGGCCCTCGACCTCGCGGATCTCCTCGACCGCGCGCGGGATGTCCCCCGAGCTCTCCAGCACCCGCCGGGCCAGCCCCGCTTTGACGGTGATCGTGGTGAGGCTGTGCCCGAGCAGGTCGTGCAGGTCCCGGGCGACGCGCTGGCGCTCGTTGGTCACCGCGAGGAGAGCGATCTCCTTGTTGGCGTGCTCGAGCCGCCGGATCGCGCGGACCAGGTTGGCCATGAAGAACATCGCCAGTGTCACCGACGCGACCGAGATCAGGTCGCCCATGCTGTCGCCGAGCTTGCCGCGCAGGGCCATCAGCCCGGCCACGAGCAGCAACGCGGTGCCGTCCAGGATCACCGCCCAGGCCGCGGGCAGCAGGAACGCCAGTGTCGCGGTGCCGAAGAGCAGGACGAACGGGTTCGCGTCGGTCACCACGGTCACCCCGAGCCCGAACGCCAGCATCGACGTGCCGAAGGCGAGCTTGACCGCCCGGGGCCGGTCGAACACGACCGGGAAGACCATGTAGAACAGCGCGTACCCGTAGATGAGGATCCAGATCAGGACGACCTTCAGCGTGACTGTGTCGGCCTCGAGGAGACTCTTCGTCGCCGGGTAGAGGTAAGGCAGCAGGAACACGAGCGAGACGATCGGCCAGCGGAACCCGTTGGGGCCGACTTTGCCCTTCGGATCGGGAAGCGGGTCTTCCCACCACCCCGCCCAGTTGCTCAGCCCAAAGCGGTGTTCGGGATCGTCTGCCTTGCTCATCCGTACCTTCCCCGCTCAAACCCGGGCACTGTCCTTACGGTAACGCCTGATCACCAGCGCCCCGAGCACCGCGGTCCACGCGGCGAGCACGCCGATCGCGGTCGGCATCGACACCAGCAGGTCGTTCGTGACCACCGGGCGGACCAGCTGCAGCACCCAGTACGTCGGCATGACCTCGGCGACGTTGTGCATCCAGCCCGGCATGCCCTCGATGGGGATCCAGAGCCCGCCCAGCAGGCCCATGCCCATCATCACCAGCATGTTGATCGGCTGCATCGACTCCGGCGTGCCGAACTGGCCCAGGAGCAGGCCGAGCAGCACCAGCGGGATGGTGCCGAGCCAGATCCCGGCGACGATCCGCATCCAGCCCGCGGCGTCGAGGTGGACACCCTCGACCACGATGCCGACGATCGGGACGATCAGCAGCGCAGGCAGCCCGACGAGCATGCCGGACAGGGCCTTGCCGCCGAGGTAGCCGGCACCGGTCAGCGGGGTGAGACGCAGCTGGCGCTGCCAGCCGGCGGCGCGTTCGAGGGCCAGGCGGGCACCGCTGGTCATCGCCGCGGCGAAGGTGCCGAAGGTCATCATGTTGACCATCACCACGGCCACGATCGCGGCGTGGTCGGGGGCGTCGGCCTTGGTGAAGACGTTGGACTGCAACAGGAACATCATCACCGGGAAGGCGATCACGAAGATCAGGAACCGGGGCGCGCGGAAGTTCCGGCGGATCTCGGTGAGCAGGTAGCCGGTCATCGCGCGGGCTCCTCGTCGGAGGTGAGGGAAAGGAAGGCGCCTTCGAGGCCGACGGCGCTGATTTCGATGTCGTGCACGGCCGGGACGGCGGCCTTGAGCGCCCAGAGGGTCGCGTCGGAGTCGGCGCTGGAGATGGCGACGCGGTCGCCTCGCAGCTCGAACTCCTTGACCTCCGGCAGGGCGGCGATCACGGCGTCGGTCGTCCGGGGGACGACGGCGCGGATCGTGCGTCCGCCGGCCAGCGCGCGAACCTCGGCGACGCTTCCGTCCGCGACGATCCGGCCGCGGCGCATCAGCACCACCCGGTCGGCGAACTCCTCGGCCTCTTCGAGGTAGTGCGTGGCGAACACGACCGTGCGGCCGGACTCGGTGAAGGAGTACATCGACTGCCAGAACTCGCGCCGGGTGCCGACGTCCATCGCGGCGGTCGGCTCGTCGAGGATCAGCAGATCCGGGTCGCTGACCAGGGCGACGGCGAAGCGCACGCGCTGTTTCTGGCCGCCGGAGAGCTTGTTCGCGCGGCGGTCCTTCAGGTCCGCGATGCCTGCCTTGGCCAGTGCGTCGGCGACGGGCATCGGCTTGCGGTGCAGCCCGGCGACCATGCCGACGGTCTCGCCGACGGTCAGGTCCTCCATCAGCGCGCCGCCCTGCAGCATCGCGCCGATCATGCCGGCGCGCACGGCGTCGATCGGCTTGCGGCCGAAGACGTGGACGCCGCCGTCGTCGGGCCGGGTGAGCCCCAGGATCATGTCGACGGTGGTGGACTTCCCGGCGCCGTTCGGGCCGAGCAGGGCGACCACCTCACCCGGGGCGATGGTCAGGTCGAGGCCGTCGACCGCGTGGACGTCCCCGTAGTGCTTGCGCAGGCCGGTGAGGTGCACCGCGGCCCCTGCCTGGATCTCGTTGACTGGCATGCCCCCAGGTTCGCGGGTGCGCGGCCTCGGTCCGCAGGCCTTGCGTCACGACCTCGGGGTGACAGTTGTCAGGGGTGGGCCGTGGGGCTCTCGCCGCCGGATGTAATGAACGGTCCTTTCCTTACAAATTTTGTAAGGAAAGGACCGTTCATAACACTTGCGATCTAGGAGTCAGCAGCCGATCAGGCGGCCGGCCAGGTAGGCCTCGAGCTTGTCGATCGCGATGCGCTCCTGGGCCATCGTGTCGCGCTCGCGGACCGTGACGGCCTGGTCCTCGAGCGAGTCGAAGTCGACCGTCACGCAGTACGGCGTGCCGATCTCGTCCTGACGGCGGTAGCGGCGGCCGATCGCCTGGGCGTCGTCGAAGTCGACGTTCCAGTGCTTGCGCAGCGTCGCCGCGACCTCACGTGCCTTCGGTGTCAGGTCGGCGTTGCGCGAGAGCGGCAGCACCGCGACCTTGAACGGCGAGAGCCGCGGGTCGAGCTTGAGCACCGTGCGGGTCTCGACGCCGCCCTTGGCGGTCGGCGCCTCCTCCTCGTGGTACGCGTCGACCAGGAACGCCATCATCGACCGGCCGACACCGGCCGCGGGCTCGATGACGAAGGGGCGGTACCGCTCCTTCGCCGCCTGGTTGAAGTACGACAGGTCGACGCCCGAGTGGTTCGAGTGCGTCGTCAGGTCGTAGTCGGTGCGGTTGGCGATGCCCTCGAGCTCGCCCCACTCCTGCCCGGCGTTGAACGCGAACCGGTACTCGATGTCGACGGTGCGCTTCGCGTAGTGCGAGAGCTTTTCCTTCGGGTGCTCGTAGTGGCGCAGGTTCTCGGCCTTGATGCCGAGGTCCTTGTACCACTCGGTGCGCCGGTCGATCCAGTACTGGTGCCAGTGCTCGTCCTCGCCCGGCTCGACGAAGAACTCCATCTCCATCTGCTCGAACTCACGCGTGCGGAAGATGAAGTTGCCCGGCGTGATCTCGTTGCGGAACGACTTGCCGATCTGGCCGATGCCGAACGGCGGCTTCATCCGCGACGTCGTCTGGACGTTGTTGAAGTTGACGAAGATGCCCTGCGCGGTCTCCGGGCGGAGGTAGTGCAGGCCCTCCTCGGACTCCACCGGGCCGAGGTAGGTCTTCAGCATCATGTTGAAGTCCCGCGGCGCGGTGTACTTACCGCGGGTACCGCAGTTGGGGCAGGGGACGTCGGACAGGTCGTCCTCGGAGGTCTCCTTGCCGGTGCGCGCCGAGTACTCCTCGGCGAGCTGGTCGGCGCGGAAGCGCTTGTGGCAGGACAGGCACTCGATCAGCGGGTCGGTGAAGACGTTGACGTGGCCCGACGCGACCCACACCTCGCGCGGCAGGATCACCGACGAGTCGAGGCCGACGACGTCGTCGCGGCCCTGCACCACGGTCTTCCACCACTGGCGCTTGATGTTGTCCTTGAGCTCGACCCCGAGCGGCCCGTAGTCCCACGCCGACTTGGTGCCGCCGTAGATCTCTCCGCAGGGGAAGACGAAGCCACGGCGCTTACACAGATTGACGACGTTATCGATGGTGTTCGTGGGCACTCCACGCTCCGGAAGCATGCGGGGACGGTTATCGGACTAGAACCTCAAGAGTATCCGCCGTCCCCTACCGCATTTCGCGCAGGTGACGTCGTCACGGCCGGGAGACCAGCGAAGCCGTGACAACGCGGTTGTCCTCGTAGCCCTCCTTGCCGCCGACGTACTCGCCGCCGCAGGTGACCAGGACGAGCTTGTGCGGCCCGTCGGGGTTGAACAGCTCCTCCGACTTGGCGGCCAGCTCGGACTTGTGCACGGTGACCACCGCGTCGATCCGATACGTCCAGGCGCCGCCCGCCGCGTCGGCCAGTTTGACCTCCTGACCCTGCTTGACCTGCCAGAGTTCCATGAACGGGCCCTTGCTCCCCTTCCAGTTCACGTGCCCGGACAGCAGCGCGACGCCCTTGTCCGCGCCGAGCTTGGCGCCCCACCAGGCGGCCTCGTCGAGGCCCTGAGGGATCTTCAGCGCGCCGTCGGCGTCGAGGTCCTCGGCGACGAGCTTCGCCGAGCCGCCGCCGGGGAGCGCGACCGTCGCCGGGTCCTTGCCTGTGTCCTGCTGGACCTGTGTGGCGGTGGCCGTCGGCGTGGGTGCTCCCGGGCCGTTCGCGATCGCAGGTTCATCCTTTCCGGTGACGATCAGGAGGGTCGCGACGAGCGCTGCCACGACGAACGCCCCGGCGATCCCGATGATCCACCAGCCTTTTCGAGTACGCATGCCTCAGACATGCCGCGAGGAGGCCGGGAGGTTGCAAGGACTCGTGAGCGTTCCGGGCGGTTCTTGAGGGGTAAGGCAAAGTTGGCGTGGTTGGTCGGCGCTGCTCGATGTCCCGAATGACGCGTTCGGGACGTTGGGCGTCCCGAACGCGTCATTCGGGACATTCGACTCGCGCAGGGCTGTCGCGGCCGGCGTGAACGGTGAGGGATGAAGCGAGGGGCACCTTCGTAGCACCAGAAGCAAGGAAAGTCCCCCCCTCGCTCCACCCAGCCTCCAAGGGTGAGGTCGTGAATGACGCCACATTTGCCTTACCCCTCAATAACCGCCCGGAACGCTCACGAGTCCTTGGGCCGGGAAATCAGCGTCGCCGTCACCAGGCGGTTCTGGTCGTAGCCCTCGGTGCCGCCGACGTAGTCGCCGCCGCAGGTGACCAGCACCAGCCGGTGCGGGCCGCCCTGGCCGAAGTACTGCGAGGCCTGCTCGGGCAGTGTCTGTTTGGGCAACGTCGTGATGCCGGAAACGCGGTAGAGCCACTGGCCGCCCTTGGCGTCGACGACGCTGACGTTGTCGCCTTCGCGCATCCGCCACAGCTCGTCGAACGGCCCGCGGGTGCCCTCCCAGTTGACGTGCCCGGACAGCAGGGCCGCGCCCTGCGTCGCGCCGAGCTTCGCGCCCCACCAGGCCGCGTCGCCCAGGCCGCGCGGGATGGGCAGGACGCCGTTGGCGGTCACCTCGGTGCGGACCAGCCGCGCGGTCGAGCCGTCGGGCAGCTGGACCGTGCCGGGACGCTGCTGGCCGCGCGCGGTGCTGTCGCCGGGGAGCACGAGCGGGGCCGCGTCCTCCCCCGGCATCGTGCCGGGCGCGGGTTCACCGACGGCGCTGGACGGCGTGGCGGGCAGCCAGCTCAGCACGACCACCCCGGCCGCGAAGGCGGCCACGGCCAGGGCCGCCGACACCGCGGCCAAGGCCGTCCGCAGCACGGCTCAGTCCGTCCGGGACTTGCGACGCCGTCCGATCAGGATGGCGAGGGTCGCGAAGAAGACGCCGCCGAAGAGCAGGCCGATCCCGAGCGGGACCCGCGAGCCGCTGGTGTCCGGCGCCGCCGCGCCCAGGTACCCGGCCGGGACCTGGGTCGGGACCGGCGCCTGCGTCTGGTTGGCGCCACCGTTGGTGTTGCCCGACTTGGCGACGAAACCCTTGGGGATCGAACAGCTCACGCCGCCGAGCACGATGGACGTGGTGACGTCCTGCAGCGCGGTGCCGCCCGCGTCCTTCACATGCGTGACGATCTCGGCGCGCCAGCCCGCGACCGCGGTGAAATCGCCGCCGCGCCAGCCGTCCTGCCGGATGAGCTGGTCGAACGTGCCGACGCGGGACAGCGTGATGTCGGAGAGCGTGGTGTCCTTGCTCGCGTTCGGGACCGCTCCCGGCGCGCCCATCCGGATGTTCTTCAGCTGCAGGCCGGCGTTCCCGCCGGGCATCGCGACCTGGCCGAGCGCGCCGTTCTCCCCGCGGACCCACAGCCGGGTCACCGCCGTGGTCCCGGTCAGCTTCGAGGGCGCCGAGCAGTCCACTGACGTCTTCGCGCCCTCGAGCACGAGCACGGTGTTGTCGATCGGCTTCGGGCCACCGCGCGCGTTGTCTCGCAGCGCGTAGTTGGTCTCGGCGACGGCGGTGGGCACGGTGGTCGCCTGCAGCGCGGCGACGACGTTGTGATCGCGGCTGGCGATGCCGGCGGGATAGGCGCTCTGGCCCGCGGCGTAGCGGCCGAGGTCGATCTCGTAGTTCCCGCCGAAGGTGGTGCGCTCACCGTCGTTGCCCGGGACCGCGACCCGGTCGGTGCCCAGCTTGGACTGGCCCGGCAGCAGCGGCGAGCGCTGCGTCTCGGTGATCAGCGATCCGCCGCCGCTGATCCGCACCGAGGCGACGTTCGCGAAGGAAACCGGGCCGCTCTTCTCGTCGACGGCCTGGGTCTGCGCCCCCGCGGAACCGACTCCGACCAGCGGAAACAGCACGACAGTCAGCACCGCCGCGGACGTCACGAAACGGGTCATGTCTCCCCACTGCCTGTGCTCGGGCGTACCGCCGGTGTGTGAGCGGGACGAAAACGCTCCGCGACAACCTTGCACCGTCGGCCACGAGTTGCGAAGTCGAACAGGCAATATCCCACGAACTCACCCGAATGGAGCAGCCGGGGACGCCGGGCGGTGACAGGCACCGTCCCGGCCGGGGGAACATCTAGGATGGGAGAGACCGTTATCGGCAATGACTTCGGAATTCATGGTCTGGACGGGCGAGCGGGCGGAGGCTGCGATGGCGACGGTGATCGAGGGCGCGGAGGTGCCCGGGGTCGCGGACGAGGCCGGGCCGCACGGCCACGAGCCGCGGCCGACGCCGGCGCAGACCTCGGCCCAGGTGTCCGCGACGGCGCTGTCCGACGCCGGCGACCTGCTGCGCGCGCTCGCCGCGCCGGTCCGGATCGCGATCGTGCTGCAGCTGCGCGAGGCCGACCGCTGCGTGCACGAACTGGTGGACGCGCTCGACGTCGCCCAGCCGCTGATCTCGCAGCACCTGCGCGTGCTGAAGACCGCGGGTGTGGTGCAGGGCGAGCGGCGCGGCCGCGAGGTCGTCTACCGGCTGGCCGACGACCACCTGGCGCACATCGTGGTCGACGCGGTGACCCATGTGCAGGAAGGAAAGTGATGAACTCCGCCGCTCCCCGCTCCACGGCCCCGGTCCCGGGCCGCCGGTCGACCCGGCAACGGTCCGCGGTCGTCGAGCTGCTGAGCACGATCGACGACTTCCGGTCCGCGCAGGAGCTGCACGACGAGCTGCGCCGCCGCGGCGACGGAATCGGCCTGACCACGGTGTACCGGACGCTGCAGTCGCTTTCGGAAGCGGGCGAGATCGACGTCCTGCGCACCGACACCGGCGAGGCGATCTACCGCCGCTGCTCCACGCACCACCACCATCACCTGGTCTGCCGCCTCTGTGGGCGCACGGTGGAGGTCGAGGGCCCGGCTGTCGAGCGCTGGGCCGAGAAGATCGCGGCCGAGCACGGTTTTTCGGAGATCTCCCACACGGTCGAGATCACCGGCACCTGCTCGTCCCACTGACTCGTGAGTGTTGCGGCCGGTTAGAACCAGTGTGCATTTGAGTACCTACGGTGCCCATGCTCTCGTCCGGTGTGGTGAAGGGGACTTTCCTCCCGTGAGATGAGAGGAAAGTCCCCTTCATAGCGTGTGTCGGCGGGGCTCTGGGGCAGGTGTGACTGTTGGGACGGGTGGGGTGGCTCGCGGCAGGGTCGTGAGTGTTTAGGAGTGTTAGAACACCTCTAGCCACTCACGACGGTTGTGTGTGGGGTAGGTGGGGTTGCTGAGGCGGTGCCTGGTCCGGCAGCCCGCAGGGGTGGGCCAATCTGCGTGGCCGGCCTGCGGTTCAGGAGGTGGCCCGGCCGTCGTGAGTGGCAATGCCGGTTAGAGCCGGTTAGAACCGGCATTGCCACTCACGAGTCAGTACTCGTAGGGGTCTTTCGGGGCAGGGATCGTGGTCATCGAGGCCGGGGTGAAGTCCGGGGTGTAGCTGTTCGCCCGGGTCGCGGTGCCCGGGACCACCTGGCCCGTCACCTGGATCCATGTGTCCGCCGCCAGCTGGTCCGCTCCACCCGCGCCAAGGTGGACCGTGACCGGGTACGCGTCGGCCGCGCAGCAGCTGATCACCAGGCGGGCCAGGAGCGTGTTTCCGTTGCTGTGCACCACGAATCCGGTCAGCGAGACCTTCCGGCCGTTCAACGTGCCGGTGTGGTCCCAGCCCGCGCGGGTGACGAATTCGCTTACCGAAAGCGGCACCACGTCCCTGGCAGGCAACGCCGGGAACGCCGCGGTGCCGGCGACCGACGCGCTCTGCGGGACGCGGGATTCGTTGCGGGTCACCGAGTCCGCGCCCAGCGCCGGGGGCGCGACCAGGAACACCGCCAGCACCGGGACCAG
>Ga0307507_10003792_pt1 | contig 28311 bp, 17 predicted proteins | sample 7_EM_MG_FD_207223 | JGI IMG/M metagenome (GOLD analysis project Ga0307507, IMG submission 207223) | Populus trichocarpa ectomycorrhiza microbial communities from riparian zone in the Pacific Northwest, United States - 7_EM | ecosystem: Host-associated > Plants > Roots > Unclassified | place...
TTTTTGTATTTTTCCTCCGCCCCCCCCCCCCCCCCCCCCCCCCTCTGATTAGTCAGTGCTTTAGGAGTGCACTAGACGCGTAAGCGGGTGGTTGGTGCACCGAACGCGTAAACGCGTAGTTAGTGTACTGAACGCGTAAGCACGCGGTTGGTACAACAGGTGCTGTAATTATACAAAAGACTATATTACTAATCCTCTAAGTTAGATTAGAAAGCTTTCTACTATTAAGTAGTAGTACCAAGAGCAATAGTGTGTATAATAGCTATTACTATTCTATTAATTCTAGTAATAAGTAATAAACCAGAATAATCCTTTTTAGGAGCACGTTATATAATCTTATAGGAGAGGATGCAAATGGGTATTAAGAGTCTTAAAAGAGTAGAATATTTAAAACAGTGGCAGTAAACTAAGCTCTTACCTAAGGTTATTTAACTTATTTCTTATACAAGGCTTTTTAATTTAATAGTATCCATCCTAACTATCTATATATACTAATCTGTTTTAGTTTTATCGTATAAGACAACTACTTAGCTTATACGGCACGTTAAGCTATAGATCTTATATAAGTGCTACCAATAATCCTAATAGCTAGATATATGCTAATATGTGCTAAATAAAAGTTTATACATACCTTATACAAGAACAATTGTGTTTTAGGCCATAGCCCTAGGCTCGTTATTAATTGATAATAGTGCTACTACCATACCGTCCCTACCATTGCCACTAAGCCCTACTTATAGCAAGCCTAGAGGTCCACTATTATTACCTCTATTCTCGCCTCGTATAGAGCAGCAGGATGCATAGTTACGCTATTTATAATTCCTATATATTCCGCTAAAGTGCCTAGGTACCTAATAATATAATAGGAACAGGCGGTAGCCTAGGCGGGCGCCAAGGCATATAGCACATGGGTTACCCACTACCTAACCCCAAAATTATATAAGGATAGTGTTAATATATAAAGGCTAGTGCGAAGCTATCTAATAAGGGGAGATTACACCTTGTATAGACTCTATATCCTGCCCTAGAAGGGCCAGTAACGCACGGCTCTGCGGACTGTAACACTAGGGAGCCAACTGCTGCTGTCCTACAATAAGGACGGAGTTGGCGTTGGCGTTAGTAAGGGTAGTGGCGGCGGCGGCAGCGTTATAGAAGATAAGAGCCCTAAGTTAATATTAGCTTTATATAATCTTTTTGGATAATATATGTATATTATTGTTGCTGTTATTAGTAGGGTAAAGTTAAAGTTAAAGTAAAGGGTTAATATTAAAAGATTGTATAAAGGCGCGCTATTACGTAACTAGATTATATAGCTTAAGTCATATAATTATATTACAAAACTGCCAATCTATGCTAATAATTTATATAATATTTGTTTTTAATAAGTGTATTTCTATTATAATAATTTTATCTAAATTATTGCCAATATTTTAATATTGACACTGCAAATATTGACAAATGCCAATATTTTATTGGCTGGATTTTCACTTATTAAAAACCACGCTGTCCGCCAATCCTTGCTGGCCGTCCATCGAGGCCATTTAGACAGCTTAAGGTTCTCAACCCTCTTACTGTACAGCCAACGATAAGAGACTTTGAAGTACTGTAAAGCACAAATTTGCTCTCCGGGTGCAAAGAACTGTATCTTCTCTCCATCCATAACCCTCTTGTTTCCACCCACAGCAGGATCGACAATGTTCCCAAGAGGTACTATAGTACCAACGGCTGCGAGCGACAAACCAACAGGCATAGTCGCTTGGCCACCGATCTGATGTCCCTTGACAGACTGCTGTACGATGCGAGAGTCTGTCACGGTATGAAAGCCAACGACGAAGTAGATGACATCACCGCCAATGGTGCGCTTAATCCATCTCTTTTTTTCGTCAAATTTTGTTGAACTAGATTGGATTTCCTTACCACCATCTTGATACTGGCTTCAAGTCTAGAACCCTATGTCTCAATACCCCGCTCCTTACCTTGTATGTCTCATCATATATCTTATCAAGTATCTAAATACCTATTTCCATTACCAAATGACGACGTAGTCGTCATTCTATTTGCAACCTATTTATCACCTATCTGGTGTATATATAGAGGCTCTAGAGCCCTCTTTAATAGACAGAGTTCTTACACCTTATTATCCGTTGAATAGTTATAAGCCTAAGCCAACTACTGCATTATCTTTAATTCCAAAGCCTTTATTCTAATTAATTATTATCTTAATTATAGACAACTACAACAATAAACTCTTAACAAGAAACTAAACTAGTTATTATATTATCCGTTATCCTAGCAAGCCCAAATAATTGGGACGAATAGATTAAGGTTATTAAGTTAAAAGCAAATAATAGTTATCTCTGGGAGTATGTTAACTTATTAATACCTAAGACTAAACTGCTAAAGCTTAAAGAACCTGTTTAAGCCTTACCTAAGGATGCTAATAGCTGGGGGAAGATGAAGCTCGTAGAGCTAGATAAGGAGGAGAAGGAGGAGCTCTGTACGCTTAAAGCCGACTATAGGGACAATATAAAGCTACATAAAAAATAGCTGTTAGCCCTTAATATATTACGCAGCCATATCTAAAGCTTAATCTTACGTACCTACCTTATCTATATATTTAAATGCGTTACTACTTATAACATCTTAGTGTTACTAAAGTAGAGAATTGCTTTAACTAATAATGCCTAAAAGCTTTAAGTAGCTACTTAGTATATAAAGCTTAAGAAAGCGCCTTAGAACTAGAATTTTAAGATCTAGTTAGAGGAGTGGGAGAAGGTGTATATTAAGTATAAGGAGCTAGATCTACCTAAGGTAAATAGTAACTAATTAGTGAGAGACTTTATATATATAGTTAATTTAATTATACCAAGTTAGTTAGAATATTGGAAGAACTAGCTTAAAAGGCTTAAGTAGAAGAAGAAGACGCTTTCTACCTTCTTTAAACTAGTTTAAATCTACTAAAATTACTGTTATATAGAGCTCGTCTAAAAGGGTAAAACCCCATAAGGATCCTTTACAGCCACCTTTAAGGATAAGTTAAGTAAGTTACCAAATTTAAAGCCTAAATTAAAGCCTAAATTGTTAGCAGATGAGTAAAAGAAGGAAAGGCGACTGCTGCTAAAGTGCCTATGCGGAAATCGTTACTACTTTAATAAATGCTAGTATATTATAGAGTTGGTTTCTTGTCTATTGTGGTTTAAACTAAGTAATAAAATTTAGAAGAAGGTGGATAAGAAAATTGCTAATATAATGCCAGAAATTAAGGCTTGTATTAAGCAAATTAAAAAGGACAATTAAGTTAATAAATAGCTAAAAGATGGCAACTAGTAGAGCTCTTAAGAGCCTATAATATAGCCTCTAACTATAATCTTTATAATAGTGTTCTTCTTAACTTAGGAACTAATGTATATGTCTTTAATAATTAAGCCAGATTTATTAGTAATATTAAACCTATATTAGAGCAAATCTATATAGGCTCGCATATAGAAGAAATTGTAGGCTATGGTATAGCTATAGTTATAATTAACCACCTAAAAGGGAAGATATAGATATAGCTCTTAGGAGCAGCCTATATATTAGGCTTTTATACTAACCTAGTATACCTCTAAAAGCTTAATAAAAAAGGCGTCTACTAGAACAATAAAGAGAACACTCCCCCTTATAGCGATAATAAGATATATACCTACTATAGCTACCACTATAGTTAGAACACCATTAAATATAATAAGCTAAAGAGAGACTTACTAGAGGCCTTATTTATAACTTAATTATTGAAGCAACCAGTAAAGTATTTATTAAAGCCTCTGCTAAATTAGGCAGAAGGCTATATATGGTACTAGCGATTGGGCTATGCAGGAAAAGAAGCAATTAAGTAACTACCTTAGTTAGTAACGGGCGTGATTCTAAAAGGCCCGATAATAGTAGAATATAAATTATGTAGAGTAAGTAAAGCTTATAAAGTAATATCTAGAAGAATACTAACTTTGTTAACGGTTCCTTTCTATAAAATTTACCTTAATTTAATACCCGGAATAGTTATATTTATTAGCAATAAGTACGCAGTATACTTAATAAAGCGACGCGGATAAATAAGGTAGACATAATGGCTAAGAAGTTGTCCCTTACCTAAAGAGTTATTATATACTATAATATTATTAAATAACAATACGGCTTTAAGGTAGCCATAATCTATATAGATAGAGAGACGTCTCTTAGAGACGAATTTAAGGATTAGATAGCTAAATAAGGAATTACTCTTAAAAGATTAGCACCTAATACTTAATTATAGAACGGTCCGGCGGAATAATCTAGGGGGGTAATTATATAGAAGGCTTAGTATATAAGAATTAAGGCTTATTTACTAGAAGAGCTAACGCTAGAAGACTATAAAATAGCTACCTATCTACTTAATTAGACGCCTAGTAAAAGACTTGGGTGGTAGACACTGTTTAAGAAAATCCAGTTAGTAATAGGTATAATATTACCGAAACCCAATATAGGACACCTATAAGCCTATAGCTGTAGGGCCTATCCTCTTAAATATAATATTCTATGCCTAAATAAGCTCGTGCTAAGGGCCTATATAGGATATCTGGTAGGGTATAATTTAACAAATATCTTCTAAATCTATATTTTAAGTTAGAAGAAAGTTATTAGAATAAGAGATATAAAGTTTAATAAGTAGTTGCTCTATAATAACTTATAACCAGATCTGGCGAATATATTCCAAGTAAGGACTAACTAAATATTAGAAATTACTAATATCCGTTAAATAGAGAATCTCTAAAATAAATTGGAATTGTTGTCTAATAAAAGTAATAAGATTTAAGATAAAGCTGAAGGAAGATAACTAGTAGATTCTGGTAGAAATTAAGAGGAGCCTAATACTAAGAGTAGTAAGTAATAAGATTTAAGCTCTAAATATAACTTAGCTTTAGGACATTCTACCCTAGATAAGACGCTAAAACCTAACTTACCAGAGCCTCTACTATTGTCCTTAAAGACCTTAACAAAGAAGCCGTACTACATTATGGTTTTAACTAATAAAGATAAGCTAAAGAAGAAGATTAATGGTAATATAAGAGAGTAAAATATGGTTAAAGGAAAGAGACTTAAAGGACAATTAAAGGTCTATGCAGGTTTTCTTACTAATATTACCAATAACTAAAGCCTTCTAGCTTAAAGATTAGCCTTTAATATAGGGCTTACTTTTTATAAAAAGCTGCACTATAATTAGCTCCTACTGCTGCCTAGGAATTAAAAGGAGCTTTAAAGATATTAATATAAGAAAGAATTCGTAGCTGCTGCTAAAAAGGAATACGCGGACCTTTAAAATTAAGGAACGTTCTATGTCGTTAATAAGATAATCCTTATTAAAACTATACCTGTTATCTAAGTATTTACCTATAAGACTAATATTAATAGATATCTAATAAAGTTTAAGGCTTATTTTTGCGCAAGAGGTAATTTATAAGAGTTAGTTTATAAAAATATATATGCCGCAACTCTGGCAGTAAGATTATTTAGAGCCTTAATAGCTATTATTGTAATATTTAACCTAGACTACTAGCAGGATAATGCCGTTAATGTATTTATAAACAGCAAGATTAACGAGGTCGTGTATATTAAGTGTCTAGATAGATTTTTAATTAAAGGCAAGTGCCTACTGCTTTAATAAGCACTCTATAGATTATAACAATTACCTCTACTATAGTATGGCGACTTAACTATAACACTAAAAAAAAAAGGCTTAAAGCTAGTGGTGGAGGAGCCTTGCCTATATTATAATAATTAGCTAATAGTCTTCTTCTACGTTAATAATATCATAGCTACCTATAAGAAGAAAGACCTAACTAAGCTTAAAATATTTAGGGAGCACCTTATAATAAGGTATAAAATAAAGGACCTAGGTAACCTTATCTAGTTCTTAGGAATTTAAATAATACGTAACTAAGAAAATAAGAAGCTTTAGTTTAGCTAAGACTCTTATATTAATAAGATTATAACTAGCTTTAAGGTAAAAGATTATTGTAAGGTATATATACTAATAGGTCTTAAGGAACTTAACCCTATTCTAGAATAAGCCTTTAAGTTGAACATCTATCTCTATTAAAGGAAAGTTGGATCTATGTAATATGCAGTAAGTATTACTCGTCTAGATATGGCGAGAACCGTAAGCAATCTATTAGAGTTCTCACAAAATCCGTTACCAACTCATAACATAGCTGCTATAAGAGTAGTTGCCTACCTCTATTAATTAAAGACTCTTGCAATTAAGTACTTAAAGGAGAATATTATAAACCAAATCTTCGCAAAGGTAAGTAACACGTTATTTAGAGACGATCTAGTTAGCAGAAAAAGTATAGAGGGCTATTTATTTACCTTATTTAGAGGACTAATTAACTAGCAATTAACTAAGCAAAAATTAGTAACAAAATTAAGCACGGAGGTTGTGACGGCGCTGGGGCGCGTCACCTAGTCAGGGGTTCGCTTAGGGCTTGGCTTGTGTATATAGACGTGGCCTCACCACCTTCTCTTGCTCCTCACCTATCTTCGTAATACAGCATTCGTTCGCTTCACCTTGGAAGCATTTGTTCAAGTCTTCGCCAAGACATTTGTTCAATGGTTCGAGCCGTTACAGAGGTAGAGCTCCTAGCTTTGTTGCATATAGCTACTAAGTTAATTTAGTGGCAGCAATTCTTTAAAGAAGTTAGATTTAACACTAATAAAAAGCAAGTAATCTACTACAACAATATGTAGATAATTCGACTCCTTACTAAAAGCGACGCTAAGCTTAATACTAAGCTTTAACACGTTAATATCTATCACCACTGGCTCCGCTAGGAAGTTTGTAAAGAAAGGATTAATATTAAATAGGTCCCTACTACAGACATAACAGCAGACGGCTTAATAAAGGCTTTACCTCATTAAAAGCATGAGATATTTATTTAATAATTAAACTTTATTAATATTAAAGATCTAATTTAATTTAATTTGGATAATATTTAGGCAAGGCAATTCTATAGGGGATTTCTTAAACTTAATACCAAATTAATATTGTGACTTTTTACAGCAGCCCAGAAGGCTCTGTGCAGCTAGGGGGGTGTGTTAAACTAGATCGGATTTCCTTACCACTATCTTAATACTGGCTTCAAGTCTAGAACCCTATGTCTTAATACCCCGCTCCTTACCTCATATGTCTCATCGTATGTCTCATCAAGTATCTAAATACCTGTTTCCATTACCGAATAACGACGTAGTCGTTATTCTATTTGCAACCTATTTGTCACCTATCTGGTGTATATATAGAGGCTCTAGAGCCCTCTTTAATAGACAGAGTTCTCATACCTTATTGTCCATTCGACAAATTTTGTAGCTTCCGTGAACCAAGCCTCTGAATTTATACAGTGTGTATGTTTTGGCCGCATCCGTCTCGATTCGTACACGTGTATTCGCTCGTTTTATGAATCCAGAAGACATGAGGGACGTCAGCTTCGAAGCAAAATTGGTGCTGCTGTCGCCTTGCAATATTCTCTTGTATTGGTCGCGAACGACGGGCCCTGCTTCAGGAGCATGCGAGTACGGCGGATCGTGGTAGCTATGTGCAGGGAAGTCGATAGACTTGACGAGCCTTCCAAGTTTGACAGACTCCAGAGGGAGAAGGAAATCTGACGGAATAATGTTCAGTGGCATAATGGAGCAGGGAAAGTGCCCAGTTGCTGGTAATTCTATTTGGGTTGGGAGTTCAAAGAGCTTCCTGTTCTAACTTGTTCGACGCACTGCGTGCTCGGCCTTTACAGTACGGCCGAAGCGGGCGCAGCACTGTTGGCTGCCTGCCGCTGGAAGTAAAGGTATCAATCGAAAGTCCGTGCGCAGATCAAGAATGAGAAGTCTGTCTATTGAATGTGGCTCTAGGGCCTCTATATATACATGAGAAGGGTGACTAAGTCGGTGACCGAGTCAAGGGGTCGGTGACCGAGTCAAGGTGGCAGGGAAATCCGATTCAGGTCGACAAAAGGCATTGGCACGACAACGAAGACTTCATCGAGCCAGCGTTTGTGAGCGGCTACACCATGTATGACATCCTATCGGAGGCCGACAAGGCGTTCGTCCGAAGCACAAGATTTGAGTACGCGGCGCATCCATACGTGTGGACGAGCAAGGCTAAGTCGCGCTCCGACGAGATCCCGCTATGCGATCTCCCGTCCGTCGATGAGTCCAAAATTCAGATCCTGCCCATGATCCGGAGGAATCCCGTCACGGGTCGTTTGGCGGTGCAAATCCACCTCGGCCGTCAGGAAGCTACATTTCGCTGATGGTACGGTGATCGACGACTTGGATGAAGTCGGGGAGATTTGTCATAGATTGCAAAGGCCGGGTATTGCACCCAGCTATGTGTATGCGCATAATTGGGAGCAGGGCGATCTCGTGCTTTTCCATGATAGGGGCGTTTGCGGAGAGTGAGGTGAGGTTGTTTCTGTAGTGTAACGTTGCGCCAGCCATATGTCCAAGGGAGCAGCGAGGAGAAGGATTGAGGGGTGAAGGGGATGCGAATGAAGGTGTTCTGAACGGGAAATTGGAGTTTGGATAGAAATGCAATGGTATTGAGAATGAGAGACTAAGCTTTGCGCTAATTAAATCATCGTTCAACAAATTTGAGACCTATTGTCCTCAGAGAGTCCGGACCCCTTTCACACTAAATTCTCTCAAGTCCTCGGCCGATCAAGCACGAGAGGTTATCACCACCTACTCTCGTACCGGCCTCTCTTCATCTGTGCCGCATCTTCCGCGAGAAATCTTTGGGCCTGAAGGAATTCTTGGAACACTTTCGTGCTCTGCCACAGCATCCTGATATCTTCCAACATCAAACGCCGCTCTTGGGCCCTTGCGATGGCCATTGCAGCGGATAAGATATTGCGGATCTGGCGACCGCAAAATTGGTTGTCCACCATGTACGAGCTGTTCACCCAATCAAGGATACTGGCTTTGTCTGCATCACTGTCGGGAATTTGGCCCAAGAAATCACTGAAAATCTCCCGCTGGTCGTCGGCTGAAGTCGGAGGAAAGCGTATCGAGTAGTGAACACGGGACTGCACTGCGAAGTCGAAGGTTTTGATCCCTTTCCCACTGTCAGTGTCCGGGTAAGGAATTTGACAAAGAGGCTAGAGCGCTTACGATTCGTGGTCAAGAGAAGGATTCCATCATAGTACTCCAGAATTTTCAGGAATACTGAGCAATGTTATTCGTCACTACGCGATCTCTACGATTTTCGATTATTCGTACCTGACACCATGGCATTTCGTTCCAATGGAGACTCATCGGTCCTAGTCTCGAGCAAGACATCTGCCTCGTCAAAGAGCAGAACGGCTTCCCATCTGCTCGCGAGGTCAAATATGTCGTCCAGTTTCTTTTCCACTGTCGTGACCGCGAGCCCGATATCCGCTACGCTGACTTTGAGCAACGGTTTGCCCGTATACTCTGCGACACTTTCTGCAGTGTTATCAGTACATCTGTTCAAGATAGGTAGGCTCCTACGCTAAGTGATTGCAGCGTGTGGCAGACTCTTGATCGGTGGTGCAGTATGAAAAACCTTAGAGAACGTACCGGCGGTAAGCGTTTTACCAACGCCAGATACTCCTAGTTTAAGGTTAGATAATCTCAAGCGACTCCGAGGTGCTTAGGATACTAACCGTGCAGCAGGATGACTAGACCTTGTCCTTTTCCCTCAACAAGATCTTTCAGCTTGCAAGGAATGCCGTTGCCTGGTTCTAAGCCCCCGACGTTGTGGTGCTCGACTAACCTCTGGATAATGTTTTTCGCGTCCTTCCATTCTGGCCCGGTTGGAAGCACCAGCCTCGAAAATGCCTCCTTGTTTCTCTTCTTGTTTCCCGGGATTTCCTGCAAACCGAGAACATCCATCTCGACAAACTTCTTCTTGAGCAATGCATAGCCCTGGACCCGAGGCGGACACAGTAGCAGCTGTACCTTGTCGAACTCGGGCCACTTGCTATACTTATTTTGTCGCACGTCATCGTAATCCGTCCCCAATTTCTTTCGGAGAGCCGTGTTGTCTTGACACTTGGAGCAGTCGCACTAAAGTCAATTAGAATTGTAATATTCCCGCACGTAGAGAGGGCACGCTACCTCTTTCCAACTATCGGGTCTCTGTTCCTTCAACCCGCGAGGCCCCCAATCAGGACCAAAAAGCCGATAGGCTCCAGGATCAACAATCACTCGGCCTTTGTACTAATTGTAGTCAGCAAACAGCGCCAGCATGACGTCTTCGGATAGTTAAGCTGACAGGAAATTTTTTCGCCTGCTCATGCTCCCTTTCCGTCCGTCTCATCTAAAGGTATGTCAGCATAAAATTTTCTATTATCGGCCAACACATACATTGTCTTCCGGCTCCCTTTGGTTGCGTCTTTCCGTGATTCCGGATATTACCTCGGCCATAATCACGTGCTGTGCGTATTCTTCACCAAAGAGATCTTCCGGCTTCTTGCTGATGAATGAAACATCTCCATCGTAGTCAAACATTTGATGGCCCTTTGGCTTGATGCAATAGAGCCGGAATTTCTTCCCTCGGTCAAGTAGGTCCTCTTCAATCCGATCTTGTCTGGCGTGATATTCGAGTGGGTAACAGCGCAAATTTTTGACGAGTTTCGTTTTCTCGAAGTGCTCGATGAACAGCTTGTAATGAAGCCTTGTGAACTCGCGGCCGGTGAAGTCTAATACGATTAGATTTGGACTGGTCCTCAATTAGAGCCAAGAAATGTAGCTTACCATATGTCCAGCAGAGGAGTTCAAAGAAAAGACGTCCCCTGAAATGTCTGTACCCACACTCATGTACCAAGAATACCTGTGGAACATCCAACGGCGTCGCAAACACCAGCTGCCCAGGGTAAAAGACCTTATCGAGGTCCCAATATGAAGTGATCGCCATTTTCTTGTCAACGCAATGTCTACGTTGCTCGAAATAGTAGCGTAGGATTTTCGACTTCTCGATGACATCAAGCAATCGAGCCAAATGTGCTTGGCAAGGGTCTTCTGGGGCTTCTGGGGCTTCTGGTGCTTCAACTTCCGCTGCCGCGTGAAGACGATCCCAGTTATGGATGATCTCGGGGAACGGAGAGTAAAACTTCATTCGGGCCTCGTAGTGCTGTGGCCAGCTGTCAATTTGGTCGGCGATCATGCTCCTGAGAGTGGGACAATTGATTATGATTTCGGCATCTTCGCGTCCGTGGCCACGACCCTTTATCTGCCGCCATGTAAAGGGATGCTGGGTGTCAGAGGATGGTTCTTTTGCCAGAATTGTAGACTCTTCTGTCGCCGTTTCTTGCCAACTTTGACTCCTCTCCGACCACCGCTTCATGGTATAACAAATGCCGCCATGGAGGCACTGGTGTGCGGCCGGAAACACATCATAATCCTCGGCAGGGTCGGTAGGTGTTGAAGTCCCCGAATCTTGAGATTCTGGTGAAGATGCCTCCGATTCTCTGCGCCGTCGGATCGAATGCTTTTGAAGCTCAAGAATTCGTTGCTCCAACGCTTGGACCAAACGTTTTTCCGCATCCAGCCTCTGGTGATGGACATCCTTCAACGCTCGTAAGATACTGCTAAATTGCTAGGAAGCCGGGCTTACTTCTTCCATCTCAATCTTAAGCAAGCCTTTTTCTTGTAGCCCAGAAGATTGAGGTAATGCAGAGTCCGGGCTCGGCTCAACAGGATTTCTGCCCGTGTCCGCATTTGTTAGTCCTTTCTCGAGTTTGTTTTCCTCTTCCATGACGACAGAGATTTGGTGCAAACTAGGATAAGATTTGACCGCTATCAGGACTCGAGGAAAGTCCCAGTATATCAAGAGCAGTGAGGAATAAGTAGACTGATGCGTCAGGAGAGTAGATGGGAGTGCGTTCAATAGTCTTTCTCTGCCTTTCGTTGTGGTCGCCGACCACGAGTTCAGCAGTCGGCATCATGTTGACCTGATACTTCTCTCGGTTCAGCCGGAATAGAATGATCTCCAGGCTTGGTCGTTCAATAGAGCCACTAGTGTATCGCGATGAAAGATCGAATGATAACGGATGGTTCTCAATTCGATCGCGAGAGGTCAGATCATCGCAAAGGGGCCCGACCAATAGTGGGTAGCCCCGGACGCCACAACCCACACTTTTGGTCGCGTAATGCACCCTGTGGCTTAACGCCATGCATTTCTCTCGCTCCGGCCAAAAAAAGTTATCGAACATGGCCTGAACATGTAAGCAGCCAGAGCTACGTCACATGACAGGTCATGTTTTATGACTAAGCTCGTCCAAGTACTTAAGAGCCTCTTATCTCAGTTGACTCATCCGCTTCGCCGAGGAATTTGAGGAGGCGGCCACCCCCCTACTCCCGCCCCACTTCAACGCCACAGGCCCTCTTATGCAAACTTATGAGCTAATCAGATGGTCGCTCTAACTCATAGGTACTTATTAGCTAATAGAATGCCACGCTACCCTTAACCACCCCTGCCACCCCAAAAATTCCTTAGCGCAGCGTCTAAGAGATTATGGGCGCGCGTTTGGTGTAAACTAGGTTTTTTTTTTAACGCGTGTTGATTTTAAATAACTCTAGCGGCGTGAATATACCAGCTACAGTCTTAGTGCGTAATGTATTTAAATTATAATCTCTTCTTTTATTTAATTATAATAATTGTAATTAGCTAACCACTGTATTAGGGGGCGAGATACAGCCTTAAAGTTTAAAGACGCGTTTTTAAAACTAGTCCCTCTCCACCAGCCGCATTAAAACAACGGCCGTACTCTACTACCAACACTCTATTTCCTTCTAAATTTATAGAGGCACCTCTTCTATTCTACAATAACCAGCTCGCCTAATTAAAGTATACTTATACTACCATTATGTCGTGTTCTGGCAGGCAACGCGGTCATAGTAACACCTTTAGGGCGCTTGGCCTACGTTAGAGCACTCTAGCAATGCCCTATAATATTCTAATAACTTATAGGAACTTATGCAAACTTATACAAACTTATATAAACTTATTAGCTAATTAGAGAGTAGGAAATAGTAAGGTATGGGTTAAAATTAAAGAAGAAGTTAAAGAAGTTAAATACTTAAAGTCGCTAGCATAAAGCTTATATTGCGCCGCTATCTCCACTACCTCTACTAGCTATATATACGTTAGCTAACTATAGTTCTATCCTAGAGATACTCCGGTCTATTAAGAGGCTACGCGTAAAGGAGTTACCATTAGTTATATAGTAGGCAGCGCGGTTGGAGAATATAGCATTCTAATATAAAGTTATGGACCTTTGTCTTTAGCGAATTATTCTCCAAACTAGTCTATTAGTTAAGGATTTTAAGCCACGCTATAAGCAAGTGCGTACCTTGCGTTAGTTAATATTTGGGAAAGGCGATACCCTTCTAATTGCTTATATAGGCTTTGGTAAAAGCCTAATCTTCTATATATATACGGTTTTAACGGGCAAGATTACTATCTAGATTATTCCGCTTAATAAGCTAGGTAATAAGCAATTGGATAATATTAGAAAGATAGAAGGATATAACCTAGTTCTTATTAATGCTAAAACCTAGAGTTAGGAAAAGGGACTAATTGCTTAAATTTAGGAGGGAGTATATACTTATATTTTACTTAGTCCTAAACAGGCATTAACTAAGGCTTTTTAGGATACTCTAAAAGAACTAGAGTTGCAGTCACGAATTAGGCTAGTTATAATTAATAAGTACTATCTTATTAAGGACTAGGAGAGCTTTTAACTAGCTTATATAATATTAGGCAAATTGCGAATAATCCTCCGCCTAGATATAGTCTGGTTTGCCTACTCTATAACTCTTAATAAGAAGGCGGAGAGGCTAATCCTATTAGAGGCCAGATTCTAAGCGGTTAGTTGTTATTCTTACCAAACTAAGATTATTAGGACTTCTATTAATCATCTAGATATGTTAATATCAGTCCACCCCCTACCTAGGAAAAAGGTTAATTTATAGAAGCATCTATATTTCTTATTAGATGATTGTGTTAATAATAATAGGAAGCTTACTCCGGAGAGGATACTAAAGACAATAGTTTTTATTAATGGGCGATTATCTATCTGGGCTATAGCTGCATACCTTTGGACTATATTGCTATAGAAGGGGTATTCAACAGATGCGGTGGACAAGGCTATTTATATTAGTACTGTAATCCAGGAGTTTACTACCACTATATAGGAGTATAACCGCATTTAGCGGTATACTAAGTTTAAAACTGCTATGTCTAGTATTAGAATTATAATAGCTACAACCTCGCTTAGCATAGGTATAAACGTCCCAGATGTTAAGTACGTAATTATCTAAAAGATTCCTATTACTAAGAGCCTAGCTAATATATAGCAGCGAATTAATCAAGGCGGATAACGAAAGGATTGCACTAGTATAGGATATATTTTCCTTCTATACTAGGTCTTTAATACGGAGGGGGGAGATATACTAGGGAGGAAACCACTACTACCTAAGGCGAAGGCACTTACTTAGGCGCCTTAGAGGAATTGTAATAGCTTGCTAGCTAAGCATACCTATAGTTAACTTACACAGAGCTTTACGCCTAGTAATATTAGCGATACTAAGAGCGTCGCTAAGAGTGTTGCTAAGAGTATTACCTCCAAGAAATTAACCGCAAGCTATAATTCTACAGTTGTAGCTACCAGAGAGAATAGCCGTCCATTCTAGATAAGGGCTAAAATGGTAAGCCGTGAGAAGTTGCTGGTTAAGTGGAAAGAGATAGTAAATAAAGCATATTATTAGAAGGCCTTTCTTTCCTTCTTAGAAGAGGACAAGTTGCCACTAGCTATGCTATAGCGTGTTATTTATACCCTAGTAGATTAATGCTATAGTTATTATAACCCCTTGCTTATACCTAAGCTTACATTACCCCCTATAGCTTTAACGCCGCTTCGTTAACTATAGGCCGGTATACAGTCTGCTATTATATTAGAGCTTCTTAATATATAGGCGGCCGAGTAGGCTGAATTAATGTATGCTAGCCCATACCAACGATTCCCTATGCCGTTGGCGGCGTTTCTAGGCGAGGAGTGCCGCTAGCAGCTTTCACACTTATTTTATAGGGGCATGGCCGACGCCTTTTAGGATAAACTTATAGCCAAATCTCTAGAAAGTGCGGCGCCCTTACTTGTCTTATAGCAGCATTATAAGGCCTACGGCAGTCAATTAGTTAAGCAGCTAAAGGGTATAGTTAAGCCAGTTAGATTAACCAACAAAGAGGCTCTGGTAAAGAAGTAATAGGTAAAGGCTGCTTAGCGGACTAGGGACTCTAAGGGCGAGGTCTTATTAACACGCTAGTTACTTAGATTGTCCACACTAGAGGAATACGCAGCACACGTCCAGAGGCGGGATAATAGTCTTACTATATAGGTTGCTAGACAAGAGGCCGTATAGGGTATAGTAGAATAGAGCGTAGTAGATAGGCCATCTTTACCGCTTAGGACCTAGGTTACTAGTAGAATTAATAGGTCTAGCCTATTATCCGCGTTACTAGGTGTCCTATATAGTATTAAGCGCGCGGCCTAGGTACTTAAAGAGGTCTAAAGGCTGATTTTAAGGCCAATAACGCCAATAACGCCGCATATCACGTCCATAGAGGGGAGTTATAATGTTAATACGCCCGGCTCCTAGAATCCCGCAATTCCAGACTCCTAAAAGGCCACTACTTCCAATTTATAAGATACTGCAATTCCCAACTCCTAAGGTACAGTTATTCTTAACTTATAGCTAGCTGTCATCCTAGATTTGTAGGTGGATGCTATTCTTAATTCCTAACCTATAAATATAGCTGCCACCCGGCCGTATATAGCCTTAGTAGTAGGGGCTATTTTTACGCTATCTTAGAAGAGACAAGGTAATACCTAAGGGGATTTACCTACTAAACGTTGGACAGCCTTGCGGGAACGGGATAGAAATATAAATATAGTACTACGGGAGAGAGATGCAACTGTGGATATAGTGCTTATATTTACCCCAAGAACGAGGACCAGGTGTGTTAGGAAGGCAACACTAAAGGGATAAGAAAACTTCTTAATAGAGCTATAGATAGATAGGCCACTTAACATAACCTAATTAGCTAATAAGTTTGCATAAGTTTGTATAAGTTGCTAGAGGGGGGTCTAGGGATATTATAAGGGCCTATATTAGGTAAAGGGCTCTATCTTAGCGTGGTAAGTAGACGAGCTATTAGTTTCTATTATAGCGGGTATTAATTAACCTATAGCGCGTTCTAATTGGCCAATAAGTTCGTATAAGTTGCTAGAGAGAGTGCTAGGGATATTATAAGGCCTATATAAGGAGGTAAAGGTCTATCCTAGCGTAGCATAATTAGTCTATAAGATTGTATATATTGGGTTAGGTCTAGCGCCTTAGCTTATTAATAGTAAAGTAAATTCTATAATAGACCTTTACTTCTCTTTCTCTTCCTCTTTAGACATTTATAATACTATAATTTTTTTTAAAAGCCTCTAATATGTCTCCTCCTGCTACTTAGGTGCTCGCATACCTACTAAATTTCCCGCTCTAGGAGGAGCAAATCCTCCTCCTTACCGCCGCCCTCCTACGCGGCTAACTGACGTTGGGGACTATCCAGCGTCCTTTATAAGTATTAGCCTGTCTAGTTCTTAACTATTTAAGCGTCTTAAGGAGTTAGGGACTATCCTAAGGAGCTAGGAGACAAGCAGCTATACCTTCCTTCTATTTAGCAGACCTATGTACTAACATTCTTCTTAGCCCTCCTCCTTGCCCGCGCCGCCCTTGCCTACACGCCCTCCCTTCTCCTTCTCCTTCTCCTCTCTAGCCTCCCGTCCCTTTCCTCGCGCCTACCGCCCCCCTTGCGCCCGCTAGCCCCGTCGCGCCCACCTTCCCCCTCGGCGGCGATGACAATAACAATGACGATAACAATGACAATAACAACCGCCTACTAGATTTTGGCGGCGACGATAATAACAACAATAATAGCATAGTCGGCCTCGCCAGGTATGTGTACTATAATGCCTATTATATCAATTATTAGCTTATATATATATAGACCTACAACTTAGCCGCCTACTCCTGCTGCTAGTACCGCTCTGGGTCCTCCCCTTTCTCTTGCCTAGGTAGGCTTCCATACCGCCCAACTTGCCAACCAGCCGCGTCTGCCTTGGAATTAGCAACTCCAGGGCAAGATTACGGACGGCTATACTACCGTCCGCTAGGGCAAGTGGTGGTTGTCTCTCTAGATGGCCAACGGCGAGAGGAACCTCTCCTATATTAGAAGGATTATAGAAACGGAGCTAGGTAAGTAGCTCTATAGTAAGGATTAGTACCTAGCTTACCAGGAGGGTAATTAGGAGTGCTAGGTCTACTCTAGGGTAGGCACCTAGTAGGTGCACAAGCCTAGGGACACTTATACCCGCTACCATGTAAGGGCCCGCCCTAGCGGATGCTCTATTTTAAAGCGGGCTAAGCCTAAGCCCTAGTGGGTATTACTAGCTCCGCCTCTACGGCCCCTATTACCAAAGGGACCGTAACCACCTCCGCCTGGAGCTGGGGGTATAGGGTTAATAGCGTAGGGGATAAGGGGGTAGGACTTAGTGTGGTATAGCATGTCTTCGGACTCCCTTTATAGGGAAGGCTTTAACCTTGTTCCAGTAAAAGCTAGTATTTTAAAAGGGTCCAACTATAAGGCTCTTTATAGGTAAGCTTTAACCTTGCCCAGTTAGTTTAGATCCCATATAGGTAAAGAAGCTGGTATCTTAGGCGGGCCTAACTGCAGGCGTTATAAGCCCTATAGGTTAGGACACGCGGACTTAGCCTCTATCCCTAGAGAGAGAGCGGGCTTAGTAGGCCTTTGCTCTAGCGGAGCAAGAGGAAGATAATAAGTAAGCATAGTAGGCCTCTACTTAGTAGAGGATTAGGTAAGCAAGTACGGCAGGCCTCTGCTCTGGATTAATAGTAAATAGGTAAGCAAGCATAGTAGGCCTCTACTTATGGTGGAAGTGGAGTAAGCACAACAGGCCTCTGCTCTAGATGGATGGTAGATAGGTAAGCAAGCATAGTAGGCCTCTGCTTATAGTGGAAGTGGAGTAAGTATAGCAGGCCTCTACTCTAGGTAGAATAAATTCACTTTCTTATTCTGCTGTCAACCTACTGCTCTAATAATGTAATGTAATTGCGTCTATTGCTAATATATAGATAGAGGCTAGTATACAGTTACCACACGCGGGTAATAGCCTCTACTCTTAGCAGGGGTCTGTTAATATAAGCTACTGCTACTTTGGATATCTCCTAAACTCTTATAAACTTATACAAACTTATTAGCCAATTAGGATAAGGCTAGGGGCTTAAGGATATTATCGCAGCTTAAGCAGAGGCCCTATGTTGAGACGTCTTTTATAGGTGCTAGCTACCACTCCTTATTAAGTTCTGTTAATATAGGCCTCTAAATATCTCCTAAACTTATATAAACTTATACGAACTTATTAGCTAATTAGGGCGAGGTAGGGGGTTTTAGGTTAAGATATATCGTCTAGCTAATAGCTTCTTAGGGCCTATTAATATAAGCTCCAGCCCCCGATCTAGAGATCTCCCAAACTTATACTAACTTATACGAACTTATCAGCCAATCAGAATGAGGCTAGGGCCCTTAGTTAAGACATTTTATATAGATAGTAGCCTTATATAATTTCGATAATGGACTACAAGCGTCCCACACTCTATAGTGGTTTGCGCTGCCCTAGCTAAGGAATAAAATAAAGTAGCGATACCGGCGTTGCCGCCGTGGTTATTATTTCCTAGTGGTGGTCTAAGGGGAGTTAATATTTCAAGTCCTAGGTGGCTGGTATGTAGGCATATAGTAGTGCCCGGTGCTAGGCGGCTCCTCCTCCTTATAGTATTTCCTGGATATCCTCCTCTTAAGTAATTAAGGCTAGGGCCGGGGTGGAGGGGCCTTATAGGGTGGAGTTATAGGGCGAACTAGAGAGGAAAGCCGCGCTCTAATTGGCCAATAAGTTCGTATAAGTACCCCTAAGTTTATAGGCTACTTGGAGCCTCCTAGCTAGTAGGAGGCACGTTAGAAGTAAGATCTAGTTCCTTTATATTACCTAGCCTGTCTCTAATAGCGTTGGCAAAGTCTTATATATCTATAAAGCTAGCTAAGTCCTCTATATCTAAAGGAGGATAGAAGGTAGCAACTAAACGCGGACCCTATATATGGACCTAGTTGAACTCATTAACCTTCCTTGCTAGAACTTCTACTCTAGTGCTGAAAATATTATAAGAATCAAATAGGCGTAGGCCTACTAGCTGTGCTGGTTGCCATAGTATAGCTAGGTTGCCAGAATAGAGATTCTAAGCAAGTGTAAATATATTAAGGTCCGCCTTTGCCCGTATATAGGCACCTGACATCTCCTTACTAAATATATTTTTTATCTTACTACGCAACATTCTAACTGTTGTATTTAATAAGCATACTTAATTAAACATAATATCTATATTATAAGTAGAGTTCTTATAGCACTTTATCTTAATCTTATAGCTTCTATTTAAGTGCTCTAGCCTAAGATTAATAGCCTTGTACTTATCTAGAGCTCTAAGCCAGTTTACTAACCCAGAGAATAGGATTGTATACTAAAGTTCGGGCGAATTAACCAACGTAAGATTCCACCAATAGAATAGCATTTCTTGACCATAATTATGCTATAACGCGCCAAAGAAGAACACAATAAGGGGGTTAATAAGCCGCCGCAGTATACCTATATTGGTATGCTTAATAGTATACTAAATAGTAAGTAGAAGCTTAACTTTCTAAAGCATGCAACACATTGTCCAAAACTTAACATTATTATGCTTCGCGCCCGTCCATACATCCTAAGAAAAGGCGTTACGCTAGATCTCATTAACGATGTCCAGGAACTGCTCGGGAGTGAGGCAGCCGATGGCCTAGGTAGTGTCTTTAATATACTTAGGGAAAGATAGGTTAGATAGGGTGTCTAGGTTAGATGGCTTAGATAAATTAGGTATACTAATTCTAAAGCCTTAACGCTGCATAGCAGCATAAAAGAGGGCGGTTATGCGCGCCATAAAACCCCATTTAATAATGGGTACTAACTTATAGTATTTAGCATTCTCTTGCGTAATTATAGAGCGATTCTATAGCGTTATATTGGACTGTAGACAGTGATAAGCCTCCTCTTGCTTATCCTTAGGCGTAAAGTATATACGTATAAGAGTACTATATAGATTTATCTCAATGTAGAACTATATAGGTATACCAAGCAGCCAGTCCTAACAGTTAAAAGGGCGGCTGGTATAAATCTACTCCTATTTTACTAACCTAATATAATGCGTAGTAAGCTGGTCACCATAGGTAAGCCAGAGCTACTTAGTAAAATTGTTAGGAGTAGTGCTATTATAAGGGTTATCTGGAGCCTAGAGACCAAGCTAATTAAGGAAGATGCTTTTATAGACGCTATAGGTACCCTAGATAGTACCCTTATCCTCTATAATAGCACTAAACTGCCAGAATTTGGTCTTCCTATTGCTAATATATTATATGCTTGGCATTTAAGGGAAAAGATCACTATCTTTAAAGATACGCTCTACACTAGCAAGGTGAATCCCCTTTATTGCATTAGCAATAAGGTAATGGTTAATCTATAGTAATAACTCGTCGCTAAAGCCGGGAGAGCGGTAGATGTCTTTAACATTTAGTAGGATAGTTGGATTGTGCATTAACTAACATAGCCCCAACGGAGGTAGTTTAGGATAATAGACAATAGTAGCAGTTATTAAGGAGTGTATAATAGACGTATAACCAAGCAGCTTATCGCGCTTTGTATCCTTAAAGTTTATATTATTATATATAACGACCATCTGGGGGTTATGCGCCAGTATTATAAGATGCCTCTATAGATATTAGCCCCTAGCTAGCTAGTAGTCTATAGAGGCTATACTAATTAGCTTATAAGTTTGCAAGAGTTTATATAAGTTTAGCTAAAAGGCCGGTGCTAATAGATATATAGTGCTAATATAAAAACTAATATACCTTTGCCTCTTCGGCAACACTACCTATAGTACAATTTATAGAATAATAACTATAGCATAATCTAAAGCCAGCTAACGTTTTAAACACCCTTCTTTTTACACCAGAGCCTATAAGATATATATCCACTACTAAAGAAAAGAAATTGGACCGCTTCTTAGCCCAAGAGAAATAAATTATACTAGTAATAGCATATACCCGCCTTACTAGCGTATCCTAGCTATCTACCTTCTGGTCCTCTGCTTTCTAATTACTATAACTAGCTTTATGCGCCCGCTAATTGCTAAGTAGTTATATTAAGGTTACATACTATCCCAGGGTAGTATCCTATATAGAGCAAAAGGCGACGTTGAAGTCTAAGTCCTTGATTTTCGACGTTCTATTAAACGTGGTAAAATATGGTTCCTAGATAAGGCGATCTAGCTCCATAGTATATAACTCTGTTTGCATATATAGGATATTGCTTAGCTGTAGGTCTTTTATAACTGCATCTAATAGAACCCAACGCCGCTGCCCAATGCAATTATACTAATAGTGCTTAATCATAATTCCCTTCTCCCCTATGTTATCCGCCCTAACCTAAGCAGACAGCAACTGAGCGAAGCTCCAACCTTCTTCTTTTAATATATTAACTATGGCTTGTAACCTCCACGCGCGCTTCTCCTACCTCCTATAACGCCTTAATAAAGGCTTAGGCGCTTTATTCTTATTACTACCCGTCTAGTTATTGCCTACATTATTGTCGCTGTTAGAGGAGGAAGGCTTAGATAGTTTAATAATATTTTCTAACCAGCTGGAGAGGCTAGAAATGGAGGGAGGATAGCTAGGGGTGTCTTAGTTAGAGTAACACCCACTTAGGGCACGGCTAGGCTCCATTACAGATGGATTCTATAGAGTGAGAGGAGGGCTTTCAAATAAAACTATCGGCGAGTTAAACAGTGGTGTATTAGGGGGCGATATACCGCGTTAAAGGTGATACAGCCGTCATCTACTAGGCAGGCTGGCCTGCCTTTATAAATCGCGCCTATAATCTCTCAGACGCTTCGCAGAGGAATTAGGGTGGTAGGGGTGGTAGGGGGTGGCGCGGCGTTTTATTGGCTAATAAGTACCCATGAGTTGGAGCGACCATCTGATTGGCTCATAAGTTTGCATAAGAGGGCCTGTGGCGTTGAAGTGGGGCGGGAGCAGGGGGGTGGCCGCCTCCTCAAATTCCTTGGCGAAGCGGATGAGTTAACTGAGATAAAGAGCCTCCGATCAGTCCTAGCTACATAGAACACACAAGACAATACACACACGAGCAATACGCTCAATTCACCCCTCATCTCTGCTCCTTATCCTTCTTGATACTTAACACCCACCTGCTTACAGAACAAGCTTCGATTTGAAGGGTTAGTGCCAACTGGATAGCTCTGTAGCAAGCACTGCCAAGCATCGTAGCCCACGAACAATGAGGTGCGTCGACCTAGATCTGATTCAAAGAAATTTTCCGTATAAATTCTAATCGATTGGACAGCTACTCATTTGAAAATCTCGAGAAATTGAACCAAAGCGACGAGAAGTTTTACCAAAGAATTAGGAAAATCCTCCCGAAGGAATATCTTGACGAGACACGGAAGATCAAGTCTGAGCAGGACCTGCGCGACTTTGTGAACAAAGCTATTGCAGAGGCAGAACATGGGAAGGGAGAGTTGGGGATCAGGCGGCTCCACGGGATTAATAAGGCAGGAAAAGTCTTGACCGACTTTCAAGACCGTTTGTCGAAGTTCTTAGCGGGCTACTCTGGAATTGTCGCTTTGGTGCAAACCGCGGGTGGTCGATATGGCAATCTCGCATACGGATCACTTTCTCTTATCTTGGCTGTCAGTCTCCAATTGAACTGGAATACGCAAGACGCCCTACTAAGCGGTTTACCTAGGTCGCCGTCAACAAAACTCTCATCGAGGACAAGCTCGAAACCGCACTTGGTAGCTTTGGAGAGGGGATCAATAGGCTAACGGAGATGGCTGACTTGGTCAACGAGGAAAAGACCAGAGCGCACCTCGACAATGCCTTAGCAAGTGTAGTAAAGTTCGCCCGAGAAGCGACAAAGTACTACGGAAGGAACTGCCTAAGTAGGTTGCCTCCTGTGCGTAAAATGCTGTGGCTTATTAATCCCAGAGCGACACGTATACGTTGTTTTCCACCCACCTGCACACCTCGATGAGCTGCAGGCTTGTATAGCCCGCGAAGCCAATGAGATAAAAGGGGCCGCGCTTTTGTGGTCGTATAGAAGCATCGACACATTGAAGTCAGGCAACAAGGCGCTACTCACTGCGATTGAAAAACAGGGGAAAACGATGGAGAAACGCAACACTGAACAGCAACGGGAAATGGCGCAGCTGAAGGATCAGCACATGAAAGAAACCGAAACGCTCAAAAGCCAGAATGCAGATTTGAAGAACAAACTAGAAGGTACCAAACGAGCTATCCTATCGCGATAACAACACCACAAACTGAATGTGTCTCACAGAAACCCAGCGTGTCTGCGATCAAAGACGGCTTCATGAAATGAACGCAGCCTTGAAAGTAGAAGAGGTTTCCATCTCGATGATCCGGACCTACGAGCACGAACTCCGAGACCCTGGCGTGTCGAAGAAGTATCGTCAATTCAAGTTTGGAATGCTCAAGGAACAGGAAGGCTTCAACGCTTGGAAGGATTGTGATCGATCCGCGCTCTTGGTCCTTGATGGCCGCACGTTGAAGGCTGGCCGAGACAATTCCGATAAATTTTGGGCGTCGACAGCGGTTTTCGATCTTCTCAAGATCCTCGACAAGCACGAAAACCCGGTCATCTACTATTTCATCGAACCTGACGAATCGATGGTGTACGACGTACCGACACATAAGATCTTCAGCCACCTCATCTGGCAGATCTTGAGTCATGCTCCTCACCTGACCCGAGACGCTGCCCATATGAAAGAAATCAGAGAATTGGCTAGTGGCGAGCACTGGCAAACACGCGAGCCGAAGCTGCCTTGCGAGATGATCAAAAAGCTCCTTGCCCATATTCCAAGCACGTTTATCCTGCTAGATCGGATTGACCGCTGCGCGTGCGCACCGACAAATCTCATAGACAGCTTGTTAGGGTTGGTTAGAGATTGCCGAGGTCGGGTGAAAATCTTCTCGACCTTTGATGAGAGATCTGGAAAAGCCCTGAGCGTGGAGAGTCTCGACCTGACAAGTGTAGAAAGTCAATTCATGCACGTAACATTGGATCAGAGGAAGGGACATGGGAACTTAGGAGCAAGAGAGGATGATGGCACACTGTAGGTGCACTCCAATTCTCTCCACAGCCGTGCCAACTCCAAAGCACCAGAGGGCTTTCAGTGGCCCCATGAGGCCGAGTCGATGACATAGAGACTGACCGAATACACGCCAAAACCCGACGAGATGCATTTGCTTACGTCCATATTGCTGGTGCGGCGATATGATGTGCGTCGGTTGCGACTTCTTGCACTAAACGTTGTCCGTTCTCTGTCGCTAGAGGGGAAGAAGGTGCTTAGGAAAGAGCATCCCTCTATGCTGACCAGCATAAGCAACCTGGCGTTGATGCTGCACTATTAAAGGAAGTATGAGGCGGCCGATGAGATGAACCAGCGAGCGCTGGAGGGATATGAGAAGGCGCTAGGGAAAGAGCATCCCGACATGCTAACCAGCATGTTCTGCCTGGCTTCCCTTTTCCATCAACAAAATCGGTATAAAGCTGCTTCTGAACTGTATGAAAGCGCGAGCAGCGGATACCATTATGTGCTAGGTCCGGAGCACCCTACTACAATAGCGTGCTTTCAGCGCTACTCGTCTCTAATACAAGAGATGCAGCATAACTAGTAGTTATTCCTGCTTACAATGCACAAGGTGCATCCAAGGTTACGGGAATGCTCTCATGTCTCTTCTAATAGTAGGGTTGACAATACTTAGCAGCAGGACAAAAAGGTGTACATGAAGAGTACTTGTGGCAAGTGTAGCGCAGACTTGATTGGTAAGCGTGGAGTCGTTGGTAGAGGTGGCGTTTCGCCATCAGCAGCAGGGAGGATGGCCGACCCGCTCTAGCTACGACCTTGTGAGGTGGCGAATTCTGTAGGTGTTTTCAGAGAGTTGAGTTGGTTGACCGGAGGCATAGCCAAGGTTGAGTTAGATTGCAAGGCTGCGGGGCTAAGGTCGGCCCGCTTGCTAAGACTCCGTATAGCCATAGGCCTAACAGCCACTATAAGTAAATTACACTGTGATGATTAATTATGTGGTGTGGGGTTGTTTTTGTTTTGCACTAGCCGGGATTAGTGATCGCTTTAATTAGAGGTATTGACCCACGTGGCGACCTTGTATAAATTTACGCGCTATAGTAGACATAAAGCTAATAATAATTTCCTAGTATTGTAGTGAGGCTCCAAGGCTTAAATAAGACCCTTTTATAAGTATTATAAGTGGTAAGAGCTTGACGGCGGTGCTATAGGGAAGGAACTCTATTCCGCTATAGAAGGAGGCTCTTTGTACGCTAGGCGTAAAGGCGACGATATAAACGTAATTTATAGGTAGGAGGGATCCTAAATATTTAAAAGTAGCTATAGCATATGACTTATATGGAATTATAGTAAAGCTTAACGTGTATGTAGAGTTATAGTTGCTTAAAGTTAAAGTACCCCTTATATTTTCCAGTATGGTGGGTTTTCCGCGACCTACTATCGTTTCGGAAATATCGGTAAAAATCGCCAAGCCAAAAGAGCTGCATTGCACCCCACTAAAATTTGTATAAGGGGCAATTATTTTAATTTTTATCTACTATAATTAATATTAATATGGGCCGCCGCCTCCTAGATAAAGTTATTTATAGAATTAGGCTTTATATTAAAGCTAATAAGGATATAGCAACTATTGCGGCTGCAGTAAAAGTGGCTAAGAAGACAATTTATAAAATGCAATTAAACCTTAACATTTGGGGCGAACCGTACGCTCCTCCTACTATTATTCTTAGGCGACTAAGAGCTCTACTACCTTACCAGGAAATGGTAATATATTACGTTATGGTGTTAAGCTTTTTACTAACTAGTTTTATAGAGGCTTCTTAACTTCCTTAAAGACCAACCTACCGCATATCTAGACGAGATGTAGGCCTTCCTATTTAACGAGTTTAACGCCTAAGTTAGTATTTTAACTATCCACAATATTCTTAAGAGGAGTTGCTGGTCGCGAAAGGCGGTTATAGCTTAGGCGGCTAAGAGGAGCAGCGTGTAAGGACGCGAAGAGGCTTTGGGGAAGATTTAAAGGAACAATATAAATTCTATCTAAATCTATGGGTATATAGCTCTTGCAGAGTATAAGACGTTGCGTAAAGAAGAGAAAGGAATATAGGAAGCTTGTAACTAAATATTTAGAAGTCTTGGCAGTAGACACGTGGGCATATACGCACGCGGGTTTTAACAGGTTTTGACCAAATTCCATTACATTAGTGAAATTTAGTGGAATTCAATTAAGTTGGTAGAATTTGGCAGAATTTAATTCACTTAGTAGAATTTGGCAGAATTTAATCAAGGCGTTGGAATTTATCTATTAAGTGTTTTATTAAGACATTCCTACTATAACTAGGCTAGTCCTATTATAGTACCCCCCTCTTTAGCCAAAGGTCCAAAATAATTTAATTTAGTTAAGAACTTATAACTTATTATATTATAAGCATTGTAATATATTTTAAGTTCTTTTTAATTTTAAGTTTCCTACTATTATGTTTTATATATTCGTGTTAGGTGGTAATTGTTTACCTTTATATTATATCCATCTAGCTAGAGTAGGCTGTAAAGGATGGTCTTTATGGAATTCTTTTACTAAGGTAGGCGCGTTAGCCTTAATCTAGTTATAGGTTTCCTAGGTTTGTGTTTTATATCCTTCCCACTTAATAAGAAGTTTAAATTATTTAGATTATAGTTTCTATTATATATTATTAATTAAGTTGATAAAGTAAGAACCGTTACTATTGTTAACAATTATAGGAGGTAGTGGCGGCACTTCGCGAGTTATAGGATTATCTTTTAAAGGTTATAACAAGCTTATATAAAACATTAGGTATATTTTCATCTTAGTTGGCAGTTTAAGCTTATAGGTATATAGGCTCAGTTTCTTCTTAATTTAGTACGGGCCTACAAACTTCCAATTAAGTTTCTTTAAGGGCCATTAAGTCTTTAGGTTTTATGTATTTAGGTAGGCTATATTACTTTCCTTAAAGTCCCATACGGGAGCTTATCCTTTATTTATATGCCATTCCTATAACGTTTAAGCGTATGTTAATTTACTTTATAATAGTTCCGTTAACTGCTTTATTTAATTAGCAAAGTTATACGCATTAATTAACTAAATCTATTTAATTATAGGTCCTATTAAATTAATTTTAGGTTATAGTTTAAATCTAAGTTAAGGGTCTTGTCCATAGGTTATATAAAACAGCGTTACGCCTATTAATACATTTATTGTATTATTTACGGTAAACTCAGCTAAAGGCAGCCATTTTTTCCAGTCGTCTTATAGGTAGGAGTAGTACATTTATAAGTATTATTCTATAATCGCGTTTACAATTTTAGTTTAGCTATCTATCTCTAGATAAAATATAGTTAAGAGTTATATTTAAATGCTTAATTGTTTATATAAAGCTTACCAGAAGTCTAAAACAAACTAGCTTCTATAGTTAGATATTATTGTATTAGGAAGTCTGTATAGCTTAAAGACATGCTTAACAAAACATTTAGCTACTAATATTACATTAATTAAGTCCATAGGAATTATATATCGCATTTTTATAAGATGGTTAATGTTGGTATGCTTTAACACAGTGCAATATACGTAATATACGTGCAGTGCGGTATGTAGTTGGATTCTTATCGTTCTATCTACACGTCTTGATAATACATATGCGCGTCGCGTAGATTACGTGCTTTACGCACGTGATATACGAAACGAATATCTACTAACACTGGAGCAACTCTGAAGGAAACCAAATCGTACTATTCCCGTTATTTATAGCGTATACGCAATAGCTGGCTCTTCCGTCTATAGTACATAGTAGCTTCTCCTTTGATCCTATCCTAGTCATATAACGCTTATAACGGCTTATATAAATGCCTTTAAACCGGAGCTTATGGATTAATAAACTGTATAACAAAGTTAAGACGTTGCGTAAGAAAAGAAGGTAAAAGAACGGGAAGAAAGGGTAG
>Ga0307507_10003793_pt1 | contig 28306 bp, 35 predicted proteins | sample 7_EM_MG_FD_207223 | JGI IMG/M metagenome (GOLD analysis project Ga0307507, IMG submission 207223) | Populus trichocarpa ectomycorrhiza microbial communities from riparian zone in the Pacific Northwest, United States - 7_EM | ecosystem: Host-associated > Plants > Roots > Unclassified | place...
CCCTGTCCTTCGTTGCTCTGCCTTACGGTACTGTACCTTCCTTCCTTCCTTCCCCTACTGCAGGGGAATCGGTTTCCACTGTTGTACCGTTGCTCTCGCGATCATGCCGCTTTCTTTCTTTCTTCCCTTTCCTTTCCTTGCCCCCCTCTTCGGCACGGATAGACCTGCGGGAATGGAGACATGTATATACTCGAACATCATGGGTACTGGACTTTGCATTTGCGACGCCAATTCCCGTTTATTATATCATATCATATTATCATAGCATAGCATCCTATGATACCGATGCCGATGCTGAGACTAAGACTGATACTGGGGATGCTTCATCTGCGTGTGTTGGGTATGTATGGCTGTGCTTTGCCGTACAGTACTCTGCTATGCTGTGCTCCACGGTACGGTAGGCATTATTGGTTGGTATCATAGGCATCATGGATGTGAATAGTGGTATGGATTATAGGTACTGTGCAGCAGGTATAATCCCTACTGTGTGAACTGAATTGGCGACCAAAGGAAAGAGGCGCTACATACTGTATCTACCGGTATCTGTTTGTCGTCTTTGTCGTCGTCACCCATTTACTCTCTACATTCCCTTCTTCCTTTCCCCCCGACAAATCTGCGCTGAACTGGGCCGGGTGATTAACTCATAATATAATGTATAATATGAAAACCAAGGGACGAGCTTGAAAAAAAAAAAAAAAAAAAAAAAAAAGCCTTGCCACTGTAAGATGGAGAGACTCGAAGAATGGAAGGTGAGTAGGTATTGGTAAGTCCTCCGAAAGTAAGAAATGACGACATCCTAGGCACCGAGGCATTTCGATAAATGTCCATACTGCAGCAAGTTAGAGAGCGAGAGAGAGAGGGAGCAAGCGCTTGGTATCGTAGGTAGATAGGTGGGCAGTCTTCGAGCGGGTACAAATCAGTCAACAACGACAATCTTGTATGATACCGGTATCCTCCTATTTGTATCACCACACATTCCACAAGACGGCCTTGCCACAGCAGCTTACTGGCACTCCTCGTGGAAGTTATTAATGTATCACCATCCCAACCAGCATCATTGGAAGGATAAGTAAAGTTAACGGCAGTCATCCCTCCCATAATCACACGATCTGTACGCGGCGAGTTTCTATTTCAGTCCTTCCCCTCCGCACTCCATTCCCGTGAGGCCACTTGAATAAAACGAAACGAAACGAATTCCAGAGTATCGGTTTTACGAGTATGGGGGGCTATTCAGCCCCGGATTCGAAAAGAAAGGGAAAAAACCGTTTCTCAAGTGCGAAGTTTCGAATAGATCTGCCAGATTTGTGCTTTTGCGCTGTGCTTGCAAGCCGTATGCAAGAACAAAAGGGAAAAAAAAAAAGAAGGCATCACACATGCCAGAGTCCTTCGGGTCGGGGAGAAAAGAAAAAAAAACTTGCCTAAACGTTTTTTTTATACAGGCTTGAGGCTGAACACCGGTATATACCGGTAGTTTACCGTAATCTAAATAAATAGAATTAATGAACAAATAAATAAAACCCTATCCTATCCTATCTGGAAGAAATGTGGTAAGTTTACGGTCGAGCACAATATGGAGTTCAGTTCAGTGCCAGGAATAATTGGATCAAACAGAGCGAGACTGATGGATGAAAAAACTTTCATTCATTCAAGCGCCCAAGGGTTAGCCAAACCTAACCTGGCTTCACAACATTATGGTAACTTCCGCTCGCTCGCTCACGGGATAAAGATGGACTGCAGTACCGGTGCGGTACCAGCCAGTCATTAAGTCAGTCGTTCAGCCAACCAGTGCCGTCGGCGGGGGGAGGGGAGGAGGCGCTGAATTATCTACTTGTACTTGTATGATATGGTCGTATCATATCATATCGCAAGCAAGCCCGGATATCCCGACATCATGGTAAATTAGAAGTGATTCGATTCGGCGAGCCTATCGGAGGATGGAGACGGAGGGGAGGGGGGAAAAAGGTATGTATGATGAGCTAACGGGATGCAACTTGACTGAATAAATAGATAAATGAATACAGTTGCCTTAATCATAAATAAACAAATACGGTGTTTTGGATGGACTTTTTTTTGTTCTGAGAGTTATCGATCAGTGCAATCCGATAGGTCGGTTGGGTTTTTTTTTAATAGACAGCGTTGTTGGAAAACGTCGTATTATTCTCATAATACTGGTTAGGATGCTGTAACCGTTTGTTGCCTTCATCTTGGTATTTTTCACCATTATTGTCTGATGTCCCTGGGAACTTCCCCTCCCTTGCCTTCCTCCCACGCTTCCCGGTATGATACCATTATTATTATGAAAACGAGCAAGTGGGTGAGTGAGCAAGGAAGTGAGAAAAAAGCGGCGAATTCAGTCTGTCGTATCTTTCCTTTCCTTCCTCACCCATTTTCACAAGTTTCCATAAGCACCATAAGCAAGATGATTTTTACCGACAGAAGAGAAACCGATGCATATCGGACTGAAGACAGGTATGGAATAACCGGCACGGTGCCATAAGTGCGAAGCATTAGAAAAGAAAAAAAAAGTTATGCAGCTTACCAAAGATCTTCAGGAACAGAAACCGAAGCCAGCCAGCTAAAAAAAAAAAAAAAAGTTTTTTCTTTTTACCATAAGCGGTACCGATTTGGAATACTGTACAGTAACTCCAATCTCAGCACGAGGTTTACACCGTATGTTAAGTAAAATTGTGGGCGTAAGGCATCGCATGGGCAGTGAGCGCCATCACGGCATGACCATGGAACATGCCCAACGTTGCTATTTATATACGGATGGGTTGCGAGGAAAAGATGATTGACTTTCTGCCTGCGTGTGTGAGTGTAAGCGTGTGGGAGAGGGTGTGGGCAGTAATTATTATTTATGAAAAAGGGAAAAAAAAGAAAAAAGAAAGAAAAAAGAAAAGGAGGGCATTATCAGACTGATTATTTCTTATTTCCTTTTCCTTTTGTTGTTTCTTTTTTGAACATGAGAATGTGGGTTCGTGTGTGGGATTGTTGCTTTTTCTTTTTTTCACATTTCCATTTTTTATTTTTATATGACCAGAAATCCTTTTGTTCTCGAGTCCCGGAAAAGCTTGCTTGCATTCGGCAGGTTCTCGTTACCTGTGCCTGAAGTGAAGAAGTTAAGTGAAGTGAATTTATCTGTCTGTCTGTCGGTACCGAGGAATAGGTGGATGGAAGGTACAAGTACCTCGCGCATGGAAGGAAGGAAGGAAGAAAAGAAGAGAAGGAAGGAAGGGTACGATATCTGATAGGCTGTGCTGGTGTTTGCCCAATATACCCAAAGAAACCAAACACCGTCTTGACCTCTTCGCTTTGACGATGCAGAGTGATGAAAAACAAACTCGAAGGAGGGAAGGGAAGGAAGATGCTCGAGTACGAGGTAGAATTGAGTTTGAGCGCAATGCAGGGTCTTTTTACATACATGGACTAGCCTGCTTCAAGAAACGCCTCGCCGGTATCGTGGGGTGTGAGCTGCTTCTCCCCACCCACCCTCCTCCTCCTCCCCAACCCTCTTCCCCAAGCAGGACCCTCGTCTATCATAATATCGCGCAGTATCGTAGCCAGTCTCGGGTATGATAATCCGTAAAACACGGTACCAAACCTATCATGGAAATAAAATAAAAAAAACTTATCTACAGTATCACACAATCCCACAAAAGTACAGTTGACCCCGGAATCGCACGGTTAGACGAACCCTCCTCGACACGACGCGGTAAAGGTTAGTTCTACCGCAGTACCAACCTTTCGGCCCAGAGGCCGTATGATAGACGAGGTCACTCAAGCTAATGTAACTGCAAAAAAGTACCGTGCAAGTAGTTTTCACTTTCAGTTACAGTAGCTTATGCTAACCACGAGGAGGAGGACACCCTAAGATTCCACATGATACGCGGGAATCGTTTATCTTTCTGGGGTAAAAGGGAAAAGGGCAAATCGGTACTGGCTTGAAGAGAACGGCTGATGTGAAAATAGCCGGGGTGGTGGTGATGGTAGGGGATTGGGTTGCTTGTGCGAGTCGAATATTCGTCTGTTCCTCCGTTCCTGCGTCTTGTATGATGGAGTGGGATGGATAATGGATGTCTTAGCGCCCTAACCCTTGTCCTCGGCGAGACAGGAACTGGATGGAATGGGACAGGCACGGCAATTCATCTGTCGTTTTGGGCGCGAGTGAGTGTTCCTGCTTTTTTGTTGCCTGTCTCGGTTTGGCGTTTTGCTTTGACTTCATTCTTGTTTTTTCTTCTTCCTCATCTCTTTACTTTTGCTCTGCTTTATCGTGCTTTTTCTAACCGCTTTGGCTGACTGACTGGGTTTATGATTCCTCTCTCCTACCTAGTATCTATCCATTTCTACACTTTTGGAATAATCTTATTCTGCCCTTGGGGGCTAAACAAACGAACAAACCTCATATCAGATCATATCACATCGTACCCGTACGGTGCCATACTTTCCCGAATTGTAGAGATCGTTTCCCTCTATTTATCCCACAACCTCAACCCACGACCGGTTGGAGATTCCCCGCCCCCCCTCCCCCCAGTTGAGGAAAAAAAGTTAAAGACATGGATGGCTGTGACGACCGAGCGGGCGAGCAAGCAAAGTCGCGAAACCCCTCCCCCCCGAAAAAACATGTTCAAGGTTAGACCTTGTTCAGCTGTCCCTTGTCATCTCCCAAAAGAAAGGAAAAAAAAAGAGTAGTGCTCAGGGTCTGCTTTCCTCATTTTCCACTTTTTTGGATCAGTGCAATGAATGTGTGGATATTTTTCCTTGAACCTTCCTTCCATCCAATTGGTGACGAAAGGATTGATTGATCGTTCTTTTTTATTTTTTATTTTTTGAGGAACTGTGTTTCTAGGTTTGGGTGGGACTGGGTTACTCGAGCTACACTGCGGCGGTAAACGTGGACTGAAAGAGACGTTACGGAGTGATTGATCGGTTGCTGATGGCCACTTTCCTCAGCTTCAATCTTTCCATCTTGATGCATATCAAATGATTCGTGTGAATTGGTGGCAATTTATAGATCGATGTGCAAAAACGAGAAAATGTAGGTGAGTGAGCGGATTATTAATTTCTCATCTACTCTCTCTGAGCGGGTATAGTACTGAGGCTGAGGCTGAGCTTCTTGCTCCTTAGCTGCTCGAGTACAGCAGATGACGGAATTCGTCGAATTCATGGCTCCAGGAGAGATGGAGGCTGCTGAAGAGAAGAGTGAATTTTCCTGCTGGGCTGGGGATTGGGATTTCGGGTTGGATGGATGGTTTCCATGGCTTGTCCACGCGCGGCGGATGCCACCATCACCAGAGCCGAGGGCGTGTGTGTGTCTTCTTTTCTTCTTTTCTTTTTTTTTCTTTCTCTTGCTTGCTGAACGCCCCAAATTACCGACGATTAAAATGATTACGGGGGAGAGATCTTGCCGCTTAGTTTAGTTGATTGACGGGACAGGATAGGATAGGTGATGGTGGGTGATGAGATGGGGGAGGGGGTGATGCGATGGGACTGGCTGTCTGGTGACTTTTTACTGGCCGCCCTCGAGCAGGCCATGGCGGCGAGAGGGTTTTAGTCTGTCATATCGGTGCATCGAGCATCGCTACTTTAGCTCCGGGGCCCTTGGGAGCGCCCCAATCGCGGCGGAACTCATGCTTTTCGAAGGATAGGTTGGGGGAAACTGGGAGAAGGCATGGGTATATGTGCTCGCATGGTGCTCAAGCAATATCATACTCGTAACCTTAGACATTGGCAAGACGGGCTTCATTTTCATCTGTCGCCGCTCGTGAATGATAGGTATGATTGATGGTCAATGACTCTCCACCCATTTGCTTGAGCGTTGAAGCATGTGTTGTGGCTAGACATAGAAAGAGAAAGGTCTTTTTTTTGTACTTTCTTTTTCTTCTGTTTTCCGCGCATTCAAAATTTCTTTCTTTTACCAGGTGAAGTGGTTGAGCGGTCAAGTTCCCCAGCCCCAGCCCAGCAGCAGCAGGAATTCCAGCCAACCCGACCCGATAAACCCAGCCCCAGTTTCCAGCAGCCGGTTCAGCAAGCATCGAGCTAGCGAACCGTATTTTGACTTCATCGTACCTGCCAACCCACCCTCGGAGGCTTGCGCTGTTGCTGTACCGTACCTGAGCTGTATCAACTGCGATGCACGAGTCTGAGTTGGAGGGGGGAAAAGAGATTTAATCGTCGATGCACTGCGTAAAAATATCGAATTCCCTTGTTCGGCTCTTTTTCTATTCCTAATCTCATGTTGCGTTGCGTCGCGTTGCCTTGGGTTGTGTTGCTTCTAAATTACCCAACTGAGCAGTTGGGAAGGATAATAGTTCCAATTGCACACACACCTCACCTCTCAAAGTAAAAAAAAAAAAAAAAAGTAATATAAAAAAAGAAGAATGATCATGGCACCGGCACAAGTACAGTAATGATATTTATAATAATAATAAAGTGGTCGAAAAGTAAATTCAAGAAGAAGGGTTCGAAAACCGTGCTGTTACTCTTTTTCTTTCCTTTTTTATTTTTTTTTTATTTTTTCATTTTTTATTCAAGAGAGAGAGAAGGAGAAAAAGAAACTGTTTTTGTACTGTAGAATCCATTTGGTAAGATGCGAGAAGGAAAATATATTATTTTGTCCAAAACTTTGCCCATCACCGCAGGTCCGCAGCCTCATTTCTTCCCATTCCCGGCGGTGGCACTGGGGTGTGATTGGATGGATGGCTGACCATCAGCGCATGCGCAGAACTGGAGTTCTCTACTGAGCGACGAGAGGAAGTGGTTGTTCCAATCGTTACAAGAGACATTAACTTGAGGGTGTGTGAGTGGATCATTCGGTCCACAAATATCCTTTTTTTACACAACCTACCACACACCAACCTACTCCCCCTAACCACATACATCTCCCATGTCAAATGTCGAACCCATGCTGCTCCTGCTTCTCAACACGCACAGCCATCCAGCTACCGTGATTTACCGTAACTTACTGTTGCTGGAATCATCATCCTCCCTCATCCTCCCTCATCCACCCATTCCACTCAATCCGCAAATATATCATATTTTTGCTTTCTTTTTTTTTGCCCCATTTGCCTTTTCCAGTTGCCGATATTCGATTTTGTGTTGCTTTGGTTGCTTTCTTTGGCTGTGTTCTTGTTGCTGGTTTCTTTTCCGGGCGACTGAGCAACCAGAGGCAGTACCTTGTCGGTCTTTTTCCGGTACCTGTGATATCCTGTGAGTGACCGTCTGAGCTGTGTGAAGCGGCCAAGTTGGAAGAGATGGAGTTAGCCAGCAGCAGAGGCAAGCAGAGGGACTCGCTCCGTCGCCGCCCCCCCCAAAGATGATCCAACCACAATCCCTCCCACCCATCACAGACACTCACCCACCCCATCCATCCATCACCCATCACCCACCCAGCCCACACACCCCCCGAAAAATAAGCCCTACTAATCCTGGCAGCTACAGCCTCCTTCCCTTCTTCCTCTTTTCCTCTTCTTCCCCACCATCCGCCCCATCTCATTCTGGTTTACTTGACCGTCCTTCTCTTCCCTTCCCACCTTCACCCTCTTTTATTTCCTTTGGATCATCATCATCTCGTGCTGTGTGAGCTTTCGGGTTTTCCTTTCCCTTCCTTTAAAGTTTGTTTGATTTTCTTGGTCTTCTCTTTGCGCGGCATCAGCTCTCTCCCTCCCATTCCTCCCTCACCCTCTACCGAGTCGACGACTACCTAGAAGGACGTGCTCTTTTGTCCATCTTTTTTTTTTTTCCTATCAAATATACACAAACCCACTGGAGCTCCTCGTCAGTTCCTTGAATTCCTTCTTTTATTATTATTTGAGAAAAAAAAAAAACGTTCAACGAGCACCCTAATCTTAATTCGTCAAACTTGCCGAAATCGCGCAACTACGAACCAGCCATATCTCGAAGATCACCTTCCTTTGGAATCCCACTGACCACATTCACTACTACACTCTTTCACAACGATATCGGAATAATAGCTGTGACGTTTACTTACTTCACGAAGCACCTCACTATATTATATATACGCCTTTAGTAAACAACATCGTAGTTTTAAAACCATACTTAATCGATTAGTTCTCACTATAACAACCTAATAATTACTACCACTACTACCACCACTACTATATAACGACAGCAACAACAACAGCAGCAATGGAATCCTCATCGTTCTTCTACTATACTCCGGATACCACTTCCCAGACAAAGCAGCATGGCCATTTTCTGCCTCATCCCAATGGCCATTCCCAGCAGCAACAGCAGCAGTCAGCTTCTCAATGCGACCAGAATTTGACGAATTCGAGTGTACCATATCCGTCCTCTTTGGTGTACTCCAGGCCCACGTCATCCCATCTGAAGCCACCCACATTACAGGCATCGCCGGCACCTCTTATGCCTGCGGGCACTTTATCGCCAGAAGCCCTTCAGAAACAGACCGGCCTTCTCACACCTTCATCTCCCACACTTCTTGGTATGGATGGACATAATGGTAGTGATATGTACTTTTTCCCCTCTACCCCAACACTTTCATGCAACTCGGTCAACACTCCACCAATGAGCACTGTCACCACTACACCTTTAATCACTTCGTGGTCCTTAGATGATGGCTGTAATGGTACCATTACCCCGTCAGATATTCAGCTTCCTGGTACTCCGGAGCTGTGGAAAGAGAGCCCTCCAATGACTCCAGGTATTGCTCGGTTATCCAATTCGTCTAATTTTGAGTCAATTGGCTAAGATGGTTGTTAGCATATATTTATCCTCCTAGTTTACTGCCAACTCACTCGAGTCCTTCGGTCCTTTTGCCAGCTTGCCCGTCGTTGTCACCAGCTTCGGATCACTCGTCATCTTCAGAGCTCGATTTCTGTGACCCACGCAAGCTTACTTACCCATCGCCTAACCCCTCTGCTTCTGACAAGGACTTGGAGTTTGCTACTCTTCCTTCCATCTGTGATGATGACGACGAGCACAACTTCATGCTCAGTGTCGGAAGGGATGATATTAAGGCAGAGGGAAAGGATTTTGCTCACAGTTTCTTTGGTATTGAGGAGTTCTCTGACTTCGAGTCAGATAACGAGCTTGTCTCCGGATTGATGAATATGCCACAAAACACCATCAACCCCGCTGATCTTCTCGAGAGCAAGCGTCAGCGTGACAGCTTTGATGAGGAGGAAGGCTGGGAAATCGATGGCCTGAGTGATGATGAGAGCGTGTCTGGTGATATGGACAACCAGGAATTCCAAGCACCATTGTCTCCTCCACCGTCTGATTCGTCCCGAGGAAGCTCCGCAGTCCCTCCCACTAAGCAACGTAAGGTTCAGAGGAAGGTCAAGGTTGAAACATATGAAGACTCGGAAGCAGAGCTTGACGAGATAATTGCCAACGCTCGAGCGAATGGCTATCCCGAGAATGCCTGTGACGGTGATTTCTTTTCCCACTCCAGCTGCCACGAATCGTCAATCACGCCAGCCCCAACTGAGGCATCCTTCTATGAGTCTTCGGATTCGCAGGAGATTTCCCCAGCACCCGTCGTCCGCCGTGGACGCAAGCAGTCTTTGACCGAGGACCCTTCAAAGACTTTCGTGTGCCACTTGTGCTCCCGCCGCTTCCGCCGACAGGAACACCTCAAGAGGCATTTCCGTTCTCTCCACACCAAGGATAAGCCCTTCTCTTGCGGCGAATGTGGCAAGAAATTCTCGCGGTCCGATAACTTGAGTCAGCACGCACGAACTCACGGAAGTACCACCATCCACATGACCCTCATCGATGGTGATATGATGGGTGAGGATGATTCGGATATGCTTTCAGAGCATAGCGAATCATTAGGAATTGTCCTTGTCAATGCAGCTCAGGCCTCATCTGGGATCAAGGATAAGATTTCTTCGTCGTCATCGGAGTCCAAGAAGAGCCGACGCAAGAGAAAGAGAGACGAGTAATGGTAATACGACAGGCGCTTAGGCATGTGGTTAGCATAGCGAAAACATCTTTGATTTTTCGAGCGCTATTATTCTTATTGTTTATTTTATTTTTTCCTTTTATCGCTTCTTTTCTTCCACATTGAATTTATTCAATTCCTTATCACCTGGTGATTGGGGATCCTAGATACCAGGGGAATGGCGGTGGCTTGGGTTGGGACAGGCACAAAAGAACTTAATGCGGCGCTTATGTTTGGGGATTGTGATTTGTCTTTATTTTTTTCACTTTTTTTTTATATTCCCATTGCTTTCGATTCTCAGTAAGAGGTGGATCTCCGATTGAAAAAAAAGAAGCTCACGAAAGTTGGACGGCACGACACGGAGATACGAAAAACATCCATAACATTACTATTAATAATTTCGGGCAGTACTTTCTTTTCGATTCGGAGCAACAAAAATGGTTCATAGGTGGGCGAGATATGGGGTTTTGGGGGTTTCATTTGGCTGGTAAAAGGAGCAAAAAATGAGAGCCATACGGGTTTTTCGAACAGCAGATTTCCAAATTTCCTACAGATCGGCATATACCTTTTTGAGAGCTAAGATGAAGAAAACGCCGTTATCCTATTGACAAGCGCTCATTACGTGAACATGGTTTTGCTCGATTGGGAACAAAATGGGCGTTTGGCGACAATGACAGCATTAATAGGCTGACGGCGTTTCTCCTCATTCATTGGCTCTTGGATGGATTTGTTTGGAAGTTGATTGCACTGTTTGATGGCTCTTGGTGCTCTTTTTTTGTTCGTGGGTTGGTTTTCATTGTTTTTTTCAGGGGGTTTTCTTTTTAACTGTCTTTGGGTGGCATTTGAGAAACGTTGATATTCACTTGTGTATTTTTTATTTTTATTTCTCTCGCTTCACCTTTTACTCCTTTCACTTTTTTTGCCCTTGTTTTATGGCTGCATGGAGGAGGTTTTGGTTTTTTGGCTTTTCAAGTTTCTTTTTTTCTTCTGGAATGGAAATGGAATGGAAGGAAAGGGGGTGGAGGTGACGGAGGATCTAGTAGGATGCATTGGATTGGATTTTGTCGGTGGGTTTTACTTCTTTTCTTTTCTTTCCTTTTACGTTTTACTTTTTTTTTTTTACTTACCTTACCTTTGTGCTGGGCACTTTGAGCGTGTTTCATTCTCATTTCTAACTTGTATTGTCTTGTATTCCTTTCTTTCTTATTCTTTTACTTTTTAACAATTTTTCTTCCTCTTACATTTTACCTTGCCTACCTGCTAGCCATACCTATGCATGATATAATAGTCTAGTCTAGTCTACCTCATGATTACTGTACGAGAATATTGTAACCTTTCCTCCATATTTATCTACTCATCCCATCAAATGTCTACGTGAACCCGCTATACCGTACACAAGGGTAGATAAACCAGACCGCTACAATATACCCTCCTTCCCTATCATGACCCCCTCTCCTCCCTTCCTCCCTCAATGCATATGCCGCACACCATCGCTTAACGCCCTCTCCCCCTAGTGCTCACCATATCACACCCTGCATATCATGGACAACACGCGTTACACGATAGTAGACACAAATGTAAGCGCTAGCTAGTTAGCTGGCTAGTTAGCAACCTTCCCCCACCGATACCCATACCCATACCCATACCAATACCTGAAGGGGAGGGAGGAAGGAAGGAGGGAAGGAAGTAAGGAATGGAATATCACCGAACCTCACACCAAAGACCTAGAATTCCCTCCCTCCCTCCTTCCGCCCAACTTCTTTATGGTAGATATACCGGTAGATAAAACGGTGTGGAGAAATCACCTGAAAAAAAAAAAAATGAAAAAAAAAAAGAGCTTTCCGTCGTATTCGTTTATGAGATGGTGGAATACGGTAGAATGAATGAATGGGTTTTAGTAGGAGAGGAGAGGAGAGAGAGAGAGAGAGAGAAAGAGATGGGTACTGTGAGTATAGCTGTGGGATTGGATTGGATTAGATGGGCTGGAACATTTGTTTTCTCTCTGAACTGACTGACTAACTGACCGACCGACCGATGCTATGAGTGCTGTACTGTACTGTACTATACTGTACTAGTACTCGGGAGGTCATTGGGAATTGGAAAACATAGCCCTTGTCTCTGTATAGTAGGGAATTGTGTGGGATCTAACTTACAGAAATGGTTTTGGGATTTTTACTGACAACTCTCGAGTGCTTACGGGTGTGTGTGGGGAAGGGAAAAGACGCGATTGCGGTGCAGACCAATTTTGAAAAAGGGTCCACCTGTATTCTATCTACTAGTATTGTATCGTATTTTATGTGCACGCATATGTTAACAGTTGATTATAGTAGATACAGCAAGTCAAAGCAAGGCAGAGAAAAGCAGGGGGGGGAGCACGAAGTGAGCAGAACGAGGATAGACATTTTATGTAAAAGCAAACAGGTAGAATATTTTAAACGAAAAACAATTTTCAAAGTGCCCTCCTAGCCTCCCAAATGGCATATGAACTGTAATCAAAGTTAAAGCTACTCTGTTCTGGATGTTAATGCGCGGAGGTGTATATACTTTTTAAAACAAGTGAGTGGACAATAAGTGTAAGCTCAGAAAAGAAAAAAAAGGGGGGTATAATAAAGTATAATAAAGTGAAAAGAGAAAAGGGAAGGACAGAAGAGGCTAGTTACAAAAGCTAGATACTTATTATTTTTGTTTTGTTTGAAGCACGGTTGGGGATTTTCAGGTTTTCCTACTCCGACAACTACGAATTGTATCTGCAGCTCGCGTTTTAGAAAAAGGGATTATGGTACTGCACAGCTTGCTCTATTGTGCCACCCCATTGCACACTGATTAGTCTCCCTGCAACGCCTTCAACCTCTCGCAGTTCTCATACACAGCCTGCAGCTCCTCGTCCTTGAGGGGGATACCCCACAGTCCCCCATCGTGTGCGCTATCTACCGGCTCACCGGTCGTATCATCAACGAGGGTGATGCCAAGGACGAAATGGTCGGCGGTGCGCTGGGTCTCTCCAACGAACGCTAAGACACGCTCACGCTCCCCCGCAATCACCTTCTCGATCTCGGCTCTTCTAGAGGTGTTCTCCTGATGCTGGCACTCTGGGCCGATACTACTCCCGGGGCTTGCAGAGCGATAACGGAGGGAGCTCGAACTGCCGCCGAAGTGCCTGCCGCGCTCATGATCTGTATTGTCCGTGGGAGTGCTCCCACCGTCGTTCCAGTCTGTGATGGTTGGAAGGCGGAACCAGACTCTCTCACGACGGATCGAGTCGACAATTCGGAGAATTTCTTCGACAAAGTCGCAATAGAAGAGCGCCGTGTCGATTTGAACGAGCTTTATGAATTGGGAGGCGCCGGGATGTGCCAGGTGCCATTCTTCTGGCCTGCTGTCGCGTTGGAAGATCGGATCTAGGATCTCGTTGCTTATAAAGCGGACGTCCTCAAGGGGTGGAAGTGAAACCTCTGGCATAGATAGCGAAGGGAGAGATGGGAATGATTCTGCGAATAACTCCTCTGATGTCTTTGTTTCTTCCGAGGGAAAGATAGTGAGCGATTGAGTGGAAGTTGAACGAGGAATCCCCCTCGTGTGTCCTGACGACCCCCCCGAAAAAGTGGGCGCTCGATCTGACTTGTACTTGTCATTCTGCTCACTCTGCGTCACGGTACCCGTCGAAGATCCGTCAGAGTCGGCTGGGCTTCCACAATGTGGGCAGTCATCGGGGCACCAGGAGTTACACCCAGTTGGGTTATCCGAAGCATTCCCTTTCTGATCTCCCGGAACAACCTCATGGGGTGCCGGTACAAATGTTTGTTGGAGTGGCGGCCCTCCCCCGATAATCCAGCCAATGATGCTGAATAGCCAGAAAGGAGAGGATCCAATTGCTTTAGGATCCATTTCGAAACAATACTCTGCTCTCCATCTCACCAGTTGTTCTTGTAGAGATACTCCTCTACCTTCTGCTTTCAGGCCTAGTCTCCATAGCATGCTGTCAATTCCGCGCTCACCAAACTGAACCGCATCCCTCGTCTCAGCCAAGTTTGAAAGTGCCCTGACGGCAACGGCTTCCCTGTGTTTGGGGCTAATACGTGCCCACTCGTCTTCGAAAACACTCTTGATCTTGAAATACTGGACTCTTAGAAGGTTTTCCTGGAATAGTAAATGGCGATGGGATTTATTTAGATAAGCCCGAAACTGTGGGGTCCTGTAAAAGCCCTCAATGAGAGCTAAAACCTTCGGATCATTGCTAGGAAGTACGGGGTTTGGGCAAGTGAGCTCAGAAGGCCAAATAGTACTCATTTCCTCTTGCTCAAGATTGCCTTGAGTTCCCTGAGTTGGGTTCTGGAGCCGGGGACTTGGCTCGAATGGCGTTGCCAGAGCGGAGAGTTGAGTATCCACGGCCTTTTTCGATGTCTCGTCTCCGGTTTGTTGGAGGTTCATGGTCTGTCTAGGCGGAGTGAGTGGCTCTATATGTGGCGGACTCGCGGGTTTGGAGGTGCGGGATGGTGGAGGTGGGGTTACCGCCATAATCTGTACTTCCTTAGCAGTATCTGGAATATCAGCTTGTCTACTGGTAGGGGTAACAGGTAACTTTGCCTGTTTCTCCGGAGGCTGGGAGCTACTAACTGCCCAAGGAGAAGTATATGTGTTTACCTGGGCTTCCTCAGTAGATATGGATACCTCAGCCGGAGTGGATGAAGTTAGCGCCATTGCTGTTGAGTTGGGAACTTCTTGGGGGGCATTGGTAAACCAAAGAGAGCCCGATGGCTTTGCCCGTCGTTCGTTAATAAGCCCGGTGATTTCGCCTGCTCTTACCGGAGGTTGTAACTCCTTTTGCGCTTTCTTGGTGGACTGAATCTCGGCCGGATCGAGTTCCGCGAGCGTATCTATCTGGGTTTCCTTAGCAGTATCGACTGGCTCGCCCGATCTTGACGGAGTCTGCAGTTTTGTCTGAGTATCCCTGGTGTATTGGATAATGCCGGCTGACTTGGGAGGTTTTGACGGCGTTATCTGTGATTCCTTAGCAGGCTTTGATACAGGACTACCTTTGACTACGGAGCTCCAAGTGACTGGGGCAGGGGCTTTGTCCACTTTGGGGCCTACAATCGGAGGCGCCTCATTTCTTCTGTTTGAGGGCCCCCTTGGTTTACCTCTACCAATTCCCGGAGCAGGGGTCTTCTGGAGTAGTGATCCCTCTGATCTCATGGGCCTTAAATTTTGCTGTCTTCTATCAGAAGGATCAGAGCCTTTCGTGGTCAACAGGCCATCCTTGCCCTCACCTTTACCTGGTGATCCAGAATTAATGACCCTACCTGACACCTTCTTCTGGCTTGCCTCCGAGTATGTTTGTTTCCTCTCTGGAGCCATCCCTCTCTTATGTGGGGGGGTTGTTCTGCCACTCGGGTTGGGTATAATGACTCGAGGTGGTGGGGCAGCTGGCTGTGTTTTTTTGAGGGCTTCTGAGTTTGGACATCCGGTGTTTCCACTAAATCCAGCGGATTTCGCTTTCCTAAGGTGTGGCCCCTGATTCTCGCTGTCTAGAGTGGCGCTAGGAGTGGAGTTGGTGCCCCCGCCAGAATTGTCATTGCCCGGAGGTCTTGCGACAGACTGGTTACTAAAGTACGAGTTGTTATGGGGTGTTGGGGCTTGCTGGACTTTCTGGGAATAAAGGCTAGGATAGGCCGTGTCGAAGCTACGGGAAGCCGGGAGCTGTCGAGATGCATGGGGTGTATGTTGAGAAGCCTTTGGCTGCTGGGGCTGGTGGGGACCCCATGTAGCCCACCTAACCGGCCCAAGTGGTTGCACCGTGTTGTGCCCCGCGCGATTGCGTATTTGGACCGGCTGTGTCTTAGCGCGCACCTCATCGATTAAAGTTGGGTGGATTGCTGGGACCTGGTCCCAGAGAGGGACGATTTGGGTACGAGAACTCCTCATGCGATTTTTCTCAACAAACATGAGCTCTTCTAATTTCCCGCCAAGAGCTCTCACCATCCACCTCTCCATTCTTATGGTGATGATTGCGTCTGGGGCTCGGTGATGGAATACGGAATAAAGATAACTGAGCTCATGGCGATTGTTTTCAATGGACTTGACCCATAGCTTAGCGTTAGACCACTCACAATCTTCGATGCTAAGCACAAAAGCGTCGTATCGTTCTCTGCATGTTGTGGTTTCACAGCGGCCGGGAAGAAATATTCGAGTGAGGGCGTGTGCAAGAGGATCAACCCCCTGAGCATGCGAACCCCTTCTATCTCTCCTTCTCGATTTTAGAGATTCGAGACCTAGGGCCAATGAGCTATACATCCGTGGGTGGCCATTAGAAGCTGGAAGAGCATTTATGTTAAATCGCTCGACAATCAGATTCATCAGATGAAGATATCCCTGCTTGACGAGGTGTTAGCGCGCTACAGAATAATTTGAACGGAAAGGGTCTATATGGTTGTGGAAAACTTGCACTGTTGATTCTATCCATTTCAAAGGCCCTATGGAGGAAGTCTATTATTGTAGCCGATGGAATCTGGGGGGATTGAAGTGACTGACGCCCTTCGAGTGTTGATGTAGCAATAATGTCCTCGTGGATATAATGTAAGAACGGCGCTGGCGGATTAATGGGTAACAGTGGAGTCGGTTGAAGGGGGGTGGCCCTGGACGCTAAGGGCATCCTTGTGTTTTGACAACCTTGGTTTTCTGCTCCGTCCCGTTCGTTCCGTCCCGTTTCCTTCGAAGGCGACCAGAAGTTTGTGCGATGTCCGCAGGTGAAACTTCGAGGGCCGACTGCGAGAGAGGCCTGGCTACCTCAGGTTCGGTTCCTGAGGAGTTCCCCCGTTGGTGTGGGGGAAGTGGATTTGCTGTGAGTTCAGTGTTTTGAATTGCCTTTCTTAAGTGTGTGAGGTGATAAAGGGAGGAAAGGAATGTGAGAGTATGAGTCTTGAGAAGGAGGGGAAGAGTAGGGAGTGGGAGGAGAGTGCTTGTTGGATTAAGGTGTGGAGAGGCTCCCTGTGGCGGTGGTGGGGTGGGTGGGTTGGTGGGTGAAAGAGATGAGTGTGGGATGTCTTATAACAATTTCAAAGGAATAAGGTACGGGGATGGTCAATGATAAGGATGGGGTAAGATGGCTTTGAGGGAGGCTCTGTTTGTGAGGGGACGCGTTGCATACGCAATTGCATTCAACTTGTGAGTGACGTTTTTTTTTCTGAGTGAGCCCTCGCTACCTATCATAGGGTTATAGTTTTTAATCATGGCATAATAGTATTATTATTCTGATACCTGACAGCTCGGTATCTGATGTATCATACCATATCATATATGATAGTAATATTCATAGCATGGGCTGCCCTTCTAATAAGCGTGACATGGTAAGCAGATTCATACCCTACCTTATACCTATCTATTGGTCTTAGGTCACTAGGCTCCCGAGTGTGGTCTTAATTCTGGATCCCGCGTTATAGTATTGTTATTATATTATTATCATACTATGAAGAGAGGAAGAATAATCTCTCTGACCTTGAGCTTGGAGATGTATCATGGGAAAACTGAGCGGAAAAAGTCATTATTCTTCTTTGGGCATCATGTGTTGTACTCGGAGGAATACCTAATAATGTTGTGAACTATCATCACATCCTTTGTCAAGTCGTTTCGGTATCCGAAGGATACCCTAAAGTCAGTGGCTAGTGTATGAGGCGCCATGTCTTCCACATTGTTTTCTTCCTCCCTGCCGGTGGAGTTGCCTGATGAGAATGGTATCATAGCAACCTACACTTTTGAGAACACACTTACTATAATACATTAATTGGTTGCTCTCATTTCTTTTCGTTCTTTTCTACTTATGCCCGGCATCCACATGTGCTATAAGTATGCGGAGGTTTTCTTATCATATATCATACTGTAAGAACTCGAATAATTGAACTCCAGGCTAAGACATTTGAAATCCCCTCTCTCTCTTGGGTCTGGGGGCGAGCGCACAGGGAAAACTGACCCCCTCAGCCCGAGCTTAAGACAAAAAAAGAGAAAAAAGAACCAGACCTTACTAGCAAAGGCAACTGTAACGTCCTAGCGTGAGGTTCAATTATTCGGGTTATTATGGGGGGTTTCCTACCTGTTCTCTTTTGGTTCCTCTATTCTATTGGTTATAGCATAATATTATTACCATATCTGTGTTTAGCAATATTTAGGGTTATGATGTGTTAATCCTAACTACGCACGAGTGACACTTGTATCATACGTTATTAGTGATTGGATTTTGTTTTCTTGTATGATAACTTTAGCAGTGTTCTTTTTGTCACTCGTTGCATAGCGGACACATTCTACACCAGGGTTAGGGTTAGTGAGTTTGCAAACCGTAACTCCCTGGGCAGGGAGGACAAACGGACCGCTAACCTCGACCACGCGTGATCCATCGCCAATCCCCCCACCATCAGCAAACAATCCATCCGATTCTCATCCTCATCCTGAAAATACTGCATCGTGCCCTCGATAATAAGAGACCGTCAAGATGTCTGGTTAGTTTACTCGGTTCGCCTCGATTTGCGAATAGTGGGGGAGCTATAGTGGGGTACTCGAATGCTAACAGGCGAAATCGCAGGGAGCGCCGGATTTGATCGACACATTACCATCTTCTCAGATCAGGGGAGGTTATACCAAGTTGGTTAGTTATTCTACGGTTTGATGGGCAAGGAGGTTGTCCGATGGTGTGGGGGATGTGGTGCTGAGCCTCAGAGAGCTGATTGATTTGATAGAATATGCATTCAAGGCTATCACAGCAGCAAATATTACCTCCATCGGTATTAGAGGAAAAGATTGTGCGGTTGTGATTTCTCAGAAGAAAGTTCCTGTACGGTTTACAAATGGGTTTCTTCTAATAGCGGGGAAAGGTGTGCTAATAGATTGTGCAGGATAAGCTTCTTGATCCTTCCTCCGTTACATACATCTTCCAGTTATCTCCCTCTGTTGGTTGTGTCATGACTGGGTCTATTGCCGACGCCCGTGCTGCAGTTTCTCGTGCTCGTGGAGAGGCAGCAGAATTCAGATACAAATACGGTTACGAGATGCCTTGTGACGTTCTTTCAAAGAGATTGGCGAATATCAACCAAGTCTACACCCAACGTGTACGCCCCCTGCGTCTTCCACTGTCTGTTTAATACTAAGTCGGTTCTAGGCGTATATGCGTCCGTTGGGAGTTTCCATGACCCTCATATCCGTCGACGATGAGATGGGTCCTCAGCTCTACAAAACCGACCCGGCTGGCTACTATGTCGGTTACAAGGCTACCTCTTCGGGGCCCAAGCAACAGGAAGCCCTCAACCATCTAGAAAAGAGGCTCAAGAATAAGGATTACACTCCCGGTGATTGGAAAGAGGTCGTGGAAACAGGAATCTCGGCTCTGAGTTCTGTTCTGAGTGTCGACTTTAAGAGTGGGGAAGTCGAGGTCGGTGTCGTTGGCGCAGATGGGAAACCTGGGTTTAGGAAATTGACTCAGGAGGAGATTGAGGAGAGGCTACAGAGCATTGCAGACAAGGACTAGGTGGAATATCCTGGGTGAGGTTGATCTCCTGTTACATTCAATAGAAGGTTAATGGTTCCCGTCGCAATTAACGCGGATACGAAGCGGTAACTTCTGCCCTGTGATTTTGGTGATATTGTTCTCGGGTACGCTGCCCTGGTAAACGATTACAGGGTGCGAGTGTTGTAGATGCGAAAGGCTAATATCCCGAAAGGTGACCATCGTGACTTTCGATCGCCTGCGCCCAATACATAAATAGTTTCGTTTAATAGCTTGAACTTGCGAATAGAAAATTAGTATTCAAAATGTCAAAGTGTTATATCTTTGGAGGTAAATGTTTTAAGGCTGATATGGATTTCTGAGCTACTGCCTTGAGCGTCTTAACTTTCAGATGAAAAAGAGCCGCTGCCGGTATTTTTCTGAATATGCCGAAGCAATTCAATTTCATTTTTTAGGGAGAGGAAAATAAACTAGTTGGATGGGTGTCATAAGTTTACTATTGGTGAGCCTCCTCATTAGACCGATAGTATAGACTAAAGCTGGCTAGAGTGTGATCCAACTGCCGTTCTACTGTTTGACATTCAGATTTCCCCGAGATCATGCTCCTGCCTGCGCAGTAGGGTTCCCTAGATGCTGGAAGTGTGCCTCTGCCAGAAATTCAAATTTCTGTCTTACGATAACTAGCTTCCAATAAATTTTCGTTAGACTTCGTATCATGATTGGTAGACTTCAAGTATTGGTGGTCCAAGGTCTTGGCATTTTGGACAGTCAATGTTACCCCAACCTCACCGCAACCCCAACCGCAACACACTTCATCCCCCACTGCCATCACCACCAACGCAAGGTTCATAACCACCCTTTGCTACCTCCATCTCCACCTCCACCTCCACCTCCACAACCACAACATAATACAAACCGCCTGACAACAACAACCACACTACAATCTACTGCACCAAAAAAGGAGATGGCAAAAGGAAAGAAGGGAAAGAAGGCTCACGACGATTCGTGGGAAGATGACATAGATACCCAGCCTCCTGTTGACCCCATAGCGGCCATCCCCGCTGCAGATAGCGAACCTGCAGTGGCTGAAGACGATGACTTTGGAGGCGGCGGCTTAATGGCCGCAGTCAAGAGGAACCGGGACAACAAGAAAAAGAAAGGCAAGGCAGTCAAGCCTCTTAACGATGAAGTTGCAGAAGACGGTGATGATGCTGCTACACCTCCGATCGACACTAAGGCTCCGACCGAAGTTACAGAGATTGGAGAGGACGATTTTGGCCCTGTGAAGAAGGGTGGGAAGAAGGGGAAAAGCGCTCCCGCAGCGGCTGCGCCTACAGAAAAAACAGAGGAACTGGGCGAGGATGAAGCCCAGGGCGCAGACGCAGAAGTTAAGGTTAAGACTAAGAAGGAGAAGGAGAAGGAGAAGAGAGAGAGAGAGAAGCAGCGGAAGAAAGAACAGGTTTGGTTTTATGTTTTTTATCTACCTGGTGCTTTTCCAGTGGCTAATTATATTGCAGGCTGCGAGAAAGAAGCAAACTGAACCGACCAAAGCCGAGGAAAAGAAGGAAGAAAAGAAGGAAGAGGTGGTTGTAAAACCGGCCGCCCCGTCGGCTGCTGCGCCGGACTCTGCTGGTGGGAAAAAGAAGAAAATTCCTGCTGCTTTGGCAGCGTTACAAAAACAGCAGGAGTTAAGACGGAGGCAAGAAGAAGAGGCGGCTAGAATCGCGGAAGAGGAGAGGAGGCGGGAGGAAGAAGAGGAGCGAATTCGCCAAGAGGAGGAGCGAGCGAAGGCTGAGGCAAAGGAGAAGAAGAAGGAGAAGGAGAAGGAGCGAATCGAGAGATTGAAGAAGGAGGGTAAATATATGACCAAAGCTGAAAAAGAAAGGCAACGAGTTGCGCAATTGAGACTTCAGCAAATGGTGCAATCGGGTATGATGGTAGAAGGTCTTGAGGGTGGTCCTGCGGCAGAAAAGAAGAAACCGAAGTATGACAAGAAGCCTAGGAAGGGGGGTAGTGGTAAGTCAAAGGCGGAGGACGATGAAGAAAAAAAGAAGGAAGAGGAGCGGTTGATTAGTGAGAAGAAGGCAAAGGAGGAGGAAGAGCGGAAGAAGAAGGAGGCTGAAGAAGGTAAATCCCTTAATCGTGTCTCCTAATATTACGGCATTAATACCTAGATAGCTGCTGCCGCTGCCAAGAAAGAAGAGGAAGATGTGCCTGACAGCTGGGAAGAGGCGCTTGACCAAGACGGAAACATCAAGGAATCTTGGGACATGAGCTCTGAAGAGGAAGAGGTTGAGACTTCCGAGAAACCAGGTAGGATCCCTTATGGCATTGTTACTTTAGTATGTGAGCTTTCTTGCGTTTCTCAGCAAATGGAGTAGCTAAAGAGTCCAAAGCCGTCCCTCCGAAAGGTGGAAAAGGTCCTTCAAAGAAGTCGCCCGACGCCGATGAGGAAGAGGATAGCGATAGCGATGATACCCTCGTTGATGCATCAGTCGCAAAGCGCCTTGCGGAGCAGAGGAAACAGGAGCAACACGCACGCCGGCAAAAACAGATTGACGAAGCAAAGGCGGCTGCTTCAGTTGAAAATCTACGCTCTCCCATCTGCTGTATTCTCGGCCATGTCGATACTGGTAAAACCAAGCTTCTGGATAAGATTCGGCAAACCAATGTCCAGGAGGGTGAAGCCGGTGGTATTACTCAACAGATTGGTGCTACTTACTTCCCTATGGACGCGATCAAGCAGAAGACTGCTGTGGTGAACAAGGTATGCCCATGCATTCTAGAAAAGGGCAAAACCGGACTAACATCTTCAGGATGGCAAAATGGAATACAAAGTACCCGGGCTTTTAGTCATTGATACACCGGGGCACGAATCTTTCACCAATCTTCGGTCCAGAGGATCTTCGCTATGTAATATTGCAATTTTGGTTGTCGATATCATGCACGGGCTGGAGCCTCAGACCATCGAGTCCCTTAATCTCCTTCGGGACCGAAAGACGCCCTTCATTGTGGCGTTGAACAAGATTGATCGTTTGTATGACTGGAAAGCTATCCCTAACAACGGGTTCCAGGACTCTCTGGCGAAGCAGAAGAAATCTGTCCAGAACGAGTTTAAGGATCGTCTCGAGAAGATCCTCGTTGCTTTCCAGGAAAATGGCCTTAATGCAGCGCTCTTTTACGAGAACAAGAACATGGGCAAATATGTCTCCTTTGTGCCAACTTCTGCTCACACTGGAGAGGGTATTCCGGATATGTTGAAGCTTCTTGTTACTCTGACACAGCAGCGTATGGCTGAGAAGCTGATGTACCTTTCTGAGCTTGAGTGTACCGTTTTAGAGGTTAAAGTTATTGAAGGATTGGGAACAACAATCGACGTTGTCCTTTCCAATGGTGTATTGCGAGAGGGTGACCGGGTCGTAATGTGCGGACTTAACGGACCTATATCAACAAATATCCGAGCCCTGCTCACCCCACAGCCATTGAAGGAATTGCGTATCAAGTCACAATACGTCCACCATAAAGAGGTCAAGGCGGCTTTGGGTGTGAAGATTGCAGCAAACGACCTTGAACATGCTATTGCCGGTTCTCGACTACTTCTTGTCGGCCCTGATGACGACGAAGAAGATTTGGAAATGGAGGTCATGAGCGATCTTGAGCAACTGTTCAGCAAGGTTTCGACGTCGGGTGCAGGTGTCGCTGTACAGGCCTCTACCCTGGGGTCGCTAGAAGCCTTACTTGCGTTCTTGAAGTCTAGCGCGATCCCCGTCTCTACTATATCCATAGGCCCTGTTTACAAACGTGACGTTATGCGGGCTGGGACAATGTTGGAGAAGCATAAAGAGTAAGATATCTCTCCATTCGCTACCATTTCCGCCCAGGTGGCGCAACTAACATTTATCAGGTATGCGGTAATGCTCTGCTTCGATGTTAAGGTCGACAAGGAAGCGCAAGCATACGCAGACGAAGTCGGAGTGAAGCTTTTTACTGCGGAAATTATTTATCATCTGTTCGACGTCTTCACAGCGTATAAAAAGGTTCAATTCACCCCTTTCTCGGTAAAAGATTACTGATCCATACTGACATCATTGAAAAGGAAATGTCTGAGCAAAAGAAGCGTGAATCTGCCGCGAACGCTGTCTTCCCATGCATCCTTAACCCCGTTGCCGTCTTCAATAAGAAAGATCCCATTGTCGTTGGCGTCGATGTCGTCGAGGGCAGTCTCCGTATCGGAACACCTATCGCGGCAGTAAAGAAGAATCCTATAACCGGTGAAATGGAAACAGTTTCTCTAGGCAGAGTGTACGACCTAGCTCCTTTCTTCCTCCCCGCACTATACTAATGCTGGTGAAAATACAGTACAAGCATCGAACTAAACCACAAAGCCATCCCAATCTGCAAAAAGGGGCAGCCCTCCGTAGCCGTCAAGATTGAGGGACCTAACCAACCCCTATACGGAAGACAATTGGAAGAGAAGGATACCCTCTACTCACTAATTTCTAGAGTCACCATCGATACGCTTAAATCTCACTTCAGAGAGGAAGTCTCGAAGGAGGATTGGCAGCTTATTATTAACCTTAAAAAGGTCTTTAATATTACTTAGGTGCGCATTTGTGGGTTGCTTTCCTAGACTTTCGAGCCCTTTTTCATCTCCTATTTATATATCTCTTAGTTTAGCATTTTTGTTGAACGGCGGCGGCGGCGGCGGTTCATTTTTCGGTGTGGTAGTTACAAAAGTCGTGGCATTTGCGCCCTTTTCTTTCTCTGCGCTACTCTTGTTTTATTTCTTGTTTTTGCTTTTTTGTCTCTTCTTGTTTGACATGATATTCTTGAGTTTTTCCTTTTTCTTTTCACACTCCCCCCTTTGAAGGGTGTAAATACTTGCCCGGTAGTTAAGGTTTGTTGAAAATTGGAAGTTGGCATTGCATCGGTTTTGTTGGATGTCCGTGTCTACGATAACTTACAGTTGAATATAAGCCGGGACCACGGTCCCAAGCAAGAGGAAATAATATAAGGACTGAGTTAGCTACCCCAGATTAGAGTCGTCTCTTTGATATATCCACAGTATCTCACTACGATCCATGATAATCTAGCTTCCCGGGATGGGAATGAATGGCCGGTTCCAATCAGAGCACACCGTAACCAGATCATCATTTATCACTCGCCATACTTGGTCAACCACAAAGTGGAACTTAGGTCCGTAGCCACCTATATTTTCTCGGACGATGAAGCTGGTGTGTTATTACGGTCGGTTTACCGGGTGAGTTCGGTGGATCAGCCGGGAGGGGGGGCACTACTTCCGCTCGTGGCGGGGGGTTCTCTCGGGAAGCTACTATAAGTCCCGAGACCGGTTTAGATTTTGGGGGATATGTTTACCCATCAGTGACACTCCCGGGGGGGGGTCTCGGATTGTGGGACGGTCGGATGGAGGTGAGAGGAGGGTAGGAGGAAGAGGAATCTGCTTACGATATTTGAATGTGGGGTTTTAGCTTAAGTTAGGGGGTGATGCGAGCGTTCATTCATGATCCGCTGTAATTATTATTATTATATTTTCCTCGCTATTTCATTTCGAAATGGATTGTTGGAGTGATGGATCTATAGAATGGTAGGTTGAGTGGGATATTTACTCGAATGGTAGTTTGGTAAACTGAGGTGGTCAAAATTTTTTAGCAAAGGATGCGTGGCCTATAGTTATTGTTTTCGGCTAGTGGGGTAATTTCAGAGTAGCAGTACGGTACGGTAGTGCTAATGCAGTAATTGTTCTATTATACTAGGCTTCGTTAGGGATCGTTTACCCAGCTGCGGAGTTTAAAAATTCTGCGGAGAAATAATAAATTTGACGAGCTGCGAGTTAATACGGTACTGGGAGTGGGAGCCGACTTCTTCATATATATACCGGTATCATCAATGATGTGTTAGGTTAAGTTTGTCAAGTTTTAGTCTGAGTTCTTTGTACTGGGGCATGGGCATGCGGATGTTTTTGTAATTATCATAGTATCATACGAATGAAATTATTGAAGGATGCGGAAGTGAAAATGGGAAAACTTCTGGTGGCAAAAACAGAGAAGAGTGATGGTATAATAATAATCCCAACAGCAGAACGTTGTATTAGCAGTGTCGAGGAGCGCAGGTAACAGGAAGTGCAATACGGTATGATGGAGGAGGAACTGAAGTGTGGGGGTGTGAGCGCACTAGGGCGTGGACGGAGGCATAGGGCATAAATGGATGTATAGGGCTATACACGCACTAGCAGAGTTTTCACTACTTAAATAGCCCTTAGCTAGCAACCTCCAATAGACAAGCACATACACCTTAACATCTCCTTCCATCAACACACCTGCACACCAGATCGTGCCACCTCCATCAAAATTCAGTTTTTAGCTTCCTCCTCACACCTTGCTCTGCAACCAGAAGTACTTGACTAGTGGTCTACAAACTTTCTGGCTCCAGTAATGGCTGGGAACTCTTTTCTACGTTTTGCTTTTCACAATGCCCAAGCCTCATCCCTATCTGGCCTATCTTCTCCCAATTACTACTTTCCAACTCTCACCTTACTACTTTCTGCCAGCTTTCAATACTGGTAAGATAAAGTGGTGTCTCACTGTTGACTCTTCTAGTATTAGTAAGTCAGACATCTCTCCATTTTGCTAAATTTTGTACCGATATCACGGCTAGTGGCAGTATCATTACACAAAAATAGAAAGCTTTGAGAAATATGCTCACTTGGGCTGCTGCTAATCACAATAGTTATATTTATCATGAAGGAGGACCTAGAAAGGTTCATGGAGACTTATGACAAATAGGATCACTAATAATAATTTTTACAAAATAACTGTAATTATACCTATATTGACTTTATAATATGTCATTGATTCAAGTTATGAAAAAGGGTCAATAGCTCTTGAGAAAATCAACTGCTTTAAGTTCAAACAGATGTTACAATCCTCTTCTCTCCGGGTGATACTTGCAGCAGGTAACCAATATTTTCCTAACGATCACTTCTTCCCTCTCTCAATAGCTGTTGCCATAGCTAAGTCCTTTGACTCCTATCTAGCAACGTCAATCGCTAGGCTCATATAAGACCGTCGGGTCTTGGTTCGTGGAGATGAAGGTTTTTAGATTGAAAGTATAGTGTATGAAAGAACTTAGATGGTTGCGTGAAGAACCCAAATCCCATGCCTCATCTTTTTTTTTGTTTTGTTTCATGTGCTTTGTTTTATTCATCATCTAGGTACAAAGACTACGTGCAGCCCTAGCTATGGTAAAGAAAAACCTCCGTGAACCCACTGGCGCCAGGGAAAAAGCCATCAACCCAAGTCTCTCTGGTCCGAGACCAACCGCACACCAGTGTTACAATCCTCTCCTCTCCGGGTGATACTTGCAGCAGGTAACCGATAGTCTTCTAACGATCACTCCTCTTGGCCCAATAGCTGTTGCGATAGCTAAGTCCGTTGACTCCTATCTAGCAACGTCGATCGCTAGGCTCTTATAAGACAGTCGTGTCTTGATTCCCGAAAGCGTGATAGATAAAGATCTTTGTATTGAAAGTAAATAGTATGAAAGAACTTAGATGGTTGCGTGAAGGACCCAAATCTCCTGCCCCGAGGGTGCCCTTATATAGGGGTTCTTCCCTCAACCCTAACCCTGCGTGACTCATTGCCTCGCATCACGCGACTCATGACTCATAGTGAGTCATAGTGTAAAATCCATCAGCTGACTCGTTCGAGTCAGCTGCGCCCTATCTCGCAACCAATCAAAACTCATAAAACAAGTCATGTGCCCTCACGGGGTCACATGCGCGAAACCCATGACTCATAACTATGAGTCATGTGCGAAATACATAAACCACATGACCACAATTGTGCGTCATGTCAAAACCACATGACCACAATTGTGCGTCATGTCAAATATCAACCAATAACAATAAACCGATGACACGCTATTGCGTCGTCATGTGAAAACCTATGAGTCAACTAATCTCATAGTGTGAAAGATAACAAACCGATGACTAATAACTATTAGTCATGTGAGAGTCTGCCTTGCTTAGTCACCGTTTGTGACACTCAGTTACATGAGTCATTAAGAAACGAGATGGTGGCCGCACAATTACGACAAAAAGAATACTACGATATACACAGAAAACCCGATCCGAACCTGCAATCAGGAGATATGGTGTGGTTGTTGCCACGCAATATCAAAACCACAAGACCATCAAAGAAACTGGACTACAAGAAAATCGGACCATTCAAAATCTTGGCAAAGATTGGGACAAGCGCATATAAGCTGGCCATACCACCCTCAATGGCCATACACAACACATTCCATATCTCCCTTCTCGAACCTTACCAAGACAACCGATTCCCTTCACAGATCAAAGAACCCCCCCCTCCTATTCAGATAGAAGGAGAAGACGAATACGAACTCGACGAGATCATCGACTCTCGACTCCACTACAACCAGCTCCAATATCGAGCTAAGTGCAAAGGATACTCACCAGAACACGATAAAGTCTGGTACCCCGCAGAAAACTTCAACAATGCAGAACACACAGTCCAACGATTCCACCAACGCTACCCAAGAAAGCCCGGAATGGATACACGTCACGATCAACAGATCGTCCTCCGCACCTCCCCCCATCGTCAAACAAGAACAACGCTCACGCACGCCAGAGAGCGACGCCCAGTGCATCGCTCGCAACGCTACCCCCACTAGCCCAGCATACTCGGGCTCACCAAGAAGGGAGGTGGCACATGCCTCCATGAACTGCACGGACTGCACGGACGATGGATGCCAAATCCATCTCAGCGAAAAACAAGGGTCAGGCTGGTACCCACAATTCACCAGGAGATCGAGAAAACCAAGCGTCGCCCACGACCACGACTGGCGACAGGAGA
>Ga0307507_10003794_pt1 | contig 28302 bp, 4 predicted proteins | sample 7_EM_MG_FD_207223 | JGI IMG/M metagenome (GOLD analysis project Ga0307507, IMG submission 207223) | Populus trichocarpa ectomycorrhiza microbial communities from riparian zone in the Pacific Northwest, United States - 7_EM | ecosystem: Host-associated > Plants > Roots > Unclassified | place...
TAGCTTTTATTTATTTAAAATATGTTATTAGTATAAAAGAGGTAAATATAATTATGGTTGCCAAATGCGCAGATTACTGGCAGGTTGCGCGCAGGCTGCGCGCAGGCTGCGTGTCAAAAAAACACGATATAGGCTAGTCGGTCGAGTTGCTAAATGACCTCAACTGCGCGCCAATTGCGTCAACCACCAACCATTGAGGCCATTGAAAGGGTACCATATTTTGCCGATGTATAGAGATAAATCTACCAACGCCTTAGCATCTCTATTAAGATATCTATATCCTTCCACTATAAAACTATGTTACGGCGCTGGTGGAAAACGGTGGATCTTGGCAGACGTGGATTATAGTAGACGCGAGTCACGTGACTTAAGGACCGCATAAAATATCGAGCGGCGCTGCTATTCTTCTCCTTCCTTTCTCTAGCTTTGGATCCTTATTTATAGACAATCCAATTATATAGGCTTGCATGCAACCCTCTTGCCATGCTTGTGCCTTGGTTAACTGAGTTACTAATATTATTTAAAGCTTATCTACTCTTCTTCCTAAGAAGGAACTCAAATATATCTATCTATAAGACCATGAATAGGACAAGGACATAGAATAGGACTTTAAGGACATTACTAGGACCACAAGGGCAGGACAGACCCCTAAGAACTAAAAGAATATAAATAGAACGCGAAACCTAAGAATAGGACACGCACGGACTAGAACCCCTAGAAAATAAACAAACACTAGAAATTACCTAATACCCCTACTACTATGCCAAGAAATACAGCAGCCGGTAAAGCTGCTGCAGGACCCATAAATACCTCTAATGGTAAAATAGTTGCTGTCTTGACCCCCTAGGAAGAGCTTGCAGCAGCTAATGCCAAAATTAAACGGCTTTAAAAGCTGCTTAAAACCAGAGACACCTCTACACCTAATGAGAAGTTATTAGATACCTAGAGACTTGCTACGGTCCTTAAGACCCTAGCCCAATGTATAGCATTAGTATTGTTGTGGTCTGTAAAGGTTGCGGACCCCCTGTTGCTTATAGACGGAACTAACCCTATATTTAATAATTGGAAGCTTTAACTATAAGACAAGCTTAAAGTTAATATGGACCACTTCCCTACTACCTAAGCTAAAATGGCCTATGTCTTTAGCTGTACTGGCAGGGACGTATAGACGCATTTATGTCTGCGATATGCCTAGGACTTGGCAGACCCCTTCCTCTCTAAAGAAGAGATAGTTAACCACCTGTCTTCTATTTATAAGGACCCCTTTAAGACACAGAACGCCTGCCTTAATTATAAAGCTCTTAACATAAAGATAATAGAGATATTTTTAGCCTTTTAGACCCGCTTTCTGCACCTAGCTGGCTAAGCCTAAATTCCCTATAAAGACCTAATGCTAGACCTCTTTAACAAGCTTACCCTAGACCTATAGCGCGCTGTACTGCCAGTTTTTACTACTGTATAGACGCTAAAGGTACTTATAGACTACTGCCTAGGTATTAACTAAGGCCTCTGTTAAATTAAGGTATAATCCGAGCGGTATAAAGCTAGAAACTCTTTAAACCAGACTACAAGCACTTTATAAACGGCCCATAACACCCTAGCATGATCTGTAACTCCTATGGCACTAGCCATACAGCCTGCCGTTAATTTAGTAGCTAGCTGTGCAGCTAGTCCTACTATGTGTCCGGCGTATACTTGGTCTATATATAATAACCCCTGTAAATAGGCCCTTAGTAATTAAGGAGCTTACTTTTTATACGGCTAGAAAGATTACTTTGTAAAGAATTGCTAGATAAAGGCAAAAATAGGTAAAGTTCTGTTAATTTAGGAGGATAGTATAGAGTTGGAAAAAGAGGAACCCTAGAGGAAGACTTCTCTTTAGGGTTAAAAGGGATTAATATGTTATATGTTAATCTAGGTTGGCTAGTTAGTGGAAGAAGCTGCACTATCCCTTATACATTATTCCGTAATGGATATTAAGTTTTAACCTCTGCTTTGGCTAACTCTAAAGTAAATGCCTTTGCCTTAATAGACACCTAGTGTGCTGTAAGGCTGGCTAACCTTTTAAATGCACCCCTTAAAGAACTGCCTAAACTAATTCCTATTTGCGGGTATAATGGACGGATAGGACTACCTATTATAACTATCTTGTGGATTTACCTCTGTGTAGACGGATAAAGGTAGTATAATATCCCCTTTCTTATTACGGACCTAGGAAGCCATAATATAATCTTAAGAAGAAAATGGCTAGCCTATCTAGGCTTACAGCTTAATGTACGGAGTAGATGGCTTGTCTGGCCTAAAACCCTACCCCTAATACCCTCTTTTATAAAGGAAATTAGCATTATAATGGAAAACCTTATGTGGCCATAGATAGACACTGTTTACTAGGCTGATGCTATGTGTAGGGACTAGGCTTTTAAAAAGAACGTATAGCTTAACTCGTAACGGATCTATATACTACGCCGCCCCTAAACTACCTATGTTATGCCACCTGTACTAGAGATTAAAAAAGTTAGTAAAAAGCTAGCGGAGCTCCCTACAGGGAACTCAGGCCCTATATAGCCATAAAGAATAGCAAGGAGTATTAGATGCTATACTAAATATATAAACTAGAGGGATAACTTATAGAAGATAGAATAGGAGCTAAGAAAGATTATAAACCCTAGGCCATAAAATACAGCCCAATAATAGTCCATAAAGAAACCTACGGACCTCCCACCAGTTAATATCTGCTGTATTGGCGCTGTAGGATTCTACTAGAACTTGGTCTAACCTAATACTATTACCTTTACCACCAGCTTATATGAAATTAATTAAATAATTAAGGAAAAGAAAAATAAGCTTAGTAAATAGGAAGGCAAGCTTATAAACAAGGAGCTAGTAGAACAGAAACTACCCTATTAATACTGGAAATTTAAGGATGTGTTCTCTAAGGCAGCATTAGATATACTCCCGCCTTACTGACTATATAACCACAAGATTGAGATTGAGCTAGATAAGGAAGACATACTTAGCTATAGCCCCCTTTGTTAGTAGTCTACTGCTAAATTACAGGCTATAAAGCAGTACCTTATTGATAACCTAAATAAGGGCTTTATTGAACCTAGTTAAGCCCCTTTTAACTTGCCTATTCTCTTTGCCACAAAGCTAAATAGAGGACTTTGTTTCTATATTGACTACTATAAACTAAATAATATGACCTGTAAGGACCGCTACCTACTGCCCTTACTTAATAAGACTTTAATCTGAATAAATAGAGCTAAGATCTTTACTAAGCTTAATATCTGTTAGGCCTTTTACTAGATTAAAATGGACCCTGGATTGGAAGATCTTACTATATTTTAGACCTGTTATGGAATATATAAATGTAAAGTACTTCCTTTTAGACTAACTAATGGACTAGCTACATACCAGTGATACATAAATGATATACTCTTTGACTACCTTAATAACTTTTATATAGCCTACCTAGATAACATTATAATCTACTCTAAAAATGAGTTAGAATATAAGGAGCATGTCTATAAAGTCCTATAATAGCTCTGCGAGGCTAGTCTCTAGGCCGATATTAGGAAATTAGAATTTAGTATTAAGCGTATAAAGTACCTAGGTTTTATTATTAGTATAAATGGAATTAAGGCCAACCTAGAGAAAACGGCTGTAATTGACTAGTGGATATCCCCACGGACCGTAAAAGGGGTGCAATTATTTTTAGGTTTCTATAACTTCTACTAATGCTTTATTAAGAACTACAGAAGGATTGCCTGGCCTCTTAACTGCCTTATTAGGAAAGACCAGCCATTCCACTTTAACGCCATATATATGCAGGCCTTTAATAAGCTTAAAAAACGGCTGGTATTGGCTCTCCTACTTACCCACTTTGACCTAGAATGGCCCTTAATGCTAGAAACTGATGCCTTAGATGGCGTAATAGCCGGCGTTTTCTCCCAGAAGTAATTAAATGGAGAATAGTACCCTGTTGCATACTATTTAAAGACTATAATAGATACTAAGCTAAACTACCACATCTATAACAAAGAAATGCTGGCTATTATCTCTAGCTTTTAGCAATAGTGTATATAGCTAGAGGGGACCCCTAAGCCTATTAAGGTAGTTTTAGATTATAAGGCCCTAGAATACTTTATAACAACTAAGGCCTTTATGGCCCGGTAGGCACGCTAGGCGGATATCCTATTTTAGTTTAACTTCTTAATTATATATAGACTAGGCGCTATAAACCGTGCGGATGCTTTTATAAAGCGTAAACAAGACCTAGGTAACCAGGCGGCTATAAAGATCTTATTACGGACCTAGATACTACTATAACTAGAGCACCTTAACCCCTAGATATAGGCAGAGCTAAATACAGACCCTTTAGATGCTGAGATATATTCTATTAACTCCACGGAACTTAACCTTATTAATAAACTACTGTAGGCAAACTGTATGGCCCCTTCTCTACAGGAGTACTGTGAAAAGGTAAAGGATGCTACTAGCCTATGGTCCCTTAAAAACGGACTACTTAAGCACTGGGAACGGCTAGTAGTGGTAGAGGAATAGAATTTACGGACCTGGCTTATTGCTAAAGTATATACCTAGGTCTCTACGGCCTACCCTAGAAAGAATAAGACCTGCAAGATTATTGGTAACTGTTACTACTAGCCCAGAATGGTTATGGATATTAGCTGCTATATACGGAACTGTAATAACTGCCGTAGGTCTATAATTCCATAGGATAAAACCCTAGGACTATTAAAGCCACTTCTAATACTAGAACGCCCCTAGCAGTATATCTCTATAGACTTTTATAAGCTGCCTATGGACCGTGACGGATATAATATGGTAATAATCCTAGTTAACCGCTTTAGCAAGCGCCTGTTCTTAATCTCCTATTATAAGGATATTAATGCTAAGGAGGTAGCCTAATTATATATCCATTATGTCTACTGAATTTATGGACCACTAGATACTATTATATCTAATTATAGGCTATAGTTTATATCGGCCTTCTGGAATGAGTTTACTTAGATCCTTAGTATTAAGCTAAAGCTTTCTATAGTATACCACCCCCCGATAGATGGTTAGACGGAGATTATAAATTAATACTTGGACCAGAGGCTCTGGCCCTTTATTAACTACTTCTAGGATAACTAGGGCGAACTGCTACCCCTAATAGACTACGCCCAGGCAACCTTACCCTATAACTCTACGGGATTTGCACCTATTTAGCTAGAAATAGGATACTTACCCTATACAAGCTTTGACTAAAAAAGACTGGAGGGGCCATAGACTATATATAAAAAACTGTCTTATAAGGAAGCCTAGTAATATACTAAATGCTTAGAAGAAGCTTAGATAGTAGCCTATATAAATCTAGAAAAGGCCTAGAGATTAATGGAACAGCAGGTAAACAAGCATAGGCGTAAGCCTGACTTTACTATAGATAATAGGGTCTAGGTTATAATAAAGAACTAGAAGATAGAATGGCCTAGCTGTAAGCTAGACTATAAGATGGTGGGACTGTATAAGATCCTTAATAAAGAAGGCAACTTGTATAAGGTTGAGCTCCTAGACTTAATTAAAGTCTATTTTATCTTTTTGCTGGATAAGCTATAGAAGGCTGTAAATAACCTACTACCTGGATAAAAGAATGAGCCTCCCCTACTAATTTAAGTTAATAGCAATAATAAATAGGAAGTTAATAAAATACTAGCCTGTAAACTAGTATAAGGAATGCTATAATACTATGTCTAATAGAAAGGCTATAATCTAGACCTAACCTGGTACTCCGCCTAGAACTTTATAGGCTGCCCCTAAAGACTTAAAGAATTCTATAACTAATACCCTAACAAACCCAGACCCCTAAAGTACCTTAATAAGTAGATGGAGTGCTGGTATAGCGAAGACAATAGGCTGCCTATTAAGTATAAAGACAAGAATACCCCATGGACATAATATGGATATATAAAGCCTAAGGGCAGGCTTTTTTTGGGGGGGGGGGTAATGTTACGGCGCTAGTGGAAAACAGTGGATCTTGGCAGATGTGGATTATAGTAGACGCGAGTTACGTGACTCGAGGACCGCATAAAATATCGAGTGGCGCTGCTATTCTTCTCTTTTCTTTCTCTAGCTTTGGATCCTCGTTTATAGACAATCCAATTGTATAGGCTTGCATGCGACCCTCTTGCCGTGCTCGTGCCTTGATTGACTGAGTCGCTAACAAACTACTGGACAACTAGAAAACGCTAATGCTAGTATAAAAGCGTACCTACGACAGGTAGTCGCCTATAGTTAAGATAACTGGGTAGATTACCTTCCACTAGGTAAATTTATAGTAAATAACCACATCTTAACTACTATAGGACTTACACCATTCTTTGTAAACAAGGGTTATTACCCCTAATCTGGTATAGAGCCACCAGAACCTATTAAAAAGAAATTACTATATAAAAAACGCCTTAAGATGCTACTTGCCAACTAGTATATAGACTATATAAAAAATCTACTTAACTACTATAAGGGAGAAATGGCCTGGGCTTAAGCAAAGTAGGCCTACTTCGCTGACCGTTATAGAATGCCACCACCGAAGATGCGTGTTAGCGGCTGGGTATGGCTAGATATACGCAATATCTCTACATAGAGGCCTATAAAGTTACTTAATTATAAGAACCTTGGCCCCTACCTAATTAAATAAGTTATTAATAGGGGAGCCGTATATAAGCTAGAGCTCCCGCCTACTCTAGCCACCCATAGATATAGCCTGTATTTCACTTATAGCTACTATACCTTTACCAGCCTAACCCCCTACTAGGACAGATATAGCCTAAACCCCTACTAGTACTAATCTAAAATAAAAATAAAGATGAGAACTATAAGGAATGGACTATTAAATAAATTATTAACTCTAAATACTTTGGTAAAGGTAGAGGATAGCAGCTCTACTATAGAGCTATCTATATAGGATTTAATATAGATTAGCTAGAATGGCAACTGTAGGAAGACTTTAAAAATGCAAAGGACCTAATTAGCAATTTTTACTACGCGAACCTATAGAAACCGGTGTTACGGACAGCTTAAGTACGATGTTATGACTACTTAGAGAAGAGTTGGAGGAAGCTAGTTGGTTAATACAGGCACGGTTTAGGATGGATCCGGTGGAACTATATGATGAGGAATAGTAGCTAAGGTCACATAATGTAATCTGTGTAATCTATATAATCTGTGTAATCTGTGATAGAGTAGATAGAGCATATATACCTTATAAAGCGAAGGGATTTCTTAGGCGTATGGTTATATATTTAAAGGACCACAGTCCCTACCCAGATAGTTCTCTCTTTGTAGTAAATCTTAGAATACAATTAAAGTTAATCTGTTAGGCAACTACTCCACTAGTTGTTATTATGTTATTAATTTGTTCTTACCTATATACCTAGCCTAATAATAGGACCTACCATAGTTCCTGCTATAAGGTTCCGTTATATATTTACTACTAAGGTTATGGTATTAAATAAGATTAAACAACATGCCACCTAAAGCACTAGTTATGATAATATTGACAGCAGCCACGACCTTAAGGTTAGGAGATACTAGATATGGATTCTTAAGTAGTTACACGAGGTTAGTTATAGGAAATAGTTAATTACTTATAGGATAATAGCAGGCTACTTAAAGAACGTATTAATAGAATTAGAGTAGTAAAGGTTAAGTTATCTTTAATTAAATAGTTCTTAGGAGAGAAGTTAAAGCTTAAAGGGTTTCTTATATAGATGCATTTTAAGGTTATATAGGAAGGAGTAAAGTTAGCAATACCTATAAACCAAGTAGTGTACGCAGGACTGTTCTTATTAGGAAGAGCTTTAGAGTGGTTTAAGCCTTACCTTATAGAGATATAAGTAAACGGTGTGACGACTACTAACCTGGACGTACAGTATGTGTTTACAAGTTAGAACGGATTTGTAGAACGGTTAATATAAATATTTAGAGACCCTAAAGCAACTATAACAGCAAAACGGAAACTTCAGAACTTAGTATAACACACTCTAGTAATTAAGTATATAACGCAGTTTTAAACACTAGCTATATAGGTTAAGTAAAATAATAGGGCGCTTATAGCACAGTATAAGTAAGGACTTAAGGCTAAAGTCCAGAACATAATTATCCTAATAGAAGATGCGGATACTCTAAGAGAGTTAATAGACTAGTTAATAAAGATTAATAATAGGATCTATTAAAGGGAACAAGCTAAGAAAGGGCAAGATAGAGTTCTATAGTTGTATAAGGCGTAGAGTACGCAACAATAGATATAGAGTTAAAAACTATAGAATGGCGCAGAGCTAATGGACCTAAGTGGTACTAAAGAAACCTAAAGGTGGGAAAAGAAACTATGGAAACCTAGAGGTTAAGGATCTAGTAATTAAAGAACCTAGGAATAGAGGCTAAACTAGGGATTTTAGTAGTAGAAGACGTTTAGGCGGACTTTATAGCAAGAAAAATAGTTTAAAGATGGGGCTTGCATAAATTATAGAAAATAAAGTCATTTTACTAGAGACTATAGAGGTGGTTAAAGTAATTATATAGTAAAGGGAACTAGGCCAGCAAACGGCATATATATATAGAGGGACAACGGTGCACTACGAGGAATAAAAGAGTGTTTAATTAATAGTTTTGCGTATTGTTATAACAACGCATACTAAATTTATAAGGACGCTAAGTATGGCGTAAGCTATTAGCTATAGGAGCTAGTATTATCTAAGTTTAGAAGAACTAATAAACCAGCTTATAGATTGGATATTAAAGACGATGAATTTAATATAGGCAAAGCATTTACCAACAATAAGGTAATAAAAGTAGCTTACTAGGAGTATGTAGACCTTAAAGAAGTTAAAACAGAAGTAGAAACTAAGACCATTATAGAATAAGGTTTAGTAACGGATGCTATAATACCATTAGATACAATTTCCATTGCTTTATAAGATAATAGGAGTAATATTTAGAAGAAACTAAGTAAGTAGATAACTACTAGTGCTAGCTTATTACTTAATAAAGGTAAAAGGCTACAGGCTTAAGATTTTTAAGAAGAGATATAAGAAGCTTAAGATTCTTAAGACAAGATAAAATATACCTAAGGACCTATAACGGATGAAAACTAATAGGAAAGGGCAGCTACTTAGTTTATAGATAAATGAATAAGTATAGGACATAAGTTTAAGAACTATAAGTTTGGGGAATGAATAAGAACATTAGCAATTCTAGGTAAACGTAGTATTTAGCCTAAAGATTGAACAGTTAATACTAGGATTAAAAAGTAAGATGACTATAAAGATCTAGCTACAAGACGCAGAAAACTAGAAACTATAGATAAGTTTAGAATAAGAATTATTATATAGCAAGAGTAAAAGCTAGATAAGAGGTTAGCTATACCAGATTATATAAGGGACAGAGCACCTATATAAAGAGTTACTAATAGGCTAAGTGTAGGGATACCTAGGGCAAAATGGTTAGATAAACTAGAATAAGAAGAGGATCTAGATATCCCAACTAGGTTTAAAGAAAGATATACTAAAGGATATTATAATGCAGTAATAATAAGGTACTTTCTAATAGATAGACCATATACACTAAACCAGTTATACGGAAAGTGGTATAGGTAATGACATAATAATAAATAGGAAGATTTTTATATGTGGCTAAATAAAAAAGTTATTTAAGACTAACCCATTATAGAGAAACGCATGAGTTATATTAAAGGGGCATTAATTATAATGTTAAGGAACCTAGAAGAAGGATCTAGAAACTAAAAAAGTGAATAATAAATCTTAGTACCTATAATAGAGATACTAGTAGTTAGGTTAACTAGGTATAGGTTTAAACTTAAAGACGAAAATAAATTAAGAGTTAACCTAAGTTACTTAGCGTATTATATACTATTATAGATAGCTTGTGTGGATGACATCTATAATATATATAGAGCACCAAAAGATAAGAACCAGAAGTACCTAGTAAGGATATATTAGGCACCCAAAAAAAGGCGGTTTAGAAATGCTAAGTATATATATAGATGGCACCTAATAGAAGTATAAGGTTAAGGAGACTTAATACTTTACCTAGGAAGATTTTTTACGGAAGAATGCCTAGACGGATAATAGTGGTGGGAGTGCCTAGAAAATACTTATCTATAATATATAAAGGAAAAGAAATAAACTAAGTATTAGCCTAAGTTGGACTAAGTATAAATAGGATCTAGCAGCCAACAGTTAGGAAAAGGGGAGGTGTATAGAACTAGAGGGAACTAGTGTTAAAGCCTTAGACCCTTAAAGGAATTTAAGGACAACACCTAAATTTATAAGTTAAATAGCAAGATTAGTAGTTTAAAGTATTAGTAGATAGTAGAGCAACTAGGAACTATATATCACCAAGGGTAGTAGAAAGAATGGGGTTACTATATAGATAGAAAAAACACCCATATCCACTAATAATAATTTTAGGAGATTAGATAGCCTATAGAGGGGGTATTATTAATCTTAAAATAGGACCTATTTAATTAACTATTAAAGGGAGACAGGTTAGAATGTCTTTTAATATCCTACTATTAGGATAGGATAAGGCGATATTAGGAATACCTTAGTTACAGGAGTATAATTTAAAAATTAATTGGGTTATAGGTTAGGTTAATATTAAGGATACTTAACGGTATAAAGAGCGATAGTAAACTAAGTTAGAGCGATATATAAAGAGACTAAGCGAGGCTTAAGTTATGTACCAAAAAGATACCATAAGTATAGTAAGAAGTTATGGTTACTAGAAAGTAAAAAGTTGTTAGAATATATAGCATGGGACTATAAGATAGAATTAGAAGAGGAAATAAGTCTAAGGTTCTTTTTAATCTATAAGCTTACTAAAATAGAGTTAGTAGCGCTTAAGGAGTTTATCCAGGAGAACTTATATAAGGGATATATTAGACCGTTATAGTTATTAGTAGGATATCCAGTACTGTTTATCCTAAAGAAAAATGGAAAACTTAGGATGTGTCTAGACTATAGATAGTTAAATAGTATTATTAGGAAGGATAGGTATCCTTTACCCTTAATTAGCGAAATCTAAAACAGGATAGGCAATGTAAAAATCTTTATAAAGATAGATCTAAGGTGGGCATACTATTAGATTAGGATTAAGAAAGGCAACAAATAGAAGGCAGCCTTTAGGTTAAAAAAAGGACTATATAAACCATTAGTTATATAGTTTAGGCTTATAAACGCACTAGTAACGTTCTAAAAGCGAATTAATAGTATATTAGGAGAACACCTAGATGAGTTTATTATAGTATATCTTAACAATATTATTGTTTACTTAGAGAATAAGGGAGAATATAGAGAACACGTTAAATAGGTATTAAAGAGACTATAGGAAGAAAAGATGCTAGTAGCAATTAAGAAATGCGAGTTCTTTATAAAGAAAACTAATTTTGTAGAATTTATTATTAAACTAGAAAAGATTAGTATGGACCTAAAGAAAGTTAAAGCTATAGTAAGTTGGTAAGAACTAAAGAATATTACGCAATTAAGGTTGTTTTTAGGGTTTTGTAACTACTATAGGAGGTTTATAGCATAATAGTTAAAAAGCATTGAGCCGTTTATAAGGCTAATAAAGAAGGAGGAACTGTGGGTTTAGGGTAATAAATAGAAGAAGCTATTCTAGGAACTTAAAGAGTTGTTTACCTAAGAGCCAGTCCTTAAAATCTATTAACTAAAGTTAAAAACGGCTATTAAGACAGACGTATTAGACTTTGCACTAGGAGTATACTTGCTATAGAAGCACCAGGACGCATAGCATCCAGTAGTATACTATAGTTGGAAAATAACACTACTAGAGTTAAACTACGACATCTACAATAAGGAGTTGTTAGGTATAGTTACAGCACTTAAGAAATAGAGAGCATTTTTATAAGGCATAGAGAAACTATTTGTGGTTAAGACAGACTATAAGAACCTTATAGGATTCCTAATAATAAAGAAACTCAACCAAAGACAGGTTAGATAGGCGGAAATACTTATAGAATACTATTTCAAAATTTAGTATACCAAAGGTACAGATAATGCATGAGCAGACGCTCTAAGCAGAAAGGCTAAACTATAAAATAATAAAAAGCTATTAGGAGCTTTGTTATGAAAAGATCAAGATGGATTAATTAGGTATAATTACCTAAAAATTATAGTAATTAAGGAAAGTCAGATCTATAAGTTATTATAAAATAATTGGATATAGAAGATCTAAAAAGCATAGGTAGAAAATCCAGACTTAGAGTAATATGAAAATAGAGAAGTAATATATATGCCTAAGTCTATTATAGAGAAGTTTATTAAGGAATTCTATAAGGGAATAATATAAGAATACAACGGAGCTATAGGCTTAGTATTAAGACTTTAAAAGGAGTATATTATTTAAGGAATTTAGGGACTAGTAAGATAAGTTATAAAGAAATATTTAGATTGCTAAAGGAATAAACTGACGAGGTATAAGCTATATAGAGGGCTATAACCTATTAAAGTACCAGGAAGACTATAGGAGGTTATATTATAGGACTTTATTGTTAAGTTACTAAAGTTAAGAGATTCTATTATAGGACAAGATTATAACGCGATTTTAGTAATAGTAGACAAGCTAATAAAGTAGGGATACTTTATAGTATGTACTAAAGAGATATTAGTAGAGGACGTCGCTAGAATCTATATAAAGGAAGTATTTGCAAGATATAGAGCACTAGATAAAATTATATTGGATAGAGATCCAAGATTTATAGTAGCGTTTTAGGAGGTGTTTCTAGTAGAATAGGGAGTTCGCGTAGTAACCTCTACAGCGTATTATCCGCAGATAGACGGATAAACGGAATAACTAAACTAGACACTAGAATAGTATTTAAGGCATTATATTAATTACGCATAGAATAATTGGGTATTGTTATTACCAGTTATATAGTTTGCATATAATATAATACTATAAGAAGGAATGGGAACATTACTATTTAAGGCGAATTATGGGTACAAGCTAAGAACGTCGTTATCACTATATTAAGTAAAGAAAATAAGTAGCACAGCTAAACAAAGAATGGAGATGTTAATAAATCTTTATGCAGACCTTATAAAAATAGCTAAACTAGTACAAGAGTAAATAAAAAGGTACTATAATGCTAAGAGATCTAAGGGACCAGATCTTAAGGAGGGAGATAAAGTATGGCTACTATATAAAAATTTTAAGAGTTAACGACTAAGCAAGAAGTTGGACTATGTTAGATTAGGACCTTTTAAAATTATATAAAGAATTTTATTAGTTATATATAAGTTAAATCTACTAGCTAAAATAAAAATCTATCCTATATAATATGTCGCAATGCTAGAACTAGTATATGGAAATGTTAAGCCACTAGTCTATAAGGCAGACATATATAGAGGACAAGAGGAAGACGAATAGTAAGTTTTAAAGATTATTAGTTATAAGGATGTGGATAATAAAACATAGTATAAAGTAAAGTGGATAGGCTATAATAAGACTACCTAGGAACCACTAAGCAACCTAAAAAACGCTATAGAAAAGGTATAAGAGTATTAGAAAAAAGCAGGTCAGGTAATATTAATAAGGAAGGATCGCTAAAAAATAAGTTGCCTAAGGGGGACCTAAGAGGAGCAATTGCTGAGCTACTTAGAGTTATTTCCCTTATAGGAAGAGAGCCAGTCCTTTTATTACTTAGCTTAGATAGACCCTATTAAACTAGCTTCTACTCCTTAGAACAAACCTTCTTACATATATATTTAAGACGTTAAAGACGAGTATAAGCCAGACGTTGAGCTTTAAGGATATGTGCGGACTCTTTTAAGATATGTTAAACCTTAAGTAATATAGAGGCTAGTTTACCGTTAAGTTTCTTAGTGGTAGATTGAATATAAGACCCTATAATAAGTTACTTAGGGAACCCAAAGACTGTTAAGAGTCATAGGATGCGCATACTTAGTGTTAGAGATAGAGCGGACGTTGTAGGACAATTAAATATTTGCTTTAGTACACTCTAAATAAGAGAACGGTTGTTAAGATAAAGGGCTCGCTAGCATAATATAGACTAACCCCTCTTTTATACAGCAAGAATATAGAGACGGTATTATCTTACCTAGAGACAAAATTGCAGCAATAGTGCGAGACCGGCGAGCTGTAGAAGAAGAAGAAGAAGCTTTAGGTATAATAAGTAAGGATATTAGCTAGACTAATTAAACGGACATTACACCTCTAGTAGATGACTTGGAGATGTTAGGAATCTTTAAGGATAAAGATAAAGAGAAGGGAGATAGTGTTACGGACAGCTTAAGTACAATATTATAACTACTTAGAGAAGAGTTGGAGGAAGCTAGTTAGTTAATATAGGTATAGTTTAGGATGGATCTGGTGGAACTATATGACAAGGAATAGTAGCTAAGGTTATATAATATAATCTATATAATCTATAATAGAGCAGATAGAGTATACATACCTTATAGAGCGAAGGGATTTCTTAGGCGTATGGTTGTGTATTTAAAGGACCACAGTCCCTACCCAGATAGTTCTCTCTTTGTAGTAAATCTTAGAATACAATTGGAGTTAATCTATTAGGCAACCACTCCACCAGTTATTATTACGTTGTTGATTTGTTCTTACCTATATACCCAGCCCAATAATAGGACCTACCGTAGTTCCTGCTATAAGGTTCCGTTACAACTGGGCCTAAGTAGAGATTTTATACCTAATCCTCTATGGGAGCCCTTATAGAGTTAAACCGTTGTATATTACTATATAAGGGTAAATTACCGTTAGATTGCCGCAGATTGCTATTATATAATGGCAAAATACAATTATGTAACTAGAATATTAATAAGATGTTTAGGACCTTTAACCGGCGGTTAAAGTTGTTTAATTAGTTAGATTTTTAGGTGCCAAGCCTTATTAAATAATATTGTTTTAAGCCCTTAGCGATACCCCCTTACTTTTCCTTCTCTATACCTTAAATGTCCCTTTTATATATATATAGCAACCACAACGTTGCCGGAGCTCCGCCTCTATAAGAGGGGGGGTAGTGTTACGGAACCCTACTATAGGGGCCTCTATAGGAGAGCCCCGTGCTCTTGCATACATCTCGCGTATAGCTTATGTTAGCTACGCGTAGGTATATCACCTCCTTACGCCCTTGACCCTTATAATCGATTACGCAACGTCTTGTAGACTCCCCAAATATATATGTTCTGTAGCCATTGCCCCCGTCTCATGACAAAAGAAAAGGTAAAAATTAAGGTGGCTATATAGGGGGTATACTTAGTAGAGGTATATATAGAGGCGATTAGGAATATAGCGGGGACCTAATACAGAGCCTTTATATACAGAGTTTTGCGTAGGGCCTTATGCAGAGCCTCTATACATAAAGCTTTGTATAGAGCCTTGTGCAGAGCCTCTATATATAGAGCTTTGTATAGAGCCTTATATAGAGCCTCGCGTAGTATTATAGTATATACTAACTGTTAAGATACAAGGTACGAGATAACTGTATATAATTAATAAACGATGTTATGTAAAGAGCTATGTATAGGAGGTAAGGTAAGATATATATACGTGTATATATAGGGTTAGTGCTTAGGGGTTAGGTCTGTGCTTATGTTATAACAACGCCAAGTTATAATAACGCGTTAGGTTAGTGCTGTGATATATAGAGCTTTATATAGAGCTTTGTGTAGAGCTTTGTGTAAAGCTTTGTGTAGAGCTTCATATAGAGCTTTGTGTAAAGCTTCGTGTAGAGCTTTGTGTAGAGCTTTATGTAGAACCTCGCGCGGAGCCTCTGTATGCAGAGCTTCGTGCAGAGCTTTAGGGGTAGTAATTTTAATATTTATTAATAAAGTATATATAAAATATAAAAATATAAAAATTATAAAAATTATTAAAATTATAAAATTATACTTTTATATATGCTTAGTAACTATATAGTTTGGGTCGACAGCGACATGACAACTGAAGAAATGGCTAGAACTATTAGCCGCCTCTTAAACAACACAGTATTAGGACCAGATAGGATCCTAAACAAAGCCCTAAAGACCTGTGGACCACTTATAGCACCTTGGCTTGCAGACGTAGCCAGAGCATGCTTTATAATAGGCTACTACCCATAACTTAGAAGATCCATGACGATGGTCATCTTATAAAAAGAAGGCAAAGTAGACTACTTAATCCCAGGAAGCTACCGCCCTATTGCCTTAAAAAACACCCTAAGCAAGATCTTAGAAAAGGTTATAGTGGACCATATAGCAGACACGGCAGAGGAACACGCCCTACTACCATAAAGCTAAATAGGGGCAAGAAAGAATCGCTTAACGCTATTAGCACTTACACTACTCGCTACTACCATTAAAACTGCATGGGCTATGCGAAAGGACTTTATAGTATTAATGCTTAGCCTAGATATTAGCGGCGCCTATAATAATATACCCTATAAGCGTCTCCTATACATCCTTAGGGCAAAGGGCTTCCCAGAATGGATTATTTAATTTATTTAAGAATTTATAGGCCAAAAAGAAACATTACTAGTCTTTAGCGGATACTAGAGCCCCCCTATTGCAGTTATAACAGGAATACTATAAGGATTACCTCTATCGCCTATACTCTTCCTCTTCTTTATAAGTAACCTGCTTAACACCTTTAAGGAAGGGGCGACCTAGGGGATAGGCTTTATTAATAACATAAACCTAATTATATATAGGCCAACAGCCGTAGAGAACTGTAGGACATTAGAGAAAGCCTATAATACCTATATAGAATAGGCAAGACGATATAGAGTCCAATTCTTACCAGAAAAATACTAGCTAATCCATTTTATAAGAAAATATAACCAATTTGCAGATCTTTAGCATATAATCCATATCTAAGGCTTTAGGGGTTAACCAGTTTAAGGCCTAAGGGTATTAGGAGTGTAGGTAGACAGCAAGCTCTAATAGAGCGTATATACGGCATAAGCGGCCCATAAGGGCCAAGCATAGTATATCGCTATATCCAGGATTATTAATTCTATATAGGGTCCATGCTTCCAGAGGTCACGCCTACTATATATAGCAGTTGTCTGGCCAACCATAATATATAGATCTAGCATTTGGGCTACTAGAGAAACTAAGAAAGGCCCCCCTAAATCATTCCTTAAACCACTCTAAAAGGTCCAAATAGCCTGCCTTAGGAGTATAATAGGTAGGTATAAGCAAACGGCCATAGCACTGCTTAAGAAGGAAGCCAATATTCCCCCCCTATAACTATATATTGAAGCCGATGTAATATAAAGGGTGCAAAAGAAACGTAACTCTAACGTTATAAAGTATATCAAGACACGCCTAAATAAACTATAGAGGGACCCTAGGGTGCCCTATAGGAGAAGAAACTAACAACCCCAAAGTAGGGAAGATATATTAGGAAAATAGGTAAAGAAAGCAGAAGAAGAATAGTACGGCGCTAGGGCCCAGGCCTATATAGAGAAGGAAGGGAGACGCATAAGAGGCCAGTAAAGATAATAGTAAGGGAGAGAAAGGAGCCAAAGTAGAGTATAAAAGAGTACTGGAAAACCATCTACTGTAATATAATATTGGTTGGACTAACGCTGGAGAGATAAATAGGAGTTAAAGGCACAGAGGTAGACTTAGGCAAGGGGAACCTAAGCCATAGTATAGGTAATACTATAGGGGGTAAATACCTAAGGGCTCTAAGAGGGCCTAACAAAGGCAGAAAATATAATAGCAACACTCTTAAGAACAGGAATAATAGGACTAAAAGATTAGCTTTACTGGGTGGTAGGTAGCTTAAGGTGCAAATATAGCTAGCCAAAACAGACACTAAAATATATAATACTGTTATACCCCTTACGCACTAGCTAAGAAGCAATACTCTCAGTAGCTAGTACAGAAAACTATAATACACTACTCTTAATATAGAAAGGCCTTAAGGTGGCTACCTGGTGGCTTATTAGCTAAAATATGCTAGACCAGTTCTAGGTTGCAAAGGAAATAGTAATAAAAGGCAAAGAGGTAAGTAACAGGCGCCCCCTAATAACTCTACAGGAGTAGAGTATAGTATGTAATACTAGTGCGTCTATAGGTTTGTTACGGCAGCAGTAGTTCCCAAGAAGGTTAAAAAGTAAGGTAGTAGAGCACTACTAGTGACTTATAGGCAACTTATAAGTAAGCCCTAAAAGGCGGGGAGACGGATTACAGGGTTTTCTCAAATAGAGTTTTCTCCCTATATGTATATAAGGAGTAGTCCGTATGGGCCCAACAGGGATCCGAATTGGACGTTAAGCAATGAATAATAATAATTATATAGTTAGCACTTAGTAGCTAAATGCTAAGACTTAGTTATAAATACCGCATTTAGCAGCTAAATGCTAGTACTTGGTTATAAATGCCGCATTTAGCGGCTAAATGCTAGTACTTAGTTATAAATGCTAGAAAATGCTGTAAAATGCTAAAATGGCTAAAAAGTAAAATTAAATGCTAGTAAATTTTTTCCTGACATGCGCTATGGCCTATTTTTATAGCAGTCTATAATAATATATATTTATGCCCTAAGTTATTTAGACACATTAGATTTAATTATAGCGCTATAGCAGCTACCTTCTAAAGCTTTCTAACCTGGCTTAGTTCCAAAATTTTATATTTCCCCTAATACCCCGCTTTATAAAATAACAATATTATTATAGTAAAATCTTAACAATTCTCCTCGTTATTATTTAACTCTATCCACTACTTTGGAAATCCTATAGGATATTGCCTAACAATATTGCTTTATATTAAAGTTACTCTATAGAGTTAAATAAGCAGATTGCAAAAACAAGAGACGATAGCAAGAATTAGTTAAAGTAGGGAAGTCGCTTTACTAGATAGAACTATAATAGAGCATATATGTTTGTAAACTATGCTTAGGAATATAGGAATATTAATAAGGTACCTTTATCTGCAGTCTTAATCGCTTTATTTATTTTCTAGTCAAGTGCTTAAATACAGTACCTGTTCTTCAATACTGTTTAGGACCACTTATAAGCAAATTCTTAGTTACCCGTAGCTTTTAAAGTCTACTCTCTTCGCCATAAGCAAACTTATATTATACTCTTTAGGACAACGCAAAGCACGCCTTTATATAAAGATAATTCGAACCCGCTTTTCTTCTTATTCTTTTACAATTTTTAGGCATCTGTTAAATATTAAGACTACGCTAGATAATACGCGGTATATAAATATGCTTTTACAACTAGACTATATTCCATAGTCGTATAACATCTTTACCTTCGTCTCTATATATATATACTTCTAGTAGGGTATATTGTCTTCCCTAGCACATTTACCTTAATTTATACCTCTAGTGCTATAAAAGGAGTAGCAGGCAAAAGTTATACTAAATAGATAGTTTTTAAAGCTATATAGAATGTTCCCTTACTAGTAATAGCCGCCATATATTGTTTTGCAGGAGTGCTGGGAATATGCTTACTTTAGTAAACTTATTATAATAACTTCGTTTGGTTAAAGCAAAAAATCTTCCTATTTATACATTTCTTTTACAATTTATGCGTAATTAGGTCTAATAATTGGTAGTCTAGCTCTAACCAACTCCGCCACTAGCCTTTTAACGACCTTAATCAATATTTATACTGCTTAAAAGGGGAGTTAGTCTATAACGGCCGTAACAACAGCTGCTATAACTGCTTTCTTTACAATTTTAAATCTAGGTCTCTTTGTCCATTATAGTTAGTTGCTAGACAAAGTCTAAAAAGAGCATAAGGAAGACACGGCCAAGGCCATAAAGTAGTAATGCGCTGAGGTATATAGATAATAGAGGGTTTATAGCTATTCTTTAACTTTAAATCTAGTTCCGTTATCCTAATGCATTCCTAAATGCTCTAAGATATTTACTTTAACACTATATAGCTCTTAGAGCCGTCTATCTATAAGCTAGGGCGATATACTATTAAGGTAGTAGGGTTAATGGGGGTTCCAAATCTCCGCCTGTATAGACTGCTAAGTTTCTATTATTTTCCAACCTAATCTATTTTATAAACTTCTGCTAAAATCAAGTTTTTAGAATATACACGATGATAATACACATGGTTGGGAGCTTTAGATAAAGTGGCATATTCTTTAGGAGCCGCTAGCGCGTGCCTTTTATTTTAAGCACTGTGTGGTCAAGAACTAGGTACTTGGTAAAGCTTTTTTAGGGTAGGTACAGGAAATGTTTGCAAGCTTAACTATAGTCTAAAAAGGCTGCCCGCAATAACTACCTATATAATCTTCCTTACTTCCAACTTTAAAAAATACTCTAGTATATACTTAACTCGCTAGGGAGTAGATTTTTATGCAAATCTTTGTTAATCTAGTTCTCGTTATATGTTACGGCGCTGGCACATTGCCGCAGCTGGCATATTGCCGCAGATTGCCGTAAATTGCCGTTACGTGACCAGGGAATTGTATATAACTTCGAGCGGTGCTTCCGTTCTTCCCCTTTCCTTTCTCTAGCTTTGGATCCTTGTTTATAGATAATCCAATTATATAGGCTTGCGCGACCCTCTTGCCGTGCTTGTGCCTTAATTAACTAAGTCGCTAATATTATCTAAAGCTCGTCACCACTCTTTCTTCCTAAGAAGGAACTTAAATATATTTACAAGACTATGAATAGAATAAGGAAATAGAATAGAACCCTAAGGACATTACTAGAACCAAAAGAACATGAATAGAACGCGAAACCTAAAAAATAGGACACGTACGGACTAGAACCTTAGAAAATAAACAAACACCAGAAATTACCTAGTACCCCTACTACTATGCCAAGAAATACAGTAGCTGGTAAAGCCGCTGTAGGACCTGTAAATACCTCTAATAGTAAAACAGTTGCTGTCTTAACCCCCTAGGAAGAGCTTATAGTAGCTAATATGGAAATTAAATAGCTCTAAGAGCTGCTTGAAACTAGAGACACCCCTACGCCTAGTAATAAGTTATTAGACACCTAGAGGCTTGCTATAGTCCTTAAGGCCCTAGCCTAATATATAGTATTAGTATTATTACGATCCGTAAAGGTTATAGACCCCCTATTGCTTATAGATGGAACTAACCCTACATTTAATAACTGGAAGCTTTAACTGTAGGATAAGCTTAAAGTTAATGCGGACCACTTTCCTAATACCTAAGCTAAAATGGCATATGTCTTTAGCTATACTGGCGGTAACGTATAGATATACCTACGTCCGCAATATACCTAGGACTTAGCAGACCCCTTCCTCTCTAAAGAAGAGATAATTAACTACCTATCTTCTATTTATAAGGGCCCCTTTAAAGTATAGAACGCCCAGCTTAATTATAAAAGCCTAAATATAAAAACGACAGAGACCTTCTTAGCCTTTTAGACCCGCTTTTTATACTTAGCCAGATAGGCTTAAATCCCCTAATGCCAGACCTCTTTAATAAGCTTACCCTAGACCTATAGCACGCTGTACTGCCAGTTTATACTACCGTATAGACGCTTAAGAAACTTATAGACTAATGCCTAGCTATTAACTAGGGCCTCTATTAAATTAAGGTATATGCTAAGCGGTATAAGACTAGAAGCTCTGCCAACTAAAATATAAGTACTACTAGAACGGGCCGTAGCGCCCTAGTAAGACCTATAACCCCTACAGCACCGGCTATATAGCCTACCGCTAATTTAGCAGCTAGTTATATAGCTAGTCCTGCCGTAGGTCTAGCGAATGCTTAGCCTATATACAGTAACCCCTATATATAGGCCCTTAGCGATTAGGGAGCTTGCTTCTCTTATAGCCAGAAGGGCTATATTGTAAAGGATTACCTAATAAATATAAAAGTGGGTAAGGTTCTGTTAATCTAGGAGGATAGTATAGAGTTAGAAAAAGAGGAACTCTAGAGAAAGACTCCTCTCTAGGGTTAAAAGGGATTAATATATTATATATTAATCTGGGTTGGCTAGTTGGTAGAAGAAGCTGCACTATCCCTTATACTTTATTCCGTAATAGATATTAAGTTTTAACCTCTGCTTTAGCTAACTCTAGAGTAAATACCTTCGCCTTAATAGACACCTAGTATACTATAAAGCTAGCTAATTTTCTAAATGCACCCCTTAAAGAACTACCTAAACTAATTCCTATTCGCGGGTATAATGGATAGATAGGGCTACCTATTATAATAATCTTGCGGATTTACCTCCGTGTTAACAGATAAAGGTAATATAACATCCCCTTACTTATTACGGACCTAGGAAGCTATAATATAATTTTAGGAAGAAAATAGCTAGCCTATTTAGGCTTATAGCTTAATATACGGAGTAGACGGCTTATCTGGCCTAAAACCCTATCCCTAACCCCTTCCTTTATAAAAGAAATTAGCATTATAATGGAAAATCTTATACGGCTATAGGTAGATACTATTTACTAGGCCGATGCTATATATAGAGACTAGGCCTTTAAGAAAGATATACAGCTTAATCCGCAATAGGTCTGTATACTACGCCGCCCCTAGACTACTAATATCGCGCTACTAATACTAAAAACCTAGGAAGTTAGTAATAAGCTAGCTAGCTTAGGCCCTATATAGCTATAAAGAATAGCAAGGAATATTAGACGCCGTACTAAATGTATAGACTAGAAAGATAACTTATAGAAAATGGAATAGGAGCTAAGGAGGGTTATAAACCCTTAGCCGTAGAATATGGTCCGTGGAACGTCTATAAAGAAACCTATAGGCCTCCTACTAGTTAATATCTGCTATATTAGTGCTATAGGATTCTACCAGAACTTAATACAGCCTAATACCGTTGCCTTTATAACTAGCTTATATAAAATTAATTAGATTATTAAAGACAAGAAAGCTCTAGCCTATAACTAACTTAGTAGGGAAAGTAAGCTTATAAATAAAGAGCTAGTAGAACAGAAACTACTCCACTAATACTAGGAATTTAAGGACGTATTCTCTAAGGCAGTATCTAATATACTCCCGCCTTACTAACCGTACGACTATAAGATTAAGATTAAGCTAGATAAAGAAAACACCCTTAGCTATAGCCCCCTTCGCCAGCAATCTACCAACAAACTATAGGCCACTAAGTAGTACCTTATTAACAACCTTAATAAGGGCTTTATTAAGCCTAGCCAAGTCCCCTTTACAGCACCTTATAAGGGCGTAAAGAGGCTTTAGAAAAGATTTGAAGGAATAATATAAATTCTATCTAAATTTAAGGGTATATAGCTCTTGCTAGGAACAAGACGTTGCGTAAAGAAGAGAAAGGAACATAGGAAACTTATAACTAAATATTCAAGGTCTTGGCAGCAGACGCGTGGGCATAAGCCTATGCGGATTTTAACAGGTTTTGACCAAATTCTATTACGTTAGTGGAATTTGGTGGAATTTAATTAAGTTGGTAGAATTTGGCGGAATTTAATTAACTTTGGCGGAATTTGGCAGAATTTAATTAAAGCGTCGGAATTTATCTATTAAGTGTTTTACTAAGATATTCCTACTATAACTGGGCTAGTCCTATTACAGTACCCCCCCTTTTAGCCGAAGGTCCAAAACAATTTAAATTGGTTAAGAATTTATAACTTATTACGTTATAAGCGTTATAATGTATTTTAAGTTCTTTTTAATTTTAAGTTTCCTGCTATTGTGTTTCGTGTCTTCATATTAGGTGGCAGTTGTTTGCCTTCGTGTTATATCTATTTAGCCAGAGTAGGCTGTAAAGGATGGTCTTTATGGAATTCTTTTACTAGGGAAGGCGCGTTGGCCTTAATCTGTTTATAGGTTTCCTAGGTTTATATTTTATATCCTTCCCACTTAACAAGAAGTTTAAATTGTTTAAATTATGTTTTCTATTGCATATTATTAATTAAGTTAATAAAGTAAGAACTGTTACTATTGTTAATAATTATAGGAGGTAGCAGCGGCACTTTACAAGTTATAGGATTATCTTTTAAAGGTTATAACAAGCTTATGTAAAACGTTGGGTGTATTTTCATCTTAGTTAGCAGTTTAAGCTTATAGGCATATAGGCATAGTTTTTTCTCAATTTAGTATAGGCCTGTAAACTTTTAATTAAGTTTCTTTAAGGGCCGTTAAGTCTTTAGGTTTCGTGTATTTAGGTACCTTTCTTAAAGTCCTATACGGGAGCTTATCCTTTATTTGCATGCCATTCCTATAACATTTAAGCATACGTTAATTTACTTTGTAGCCCGCGAAGCCCTACTGCACGCGTCCACGTCGCCGCGGGTGGAAACATCATCAGGAAATCGTTCCTTTTGATGGCTAAGTGCAGAGGCGATGGTAGGGAGCCGTCGCAGCGCATGCAGCGCGCTGTCGTCGCGGTTCTGTGGTGTTGAGCCCGCGACGCGTACTATAGCATCGCCCTTAACAACACCAGGAGCCTTACTGCCTCCGCTTAAGGCTCCTGCCCTACCACCTAGGGAGGCCTATCAAGGGAAACTGGGATATGAAAACCACCCGATGTACAACTACCTGGCTCGTAGCCAGGCCCGAAACTGGCCTTATTATTAGCTAGCCGACGTGGACGCGTCCTAGTTATACAATAGGACACCCTTGGGCTTGCACTAGCTCTAAGATCGCAAAGGGATGCGGCAAGGGCGTAGGGAACCTCTTTTTATAAGAACTTGTTAAGGCCCTACCTAGAGAACTCGTTAAGGCCCCTCTACGAGAGCCTATCCGGCACATCTAGGAGACTCAGAAGAGGGTCTTAATAGGCGTGGTGCGCGCGACCTGGACGAGACAGCGACGCGACAGCGCCGCGACGGCGACGCGACAGCAACCAGACGGCTTAACGAGGTGGAAACACGGGCAAAGCTCTAGGTAGCGGAAACACAGGCCAGCTTCAATGGCCCCATGGCGTTCGACCTGCGGTCGACCTGCAGGTGACTCACAGGAGGGTCTTAATAGGCGTAGTGCACGCAACCTAACGCATGCATACAAGGCGACTTATAGGAGGGTCTTAATAGGCGTGGTGCACGCAACCTAGTATGCATATATATGGGGGAGGTCTTGGAGGAAACACAGGCCAGTTAAACGAGGTCTTAATAGTTAGAGATATAGGCCAGCTTATAGGAAGGGGGGACACAAGCTTAGTTAGTAGGAGAGGGGGGAGTAGGTTGCCTAGTATGGGACCTAGCGTCTCTACGGCCCCCTCCTGCAAGACACGGTTGGCCTGTTATGAGGAGACTCTTACAGGCAACGCAAAACGGGAACTAGCAGTAGTATAGGGTGTTGCGCCCCTATACTACAACTAGCCTCCCGCGGGGCGTAGTATGTAGTAGCCACTGCTGGCTCTAGGGACCTTACCCCTTGGCTAGGCTCTGACCCCTAGTGCACCTGGTAGGCAGGCAGGATCACGTCCTGGCCGGAGAGACTACTACGCGGCTCGAGAGAACGGATGCGCGTGTCGGTGTACCAACAGACGGGACTGCTCGCTAGGGCGGTACGCCGGTGAGGTACGCTTAAGGAGCAAACAGGAGTTACCTAGGTGGGGGAGGCTTTTAGCCAGGCCTCAACCGTAGAAGGTCTATACGCCCAAAGGTAGAACAATACTAGAAAACTAGGGTAGAGGCTTAGATAAGCAGGCATGTTAAACTCTACTATATAACTACCTGCCCTTAACCGGCTCCAGCAGACCTTAGCGACATTACTAGTGAAACACCGGTGACTCACCTAAGGGTCAACAGCGACATAACAACTAAAGAAATAGCCAGAACCATTAGCCGCCTCTTAAACAACACAGCACTAGGACTAGATGGGATCCTAAATAAAGCCCTAAAGACCTATAGACCACTTATAGCACCTTGGCTTGCAGACGTAGCCAAAGCATACTTTGCAATAGGCTACTACCCGCGACTTGGAAGATTTATGACGACAGTTGTCTTATAAAAAGAAGGCAAAGCAGACTACTTAATCCCAGGAAGCTACCGCCCTATTGCCTTAAAAAACACCCTAAGCAAGATCTTAGAAAAGGTTATAGCGGACTATATAGCAGACACGGCAGAGGAATACGCTCTACTACCACAAAGCTAAATAGGGGCAAGAAAGAATCGCTTAACGCTATTAGCACTTACACTACTCGCTACTACCATTAAAACTGCATGGGCTATGCGAAAGGACTTTATAGTATTAATACTTAGCCTAGATATTAGCGGCGCCTACAATAATATACCCCATAAGCGTCTCCTATATATCCTTAGGGTAAAGGGCTTCCCAAAATAGATCATTTAATTTATTTAAGGATTTATAGGCTAGAAAGAAACATTACTGGTCTTTAGCAGATACTAGAGCCCCCCTATTACAGTTGTAATAGGAATACTATAAAAATTACCTTTATCGCCTATACTCTTCCTCTTCTTTATAAGCAACCTACTTAACACCTTTAAGGAAGGGGCAACCTAGGAGATAGGCTTTGTTAATAACATAAACCTAATTACATATAGGCCAACAGCCGCAGAGAACTATAGGATACTAGAGAAAGCCTATAACACCTATATAGAATAGGCAAGACGATATAGAGTCTAATTCTTACTAGAGAAATACCAGCTAATCCATTTTATAAGAAAATATAACCAATCTATAGATCTTTAGCATACAATCTATATCTAAGGCTTTAGGGGTCAACTGGTTTAAGGCCTAAGGGTATTAGGAGTATGGGTAGACAGTAAGCTCTAGTAGAGTATATATATAGCGCAAGCGGCCCGTAAAGGCTAAGCACAGTATATCACTATATCTAGGATCGTTAATTCTATATAGAGTCCATGCTTTTAGAGGTTACGCCTATTATATACAGCAGTTGTCCGGCTAACCATAACGTATAGATCTAGCATTTAGGCCACTAGAGAAACCAAAAAAGGCCCCCCTAAATTACTCCTTAAACCACTCTAAAAGGTCCAAACAGCCTGCCTTAGGAGTATAACAGGCGGGTATAAGCGAACGGCCACAGCACTGCTTAAGAAGGAAGCCAATATTCCCCCCCTATAACTATATATTAAAGCCGATGCAATATAAAGGGTGCAAAAGGAACGTAACTCTAACGTTATAAAGTATATCAAGACACGCCTAAACAAACTATAGAGGGACCCTAGGGTACCCTATAGGAGAAGAAACCAACAACCCTAAAGTAGGGAAGATATATTAGGAAAATAGGTAGAGAAAGTAGAAGAAGAATAATATAGCGCTAGGGCCCAGGCCTATATAGAGAAGGAAGGGAGACGCATAAGAGGCCAGCAAAGATAATAGTAAGGGAGAGAAAGGAGCCAAAGTAGAGTATAAAAGAGTACTAGAAAACCATCTACCGCAATACAATACTAGTTAGACCAACGCTGGAGAGACGAATAGAAGTTAAAGGTATAGAGGTAGGCTTAGGCAAGGGGAACCTAAGCCATAGCATAGGTAATACTATAGGGGGTAAATACCTAAGGGCTCCAAGAGGGCCTAACAAAGGCAGAAAATACAATGGCAACACTTTTAAGGATAGGAATAATAGGACTAAAAGATTAGCTTTACTAGGTGGGTATCCTAGAAGGTAGCCTAAGGTGCGAATATAGCTGGCTAAGATAGACACTAAAATATATAATATTATTATACCCCTTACGCACTAGCCAAGAAGCAATGCTCTTAGCAGCTAGCATAGAAAACTATAATACACTACTCTTAACACAGAAAAGCCTTAAGGCGGCTACCCGGTAGCTTATTGGCTAAAATATGCTAGACCAGTTCCGGGTTATAAAGAAAATAGCAATAGAAGGCAAAGGGGCGAGTAATAGGCGCCCCCTAATAACTCTACAGGAGTAGAGTACAGTGTGTAATACTAGCGCGTCCGTAGGTTTATTACGGCAGCAGTGGTTCCCAAAAAGGTCAAAAAGTAAGGTAGTAGAGCACCACTGGTAACTCGTAGGCGACTTGCAAGCGAGCCCTAAAAGGTAGAGAGACGGATTACGGGGTTTTCTTAAATAGAGTTTTCTCCCTATATATATATAAGGAGTAGTCCGCGTGGGCCCAACAGGGATCCGAATCGGACGTTAAGCAATAAATAATAATAATAATTTACTTTGTAATAGTTCCGTTAACTGCTTTATTTAATTAATAAAGTTATATATATTAATTAATAAAGTTATATATGTTAATTAATAAAGTTATATATGTTAATTAATAAAGTTATATATGTTAATTAATAAAGTTATATATGTTAATTAATAAAGTTATATATGTTAATTAATAAAGTTAT